>OGCM01000415.1_pt1 | contig 68736 bp, 50 predicted proteins | sample 1570151 | NCBI WGS metagenome assembly OGCM01 (sample SAMEA4370582, study PRJEB24528) | human gut metagenome
TGACCACCGAAGCGGCGCGGGCTTTTCACCACGTCGAACCCGTCCACCAGCGTTTCGATGTCGTCCTTCGAACGCGGCGCGGCATCCACGAAGTTCATGACCGCGCGGTATACCTCTAGGTACTTCACGTCGCGGTTGAACACCATGTCGCGGAACGCCGAACCATCAGTCATCTGGGCGAACACGGCGCTGCCGGCCTCGGTGGTGCGCCACGTGGGGTCAACGCGCTCCTTGATTTCCAGGTACTCAACGCCCTCGGCCGCGTCCTCGCGCTCTTCGGACGTTTCCGGCATCTCCAGCTCAAGCGCTCCGGCGCGCTCCAGCATACGGCACAGCGTGGTGGTGCCGTACACGGAGCGGTTGTCGGCCTGCAGCGCGTCAACCTTTTCCGTAAGCTCGCTGTTCACGCAACCGCCTTCGCACCAACCCAGAATGGAAACCAGCACCGGGCGACGCGCCGGGTTGTGATCGAGCATAGCCAGCACGGCCTGCACGGCACCGCCCTGGCGCTCGGGGCTGTACACCGACTCGCGCTGCATGTCCTCGGGCATATTGCGCATGGTGGGATAGTCCACCGTATCAAGGGTTGTCGTCGTCCATGTCCTCCTGGTTGATTTCCAGATCGTCCACGGCCAGCGGGTCGAACTCGTCCTCTTCGTCCCACAAATCAGCAATTTGATTTTCGGCCATCGCAAATCCCCCTGTTCTACGTCGGGCCCCGGCGCGCGGCGCAGGGCCGGCCGGCGTTCACCTCGAACGCGCGGCCAATCGCCTGCGAACCACCAGGTCGCAGGCGTGTTTCCTCTTCGCTGCCGCCCATTATAGGAAGCGCGGGAAGCGGGCCATCATCCCGCAAACCCTAAAATGGCGAAGTTGTCGCCACATCCGCGGCATCCAAGGCGCGTGCAGCATCATACGCGGGGGCTGATTCCTCATTTCCCCAGGTCACAGGCTTGCGAATCGGTTGCTTGGACAGCTGTGCGCCCGTATACTGCAAACCACGTTGTCGAAAGCGGGGCTTCCATTCCTCGACTCTTACGAGAAGGGAGGCTCAAATGGCAAACGTATCTTGGGGCAAGAAGCTTCTTGCCATCGCGGTCGCGTGCTGCGCGTGCGCGATGATCGCCGTGCCGGCCTATGCGTTCTACTACGTCCACAGCGATGAGGGCGTCCAGGTGAAAAGCAAGGGCGTGTACGAGGTCACGTGCGTGCTGGACGAAACCGCCCAGGGCGGCGCTGTTCGTAGCGAGCTGGTCATCGTTCCCGAGGGAAGCACGGTCAAGGACCTGCTGAACGAGGACGTCATGTCCAGCGAGAACCAGAACGGCCTCGAGGCCATTCACAACTACGACGCCACCAGCCTGGCCGATTACCTGGTCGGCAAGCAGTACACGGCAACCGTGTACGCCGCCGAGACCCAGAAGCCGGGCACGCAGACCACGCACGACGGTCAGGGCACCACGGGTGAGGACACCCAGCTCAACCGTTACGACAACGTGGTCATCAAGGTGGCCTAGCGCCCGACGCGCATACGGGCCGGTCGGCCAGCCGGCCCGCGCGCGGCAAGATCGATGGAACGCAGCTGCGAACGCGTGCGCAATCGAACCGACGGGCAGAACACAGCGCGCACGGTGGCGAGCAAGGCCGGCGAACGCGCTCGGCCAGACCGATGGCGCTTGGCCGCACGGAGACGCCTCCAATGCGAAGCAAACACGCTCCCGCAGCATCATCCTCCTGGGATGATTTTTCCATTTCCGCAGTTCAATAGCCTGACTTTAGCAGGGTGACATCAAAATCACCCCATCAGTCGCGTGCATCATCCCCCCATCGCCCGGTATCATGGACGGCGAAGAGGATGCACAACACAATACCGGGAGGGTTTGCGTATGGGGGTACGCGTTCCAAGAATCACGCTCAATGCCGACTTCGGCGACGAGAGCGCATTCGGCGAGCTGAGCTTGCTGTCGGTCGGCTACGGCCTGCATCAGGCGTGGGTGTACGCCACCATGTTCGGCACCGCCTCGGTGTTCGGGCCCATGCCCTGCTTCCAGGGGCTCTACGGCAGCAGCGTCACCATGCCCTACTTGATCTCAACCATCGTCTACGTGTTCGCCATGCTACTCATCGCGGCCACGGACCAGCGTTTCCTGAAGCTGTACACATCCCGCAAGCTGCTCTGCATCGGCGCCGCGCTTTCGTGCGTAGGCTCGCTGCTGCTGCTGGCGGTTCCCTTCTTCGGAATCCCCTTGGCGGAAACGGCGTCCGGCATCATGACCGGCATCGGCTCGGCTATCCTCATCGTATACTGGGGCACGGCGTTCGCCCGCACCGACAGCGCCTCGATCGTGCTGAACACGGCCATCGCCATCTCCATCGCCATCGGCCTGTTCGCGACCGTGCTGCACTATGCGCCATTCCCCGTGTCCGCCATCGCGATCGCCTGCGTTCCGCTACTTGAGCTGGCCATTCTGCTGAAGAAAACGCCCAAGCCCTTTCATGAGCGCGACGAGGTGCCCATCTTCAAACCGCTGCCCATCAACCACGGCAGGTTCGTTGCGCGCTTCGGCGCTCCCGTGCTGGTGCTCGGCATCGCCTTGGGCATGCTTCGCTCGAACTCGCTGCAGAACCTCGTGATGAAGACCAGCGTGGGCGCGCAGCCGATGCTGCTGCTGGCAGCCGGCTGCGCCACCGTGCTGGTGCTCGTGACCATCATGGCGCTCGGCGGCGGCGACCGCTGGAGCCGCTTCTTCCAGCCCCTCGTGCCGTTCATCGCCGTCACCGTGTTCATCATGCCCCTTGCAAGCACCGAGAACGCGGCTCTGACCAGCGTGATCATGCTCGTGGGCTTCCTGTGCTTCGAGTCGCTCATGTGGATCTTCTTCGCCGACCTGTCGCAGCGCTTCCGCCTGTCGCCCGTCTTCGTGTTCGGTCTGGGCCGCGCCATCATGGCGGTCGCCATCATGTTCGGCACGCTCGTGCCCGTCGCCCTCGCAAGCTACGCGCACCTGCTGCCGTTCGGCGAGCAGACGCTGGTGATCTTGCTGCTGCTCGTCATCGTGTTCGCCTATGCGCTGCTGCCCCGCGAACGCGAAATCGAGTCGATCATCATGCCATGTCCCCTGGTCAAAGCCGTGTCAGCCAGCTTCGAGCGCAAAGAGGAGTCCCAGCGCGCCGCCGGTTTGCGCAACTGCGGTGCCGCCAAGGGCATGGACGCCGCCCTCGAGAAGGCCGTAGCCGAAAGCGCTGCGCAGCGCGAACGGACGGCGGACAAACCTGGCAGCAGAAGGCGAAGTATCCGCACTGGCGGCCGCTTCCTCAGCAACCGACACGCGGCCGCCATCCGCAGGGAAGCCGAAGCGGTTTCTCGCGAAGTTCCCGCTTCAGCCGACAACGCCGCTGCGGACCGCGCCGCGCGTGAAGGCGGCGAAGGCGCGATGGGCACAGGGGCAGCTGGAAGCGCAGGCGAACCCGAAAACACAGCGGTTGCACAACCTGTCGGAACCACGAACGGGAACGACGACGCGGCGGACTCGACCGCAACGTCATCCGCCCCGCCTGCAACTCGAGAACGGCAAACAACCCAGCCCGCACCCGCGGCGGTTGCCGAAGCGCGCTTCGCGAAACCTGGAGAACCGGCGCGCGGCGGCGGCCGTTTCCGCGGCAAATGCGAGACCGTGGCAAACACGTTCCTCCTGTCGCGTCGCGAGACCGAGATCCTGTTCTTCCTGGCCAAAGGCCATAACGCCGCCTACATCCAGGAGAAGCTCTATATCTCGGAGGGCACGGCCAAGACGCACATCCGCCACATCTACCGCAAGTGCGACATCCACAACCAGCAGGACCTCATGCGCATGGTCGAGGACGCGCAGCCGACGGAATAACGGCACGGGGCAGGCTTAGCCCAGCGCGGGGCACGACCCGCCAACAACCCTGGCCCCAGCGCGGGGCCGGCTTGGCCCGGTGCGGAAACGGCTCGGGAGAACGCGAACGCCGGGGTTTCGGCAACAAGCGCATGCGCGGGCGCCGCTCCCGCGCCCTAGACCCCCTCCCCCGCTTTTCCGACGCTTCACCTGGCGATTCCCCGCTTTCCCCGCTTACAATAAAATGACGATTGCATAAAGGACGCCATCTCGCCATTATGTTTGTGGCATGATGGACCATCAGTAAATTCGCGGCTTATCGCCGCCATGATATGGAACAGCGTTGCAAGGAGCGGTAATGGGCATCTTCTCGAAGTTCGAAGGCAAAATGGAGGACACGTTCGAGGGCACGGCGGACAAGATGTTCGACGCCCCCATCTCCCCCGTTCAGATCGCCAAGAAGGCCGAAAAGCAGATGCGCCGCGAGAAGATGGTCGGCGCCGGCAAGCAGTACGCGCCCACGCTCTACACCGTGCTGGTCAACCCCGACGACGACCGCCGTCTGTTCGGCTACTACCCCACGCTCGCGGGTGAAACGGAAACCTACCTGGCCGCGAAGGCCTCCGAGCAGGGCCTGACCATGGACGGCCAGCCGCTCGTGCGCTTCATCGTAGACGAGGGCCTCAAGCACGGCAAGTTCGACGTCATCGCCGAAGCCGTCGCCGCGCCCATCATCTCCCAGCTGCGCAACGAGGAGATGGAACGCTACGGCCTGGGCGGGGCGAACGCCGGCTACGGCGCAGCCGCCGCATACCCTGCGCAGCAGTTCGGCCGCGCAGGCGCAGCCATGCCCGACCAGCGCTTCAACCAGTACGACCAATATGACCAGCACGATCAGTACGGTCAGTACGGTCAGCACGACCAATACGACCAGTACGGCAACCAGGGCTATCAGCAGATGCCCGCCGGAAACGGCTGGGAGGCCCAGGGCTATCAGGCTCCTGCGCAGGAATCTTGGGACCAGCCCGCTGCCGCTCCCGATTACGCTGCGGCGCAGCAGGCCGCGGCCGGTGCGGTGGATCAGTTCAACTCCTATGCCGCCGGCGCCGCCCCTGCAGCAGCCGCTGCCGGCTACACCCCTGCGGCGGCCGCTGCCGGCTACGCCGCAGGTCAGATGGCCGGTGCAGCTCCGCGACCCCAGGCCATGCCGCAGCAGGCGGCGCCCCAGCAGGCCGCCAACACCGTGATGTTCGCCGGCGCCGGCGTGCCGGGCCAGCAGCCCGCCCAGCCGCAGCAGGCCTCCCGCGCCCGCCTGATCGACACGGCCGCCAACCGCGCCATCGACCTGGCAAGCGCCCGCGTCACGCTCGGCCGCGAGTCGCGCAACGACATCACCATCCCCGACATCAACGTGTCGCGCACCCACGCCGAGATCTCCCTGAGCCCGCAGGGCGCATGGGTCATCACCGACCTGGGCTCCACCAACGGCACGTACGTCAACGGCCGCGCCGTCGCCAGCCAGCCGCTGAACGAGGGCGATCATATCGCCATGGGGTCCACGAACTTCGTCTTCACGTTGGCCTAAGCGAAAGCGAGAGGATTCCCCGTGATCGATTACGCGCTGCTTCTCATCCGCCTGCTGTTCGTCGCGCTGCTGTACCTGTTCCTGTTCGCCATCATGAAAACCGGCATCGGAGCGGTGCGCGGCCAGCGCAAACGCGAGCGCACGTGGAGCCTTTCGGTCGAAAAGGGTCCGAAGGAGCTGCGCGGCGTATCCATCGTGGTACGCGGCCCGGTCATCGTGGGCCGCAACCCCGGGGCCGACATCGTCATCGGCGCGGGCTACGTCTCCGGCAGGCATGCCCGGTTCAGCCTCATGGGGCAGAACCTGTTCGTGGAGGACCTGGGGTCCACCAATGGCACGGCCGTAAACGGCCAGTTCATCAACGAGCCCACCGCCTTGCGTAACGGGGACACCGTCAACGTGGGCGACGTGGCCATTCGCGTGAGGTTTGCATAATGTCCCGTGATAAACGTTCCTACCGCTCCACCCAACGCACGCGCAGAGGCGCCGTCACCACGTTCGGAAGCCGAACCGACGTCGGCTGCGTGCGCGACCACAACGAGGACAGCCTGGTGGTGGCCTCGCCGCTGTTCGCCGTCGCCGACGGCATGGGCGGCCACGCCGCAGGCGAGGTCGCTTCCGAGATAGCGGTGAACGTGCTGGCCGAGCTGGCCCCGAAGGACCTCGACGGCGCAGCCCTGGAGCACGCCGTCGAAGAAGCGAACCACGAGATCATCCGCGCGGCGCGCGACGGGCGCGGCCGCGAGGGCATGGGCACCACCCTTACCGCCTGCATGCTGGAAAACGAGCGCCTCATCATCGCGCAGGTCGGCGACTCACGCGCCTATCTGCTGCATCACGGCAAGCTGCAACAGCTCACGCGCGACCACAGCCTTATGGCCGACATGATCGAGGCCGGCCAGCTCACCCCCGAGGAAGCGCGCCATCATCCGCAGCGCTCCGTCATCACGCGCGCGCTCGGGTCCGACCCCAACACGCGCCCCGATATGTACGAGATCAACGTCGAAACGGGCGATCGCCTGCTCGTGTGCTCCGACGGCCTGTCGTCCATGATCGAGGACGAGCAGATCGAAGCCGTCATGCGACGCGTGCCCGACCCGCAACGCTGCGCATCGCAGCTGGTCAACGAGGCAATCGCCGCCGGCGGCCACGACAACGTCACCGTCATCGTCTCCAACGTCACCGGATTCGCCGAGAAACGCCGCCGCAAGCTGGCGCGCAAGACGAAGTTCTCCGTGGCGCTGGTCCTCGTGCTGTTCCTGGCCATCCTGGGCGGCGGCGCGTGGGGCGTGCACACGTGGCTCCACACCACCGCGTACCTGGGCGAGGACAACGGCAAGGTTGCCGTCTACGAGGGCATCCCCGCCGATTTCCTGGGCATGCACTTATATAAGCAACAAGAAGTCACCGACGTGAGCGTCGACAGCCTGCAGCCGGGCACGGCCTCGCGCCTGCAGGAGGGCATCCGCGTCGACAACATGGACGCCGCGCATGACCTGGTGCAGCAATATCGCGACGAAGCGGCTCAGCGCAGCAAGCCGGAAGGCTCCGAGCAGGCCGCATCCACGCAGGCAAGCGCCACCGCGACCACCAACGACGCCGCCGCGAACGCGCCGGCGGTCGCCTCGCAAAGCGGCACGGGAACGCAGAGGTAGCGCATCATGTCCCGTCGCAACATAGAACTCGTCCTTCTGCTGGTGGCGGCGCCGGTCGTGACGCTGCTGTTCGTCATGATCGCCATCAACGAGGGCCAGCAGGTCAACGTCGATTCGCTCAGCGTGCCCATCGGCATCTTCGCCGCCTTCGTGGTGGCCCACCTTGCCGTGCGCAAGCTCGCACCCGGCGCTGACCCTGCCCTACTGCCCCTGGCGTTCGGCCTATCGGGCATCGGCATCGCCTTCATCACGCGCATCACGCCGTTCACGGACGCGCCCAACATGGCGCAAGGCCAGGTGGTCTGGCTGTTCGTGGGTGTTGCCTGCATGATCGTGGTGCTGGCGCTGTTCCGCAACCTCGATAAGATCGCCAACTATAAGTACACCCTCATGCTCGTGGGCATCCTATTGCTGCTCTCGCCGATGGTCCCCGGCCTTGGCCAGGAGATTTACGGCAGCCGCATCTGGCTGCACATCGGCGGCTTCTCCTTCCAGCCCGGCGAGATCGCCAAGATCGTCATCGTGCTGTTCATGGCAAGCTATCTGGCCGAGAACCGCGAGCTGCTGTCCGTGTTCACCGTGCGCATGGGCCCGTTCCACCTGCCAGACATCCGATCGCTGTTGCCGCTCCTGCTCATGTGGGGCGTGGCCATGGTCATCGTGGTGTTCGAGAAGGACCTGGGCAGCGCCATGGTGTTCTTCTTCGTGTTCCTGCTCATGCTTTACGTTGCAACGGGTAAGAAGTTCTACCTGGTGGTGGGCCTGGGCCTGATCACCGTGGGCGCCCTTGCCGCTTACGCGGCGTTCGGCCACGTGCAGGTGCGCGTCAACACTTGGCTCGACCCGTTCTCCGACGCGCAGAACACCGGCTACCAGCTGTGCCAGGCGCTCTACTCCATCGCCGACGGCGACCTGTTCGGCGTGGGGCTGGGCAACGGCCTTGCGGGCGGCACCGACGCGTTCAACGCCATCCCCGTCGTGGAAAGCGATTTCATCTTCGCCGACATCGCCGAGGAGATCGGCCTGCTGGGCGCGGCCGGCGTGCTGCTGCTGTTCCTGTGCTTCGCCATCCGAGGCTTCCTGACCGCGGCGCGCGCGAAGTCCGACGTGTCCAGCTTCGTGGCCGTGGGCCTGACGGGCATGATCGTGCTGCAGGCCTTCATCATCGTGGGCGGCGTTACGCGCCTCATCCCGCTGACCGGCCTCACCCTTCCCTTCATCAGCCAGGGCGGCTCCTCGCTTTTGGGCAGCTTCATCATCGTGGGCTTCCTGTTGCGCGCGGGAGACGAGGCCACGGGCGTGGGCACGGAGATGCTCAACGGCACCACCTCCAGCCTGCACTCCAACAGCGTGCTCGGCCGCATCAGCCTGGGCAAGCGCCTGACCAACGGCATGCTGCTGTGCAGCGCGCTGTTCGCCCTGCTGGTGGCGAATCTCACCATGATCATGGTGGTGCAGGCCGACTCGTACCAGACCATGCCGGGCAACAACCACACGCTCGCCAAGGAAGCGAAAAGCGAGCGCGGCACCATCTCCACCTACGACGGCATCGTGCTGGCGCGCAGCGCCGTGGACGACGACGGCAGCTACGAGCGAATCTATCCCGCCGGCGACCTGGCCACCCATGTGGTCGGCTACGTGTCGCAGCAGTACGGCACCTCGGGCATCGAGGCCTCGTACAACGAAACCCTGAAGGGCCAGGAGAGCTTCGCCAGCTGGACCGACGTGCTCAACGACATGGCGGGCGTGGGCACCGCCGGCAACGACGTCACGCTCACCATCAACTCGAAGATCCAACAGACTGCGCAGGACGCGCTTGCCGGCAACAAGGGCGCAGCGGTGGTCATGGACCCGAAGACCGGAGCCATCCTGGCGCTTGCCAGCGCGCCCACCTACGACGCCGCGGACTTCGAGCAGGTGATCGCCCAGGCGAACTCCGGCACGGTCGAGACCTCGCTGATCAACCGCGCCACGGGCACGCTGTACGCGCCCGGCTCCACGTTCAAGATGGTCACCTTGGCCACGGCGATCGAGGACGACGTGGCGCGCGAGTCCACCACGTTCTCGTCCCCGGGAACCATCACCATCGGCAACGCCACCGTGTCGAACTTCAACAAGACCAGCTACGGCACGCAAACGCTCGAGCAGGCCACATGGTGGTCGGCGAACACCGTCTACGGCCAGCTGGGCGTGCAGATGGGCGCCGATAAGCTGGTGGAGGGCGCCGAGCGCTTCGGGTTCAACCAGGACCTGGACTTCCCCATCGTCATGTACACGTCGCTTATGGCCGACCCGAGCGAGATGACCGAATGGGAGACCGCCTGGGCCGCCGCCGGCGAGCCGGTGAACCCCATGAACCACGAAAGCCCCGCCGGCCCGCAGGCCACCGTGCTGCAGATGGCCATGGTGGGAAGCGCCATCGCCAACGATGGCGTGGAAATGAAGCCCTACCTGGTGGACGGCGTGTACAACGCCAACGGCCAGCGCAGCTTCACGGCACAACCCGAGAAACTGCGCACCTCCATCAGCTCCGACACCGCAAAGCGCGTCCGCGATATCCTCAAGGGCGTTGTCAAGCAAGGCACCGGCACCGTCGCGCAGATCAACGGCGTGGAAGTGGCCGGCAAGACGGGCACGGCCGAGAAGGCCAACAGCAACGACAGCTGGTTCGTGGGCATGGCGCCCGCAGACAACGCCGGCGTAGTGGTTGCCGTGGTCATCGAGGACGGCGACGAAGGCGTGGGCACCCAGAAGGCTCATGACATCTTGCAAACAGCTTTGGAAGTTCAGGGGCTTATATAGAAAAAGTATGCTGAGCGGGGTACTATGGGTTTTACTCAAAATTCCGCCCAGCATGTGACCTAAAGGAGTTCAAACGTGACCGGAAACATGATCGGCAGGGTGTTCAACAACCGCTACCAAATCACCGAGCGCATCGGCATCGGCGGCATGGCCGAGGTGTACCGCGCACAAGACAACGTCTTGGGTCGTTTGGTGGCAGTGAAGGTCATGCTGCCCCAATATGCCGCAGATGAAAGCTTCACGCAGCGCTTCAAGCAAGAAGCCGCTAGCGCCGCCAACCTGCAAAGCCCCTACATCGTCAACGTGTACGACTGGGGCCAAGACGAGGGCACGTACTACATCGTCATGGAATACGTGCGCGGCTCCGACCTGAAGACCGCCATCAACCAGCGCGGCGCCATCAACCAGCGCAAGGCCGCTGAAATCGGCTCCCAGGTGTGCCAGGCCCTCACCGTGGCCCACAACCAGGACATCATCCACCGCGACATCAAGCCGCAGAACATCATGGTGCAGCCCGACGGCAACGTGAAGGTCATGGACTTCGGCATCGCACGCGCGAAGAACTCCACGAAGGAGCAGACCTCCAGCGTGCTGGGCACTGCACACTATATCTCCCCCGAGCAGGCGCAGGGCAAGGAGCTCACCGCCGCCAGCGACATCTACTCGCTCGGCATCGTGCTATACGAATCCGCCACGGGCAAGCTGCCCTTCGACGGCCCCGATGCGGTCAGCGTCGCCATGAAGCAGGTTCAGGACGAGCCTGTGCCGCCGCGCGAGCTCAACCCTGAAATCGACCCCTCCCTTGAGGCCATCATCCTCAAGGCCATGTCGAAGAACCCCATGGAGCGCTTCGCAACCGCCAAGGACATGCGCTCTGCCCTGAACGATTACCTGGCCGGCCGGCCCGTTGCCCTGGGCGCGGGCTTCACCGGCGCGCAAACGCAGATCATGGGCAACGTGCCCAACATCGGTCCCATGCCCGACGGCACTGCGGTCATGCCCGCAGTGGGCGGCGCCAACCAGCACGGCGGCAGCTCACAGAACCATTCCTATATGTCGGACAACACGGCGCCGAAGAAGAAGGGCAAGAAGGTTGCCGCTATAGTGGCCGCCGTCGCAGCCGTGGTCGCGCTTATCGCCATCGCCGCGTTCGCCTTGGGTGGAAACAGCGGTTCCGGCGAGCAGATCGAAGTCCCCGACGTCACCGGCCAGACGCTCGACCAGGCGAAGTCCGCCATCCAGTCCGCCGGCTTCAAGGTGGGCAACGTCACGCAGTCCTACTCCGACAGCGTCGATTCGGGCAAGGTTATCAGCCAGGACCCCGCGGCCAAGGCAAAGAAGGCGAAGGGATCCACCATCAACCTGACCGTCTCGCAAGGCTCGCAAGAGATAGAGGTTCCCGACCTGGTCGGTAAAACCGCAGATGAGGCTAAGAAACTGCTGCAAGCCAACGGCTTGAAGTACAAGGCTGGCACCGCGGAATATTCCGACAGCGTCGAGAAGGACCGCATCGCGCGCCAGGACGTCGCCGCAGGTTCCAAGGTCGCCAAGGACACCGTGGTCACCTACTACCTGTCGCTCGGCTCTGAGGGCACCAGCGTGCCCGACGTCGTCGGCCAGACCCGCAGCAGCGCCACCGCAACCCTGAACAACGCCGGCTTCTACGTCACCGTCGACCAGCAGTACTCCGACACCGTCGAAGAGGGCCTCGTCATCAGCCAGACCCCGTCCAGCGGCAGCAAGCTCAAGGCCGAGGGCACCGTCAACATCGTGGTGTCGAAGGGCAAGGAGAGCAAGGCCGTGAGCGTTCCCAGCGTCGTCGGCCAATCCGAAGGCAGCGCCATGACCACGCTCAACAACGCAGGCTTTAAGGTGACCACCGAGTACCAGGCCAGCAGCTCCGTCTCCTCGGGCAACGTCATCAGCCAGACGCCCACCAGCGGCACCGAGCTCGATCCCGGCAAGACCGTGCACCTGGTCATCAGCACAGGCTCCGGCAGCTCTACCAACGGCGGCTCCGGCAACAACAACTCTACCAACGGCGGCTCCGGCAACAACGGCACGAACGGCGGCGGCTCCAGCTCCAACACCAACGGCGGCGGCAGTTCCAGCAACTAAAACCAACGGCAAGCGTCTCCCGTTTGCCTCATAAAGAAAGGACCCCGTTCGGGGTCCTTTCTTTATATCTGGGGCTGATCGCATGTAGCTTTCAGGTTTTTAGGGCGGAATGCGCGCCCAGGTGAGCACCGGCGCCCAGCATCGCTAATCGCAAAAAATTTGATATTGGCCGAAATTAGGTGTTGACTCATTGTCGATATACGCGCATAATAATCGTTGCTGTTTCGATGTGCGCCGTTACCTCAGCTGGATAGAGGGACTGACTACGAATCAGTACGTCGGGGGTTCGAATCCCTCACGGCGCACCATTTAGCTTGAAATTCCGCAATGGCTCCACCGAGCACATGCGGTTTTTTGTTTTGTAGGCCAAAGAAAGGAACCCTGTTGAAGGTTCGAAAACCGAAACCTCACAGTATGTAGCCTTCCTTCGACTCCTCCCTTACGCTGGCAGCCGAAGGAGCAGGCTGCAGCGCGCTCTCGTTTGACAGAAGCTTTACGTACCCATAACGCCATTACCGCATGGCGGACGTAGCATTATCCGGCACCTGTAAAAGCCCCTGCCGAACGCGAGCATGGACAGTAAGGGAATTGATCATGCTCTATCTCTCTCAAATGCTGGGAAAACCGGTGGTCGACTGCACCGGTGAGAAAATCGGCACCGTATCTGACCTCGCCATCTCCACGGGCGAGGTGTTTCCGCGCATCACCAGTCTGGCCTTCCAGGGTCCGGGCAAGATCCCGTTCATGATTTCATGGCGCAAGTACGTCGATGAGTTCGACGACGACGGCCTCACCTTGCAGGTCGAAGCGCACGATATCCGCTTCAGCTATCTGCAGCCCGACGAGGTGCTGCTTGCACGCGACCTCATGAACCGCCAGATCGTCGACACGCAGGGCCTGAAAGTCGTGCGCGTAAACGACCTGAAGCTTTCCGTATCCGGAGCCCAGCTTCGCCTGCTTGGCGCCGAGGTAGGCGTCCGCGGCATCCTGCGCGGCCTAGCCCCTTGGATCGAGCGCTCGGTGGTCTCCGTCGCCAAGGTCTTTGGCAAGAAGATCGACGAGCAGATCATCGCGTGGAACTATATGGATCTGCTGGACCGCGACCTGTCCGAGGTGCAGCTATCCGTCACCCATAAGCGCTTGGACGAGCTGCACCCCGCCGACGTCGCGGACATTTTGGAGCAGCTGGACCCGCAGCAGCGCGCAAACGTGTTCGAACACCTCGACGATGCCCAGGCAACCGAGGCCATCTCGGAGATGGAGGACGAATACCAGTCCGACTTCATCGAAAGCTTGGACAACAAGCAGGCCGCTAACGTGCTGGGCAACATGGACCCGGACGACGCAGCCGACATCGTGCGCGACCTGTCCTACGAGCGCGCCGAAACGCTCCTGCGCCTTATGGGCGTGGAAGACGCAACGGAGATTCGCCGCCTGCTCGGCTACAAGGACGGCACCGCCGGCGGCATGATGACCACGCAGTTCGTATCAGTCGCAGACACCGACACCGTCGGGCACGCCATCGAGGTGCTTCGCGAGCTTCCGGAGGACCATCCTTCCGTCCACTTCGTATACGTGCTGGATGAATACGACAAGCTCGTTGGCGTCTGCTCGCTGCGCACTTTGGTGCTCACCGATGATAAAACGCCCATGTCGAAGTGCATGTATGACGACCTGATCACCGCAACGCCGGATGAAACCGAAGAGGACGTCTCCGCCGACATCTTCAAGTACGACCTGACCGCCATGCCCGTCGTAGACGAGCGCGGCACGCTGCTTGGCATCGTCACCGTCGACGACGCCTGGGATGCCATCGAGGACGACGTCAGCAGCGACAAAACGAAGACTTCCGCTTGGAAGTGGGTAGGCATTGCGACCGGTGCCGTGATCTTCTTGATCCTCTACACCCTTGTCGTACTGCAAATCGCAGGATTCCATTGGAGGTAAGCCGTGGTTTTGAAGCAAAACGGCAAGACCGGGCGCGTTGTCGACATCGATTCGCATAACCCGTTAGAGCGCAGCAGCTTCCACACCGGCGAGGCTACGCTGTCCGCCGAACAGCTTGCGGAAAAGCAGGCGCTCGAGCAAACCGGCGGCTCCAGTAAACAGAAAAGCAAACTGCTGCTCATCTTGGCCGCGATGGGCCCGGGCATCGTCACGGCCATGGCCGGCAACGATGCCGGCGGCATCTCAACCTACTCGACCGTTGGCGCGCAGTTCGGATTCGCCACGCTGTGGGTCATCCCTATCATGTGCGTGTTGCTCATCGTGGTGGAAATGACCGCCGCAAAGATGGGCGCCGTCACCGGCAAGGGGTTCGCCGCGCTCATCCGCGAATCCTTCGGCATCAGGCTCACGGCGCTAGCCATGCTCGCGCTGCTCATCGGCAACGTTTGCACCACGTTCTCCGAGTTTGCAGGCATCGCCTCGGGCATGGAGATGTTCGGCGTGTCGAAATACATCGCCGTGCCCGTCGCCGCGTTAGCCGTCTGGCTGCTCATCGTAGGAGGCAGCTACAAGCGCGTGGAGCAGGTGTTCCTCATCTTGTCGCTGGTGTTCCTCACCTACGTGATCGCGGCATTCTTGGCGCAGCCGAACTGGGAGGATGCGGCTATCAACACCATCGTTCCCCATGTGGTGTACCAGCAAAGCTTCGTTTCACTGGTCATATCCATGATCGGCACCACCATTGCGCCCTGGATGATGTTCTTCAACCAGAGCAACGTGGTTGAGAAGGGTATCAAACCCGACGAGCTGTTCACACAGAAGGTCGACGTGGTCTCCGGCACCGTGTCTGCTTGCTTGGTCGCGTGGTTCATCATCGTCACCACGGGCACTGTGCTGTATCCGCAGGGAATCGTCATCAGCGACGCCGCCGACGCGGCTGCCGCGCTGGCGCCGTTCGCGGGCAAATATGCCGAGGCCCTGTTCGCCATCGGCCTGATCGCCGCATCATTCTTGGCCGCATGCGTGCTTCCGCTGACCACGGCGTTTGTCATCTGCGAGGCATTCGGCTGGGAGGCCGGCGTGTCCTTCAAGTGGAAGGAAGCGCCGCTGTTCAAGAGCATCTTCACGTTCGTCATCGCGTTCTCGGCCGTGATCGTGCTCATTCCGAACATCGACCTCATGGGCGTCATGCTCATGGCTCAGTTCATCAACGGCCTGGTGCTGCCGGTGCTGCTGGTGTTCATGGCGCTGATCTCGTCGGATAAGCGCGTCATGGGCAAGTTCAAGTCCGGCCGCGTGACGAAGGTGCTCATCTGGGTCACCGTAGGCATCGTCTCCGTGCTCACCGCGATTCTTCTCGTTATGCAGGTGTTCGGAATCGGGTAGAACCGGAAGCGGTGTCGGATTCTTTGCCGTGGATGCGTTCGATCATATTCTGAAGGGTGATTGAGGACATGTACTCCTCCATTTCGCGTTCGACCGCGGAACATGCAGCAGTGATGTCCTGCAGCAGATCGCTCGCATCCTCCGCTTCCTTGCGCTCCGAACGCAGACGGTCGTTCTGCAGCGCGTTGAAGATGTCGAGCATGCTGATTTCGGAAGCGTCCTTCGCAAGGCTATAGCCGCCGTTTTTGCCTGGGCGCGCATGGATGATCCCGGCGTTGCGCAGCAGCTGCGCCAACTGGATCAGATAATCGCGCGGAATGGACATCTCATCGGCCACCTCGCGAGACGAGCATATCGAGCCCTTTTCCGCTAGATACAGCACCGCACGCATCCCATATTCGACCGAAGCCTTGAAGTGCACCGTTTCCCTCGTTCCTATTTCGTGTTCGATGCTCCAAACAGGGACGGACGATGTACACCTTCCCTGTTTTCTTCGTCAACGAAATCCCTGGTCATCTGCTATAGAGGCTTTCGCAAACGCAATGAAGCCCAGTGCATCGCGATTCCGCGCCCATGCTCGGGCGGTGAAGCGAAGTCTGCCGGAGCCTCAGCTGTACTGCGAAGCGATGCGCGCCAGGTCCCCAGCTGCACCGTGAAGCGCCGCCTGTCAGGGCCTCATCTGGGTGCGCCGCCGCCTCGTTTCCCCGTTGTTGCCATAGTCATCAGCCAGACCCAACGAGTATGCTTACATACTAGCGCAAGCGATAAACCTCTACTTTATTGCTATGCTTTTTCACACGATGCTGAGATTTCGTCCATTTTCAAGGAATATGATATGACTCTGAAACAAGATACGCGGGCTTCGGTCCTCGCCCGACGCAAGCAGATCCCTTCCGCCTTGCGCGAGGAGAAGAGCCGTCTGATTTGCGAGCGATTCCTTGCGGAGATCGACAACCGAATTGCAGGCGAAACACCCTCATGCGCTTCCGCCAAGCAGCTGCGCATCGCCGCTTACGAGCCCATGACCAGCGAAGTCGATGTACACCCTCTGTTATTTGCGGCATACGAACGCGGCTGGGAGATGTACCTACCTTGCATGGCCAGGGACGCTCAAGATGCGCCTGCGCACATGGTGTTCTTCCCTATCGAGCAGAACCACCTGACCAAACAGCGCCCCGCCTTCCTCGACCACCCCGCTCGCCCTTACCTGCTTGACGACCTGCATGCCCAAGGCTGGCGGGAAGCCGATGAGCAGCTGTTCGACGTCGCCGTCATCCCCCTGGTGGCCTTTGACAGCAGCCTCATGCGCCTCGGGTACGGCGGCGGGAATTACGACCGGTTCCTCCCCAAGCTGCGTGATGACTGCTTCGTAGCCGGCGTGGCATTCGAAGAGCAGCGCGTCGACCGCGTGCCCACCGAGCCTCACGACCTTCCCCTTCCCCGCATCTTCTCGGCATAACGCGGACGCGGGCAAAATGGCAATATGGCGCGGAAAGGAACGGACGGCAATAGCATTGGTAGGCCGCTACATCTTCTAGGGATGCCCGCTAGCAAGGACGAGCACCTTACGCACCCGAAAACAAGGCTGAATCAGCAGGCTTTCTGGTGAAGTCAAACCCCGCGCTTTTTCCGAAAATAGCTGTTCAGTAAAAGAGAGAGGGCCCCGAATGGAGCCCTCTCTCTTCGCATTCTTGCCACTTTTGCGGCTTGCGCCGCGCATCAGCGTTTATTTCTTCATGCCGATGTTGGACTTGTGCAGGATCTTCACCGCAACCACGATGAGCACCGCGCCCAGCACCAGGGAAATCCAGGGATTGCCCGTGAAGCCGGCGACGATGTAGCACACGAAGCAGACGACCATGACGGTGGTCGCGTACGGCAGCTGCGTTGCCACGTGACGCAGGTGGTTGCACTTCGCGCCCGCGGACGACAGGATGGTAGTGTCCGAGATCGGCGAGATATGGTCGCCATACACGGCACCTGCCAGCGTTGCGCCCACGGCAACCAGGAACAGCGGATCGCCCTCGTTGAACACGCCGACGACGATGGGCAGGATCAGCGCAATGGTGCCCCAGCTCGTACCCATGGCGAAGCCGATGAAGCCGGCCACCAGGAAGATGATGCACGGCAGGATGGCCAAACTCACACCCAGGCTGTTCAGGAAGCTGCTCACAAAGTCGCCCGTGCCGAGCATGTAACGGCAGCAACCGCCCAAGCTCCATGCCAGCACCAGGATCATGATGGCGCCGACCATGGAGCGCACGCCCTCAGAAATGCTCTCCACGAAACCGCTCAGCGTGGTCAGGCCGCGCGGTAGGAACATGGCGCCGGCAACGCACAGGGCCACCGTAGCGCCGATGCACAGGCCGCCGACCGGGTTCTCGCCGACAGCGGTGGCGAAGTCGACGCCCTCGAAGAAGCCGCCCGTATACATCATGCCTAGGATCGAGAAGAAGATCAGCACCAGGATAGGCACGATCAGGTCGTAGACCTTGCCCTTCTCGGAAATGTCAAGGCCCTTGTACTCGTCGATGGCAGCCGATGCGGACTGCTCGATATCGGCCTGCTCGGTCACGACCGACTCCAGGTTCGTATGGTCGTCGGGATCGGCTTCAGCCTGATCGGAAAGGCCCATGGTGGACAGCTTCTCCAGCAGCTTGCCGCCCTCGGCAGCAGCGTCCTCGGAGGTCTTCGCCTCCGCCTCAGCAGCGCGCATCGGACCGTAATCGTTCTTGTTCGTGATCAGCATGAAGAACACGAAGAAGATGGTGAGCAGCGCATAGAAGTTGTACGGGATGGACTGCACGAACGTGGTGAAGCCGTCGTCTCCCAGGTAACCGCCGACCGCAACGGCCCACGAGGACACCGGCGCGATGATGCAGACCGGGGCTGCCGTGGAGTCGATGATCCAGGCCAGCTTCTCATGGCTGACATGGAAGCGATCGGTCACGGGGCGCATGACCGCGCCGACCGTCAAGCAGTTGAAGTAGTCGTCGACGAAGATGATGATGCCCAGCAAGCCGGTGAGCACCTGCGCGGCGCGCGCGTTCTTGATATGGGTGGACACCCACTCGGCATAAGCGCGGCTGCCGCCCGCCGTGGCGATGACCACGGTCAGCGCGCCCAACAACGCAAGGAACAACAGCAACGCCCCGTTATCGGCGATTTGCAGCGCCATCGCGTTCGGCACGTCGGTGAATGCCGTGACCAGCTGATCGACGCCGACACCGTTGAGGGTGAACTGGTAGATGACCATGCCGACGAACACGCCGATGGTCAGCGACGAATACACCTCTTTGGTGATGAGCGCCAGAGCCAACGCCAGCAACGGCGGCACGATGGACCAAGCGCCGGTGCTGATAAGCTCGAAAGCCTCTTCCATTTCCCTTCCCTTTCTCCATAAGGTCCTCAAAGTCCATTGCGAATCAGTATACAAGCGCAACGGTCGAACCGCACTAGGATTCCGCCGGAGGGGTTTCACGTGAAACAAAAGGAATAGGTTGTCGGGAGGCGGGTTCTCCGCCCGATCGAGCGGCAGACCGGTATACCGAAAGGGGACACTTTGAGCAGTGCGGAGTCCGCATCGAAGAAGGCGTTTCGTGCAACGGAACCCTCTCTGAACCACATCGCCTTATGCACTGGCGGATACGGAACCCCAGACGTCGAACTCAACTATATATAGGAAGAGGCAGACGATAGGCTTCGTCCGCCTCTTCCTTCCTCGAAGGCACTCGGTTTTGCGCAGTTCGCTAACCTATTACAACAAACCGTAATCGGAGGACTATTCCGCGCCCTTGCGCTCCGCGGCCAACTCGTGTTGGTATTCGCGGTCGATGGCGCCCTCGGGACTGGGTGGGTTCACCTCGAAGGGAACGGACTTGGTGAACAGGCTGACCACCGGCACGATGATCAAAGACAGCAGCATGGCCAGGGCTCCGCAGTTGATGGGGCTGGCGATCAGCGGCGTGCCCATCAGCGTGAGCATCATGTTCCCGCTGGTCAGGCACACGCCAACGATGAAGCTGCACCACACGGCGGCCTTGGAGATGCGCCCAGAGTACAGACCCCACAGGAACGGGCCGAGGAACGCGCCGGCCAGCGCACCCCAGGAGATGCCCATGAGCTGCGCGATGAACGTGATGGAGGAGTTGTACTGCACCAACGCCAGCGCTGCGGACACGATGATGAACACCACGATAAGGACGCGCATCCAGCCGAGCTTGCTCTGCTCGCTCATCTTCTTCACCACGTTGCTCTGAAGAAGGTCGAGCGTCAGCGTGGAGGACGAGGTCAGAACCAGCGAGGACAGCGTGGACATGCTGGCGGACAGCACGAGCACGATCACGATGCCGATGAGGATATCGGGCAAGGTGGACAGCATGGTCGGGATGATGGAGTCGTACACCGGGATGCCGGTGGGACCGATCTCGATCTTGTCGGCGTACAGACGGCCGAAACCACCCAAGAAGTAGCTGCCGCCGGCAACCACGAACGCGAACAGCGTGGAGATGATGGCGCCCTGCTTCACCGCCGGGCCGGACTTGATAGCGTAGAACTTCTGCACCATCTGCGGCAAACCCCAGGTACCAAGGCTGGTCAGCACCACCACGCCGAGCAGGTTGAACAGGTCGGGGCCGAACATGCTGACGAACGGGCCGGCCATCTGCGAACCTTCGGCCGGGATCTGCGACAGCGTGGTGATCGCCTCGCTGAAGCCGCCGTTGTTCAGGATGACCGCCGCGATGACCGCGACGATGCCGAACAGCATGACGATGCCCTGCAGGAAGTCGTTCATAACGGTTGCCATGTAACCGCCCAAAACCACGTATAGGCACGTGATGACGGCCATGCCGATGACGCACACCTCGTAAGGAAGGCCGAACGCCATGCCGAACAGGCGGGACAGGCCGTTGTACACGCTTGCGGTGTACGGGATCAGGAACACGAAGATGATCGCCGCGCTGGCAATGCGCAGGCCCTTGGACTTGAAGCGCTTGCCGAAGAACTCGGGCATGGTGGTGGCGCCCAGGCGATGCGTCATCTCACACGTGCGCGGACCGAGCACCCACCAGGCCAAAAGACTACCGAGGATGGCGTTGCCGATGCCGGCCCACACGGCGGCGATGCCGTATTTCCAACCGAACTGGCCGGCATAGCCGACGAACACCACGGCGGAGAAGTAGCTGGTGCCGTATGCGAAAGCGCTCATCCAAGGGCCGACGTTGCGCCCGCCTAGAACGAAACCGTCGACGCTTGTGGTGGTGCGGCGGCAGTACAAGCCGACGCCAACCGCCACGCCGACGAAAATCAAAACCATGCAGATTTTTGCGACCATGATCGTTCCTTTACCGATCGATATCGTGTAGACCGTGAAATCTTCCCTGTTCGGAAAGCAGCTGCCCCTCGTCAAGGACACGGCTGGGCAAGCGAACGCATCTGATTCACCCAACCTGGAAACGCACACGGCACAAGCCCGAGTTCGCTGCGAACATACGCCACGTCTAACAGACGCACGCAGCGGCTAAGCCCCGTGTGCTACAGATATCGATAGGAATAATAATAGGAAGGAAGGCAGGGCTTCGTCGCACTGCATTCATCGGCGGTCTTACCCGCAAAAGGCATCGTTTGGACTTCGAAGGCACACAGCATGACAGTCAGCTCAGCGGGCTGCTGAGCGCTGCGGGATGCGGTGATATGTCCGTTCACGATGCTCATGGGCGCTACTCTACCACAGTCAAGTGCCTTTCCGTCCAGGATTTTCCTGAACGGCAACATTATTTCCTAGTAAAGCGGTTCGAATTAGAAAAAGTGAAGCCGGGCACGTGACCCGGCTTCACTTCTCATCCAATTTGTTCGCAAGCTTTTAATAGCGGGAGTCGAAGATACGCTTCGTCTTCTTCTCACTGCGCGGCAGCTCGCCCATGGGAACGCCCTTCGCCTCGGGGGTGCAGCCGATCTTCGCCTTGAAGATTGCCGCCAGCTGCTGCTCGCATTGCTCGCGCTCCTCACCTTCAAGCGGCGTTTCGAACAGCACGGTGAGCACATCGCGGCCGTTGATGGCCTCGATCATGACCTGATACTCGGACGATGCGCCGTCGGTGAACTGCAGCACCTCCTCGATCTGGGAGGGGAACATGTTGCAGCCCTTCACCTTGACCATGTCATCAGTGCGGCCCGTCAGGATGTCGATACGCGGGTGGTGGCTGCCGAACTTGCACTTGCAGTCGCCGGGAATGATGCGCGTAAGGTCGTGCGTGCGGTAGCGGATGAGCGGCGCGCCTTCCTTGCGCAGCGTGGTGAGCACCAGCTCGCCCACTTCTCCATCGGGCAGCTGCTCGCCGGTTTTCGGGTCGATGACCTCGCAGTACACGTAGTCTTCCCAGATATGCATGCCGTGATGCTCTTCGCAGGAGATGCCGATGCCCGGGCCGTAAATCTCCGTCAGGCCGTAGATGTCGAAGATCTCGATGCCCAGCTCGTTGGAGATGCGCTGGCGCATCTTCTCACCCCAGCGCTCGGATCCGATGACGCCCTTGCGCAGGTCGAGCTTGTCGCGCAGACCACGCTTCTCGATCTCCTCGGCAAGCAGCAGCGCATAGCTGGACGTGCCCGTGATGACGGTGGAATGCAGGTCCTGCATCATCTGCAGCTGCTTTTCGGTATTGCCAGGGCCCATAGGGATGGCCATGGCGCCGAGGCGCTCGCAGCCCAGCTGGAAGCCGATGCCGGCAGTCCACAGGCCATAACCAGGGGTGATCTGGATGCGGTCGGTGTTCGTGATGCCCGCCGTCTCGTAGCATCGCGCGAACATGGTGGCCCAATCGTCGACATCCTTCTGCGTGTAGGGGATGACGACCGGGGTGCCCGTGGTGCCCGAGGAGCTGTGGATGCGGATGACCTTCTCGTCCGGCACCGCCTGCAGTCCCAGCGGGTATGCCTCGCGCAAATCCGCCTTCTCCGAGAAGGGCAGCTTCTCGAAATCTTCCTGGGTCTGCACGTCGGACAGATCGATGTCCTTGAATTTACGGGCATAGAAGGCCGAACGGTCCTTCAGGGTTTTAAACTGCTCTTTGATGATCTCAAACTGCTCCGGCTTCATCTGCATAGCATGCTCCCTTATTCAAATGGCTTGCTTCTTTTTTATTCATGCGATGTGAGGAAAAGTGCGTAGGCGCTTCAAGCCCGAAAAGGCTGCGGGAAAGCACGGCAAATCGGCCCCAAGCCTTACAGGTCTTGAAGCTAAAGCCATCGACCAGCCAACGCGGTGCGCGCGGCCGAGGAGAAGTGGATGTCGAATACCGAAGTCATACTGGTCATTGTAGGCTAAACCGAACCGCAAGCAACCCCCCAAAACCGGCAACGGGACCGATTTGCGGTCCCGTTGCTCGTTATGCAGGGTTTTGCGGTGCTACCCCCCCTACCGCCATGTTGATGGCTTGCAGGTTCATATCCACGAAGCGCGGCTTAACGCAAGCCGCGATCGCCGCGCGAAGGTCATCGACATCGATGGGCACGCATCCCGTTTGCAAGGCCTTGGCAAGCAGCAGACTGTTAAGCACCTTGCGGCTGCCAGCCACCTTGGTGAGCGCGGCATCGTCGACGGGCACGAGCTTCGCCTGAGTGCCCGCCAGAGCGCGCTCCATGTTCGCGATCACGTCGCTGGCGCGATACGGGTTCTTCGATAGCGCCGCCGTAACCGGCTGGACCGAGGTGGTGGCGAACACCAGCGTCCCCGCAGGGGCAAGATAAGACAGCACGCGCGCGGCCTCGGCCGGCTCGAACGCGATGATCAGATCGGCGGTACCCCGGCTGACCAGGGGCGCATGCACCTGCTCGCCCTTGTTGCCGATGCGCACATGCGACACCACGTTGCCGCCGCGCTGCGCCATACCGATGGTCTCGGCCGTGCGCACCTGCCAGCCCTTTTCCAAAGCGGCCTGGGCAAGCACCTTCGCAGCCAGAACGGTTCCCTGACCACCTACGCCCGTGAGCAGGATGTTCAGCATGCTAGGCCTCCTTCTTCTCGCTAGCGGCGGATGCGGCATCGACCACGGAGATGCAGTCGAACGGGCACACCTGCGTGCACAGCCCGCACCCGTTGCACTGGCCGGCGTCGATAAACGCCTGACCGCGCTCCCCGCTTTTCGGGCCGCGTGCGTCGATATCGAAGCCGATGCCGGGACACCCGATCTCGGTGATGCACTTCTTGCAACCCGTACAACGCTGAACGTCCAACACCACGGGAGCGGCCGGCTTGAACAGCTGCACGCAGGGGCTTTCGAACATGATGGCAGAAGGTCCCTCGAAATCGATCGCCTCACGCGCAGCGTCGATGGACTGCTGCAGGTTCAACGGATCGGCGTGCACGATGCACTCGAAACCGACCGCCTTCAGCACGGCTTCAATGGAAACCGGCTTGCGGCGCTCGCCCATCAGCGTCACGCCCGTGCCCGGATGCGGCTGGCTGCCTGTCATGGCGGTGGTGGCGTTGTCGAGCACGCACAGCGTGAAGTCGTGGCCGTTGTACACGGCGTTCACGATTCCCGGCAAACCGCTTGCGAAGAACGTCGAGTCGCCGACGAACGCCAAGGCCTTCTTCTGCGGCTCGACCACGGAGAAGCCCTGCGCCATGGTGATGCCGGCGCCCATGCACAGACAGGTGTCCACCGCATCGAGCGGCATGGCGTTGCCCAGCGTGTAGCATCCGATGTCGCCGCAGAACACGGCAGGCATCTTACCCAACGCACGCTTCACGGCGTAGAAGCTGCCGCGGTGCGGGCAGCCCGGGCACAGCACCGGCGGGCGGACCGGGAGAGGCTGCTCGGGGTCGGCGTTGTCGTAGGTTGTCGCTTCTTCCACCTCGGCCAACTCGGGGACGCCGAGGTAGACGGCCAGACGGGCAAGGATGTCGTCGACATCGTTCTCGCCGCGATCGCGCGCTTCACCCGTCAGCTTACCGTGCGTGTTGTACTCGGCATGCGTCCTGCCCGCAAACGCCAGCAACTCGTCCTCCAGCACATGGTCGAGCTCTTCAAGCACGAGCACGTCGGCAAGCCCCTTGGTAAACTCGGCGCACGTGCGCTCAGGGAACGGGAAGGGAGTGCCCACCTGCCAGAAACGATATGCCGGCAGCTGCACGCCGCGCTCGCTCGCGCGCTCCTCGAGCAAACGAAGGGCCTCAAGCGCATAAGCGGCCGACACGCCGCCCGCAACGATGCCATGACGAGTGAGCTGGCCGGCCACGCGTCGCTCGTCGACGGGATTGAATGCGCTCAAAACCGGGTTCGTCGAGTAATCGACGGCAATCGCGCGCAGGCGCTCGTTAATTTCCCCATGGCCCTCAAAGGCGCGCTTCGGGAAGATGACCCAACGCGGGCCGCGCTCGAAGCCCTCCTCGGGGATGGGCTTGGCGTGCGTTTCCTCGGCAACGTCGAAGAACGTGGAAGCATGACACACACGCGTGGTGGGGCGTACGATGACCGGCGTCTTGTAGCGTTCCGAAAGCTCGAACGCCGCCTTCATCATGTCGAAGCCCTGATCGGGCGTTGCCGGGTCGAGCACCGGCACCTTGGCGAAGTTGCCGAACCTGCGCGTATCCTGCTCGGTCTGCGACGAGATGGGACCGGGGTCGTCGGCCACGAACAGAACCGTGCCGCCCTTCACTCCCACGTAGTTCAAGCTCATCAGCGGATCGCTTGCCACGTTCAGGCCCACCTGCTTGCAAGTGAACAGCGTGCGCGCTCCGCAATACGATGCGCCGGCCAGCAGCTCAAGCGCGCTTTTCTCGTTCGTGGACCACTCCACATGGATGCCCTGAGCAGCGCCGGAAGCATGCAGCTTCGCCACGGTTTCCGTCACCTCGGACGACGGCGTCCCGGGATAGCCCGCAACAGCGCGCACCCCCGCCTCAAGTGCGGCATGGGCAAACGCCTCGTTGCCCATAAGCAGTTTCTTCGTCATATGTTTCCCCGCTTCAAAGCCTGGTTTCAGGAATCGCTCTCCACGTTGTTTCACGTGAAACAACGTGGAGAGAATCGTCTTGATACCTGTTCATGATAGCAAAAGGGCGACAGGTTGCCCCGTCGCCCTTTCGCAAGTGGCCGGCTTTACGCCTCGGCCATGGCCTTCTTCATATCGATGATCTTCTGACGAGCGCCGTTGCAGCCGGTGCCCATGATCTGCACCGCCAAGATGGCCGCGTTCTTCGCGCCGTTGATGGCGACGGTGGCAACCGGCACGCCTGAGGGCATCTGCACCATGGACAGCAGCGAATCCAGGCCGCCCAGGTCGCTTGTCTTCATGGGAACGGCGATAACCGGGTCGGGGGTGTAAGCGGCAACCACGCCGCCCAGGTGAGCTGCCTTGCCGGCAGCGGCGATGATAACCTTGATGCCACGCTCATGCGCAGTAGAGGCCCACTCGTGCACCTCAGCAGGCTTACGGTGTGCGCTGGCAACCTTCACCTCGTACGGGACGCCGAACTCCTCAAGCTGCTTCATGCAAGGCTCCATGGCGGGCATATCGCTTTCGGAACCCATGATGATGCCGATGACGGGATTCTTGTGATCGCAAGACATTTCACAGTCCTTTCAACACGTGATTTGCTTTCCAAGGTAGTGTAACGCGGACGCAGGAGCATAGGGAAAACCGCACGCAAATTATGGGAGACCGAAACATGCCAAAGCCAAGGAAGCAAAATCGTGAAAGTGGAGTCGGAGAAGAACTCCAGCTAGCATGAGAGCTTGCCAACTACGGAACAGCAGACTCAAAGCAGGTCCGGGCAACGGGTTCGGAAATATGAAACCGGGAATGCGAGACTCGAGTAACAGGTCCAGAAAGCAACAGGCCCGATGGCTTTCACCATCGGGCCTGTAAATTTCATGGTGGTCGGAGGGGGACTTGAACCCTCGGCACGGGGATTTTCAGTCCCCTGCTCTACCAACTGAGCTACCCGACCAGAAGTCGTTCGTTGCGAACGCGAGTTAGTATATTACGGCAGCGAGCGCTTTTCGTCAACCCCGATTCCGAACTTTTTTGAGATACGTTCCCCCTCAGGGAAACGCGCCCAACCCAGCCCTTAAGCGAACGTGTGACCAGCAGATATGCCAACTCGCTTAAGACTGCTCGGCAACAGCTTGCGAAATCGGTCGCTGAACCAGACCGTACGCCAAGGAGGACTTGGCTAGCTCGCAACCGACAGCGGCAACGAATCCGTGCACATTCGCTGAACAGATGACCGATAAATAACCACCAAAAACGCGACTCGCGCGTTCTTTCGGCAACGCACCCCGCTACTTGCACTCGGCGCAGCCGCTGCCGAACAGCAGCTCCTTTTCCTCGCCGGGAAGCGCGGCACGAGCCTGGTCGCGCAAGTTGTTCACGCCGATGAAGAACTGGCGCATCATGACGACCAGCAGATAACGGCCCTTCGGAGTCAACGTCAACTCGTCGGCGCTATCGGTGGCGAACGCGCCCGAGGCCTTCATGAACGCCATCTCCACCGGCAGGCCGACCTCCACCGAGCAGCCGAAGTCCTTCTTGAACTGGCGCTTATCCAGGCGCAGACCGAACAGCTGCATCATGAAGCGGTAACGCATGCGATCGCGCTTGCTGAAGGTGGTTTTGCCCATAATGGACATATGACCTGCTTCGATGCACTTGTTGTAATCCTTCACGCTGAAGGTGTTCACGTACAGGTTGCTACCCAGGTAGGTGATTCCGCCGCTACCGATGGCCGGATACTCCTCGTAATCGACCACGTACTCGTCGATCATGGCGTCCTCGCCGGCTGCCGACGTGTTCCTCTTGTTGAACGTCCACGCCGAACCGTGCTCGAACAGGTGCAAGGGACCGCCCGTCAGCAATTCGCTGATGATCTCGTAGTACTTCTGCTCGCGAGCGTAATCAACCTTGCCAACGGTGCGCGCAAGGCTGCGCTCGACCGACGGTGAAGCCATCAGCGGATAGAACGTGGTCTGCGTGCAACCGCTCTCGATGACGCGCTCGATATCGTTGATCAGGATGTCCTCGGTTTGCGCCGGGAAGTTGAAGATCATGTCCGCGTTCATGGACACGAAGTACGGGCTGGCGTCCTGGATGCGCTCGAGAATCTCTTGGCCGCAGCCGTACTTGTCGTAGCGGTCCATCTGCTTGAGCAGGCCATCGTCGAAGCTCTGCACGCCCACGGACAGGCGCTGCACGCGGCCCTGCAGCTTATCCAGATAGCTGGGAATCAGGTGGTTCGGGTTCGTCTCGCTTGAAACCTCCTGGATATTGAACAGCTCGCGCGCCTGGTCGATGGTGTCGCACAGCTCATCGATCATGATGGTGGGGGTGCCGCCGCCGATGTAAACGCTGTCGAAATCATAACCCAGGTCCTTCAGCATGCGCATCTCCTTGCGCATGTTCTCGAAGTACGGGCGGGCGCGCTCCTCGCTGAACGGGAACCTGTTGAAGCTGCAGTACGGGCACAGGCGCTCGCAGAACGGCACGTGCATATACAGCATGTAGCGTTTCCCCTGCTCAGGTGCAGGCATCATCACCTCATCGGTGGGTTTGAGCTTCAGGTATTGGTTTGTGCATTGGCGAACCACGTTCGTAAGCAGGCGCTCTGACAGCATGTACGCGCGCTCCTTTTCTCGTCCTAGTGAAAACGGTAGGAATTATATCCTACCGTTTCAGTCTCATATAATCTCGACGAAAGCTTCGCTCCCCGTGCACGAAAGGCGCGGCCTTACGCCCAGGCTCCGCGACCTGCGGCGGCCTTCGCGCCGATGTCGGAGCGCAGCTGCTTGCCCTCGAAGTTGATGACGTCGCATGCCTCGTAGGCCTTCGCACGGGCATCGTCGAACGTCTTGCCCAGCGCAACCACGTTCAGCACGCGGCCGCCGGCGGTGACGAGCTCGCCATCGGCGTTGCGGGCGGTGCCGGCATGGAACACCGTCACGCCTTCCATGGCCTCGGCATCCTCAACACCCAGGATGACCTTGCCCTTCTCGTACTTGCCCGGGTAGCCGGCGGAAGCCAGCACCACGCACACAGCCCACTGGTCGTCCCACTCGAGCTCGATGTCGTCGGGACGGCCTTCGGCCACGGCCATCATGACGTCGACCAGGTCGGTCTTCAGACGCGGCAGGACGACCTGCGTCTCGGGATCGCCGAAACGGGCGTTGTACTCCAGCACCTTCGGCCCCTCGGGCGTCAGCATGAAGCCGCCGTAGAGCACGCCGCGGTAATCGTTCTTGAAGGGCTCGCGCGCCGTTGCCGCCGCGGCGACCTTCATCATGTGCGTCATGTCGGCAAGCTCCTCATCGGTGACGATGGGCACCGGGGAGTACACGCCCATGCCGCCCGTGTTCGGGCCGCGGTCTCCGTCGAAGGCGCGCTTGTGGTCCTGGGCGGTTGCCATGCAGTGCGCCTTGCCGCCGGAGACGAACGCGAGCAGCGAGCACTCCGGGCCGGTGAGGCACTCCTCAACGAGCACCTTCGAGCCCGCAGAGCCAAACGCGCCGTCGAAGCAGCTGCGCACGGCGTTCTCCGCCACCTCGATGGTATCGGCGACCACGACGCCCTTGCCAGCTGCCAGGCCGTCGGCCTTCACGACGACGGGGGCGCCCAGCTCGTGCACATACTCAAGCGCCGGCTCCAACTCGGTGAAGCTGCCATAGCGAGCCGTGGGGATGCCGTTGGCCTGCATGAACTCCTTGCTGTACGTCTTGCTGCCCTCGAGCTGCGCACCCTGCGCATCGGGGCCGAAGACCGCCACGCCGGCTTCGCGCAGCACGTCGGCCACGCCCGCCACCAACGGCGCTTCCGGGCCGATGACCACCAGGTCGATGGCGTTGCCCTTCACGAACTCCAGGACGGCCTGGCCGTCCTCGGCGTTCAGGCCCGCCACGTTCTGCGCGACGGAGTCCGTCCCGCCGTTGCCCGGGGCCGCGTACAGGTTGTCGGTACGGGGGGATTTCGCCAAGGCCCACGCAATGGCGTGCTCACGGCCGCCGCCGCCCAAAACCAAGATGTTCATGTAACTAACCCTCCATTTCCAGCTCTCGGATAATATGCGTGTGCGGGACCGCAGATTCATGCAGCCCCGCACGGGATTCGCTTCGCTATTCAGTGACAGCAGTCCATCGAGTTTATCGGCGTCTTACCAGCCGCGCATGATGGTCTGGTCGCGATCGGGGCCGACGGCCACGATGCTGATGGGCACGCCCACCTTCTTCTCGAGATACTCAACGTAGCTCTTGGCGTTCTCCGGCAGCTCGTCGAACGTGCGGCAGGCGGTGATGTCCTCGCCCTTCCAGCCGGGCAGCTCCTCGTACACCGGCTTGGCATGGAACAGCACGCTTTGCTGCATGGGGAAGTAATCATAACGCTCGCCGTTGCACTCATAAGCCACGCACACCTTGATGGTGTCGAAGGCGGAAAGCACGTCGAGCTTGGTCAGAGCCACATCGGTCAGGCCGTTGACGTCGGCAGCGTAGCGCGCGATGACGGCGTCGAACCAGCCGCAGCGGCGCTTGCGGCCCGTGGTCACGCCGTACTCATGGCCGACCTGGCACAACGTCTCGCCTTCCTCGGCCTCAAGGCCTTCGCCGCCGTCCTCGGCGTACTTCAGCTCAGTGGGGAAAGGACCACCGCCGACGCGGGTGATGTAGGCCTTCTGGATGCCCAGCACGCGGTCGATGTTGACCGGGCCCACACCCGAACCGGTAGCAGCGCCGCCGGCGCAGCAGGAAGAGGACGTGACATAGGGGTACGTGCCGTGGTCGATGTCAAGCAGCGTGCCCTGCGCGCCCTCGAACAGGATGGACTTGCCCTCGCGCACGGCGTTGTTCAGCATCTGGCTGGTCTCGGCCATGTACTGCTTGAGGATGCGGGCGTAGGGCAGGTACTCCTCGCAGATCTCCTCGACCGTGTAGGTGTGCAGGCCGTAGATCTTCTCCAGGATGGCGTTCTTCTGGATAAGGGCGGTCTCGACCTTCAAGCGGAAGATCTTCTCGTCCATGAGGTCCTGGATGCGGATGCCCTTGCGAGCCGCCTTGTCCTGGTAGCACGGGCCGATGCCGCGCTTGGTGGTGCCGATCTGATGATCGCCCAGAATCTTCTCGTCGGCGCCGTCGAGATCTTTGTGGTACGGCATGATGACATGCGCGTCGCAGCTGATCTTGAGATTCTTGCAGGAGATTCCCTCGGCCTCGAGCATGGCCATTTCCTTGACCAGCACGCCGGGATCCACCACCACGCCGTTGCCGATGACGGGAATGGCGTTCTCGTACATGACGCCGGAGGGCATCAGGTGAAGCGCCAGCTTCTTGTCGCCATGGATAACGGTATGGCCTGCGTTGTTGCCGCCCTGATAACGGACGACGTAATCGTATTCGCTAGCAATGAGATCGGTGATCTTGCCTTTGCCTTCGTCGCCCCATTGGGCGCCAACCAGAACGGTGCTGGGCATGTGTGCGCATCCTTTCGATAACAGTGTCGCAACCCTCACAGTGTACTACAGAACCACTTCAGTAAGGCCCGGATCGGCCACGCGCATGGTTTCAACGATTTCTTCATGGCAGGTCAGCAAAATGATCTGGCGATGACGCGCCAGCTGGGCCAACGCCTTCGCCGCGCCTGCGCGGCGCTGGGAATCGAAGTTCACCAGGATGTCGTCAGCGATGATGGGAACGGCGCGTCCCACGTTGTCGGCGGTGACGAGCAGCGCGATGCGCAGCGCCAGGTACAGCTGCTGGCACGTGCCCAATGACAGGTGCACGGGCTCGCGCACGGTGCGCAGCGCGTCGGTCACCTGAAGACGGCCATCGGCGCTCATAGACACCTTCACCCACTTGCCGTCGGTCATCAGGCCGAGCAGCTCGCTTGCGCGGGCGTACACCTCGGGCTGGCTTTTGCTCTCCCACGACGCGATGGCCGCCTCGAGCATATGGCGCGCCAGCAGCAGCTTCGCGAACTCCATAGCCGCCTCGTCGCGGCGCGTTTGGAGCTGCTGGGCCTCAAGCTTCAGCTCGTCGAAGCTGCGCTCGCCCTTCGCCTGGGAAAGCAGTTGGCGAAGCTCGCCGTATCGGCGGTTCAGGTGCTCGCTCGTCTCCATCAGGCCCTCGCGCTGACGCGTCTTGCGCGCGATGAAGGCGTCCACGGCCTCGAGCGTGCCACGTTCGCGGCGCATGCCGATCTCCGCGTACAGGCTCTCCCGCATTTCGCGGGCCTTCTCAAGCGACTCCTCCAACGCCGTGCGGCGCGACACAAGCGCCTGCTTGCGCTGCATATACAGAGCGTTCTCCGCACGAACGTCCTTCGCCTCGTCGAGCAGCGCGCGAGCGTGGCGCAGGGAGTCTTTCGCTTCGGAAAGCCCCATGGCGGCAAGCTCGGCCCGCACGGCTTGGCGTTGCTGCTCCTGCTCGGCCAGGCATGCTTCCAGCTTCTTCTTGTCCTGCAACATGACCCAGTGCCGGTCCTGAACGCGCTGGGAGCGCTCGTCGCCTTTCCTGCCCGGCTTGAACAGCATGATCAACGAGGCCGCGGCGAGCACCACCGCCACCAGCACCAAGAAAAATCCCAGCGCGGTGAACGAAAGGCTGGTTATCTCGCGGCCATGCATGAACAGCGGGATGCCCGCGAACATGAAGGCCACAGGCAGCGCCACGGAAAGGCCGATCTGCACACGCTGCTGACGGCGTGCGCGAATCGCCTCGTTTTGCTCGTCTTGGGTCTCGAGCATCGCCTCGTAGGCCGCCCTTGAAGTCGCGTAGTTATCGCGCGCCAGGTCGACGGCGTGCTCCGTCTTCGCCTCTTGGACAGCAAGCGCCTCGATGCGGTCGCGCAGATGGCGCTCCTCGGTAGCCGTGATGCCCGCCAGCTCCTCGGGATGTTCGCGCTGCGCCAGCCTATGCTCGCAGCGCAGGCTCTCCTCCTGAGCACGCAGATCGGCGATCTTCTCCTCCAGCTCGGCTTCGTCCGCCTCGGTCTTCTCCAGCGTTTTGCGATTCGCCTTCAACGTCTCGATGGCGGTGTTCAGGTCGCCGATCTTCGCCAGCAGCTCATTGCGTTGCGGCTTCAGCTCGGCGAACTCGTGGTCCTCGCGCTTCAGGCGCTCTACACGATCGGATTCGACGGCGATGCGACGGCGCAGCTCATCCTGCTCCGATTCGAGCTTCACCAGCGATTTCTCGGACGCGGCAGCCCTTGAGGTAAACTGCGCCAGCTGCTCCTGCAGCGCTGCCAGCGCATGCGCCGGGGAAGCCCCCGTGCCGGAACCGGCCGTGAGCAGCTTCGCCGTCACGTCAGTGGTGTTGCGCAGCTGGCGCAGCTCGTCGCTGGTCAGGCTGAACATGGTGCGGTACGTTTCACGGTCGATGTCGTCGGCGACCGACGCGTCGCCCTGCAGACCATCGGCGTTGCGGATGCGCGATGCCTGCGAGGCCTCGGAACCGTCCTCGTTGGCGAAGAACAGCGTTCCCGCCCGTTCGGCGTTATCGGGCTTGTAAGTGTTGCGCTGGCCGCGAGCTTCTTCCCAGCCGAACAAAACACCGCCGACGAACTGGGCAAACGTGGTCTTGCCGGCTTCGTTACGTCCGAACACCACGTTCATTCCCGGCCCGAACGGCCCAATCAGGCGGTTGGAGAACGCGCCGAACGCGTCCATCTTGATATGTTCCAGATATTTGCCCACTAGCGCTCTTCCCCCTGCGACAACATATCGAGCACCAGGTCTTCGGCCTGCTCCGACAGCTTCCCCACCTTGCCGGCACAGCTCGACGGCATCTGCAGCCCTCGATCGAGGAACTCCTGCTGCAGGAAGGCTATCTGCTCTTCGGGAAGGGACCGCTGCGTTTCGGCCACGCGCAAAAACACCGCCGGGAACAGCCCTTCCTCGCGCAGGGCCTGCTTATCGCGCGGTTCCTGCGTTTCGTCGACCATGGTGTCGCAAAAGAACGACGCATACGAATCGTTCACGTGCTTGCGCAGGTCCTCGAGCACATCGGGGCGGGAGAGCACCTCGTGAAGCGCAGTCGTGCCCGTCAACGCGATGCGCGAGATCATCTCCTCGCAATGTGCCTTGCCGTTCGCCCGGAACAGCTCCCGGATGATCAGGTCGCTGATCTCGGGCAACGTGGTGCAATCGGACACGTCGACGCGCAGGCGCTGCCATACCACGCTTGCCGTGGGGATGAATTCAAGCTGCGGGACCGCGCCTTCGGAAAGCGTTACCAGCTGCGCTCCGCGCGGGCCCGTCTCCTTGATGTCGCGCCCTTGGATGCACCCGGAAAACGCAATGCGGGGGCCATCCTCGCCAGGATGGATGTATCGCATATGGATATGCCCGCATGCCCAGTAATCCATGCCAGCGGAAAGCAGCACCGAGGGATTGACCGGCGCTTTCACGGGATCGAGGTTCAACCCGGTATGTAGCATGCCGATGGCGAAGGGAGCCTGCGCGACGTCAGGTTCGCGCTGCTGAAGGGCTGCAAGCGCCGCATCGCGCGTGATGCCGTCGGCAATGCATTCGTCTATGGGCCATGATTGGTTGTAGTATCCGCGGCCGCCGATGATGCAAAGCGGCTTCCCATTGCGCCTGAACAGCTGGAAACCCGGCTTGTCAGCCGGCAACATGTGGACGTTCTCCGGCAAGGAGAACGCGCTTTGCTGCCAAGAGGTGTAGGGGTCGTGGTTGCCCGTGATCAGGTATACCGGGATGCCCGCTTTTCCCAGCGTGCGCATCCCCTCGAAGAACCGAAGGTAGTCTCCGTACGATGCGCGCGACTCGTCGAACACATCGCCCGCGATGACCACGAAGTCGACCTTGCGGGAAATAGCCGTGTCTATCACGCGATCGAACGCCTCCGCGATGGCCTGCACCAGTCGGGCAGCCCACGCAGGCGACACCTTGGCAAGGCCGCGGAAGGGCGCGCCAAGGTGAAGATCGGCGGTGTGGAGGAATGTCAGGCTCTCAGTCATAGCTTCAGTTTACCCCGGCCCCGTCGTTGCGTGCGCTACATATAGTCGGGAACGCGCGAATCGTCGATGAAGTCCATGAAGCGGGTGTATTCCGCGTTGAAAGCGAGCGTGATATCGCGCGTGGGACCGTTGCGGTGCTTGGCGACGATCAGCTCTGCCGTGCCCAGGTTGGGACGGTCCTCGCTTTCCGCCTCCATCTCGTCCATGCTTCGGTCGATGAACATAACGATGTCGGCGTCCTGCTCGATAGCGCCGGATTCACGTAGGTCGGACAGCATCGGGCGCTTCTTGCCGCGCATCTCGACAGCACGGGAGAGCTGCGACAGCGCGATGACGGGCATGTCCATTTCCTTGGCAAGCACCTTCAAACCACGGGAGATCTCGGCGACCTCGACGGCGCGGTTGCCGTCACGGCGCGCCTGCGGCGGCTGCATCAGCTGCAGGTAGTCGACGATGATCAGGCCCTTTTCGGCGTCGCGCAGCTCACGGCGCGCCTTCGCGCGCAACTCCAGGATAGAAAGCGCCGGCGTGTCGTCGAACTCGATCTTCAGTTTGGAAAGGTTGCTGGATGCCTCGATGATGGCCGCCCAGTCCGCGTCCTGCACCTGGCCGGCACGCAGCTTCGACAAGCTCACGCGCGCCTCGGATGCGAGAACACGTTGGACCAGCTGGGAGGCGCTCATTTCCAGCGACAGAAACGCCACGGTAGCGCCCAATTTCGCCGCGCTCGTGCACAAGTTCAGGGCAAAGGCCGTCTTGCCGACACCAGGACGCGCAGCAAGGATGACCAGGTCGCCGCCGCGAAAGCCGTGGAACAGGTCGTCAACGTCCTTGAAGCCCGATGCTACGCCTGAGATCTTGTTCTCCTGCGCCGCCATCTCCTGCAGTTCCTCGAAGGCGTCGACCAGCAACGTATCGATGCCCGTGAACGCGCTGGACACGCGCTTCTCCGTGACCGCGAACAGCGTTTTCTCCGCCTGCTCCACGACAACGCCCAGGTCGTCGGGAGCATCGTAGGCAAGCGAGCGGATTTCCCCGGATGCGCGGATCAGATCGCGCAGGATGGATGTGCGCTTGACGATCTCAACATGATTCTGCCAATTGACCAGGGCGAACGAATTGCTGGCAAGCTCCAGGATGTACGCCTGGCCGCCAACGGCTTCCAACTGGCCCGTGGCCTTCAGGTTGTCGGCAACCGAAATCTGGTCAAGGGGGATGTGACGCGTGTAGAGGTCGAGCATGGCCTCGAAAATGCGCTGATGGGCAGCTCGATAGAAGTTGTCAGGGATCAGTTTGGCGGCAACGTCCTCGATGGCCTCCTGGTTGAGCAAGCACGCCGCCAACACCGATTTCTCGGCTTCTATGTTCTGAGGCTCCATTTTGCGAATCGAGGAGCTCTCAGGCACCTCAGGGGCGAAATCGGGATTGTAGGGAACGTCAACGGGCATGCTGCTCATCCTTTCTTGTATCCGGCTTATCATACCGCACTCGGAGTTGAGCCGCGGATGCCGCAGAGCGTCACCCGAACACCAACATCCCCCAAATAGAAAAATCCCCCGCACTAATGTGCGAGGGATTTGCTAGTTCGCTTTAAAGCGCTGAGTTATTCAGCGGCCTCTTCAGCAGCAGCCTCCTCGGCGACAGCCTCGGTCTCGACCTCTTCGGCCTCTTCCTCGGCAGCAACCTCGTCGATGCCCACCAGCAGCGTAACCGTGGCCTTGATGTCACGGTAGATGGAGATGACGACCTCGTGCTGACCGGCGGTCTTGATGGCCTTGCCAGCCTCGACGCGACGGCGGTCGATCTCCACGCCCAGAGCCTCCTTGATGGCCTCGGCGATCTGGGTGGCGGTGACGGAGCCGAACAGCTGGCCCTCTTCGCCGACCTTCGCGTCGACCTTCACGGAAGCACCGTCGAGCACGGACTTCAGCTTCTCAGCATCGGCCAGACGAGTAGCCTCGCGCTTGGCGATGTTGTTCTTGCGCATCTCCAGCTGCTTCAGGTTGCCCTTCGTAGCCAGGATGGCGATGCCCTGCGGCATCAGGTAGTTGTTGGCAAAACCGGGGGCCACGTCCACGACGTCGCCTTCGCCGCCCTTGCCCTTGAGCTCTTGGAGCAGGATGACTTTCATGGTTCCTCCTTGCGCCTAGCGATTGCGGCGGTCGCCGCGGCCGCTAATTGCGGGAACCGCGTAGGGCATCAGAGCCATCTCGCGAGCGCGCTTCACGGCGTTCGCGATGTCACGCTGGTGCTGGGTGCAGGCACCCGTCACGCGGCGCGGCTTGATCTTCCCGCGGTCGGTAACATACTTGCGCAGCATCTGAGTATCTTTGTAGTCGATGTACTCCGCGTCCTCTTTGCAGAACTGGCAGTACTTGCGACGAGGCTGCTTCGCGTAGTCGGACATTTGGTAAACCTCTTTCGCTTAAAACGGGATGTCTTCGTCGTAAACCGAAGCAGAGGCATCTACGATCGGAGCTGCAACGGGAGCGGCCATCGGAGCGGGCTGCGGCGCATAACCTGCGGTCATGCCGTTGTCGTAACCCTGGTTGGCGTTATTACCGTTGCGGCTGGACATGAACTCCAACTCGTCGACGATCACTTCAAGCTTGCTGCGGCGCTGACCGTCGCGCTCCCACGAGCTGTAACGAAGCTTGCCCTCGATGGCCACTTTCGTGCCCTTCGTAAGGTAGGGCTGCAGCTTCTCGCCACGGGTGCCGAACATGGTGCAGTCGACGAAGTTCGGGTAGTCCTCCCATTCGCCGGTCTGCTGGTTCTTGCGGCGGTCGTTGACCGCAACGCCAAACCCCAGAATGGCCATACCGCTTTGCGTGGAACGAATTTCGGCGTCGCGCGTAAGATTTCCGCTGATCATGACACGATTGATGCTCATGTGTATCTACCTCTTCTCATGCTGGGACCCTGTGGGCCCCTACGTAATCCTATTCGCGGTCGGTGCGCTTTACGATCATGTGGCGAACAACGACATCAGAGATGCGCAGCACGCGATCGAGTTCTGCAACCTCGGCGGGATCAGCGTGGAAATCGATGAGGGTGTAGACACCGTCGGTCAGACCATTGATCTCGTAAGCGAGTTTACGCTTGCCCCACTCGTCAACGTTGTCGACGGAACCCTCGGCGGACGTGATAACGCCCTGGATACGATTCATCGTATTTGCACGGGTTTCCTCGTCGGTAGACGGAGCAACAATAAACAGCAGTTCGTAAGCCTTCATCAGCTCACCTCCTTTGGACTTTACGGCCCCGGGCTGGTGAAGGCGCACACCGGGGCAGGAATTAGCCTAACTATATTATCAAGCCCGATTCCTCAATGCCAGCCTTTCACCTTGCTTTCTTCCTTCTGCACCGTTTCAACACATCGCCGCACCTCAGACGGCAGGCCCCTGCTCCACAGCCCGTCATCTGCCCGCATCTCCAACTATAGGTACTCCATCTTGCAGGACCCTTGTTGAAATGACGAAGGCGGTTCACCTGAACCTTGCAGGTGAACCGCCTTCACGTCTATCGCCAGCCCATTGCGTAACCGGATAAGCTTGCACGGCTTACCCATTTCATGCCGTTCAAGCTTCCTATCGACATTCTTTCAGAAGAACGCGATGCCTAGCTTTCGGAAAGAATCATCGTCTAATTCGTTTCGCCGTCACCAATCATCGTCCGAGTCGCTTGGGTTTATTCCTCTTCGGAACCCTCGCCCACCACTTCGAACTCAGCCTCATCCTCTGCGGTGTACTTCTCGTCGATCTCATCGTCGCTGTACTCGCCCGGGGCCTTCAGAGCGATCATGAAGTTCGGGGCCTCGCCGATGTATGCCGGCTCGTCCTCGAACTCGACAACACCATCCTCGGAGCACTCGTACAGATAGCCCACAGCAAAGCCTTTATCTGCGCCGGGCACGCCGCCCTCGGCGATAAGAGCATCCTTCGTGCCCTCATCAACCTCGACATAACCGTCGTAGCAGAGCGCATAAGCCTGCGCGCCCTGGGCATGCTGCACCGTATGACGAGCTGCGTTGAAACACGCCTCCACAGACTCGCCAGGGTGGTTCTCGATGAACAGGTTCTCCTTGACCGCCAGCGCAGTGAAGGGAACCACTTCGTTGCTCTGGGTCAGCTTCTGCTTCGCCTCATCCAGCGAGAACAGCAGCACCTTTTCCAAGATTTCGGGGATCTCGGGAACTTCGTTATCCTGATTTTCAACAACGCGATCTGCCATTGCCGTATCCTTTCGATTCTTTACAATGCGAAAGCCACGCCCCCGCATGCATTTCATGATGCATCCAGTGTAGCGTGGCTTTCGACCTACAATATCGTTGTTGCAACGAACCGCTGAAAATCCGCGTTCAGGTTTTAGCGACGATGACGCTTGCGGCGCACTTTGTAGCCCTTCTTCTTGCCGCAGATGCCCTTATCCTTCATCGCCAGGATCAGCTTCTCGGTGATGGCATCGAGCTGAGCGACCTCTTCGGCGCTCAGGCAGGAGACGATGTCCTCGGCGGTCTTATCGTTGGCTGCAACGCGCTTCTCGGCAAGCTCACGGCCAAGATCAGTCAGCTTCACCGCGTAGGTGCGCGGCTGATCGACCGACTCGATGGTCACATAACCGTTGCGCTCAGCCTTCTTCACGATGTCCTTAAAGTTGCTGCGATTCATACCCAGCGTCTTGGTGAGATCGCGCTGCGTAGCGCCATCATCAACCAACAGCGCCTGAAGCAGTGCGCCCTGACCACGCTTAAAGCTCTTCGGACCGTTCTTGCGGAACGCCAGGCGTACAAGCTTGTTTGCTTTCTTCATCTGAGCCAAAGACTTTGCGGCTTCGTTCATGGTGGTTCCTTTCTATACCGATAAGGTAAGGCGATCTTCGAATAACCTGAGTATACGAGTGTTGCCCACACAGTGTTTCACGTGAAACGCTGTTATCCATAAACACTCCGTGGATTACTATTTCCCCAGGTTATATTCATACCTATGATTATTCATGAATAAGATTCTTTCTTGAAAACCCCAACGCAATAGCGCAACTGCCCGGAAAATGAAAAAGCCCCTGCATTTGCAAGGGCTTCAAGTTTCCTGGCGGAGGAGGAGGGATTCGAACCCTCGTCACCGGGGTTTCCGGTGAAACGGTTTTCGAGACCGCCGCATTCAACCACTCTGCCACCCCTCCGCGTGGGGTGGGTCGGCTGGGTATTTATGCCGACCTACAAAAAAGGCGTTACCGTAAAGGTTCCGCCGGGATAATCTGGCGGAGAGATGGGGATTCGAACCCCAGATACGCTTTTGGCGTATACACGATTTCCAATCGTGCACCTTCGGCCAGCTCGGTCATCTCTCCGCTTGCTTACAGCTTGCATTACATTCACGTTTTCTCTCGTGCGCTCATGCAGCGGTTAAGTATTTTACACTATCTAGTACGAACTCACAAGAGAAAAATACTCATTGTTTTTGCCATTTTTCGCAACTTGCAGCGGAACGTCGAACAGCGAGCTCATCATCTGGTCGGTCAGCATCTCCTCTTTCGCCCCGTCAGCGAACAACCTTCCCTCTTTGACCAGGACCAAACGTTTGATCTCGGGGATGATGTCCTCCGGATAGTGGGTGATCAGCACGATACCCTTGCCCGCCTTTGCAAGGTCGCGCATGCTCGAGCGCACATAGTACATGCCTTCCGGGTCCAGCCCCGTGCACGGCTCGTCAAGCAACAACGTGCTCGGATCGTGCACGAGGGCGCGAGCGAAGAGCACGCGGCGTGCCTGACCGCTCGACATGGTCATGATGTCCTGATCGGCAAGCTTCGCCACGCCCAGCATCTCCATAGCCTCAAGCGCCTTCGTGTGCGTGCGCTCATCCGGATGAACGTGACGCGGAAGGCCGAGCGTGCCGAACAGGCCGCCTTCCACAATATCCACGGCAGGTAGATGGACGTTGATCTGCGCCTGCATGGTAGATGACACGATTCCCAGCGTTTTGCGCACATCCACCAACGTCGCACGCGGGTTGCCGTTGAACTTCACCGGAGGCTGCTCACGGTATAGCGGCATCATCTCCCTGGTGATCAGCTTCACGAACGTCGATTTGCCGGCGCCGTTCGGACCTAAAAGCGCGATGTTCTCCCCTTTAGCAAGCAAGAACTTATCAACGTGCAGGATTGTACGGCCCGCTCGCACGACCTTGGCATCGTTGAGCTCGAACAGAGGCTGCACTTCGGTGTTTTCTTCGCTCATACACCCATTCCTTCCCAAACGAAGAAGGGAACCCGTTGAAACGGGTTCCCTTCTTATACTTGCTTCACGCGCCCTTGCAGGCTAGTTTGCCGAAGACTTTCCATCTGCGTCGGCAGCGCTGGCGGAGTTGTCAGCGGAACCATCGGTACTGGCAGAGGCGTCTCCATCCGTCGAGTCAGCAGCCGAAACGTTGGTATCGGCGTTATCAGTGCTGTTGGAATCCTCGGTCTGATACTTGGACATATCAACGTCGTAGGGCAGGCCGGAGGGCATGTCGTTGATCTTGAGGTCAGAAGACTCCTTCTTCTCCTTCAGCCAGTTCTGGTAGTTCGTAGTCTGGCCCTGAGACTGCAGCGACTGCTTGATGGTCTCCTGCCACTCGGAGGGAATCTGGTCGAGGCTGGTGATCTTCACCGTCTCGGTGCCGTCGTCGGCTTTCTCCTTCGGAGCGTTGTACACGTCGGTGCACTTGATGATATGGATGCCGTAGCTGCTGGTAACCAAACCGCTGACCTGGTCTTTTTCAAGGCCGCTCAGCGCATCCGTGTACTCCTTCACAAACGAGCTGGTCTTATCCCAACCCACATCGCCGCCAGCGTCCTTGGAACCCGTGTCCTTGGAGTACTGCTTGGCAGCCTCGGCGAAGTCGAGCTCACCGGAGTTGATCTTGTTCAGCACGTCCTGAGCGGTTGCCTCGTCATCGGAATCGAACAGGATGTGGCTGGAACGCTTGGCGCCGTCGTAGGCGCTGGCGTACATCTGCGCGTACTGGAGCATGTCGTCGTTGGAAGGCTCCTCGCTGGAGGTGAAGGTGTTGTACAGCTCCTTTGCCTTCAGCTGCAGCTCAATCTCGGAACGATACTCGTCCTCGGTCATGCCAGCCTGCTCGAGAGCGGACTGCCACTTCTCGTCGCTGTCGTAGTTGGACTTCATCTTGTCGACATAGCTATCGACCTCGGAGCTGTCGACGGTAACGCCCTTTTCCTCGGCGCCGGAGTTGATAAGCTCGCGCGTGACGTACGTGTTGATGATCTGCTCGCGCACGCCTGCCGGATCGGTGCCCATCTGAGCCAGGTAGTTGCCCCAAGAATCCTCGTCGGTCAGACCCTGCTGCTCGCGAACGCTTTGGATATAGTCGGTAACCGTGTCCTCGTAGATTTCGGTACCGTTAATGGTGGCGGCCACCGCGCCCGAACCGGAGTTCTGGTTATTGCTGGAGCAGCCGGCAACGCCCATGATGCACGCCGCCGAAAGACCCATCGCGCAAACCGTTGAGATAATGCGAGATGCCTTCATAAAACCCTTCCTCAAACGCACAAAACCGCTGGATAACGCGTCCCACGGTCAAATCGAATGTCTCGTGCGTATTTTCCCACACGGCGGAATACGCCTTTCTCCCAGCACAATATGCCCATGCAGGTTTCACAGGAGCTGGGGTTTTCCTACAACATTCGAGGTATCCTCTATAGAAAAAGGCGGCCGGGAGGCCGCCTTTTGGGGTTCAAGCTGATTCTATCGCGCTTTGCCAGCGTTCAATCAAGCCACGATCGAATACGAAGTCGATGCGGAAACGGCTTTTGCGCTATTTCTTGTTCGCCTTCTTGCGCTCGATGGTGCTCAGGATGCGCTTGCGCAGGCGGATGGACTCGGGAGTGACCTCCACCAGCTCGTCATCCTCGATATACTCCAGCGCCTCTTCGAGCGTGAAGGTGATCGGCGGGGTCAGCTGGATGGCCTTGTCCGCAGTGGAGGAACGCTGGTTGCCCAGGTTCTTCGTCTTGGACACGTTGACCACCATGTCGCCTTCCTTGGCGGACTCGCCGACGATCATGCCCTCGTAGCACTCGTCGCCGGGCTTGACGAACAGACGGCCGCGCTGCTGCAGGGTATCGAGCGCATAGGCGACGGCCTTGTCGGTTGCCATAGCGATCATGCAGCCGTTCTTGCGGCCGTCCATCTCGCCGGAATACGGGCCGTACTCGCGGAAGTGATGGAACAGCACCGCCTCGCCGTGCGTTGCGTTGAGGATGCGGGTCTTCAGGCCCATGGTGCCGCGGGACGGGATGCTAAACGTCAGGTGAGTCATGCTCTCGTCGGAGAACATGTCCTCCATGATGCCGCCGGCGGTGCCCATGACCTCGATGGCCTTGCCGGAGTAGTCGTTCGGCACGTCGACGGTTGCTTCCTCGATCGGCTCGAGCTTGTTGCCGTGCTCGTCGTTCTTGTACACGACCTGCGGACGGCCGACCTGGAACTCGAAGCCTTCGCGGCGCATGGTCTCCATGAGAACGGACAGATGCAGCACGCCACGGCCGGCGACGCGCACGCCGGACTTATCCTCGGTCTCATCGATGCGCATGGAGATGTTGCTCTCCTTCTCGCGCATGAGACGCTCCTTGAGCTGACGGGCGCCGACGATGTCGCCTTCGCGACCGACCAGCGGGCTGGTGGAAGCCTCGAACACGACCGCCATAGTGGGCTCCTCGACGGCGATGGGCTCCATCTCCACCGGGTTCTCGGGGTCGGTGATAACGTCGCCGATGTCTGCTGCCTCGACGCCGATCACGGCCACGATGTCGCCGGCATGGGCCTCGGAAACCTCGGTCTTGCCCAGGTTCTCGAAGGTGTAGACCTTGCGGATGGTGGCGTTGTACTGATTACCGTCGGGCTGCACGACCAGCACCTGCTCCTTTTCATGCAGGGTGCCGCTGTGCAGACGGCCAACGCCGATACGACCCTCGTAGCTGCTGTGGTCGACGGTGCAGACCTGCAGGGCCACCGGACCCTCGGCGTCCACATCGGGGCACGGGATCTCGTTGATGATGGTGTCAAGCAGCGGGATCATATCCATGTTGCCGTCTTCGGGCTCCAGGCGGGCATAGCCGTTGACTGCGGAAGCGTACACCACGGGGAAATCAAGCTGCTCGTCGGAAGCACCCAGCTCGACCATCAGATCGAACACCTTGTCCACAGCGCCCTCGGGATCGGCGTTGGGGCGGTCGATCTTGTTCACGACGACTACGATGCGCAGGCCGCGCTCGAGAGCATGGGAGAGCACGAAGCGCGTCTGGGGCTTGGGACCCTCGTAAGCATCGACGATGAGCAGGGCGCCGTCGGCCATGTTCAGCACGCGCTCCACCTCGCCGCCGAAGTCGGCATGGCCTGGCGTGTCGATGACGTTGATCTTGACGCCCTTATAGTGGATGGAGATGTTCTTGGACAGGATAGTGATACCGCGCTCGCGCTCCTGATCGTTGGAGTCCAAGACGCGCTCCTGCACTTCCTGGTTCTCGCGGAACACGTGGGACGACCACAGCAGACGGTCGACCAGCGTAGTCTTACCATGGTCGACGTGCGCGATGATGGCAACGTTGCGAAGGCCTTCTTGCTTCATACGGGTGTGCTACTCCTCTTCAGATTCTTGCGCGATCTTGCGCTCTTCCCTATTCAATTCGTCAATATGCTCGGTAAGCGTGTTGATGGAACGTTGCGATGATACCACCTGGACAATGCCCCAGATGGCTGCAGTGCCGGCTATGGCGGCAACCACACCGAACAACCCAAAAGGACGTCGGCCGCAGAACAGGGCCACCAGCCCGCCGATAGCCGCCATGCCAAGGCCGTTGCGGCGTTCGTCGTACACTGCATCGCATTGGCGCACCAGCTGCGTCCGGGCCGCGGCTATGCCGGCAAGGCGGGCATCGACATCGTCATAGGCCGCGCGCGTTGAACGTGCCGAGGCCGAGGAGCCGCCCGCTTTCCTGCGACCCTTGGACGACGTCAGGAAATCGTAGGCCTCTTGCAGGTTCTTAAACTGCTCGGTTGCCCGGTCTTGCAGCTTTTTATTGGTGGCGAAGCGATCGGGATGCAAGATCTGTGCCGTCTCGCGATAAGCGGTCTTGATATCCTCGTCAGTAGCGTCCTCATCCAATCCCAAGGCACGCAATGCTTCCAGACGGTTCATGACACCTCGCTTATCAGCTCGACCGTTTCCTACCTCGATACGAAAGCAGGCCCGTTTCCGGACCTGCGGGTAAAAAAATGCAGGCCCGTTTCCGGACCTGCAAATAATCTTAAATGGTGGAGGTTAGGGGGATCGAACCCCTGACCTCAGGCTTGCAAAGCCCGCGCTCTCCCAGCTGAGCTAAACCCCCAACTCGCACTTTACAATAATAAACGCTCCACCGGCAAACTCGGCTCACGGTGGAGCGTTTATCGCAAATACTGGTGGGCCCGAATGGATTTGAACCAGCGACCTCACGCTTATCAGGCGTGCGCTCTAACCAACTGAGCTACGGGCCCCTTCGAAAAGTGCTCGTCTATTATAACCAGGTCTTCCAAGAATGGTCAAGAAGAATTTTCAACTTTTTGAAAAATTATTTCCAACCGCTGTTTTACAGAAGAAACCGCAGGTCAGGGCCTTAATCACGCGTATAATCCCATATAAAGAAGGGTCTGAAGGGCTCGATATTATATATGAGTGAATCGCTTATAGTTAGGAGCAGGCTTGGTTCCCATCGCCGTGCAAAAGATCATTATCGGAAGCGCACCAGGTCCTTCCATCCTTGTGCTGCAGCCTATCGAGGAGAGCCCCGTGCGTGGCGTATCGCGCATCGTGCCCATTATGGTGGGCGCCGCCGAAGCGGCTCAGCTGCACTTGGCTATCACGCATACCAAGGTTGCACGCCCCACGACGCACGACCTGCTGCTCGACGCCCTCACCAACCTTGATGCAAGCGTCGACCACGTCCTTATCGACAAGGTGAAAGGATCGCTGTTTTTCGCGAAGCTCACGCTGAGCCAACACGGGAGGCTCATCGAGCTGGACGCCCGCCCAAGTGACGCTCTGTCCCTTGCTTTGCGCGAAGATGCCCCGCTCTATATCAACGAGGACGTCCTAGAGCGCGCTTCTTACCCCTACATCGTTCGAAAGCCCATCGAGGACGAGTCCTCCGAATTGGAGCTTGAGAAGTTCCGTTCTTTCCTGGAGGACCTCGACCCAAAGGACTTCTCGTAGCACTGCAGCGACCACCATACCCGCAGACCGACATTCCACGTGATCATCCGGCCAAACCGCACCCTCCCACTGAGATGTTTCACGTGAAACATCTCATGCTGCCAGCAACATGCCCATGCAACAGGAAAGCCGCCCCTTGCGGAGCGGCTTTCCCTATTGTTTGCGTATGCCTGAAGCTGGCTACTCTTCCATCTCGTCGATGGACGACTCATCCAGCTCTTCGGCGCCATCGGCATTTGCGGCGGGTTTCTTCTTGCCGTGGGCGGCGATGGCGACGGCGGTCACGCGATCGTCCTCGGCAACGTTCATAACACGGACGCCCTGCGTGGAGCGGCCGAGCTCGGAGATGCCCTCGACGGGGGTGCGCACCACGACGCCCTCCTCGGACATGATCATGATCTCATCGTCGGCACCGACGATCTTCATAGCGGCCAATAAGCCCTTCTTCTCCGTCATGGTGATGGTGAAGACGCCCTGACCGCCGCGATGATGCGACGGATACTCGGAGATGGGCGTACGCTTGCCGTAGCCCTTCTCGGTGATGACGAACAAATCGGTCTCGGGGCGAGCGATCTCCATGCCGAGCACCTTGGCATCGGCCGGCGCGTTCATGCCGCGCACGCCCATGGTGCCGCGCCCCATGGCGCGCACTTCGTCCTCGGGCCACATGATGGCCTTGCCGGCGGACGACACCATGATGACGTTCTCACCCTGAGCCACGCGGCGCACGCTGATAAGGCGGTCGCCGTCCTTGAGGTTGATGGCGATAAGGCCGTCACGGCGCGTACGGTCGTACTGCTCCATGGACGTCTTCTTCACCATGCCGTGCTCGGTGGCGAACATAAGGTACTCGTCGGTCGGGAAGTCCTTCGTCGCGATGACGGCGCTGATGGTCTCACCCTTCTCGAGCGGCAACAGGTTCACGATGGCCGTGCCGCGCGCATGACGGGATGCCTCGGGCAGCTCGTAGACCTTCAGGCGGTACACCTTGCCCTTCGTGGAGAAGAACAGCATGAAGGAGTGCGTGGACGCGACGAACAGGTGCTCGACGTAGTCGTTATCCTTCAAGTTCACCGCCTGCATGCCCTTGCCGCCGCGCTTCTGCTGACGGTACGTGGCAACGGGTAGGCGCTTGACGTAGCCGGCCTTCGTGACCGTGACCACCATGCTCTCCTCAGCGATGAGGTCTTCGACGTCGAGATCCTTGGCAGCATCGGAGAGCTGCGTTCTGCGGGGGGTGTCGAATTTCTTCTTGATCTCCTGCAGCTCCTCCTTGATGATGTCGCGCACCAGCTGAGGGTCGGAGAGCACGCGGTTGTAATACGCGATCTTCTCGCGCAGCTCTTCCAACTCGGACTGGATCTTCTCGCGCTCTAAACCGGTCAGGCGGCGCAGGCGCATCTCCAGGATGGCCGTGGTCTGCTTGTCGGTAAGGCCGAAGCGCTCGGTCAGTCGAGCCGCCGCCTCCTTGTCGGTTTGCGAGGAGCGGATGATGCTGATGACCTCGTCGATGTGGTCGAGTGCAACCACATAGCCTTCCAGAATATGGGCGCGCTCCTCGGCTTTGGAGAGCTCGTAGCGCGTACGACGCACGATGACATCTTCCTGATGGGCGATGTAGTAGTGCAGCGTCTCCTTCAGGGAGAGCACGCGGGGCACACCGTCGACGAGCGCCAGCATGATGACGCCGAAGCCCACCTGCAGCTGCGTGTGCTTATACAGCTTGTTGAGCACCACCTGCGGAATGGCGTCCTTCTTCAGCTCGATGATGATGTCGATGCCGTGGCGGTCGGCGCCGTCGTGGATGTTCGAGATCTCGGGAAGCTTCTTTTCGCGAACCAGCTCGCCGAGCTTCTCAAGCAGGCGCTGACGGTTCACCTGGTACGGGATCTCCGTGACCACGATGGAGTTTTTGCCGTTCTTGCCCTCTTCGATCTTGCACTTCGCGCGCACGGTAAGGCTGCCGCGGCCCGTCTCATAGGCATCCAGGATGCCCTTCTTGCCCATGATGATGCCGCCGGTCGGGAAATCCGGGCCGGGAAGGGCAGTCATGAGCTCGGCGGTGGAGACCTCGGGGTTGTCGAGCATCATGCACGTGGCGTCGATGGTCTCGCCGAGGTTATGCGGCGGGATGTTGGTCGCCATGCCGACGGCGATGCCGTTGGAGCCGTTAACCAGCAAGCTGGGGAAGCGCGCGGGCAGGACCGTGGGCTCTTCCAGGCTTTCATCGTAGTTGGGCTGGAAGTCGACCGTTTCCTTGTCGAGGTCGCGCAACAACTCCATGGCCGCCTTGCCCAGACGCGCCTCGGTGTAACGCATTGCTGCTGCCGAGTCGCCGTCGATGGAGCCGAAGTTGCCATGGCCGTCGATAAGCGGAACGCGCATGCTGAACGGCTGGGCCAAGCGCACCATGGTGTCGTACACGGCGGAGTCACCATGGGGGTGATACTTGCCGATAACGTCGCCGACGGTACGGGCCGACTTCATATGAGGACGGTTCGGCGTATAGCCGGACTCGTTCATGGCGTACAGGATGCGGCGATGGACCGGCTTCAGGCCGTCGCGCACATCGGGCAGAGCGCGGCTGACGATGACGCTCATGGAATACTCCAGGAACGAAGAAGCCATCTCCTTGCCCAGATACGCCGCACGAACGGTGGTGCCTTCGCCGCCGTTTGCATCCTCGATGATGGAGCCGTGGGGGTTGGCGACGGTGGACATGTCGATAAGCGAGCGGGCCTTGTCCTCTTCGGACACCGGGCCCGACGTTACCGTATGGCCGGGCTCGGGCTGCTCGACGTCCTGCTCGCCGGCGTCCGTCGCGTCTTCCTCGGCGGCATCGACCAAGCGCTTCAGGTCGTCGGGAAGCTCCTCGCCGCCCTGACCATCGCGGTTGTCAGTGTTATCTGCCATTCAATTCTCCTAGATGTCCAAGAATCTAACGTCGCGGGCGTGCTTCTGGATGAACTCCTTGCGCGGCTCGACCTGATCGCCCATAAGCTCGCTGACCGTGCGCTCGGCCTCGGCGGCATCGTCGATGCTCACCTGCAGAAGCGTGCGGGTAGCAGGCTCCATGGTGGTTTCCCACAGCTGCTCGGGGTCCATCTCGCCCAGGCCCTTGTAGCGCTGCACGTCGAACTTCTCGGAACCGCCCATTTCCTCGAGCTCGCGGCTCAGGCTGTTCTCGTCGTAGATATAGCGCTCGATCTTCGTGGAGCGGGTGTTCTTCTTCTTCACGCCGAAAATGGGCGGGCATGCGATGTAGACATAGCCGCGGTTGATGAGCTCGGGCATGTAGCGATAGAAGAACGTCAGCAGCAGGATGCGGATGTGCGCGCCGTCGACATCGGCATCGGTCATGATGATGATGCGGTGATAACGCGCCTGGTCGGCGTCGAAGTCCTCGCCGATGTTCGTGCCGATGGCCGTGATGAGCGAGCTGATGGTGTCGCTGGAAAGGGCGCGATGCAGGCCGGCGCGCTCGACGTTCAGGATCTTGCCGCGCAGCGGCAGGATGGCCTGCGTCTTGCGGTCGCGCGCCTGCTTGGCGCTGCCACCTGCGGAATCGCCCTCTACAATGAAGATTTCGGACTCTTCGGGCTTTTTGGACGAGCAGTCCGCCAGCTTGCCCGGCAGGGCGAACGAATCGAGCACGCCCTTGCGGCGTGTCATCTCGCGGGCCTTGCGGGCGGCCTCGCGGGCCTTCAGGGCCTGCGTTGCCTTGCCGATGATGCGCTTGGCCGGCGCGGGGTTCTCCTCAAGGTACTCGGCCAAACCCTGCGTGACGGCGTTCTGGACGAGCGGGCGGATCTCGGAATTGCCGAGCTTCGTCTTCGTCTGACCCTCGAACTGCGGGTCGTGCAGCTTCACGGAGATGACGGCGGCCAAACCCTCGCGAGTGTCGTCGCCGGAGAGGTTGTTGTCCTTCTCCTTCAGGATGCCCTTGCTGCGCGCGTACTCGTTGATGGTGCGCGTGACGGCCTGCTTGAAGCCGTCGAGGTGCGTGCCGCCCTCGTGCGTGTTGATGTTGTTGGCAAACGCCATGACGGAGTTCGCAGAGAACGACGTGGACCACTGCATGGCCACCTCGACCGTACCGTCGGCGCTTTCGGCCTCGAAGTAGATTGGTTTGTTCAGCGTTTCGCGGCCCTCGTTAAGATAGGTCACGAAGTCGATGATGCCGCCCTCATACTGGAAGACGTCGCTGTGCGGCTCGGGCGAGGCGTCCGACACGATGAGGCTAGGATTTGCGCGTTCATCGGTCAGCGTGATCTTCAGACCCTTGTTCAGGAACGCCATCTCGCGGAAGCGCGCCGCAAGCACGCTGTAATCGTAGATGGTGGTCTCAGTGAAGATCTCGGGGTCGGGCCAGAAGGTGACCGTGGTGCCGGTGTGATCGGAAGTGCCAACCTCGTGCAGCTTCTCACAGGTTTTTCCCTGCTCGAAGGCGATCTGGTATTCCTTGCCATCGCGGCGCACGTTCACCTGCACGCACGTGGACAGCGCGTTCACAACCGACACGCCCACGCCGTGCAGGCCGCCGGACACCTTGTACCCCTCGCCGCCGAACTTGCCACCGGCGTGCAGAACGGTCAGGACGACCTCGACCGTGGGGATCTTCTCCTTGGGATGCTCGTCGACCGGGATGCCGCGCCCGTCGTCGGAGACGGTGATGGAGTTATCGGGGTGAATGGTCACCTCGATATGGCTGCAGTAACCGGCCAAAGCCTCGTCGACCGCGTTGTCCACGACCTCGTAAACCAGGTGGTGGAGACCGCGCGGGCCCGTGGAGCCGATATACATGCCAGGACGCTTGCGAACAGGTTCGAGGCCCTCGAGGACCTGAATGTCCGAGCCGTCGTAATGATCAGGTTTTGCTGCCACTGACACGCTCCTCTAGTATTGTATGGTTCGATTCCGGATGGTTCTGGAACCTAGTAATTTTACCACAACGCGTCTTGGCACCGGGGCTCTCCACGCCCTTTACAGGCCTTCAGATGCCTTCTAAGGCATGATTTTCGCTCTAAAGACCACTTTTGCCGTTTTTTGAGCTTCCCGGCTTTTCGCTTGCCTCCAAGGCTTTCAAAATTGATTCTCTGAGGCGCTTGTCCTCAACGCCGGCAGCCTGCTCACGCAAACGGGCCGCGGCCTCCGAGCTGATGAGCGGCTCCGAGGTGCGCGCAGCCTGTGCCGCCTGCTGTGCGGCGCGCGCGGCCTCCTCGCGAAACGGGTGGCGGGCTTTCATGTCGAAGCGGGCGGGCTTGATGGAGAACAGGGCCACATGCTCGCCCTGCTCGTTGAGGCGGATCTTGAGCATCTCCTGGCGGGCATCGATATCCGAGCGGATCATGGCATCGTCGCAATACACCACGAGCAGGGTCTTGCCTGCGGGCACGCGTGCTGCCATGGGGTCATTGGCCTGCTCGGGCTTCATGATGTACACGCCGTTGGTATGGTCGAGCACGAGCGGCGCCGAATCGCGATACACGGCCTCCACCGCGCACTTCCAGCGCACGTGCACCTCCGCAACGCGCTGGGAACGCGCTGTCTGCACGCCGGAGGCGCCGAGGCTTCGCAGCAATTGCTGCAGCCCGCTGCCGAGATCGGCCATCATTCACCGTCCTTCCGCTCAAGGGGCAAGCGCACGACGCGGGCCGCTGCGAGCAGATCCTCGTCGAAATACGCCAGGTTTGCCGTGGTTATAAACGTTTGGATATCCCCTGAAACGAACTTCACCAACGCACGGCGGCGCTGCTCATCGAGCTCGCTCATCACGTCATCGAGCAGCAGCACCGGCTGCTGGCCCAGAAGATCGCAAATAAGCGTGACTTCCGCCAGTTTGAACGCCAGCACCGCCGAGCGCTGCTGGCCCTGGCTTCCGTACACGCCCACCGGGCGCCCTTCGACGAAGAACTCGATGCGGTCGGCGTGGGGTCCCACCAGCGCACGATGGCGGGCACGCTCCTGCGCCATCGACGCTGCAAGAGCTGCGGCGAAGCGCTCGCGAGCCTCGTCGCGATCGAGCGTTTCGCCGACATCGAGCCATTCGCCCTCGGCAAGCCACGACGGCGCATAACGGGCTGACAGCGTTTCCCGATTCCCCACGATCTCGGCATAATAGCTTGCCATGGACGCCGCCAGCTTGCCGAACAGGGCCGCCCGATAGCACACCAGCTGAGCACCGCAGGTGACCATCAAGTCGTTCAAACTTTCCAGCAAAAGCGGCGATGCTTCGTCTTTTAGCAGCGAGTTCTTATGACGCAGCACCTTATCGAAGTCCCGGCGTATCAGGTAATGATTGCGCGAAAGCTGCGACCCCACGGCGTCGAGCGCGTTGCGACGGGTGGCACCCGAACCCTTCGCCAGGTTCAGATCGTCAGGAGTGAACGTGACCGAGGGGATGACGCCCTTCAGGTCCGCCGTACGCTTTTGCTTGCCGTTGAGGGTGAACCGGCGTTTGCCCGCCTCGATCGTCAGGCCCAGCTCCAGCAGCCTACCCTCGTCAGCGGCGGTTGCATGCATGCGCGCAAAATCGGCGCCATCGCGCACAAGCTGCACTCCGGTGGGATTCCTGAACGACGTTTGCGCCGTAAGCAGCTGAATCCCTTCCACGACGTTGGTTTTGCCGACGGCATTGGGCCCCACCAGCACGGTCAGGGGCCCGATGCCGCTCAAGCGGAAATGCTCATAGCTGCGGAAATCATCGAACGAAACGTCTTTGATGCGAAGGCTCATGCAACGCCTTCGTTGTTAGGAGATGCGCACAGGCATGACCAGGTACAGGAAGTTCTCGCCTTCGCCGGCTTTGAAGATGCCCGGTTTCATGCCCGACTGGACTTCCAGGAACACGTCATCGGTGTTCACCGAACCCAAGCCGTCGAGCACGTATGCGTAGTTGAAGGCGATCTCAACGTTCTCGCCCTCGCCCTGGCACGCCAGCGTCTCCTGAGCGCTGCCCACATCCTGGGCGGCGGCGGAAAGCTGCACGGTCTGGCTTTCCACGTCGATGGCGAACTTCACCGGCGAGCTTTGCTGACCCAGAATCGACGTACGCTTCACGCCGGAGACAAGGTGGCTCACGTTGAGGCGAACGCGCGTCGCATAGGAATCGGGCAGCAGCTGACGATAGTTCGGGAAATTGCCCTCGATGCGGCGATTGATGAACACGGTGTCGTGATAGGTCACCACGATCTGGTTCTCCGCCAAGGCGATGGTCAGCGGGTCGTCCGTACGCGTCAGGGAGGCAAGCTCCTGCAGGAACGAGCCGGAGATCGCGGCCTGGAAGCCCTCAGCCGCGGGCTCGCCAAGCTGAGCCTCGGTGATGGCAAGGCGATAGGAGTCGGTTGCCACCATCTTCAGCGTCTCGCCCTCGAACGTGATGAGCACGCCAGTGAGGATGGCGCGGCTCTCATCCTTGGAAACCACGCGTGCCACGCGCTTGACCATAGACGAGAATTGGGAGAACGGAATGGAGATAGCCTGCTGCGTATCAACATGAGGGAATCCCGGGAAGTCCTCGGCATCCAACGTCTTGATGGAGAACGAAGAGGCGTCGCACGTGATGACGGCGGAATCCTCGCCCGTTTCAACATGCACGGCAGCATCGGGCAGGTTCTTCACGATGTCGAAGAACAGCTTGCCGGGAAATACCGAGCGGCCCTCCTCTTCCACCAAGGCAGGGATGGTGAATTGAATGGACAGCTCCAAGTCGGTTGCCTGCAGCGTCAGGTTGTCGTTATGGGCATCAAGATAGATACCCGAAAGAATGGGCAGCGTGGAACGGGTGGCAATGCCCTTGAGCACAACGGCGAGCGCATCCTGCAGTTCCGATTGGTTGATGCTGAATTTCACTGGCTCCTCTTTCCTTTTACGTAAGACGTTGCTCCATGATAGATGGTTCATGCAACGTTGTTATTTATCTTCAATGCTTTTCTTTTAATAATAGGTTTTTGAATAGTAGTAATAATAAGCGCGGTGGAAATGTTGAGAACTCGCAAAACTCCATGTCATCCTTGAAAAGTAATTCAACTTCGAATGTGGGTTGCCTGTTCCCTCCATCCACCGCGATTATTGACTACATTATCTTTCCCCTTGAGTTCGATGGTTTTCGCCATGTTTTACGATGTTTATCCCCATGTTTTCCCGAATCCTTTAAAGTGCCTGGTCAACCTGGTTGTTTCACGTGAAACATTGCATTTTTCTCGATGGTGTTGCGTTATAGCTCGCGAATGATCTGCCTGAGCGCTTCCATCTCCTCGCGGGCTACGCGGTTCTCCTTCATCTTCGCCTCGATGTTGCCCACCGAATACATGATGGTCGAGTGGTCCCTGTTGAACTTCTTCCCAATGTCCCCATAGGGGATGTCGAGCAGTTGTCGGCACAAGTAAATGGCGGTTTGGCGTGCGTGGGCGATGTTGCGCGTCCTCTTTTTTCCCACGATGTCGGTGTGACTGACCTTGAAGAAGTCCTCCGTCACCTTCAGGATGTCGTCTGCGGTGAGCCTTTTGCTGGGGCCGCCTGAGAAGTGATTCTCCAGCAGTTTGCGCACGTCGGCCACGGTGATATCCGATCCTTCCCCGCATTTCATCTTGACGATGACGTTGGTTACCGCGCTTTTCAGCTCTCGGATGTTCGATCCTGAACTCTCGGCGATGCATATCTGTACATCTTCGGGCATGTTGATAGGCCCGGATTGCTCCATATCCTCGTATTCGCGGATGAAGCTTTTGACGATGCTCAGCTTGGTCTCGATCTCGGGCGGCTGAATGTCGAACGTTCCGCCGGAGTTGAAGCGCGTCTTGTAGCGTTCGTCGATGTCGATGTTCTTCGGCGCGCGGTCGGCGGAGAGCACGACTTGTTTGCCTTGGCTTGTCAGCTTGTTGAATATCTGGAACATGATGTCGAGCGTCTGCTTCTTGCCCTGCAGTTGCTGGACGTCGTCGACGAGGAGGACGTCTGCCTCCTCATAGTACATCTTGAAATTCTTGTAGCTGGACTTCTCCGTGTCGTGCGCCGCTGATGCGTCCATGTAGTCCTCGAGCAGTTCGTTCGAGTCTTTGTAGACGACCTGCAGGTTGGGCATGTTGCTGTTGATGTAGTTTTGTATGGCCCGAAGCAGATGCGTCTTGCCCAGGCCCGATCTTCCGTAGATGAACAACGGGTTCAGATGCGGTTTGCCCGGGGTTTCGGCAACGGAGACGGCCATGGAGTACGCCATGCGGTTCGAATCGCCGATGACGAAGTTCTCGAACGTGAGCGTCGAGGTGACGGAGTTGTTCGGCGCAGGTTGACCGGTCTCGCCGCTATCGGTCGAGATGGCCTGCAGGGCGGGATCTTCCGGGTTGGGAGCAACAGGTGTCGGAGCAGCTTGCTGCCCCGGTGCGCTTGCGGGAGCAGCAACGGGGGCAGCGGCGACTTGCTGCTCCATTGCGGTAGCCGGTGCTGCAATGGAGACGGGCGCCGGGGCTGCCGGCTGGCCGGGGTTGGGCTGCGCTGTCGTTTGGGCCTGTATCGCGGCCGTCGCTTCGGTTGCCTGCATCGCCGATGCTGCGGGGACTGTTTGCTGTGCGGCGATGGGGTCGGCTGCTGCCGTAGCGGTGATTTGCGCTGTCATTTGCGGTGTGGGCGCGGGGGCTGCGGCCGGCGCTGCTGCCGCCGGCGCTGCGGTCGGAGCGGGTGCGGCTGCCGGAGCCGGTGCAGCTTGCGGTGCAGGAGCCTGCGATTCGTCGATGCCGATGAGCACGTCGAAAGGCACCCCGCGAATCTCTTCGAGGGCGCGCTTGATGTAGTCGATGTAATGGCGCTCGATGAAGTTCTTGATGAATTCCGTATTAGCGGTCAGCATCATGAACCCGTCGCTTGCGGCCTGGGGAAATAGCTGGCTGAACAGCGCATCCACCTGGGGGCCTATGATTCCCTCATAGCTTTTAACGCGGCTGCATACCTCCGCCCATAGCTGATTGATTTCTTCCGTGTTCATAAGCAGGCCTTTGATCATGCGCGCTCGGGAGTGTTCACCTTGCGCGGTTTCGGTTTGTTGAAAACTGATAGTCGCCGTGTTTTACAGCAGCTGTGCAACCTGGATGCCCAGGTTCGTGAGCATGCGCTTTTTGCCGGACATCTTCAAAAGGCCGATACCTTCCAGCTTTTTCAGCGTGTTATGCACACTTGATTGCGCTGCTCCGGTCAGTTTGACCACGTCCGATACACCCAGCACCCCTTCTTTCAGGTAGATGACGAGGAAGTCCTTCTCGCGCTGGGATAGTGACGCGATGATCGGCTGTGCATCCACCGGCGCGGGCTGGATCTGCGGTTGCTGCTGCAGTTGCTGGCCGTAGGGATAGCCCATCGGTTGCTGGATTGGTGCTTGCATGTAGCCCTGCTGAGCAGCTGGCGCATATCCGGGCTGCGCGAACTGCTGAGGGGCTGTGTATGCCACCTGCGGAGCCTGCTGATATGCCTGCATAGGCGGCTGGGCCGCAAACCCCGGTGCGTATTGGGCCGAAGGCTGAGCGTATGCGGGCTGGGCGTTGTATGCGGGTTCGTGATCCTCCTCGGCGATTCGATAGCGCGGTGCCGTGGTTTCGGGATGCTCTGCATCCTCGTCTTCCTCGACGTGGTCGATCTCCAGTTCCTTGGGGAGCTGAGGATTGCTGCCGTTGGCGCTGATGGTGACCACCGATCCGGTGCCGAGGTTGTCCTCGATGCTGATGGTTCCGTGGGTGAAATCGAGGTATTCCTTCACGATGGGGAGGCCCGATCCTACGCCGCGGATGTAGCTTTTCATGGGCTCGATGGCGGAGGTGAATCCGGGCAGTTGCGCACGGTCTTTGCAAGCGATGCCCGGCCCCTGGTCTGTGAAACGGATGGTGCAGCCGTGATCGAGGATGGATACCGTGGCTTCCTGGAATCGTGCGTGTATGAAATTCTCCGAAACCTCGCGGATAACCGTATAGGGAATGGTGCCGCCTGCCGCCTGCGATTGCTGGTATACGTTCGTTGCCAGGCTTTCGATGAATTCGCCGGTGGGAGCGGGCTGGATTTCGGTGACACGCGGCGCGCTCAGCAAGTTGTCGTATAGGGCGATGCGTGCAACCGAATTCACGTGAGTGAAGTCGAAACCCTCATCATCGTTGTTTTCAGGCGATTCCTGATGCTGTTCTTGCTCGCTCATCTGCGCTTTTACCGCTTTCCACATTCGTCGTTTTCCAAAGTTTTACACATTTTCGGGAAAAATCCTTGAAAAGTGTACCCTCTTTTCCCGTTGAATTCCATCCAACTGGGCAAATTCCGGAATCGAATGTGGAAAAACCACTATCGATTGAAAGTTTTTCACAACGATGAACTCATTGTTTCCTTCGTTTTCCACTTTCTATTCAAAGATTGTTGAAAACTGGAATGAAAACTCGAATAAGTGTGAAAAACGGAGGTGTAAAGGCTTTCGATATTGTTGAAATTCCGGGTTCTTCCGACAAGTTTCGACGGCTTTTTTCAACTGGTGAGAGGATTTTGCTGCAGGGTTCGAAAAGCACCAGGTCAGTTGTGCATTCCGATGAAAAGCATTCTGATGGTGCCATAAAGAACGAAAAAATGCCTGTTCAGAAGCGTGTTGAAAACTATGCACATGATTAATTGCCTGGTCAAGCGCTTGCCTGTTTACGGTTTTGAGCAATTGGAAACCGCGCGTTTCGATATTTTTCCACCGCGATTTTCGAATGAATTCCAAGTTTTCAACGTTTTCCACAATCGCCGGAATCGCTCGATGAGGAGAGGTATGTTTTTCCAGCCCTTCGTTGCGGTTTCGGGGCGTGTTTCCTTCTTTTTGCAGGCATCGATCGGCTGTAAGGTCCGTTTTCTTTGAGTATCGTTTCATTACCCGCCTCGGTTTTCCGCCGATATCCCTTCATGTGTTGAGGGCAGGTGCTGCCGGGGTAGGTGGAGCGTGCTTCTCGCGCAATCTCTCTCGGGTTGCCAAAAGCGCCTTCGTTAGACGAGGAGGATTTGGCGTCCCCAGCCAACATAAGGGGATTCCCTTTTCGATTTTTTCTCATACCGGTGCGTTCGAACCGCTGGAAAGACGTCTCCACTAGATGTTGCGACCAGCGTTTTCGATCCCCCAATGAATTGTTGAAAACAACGTTTTCCGGTGCACTGGCAATGTTGTGGAAAACTTCGTGTTTTCGCAGGTGGGCTTTCATAATGTGGGTATCTTGTGCATCGGTTGGCATATATAGGTAAAAACCTTTTGACAGTCGGGCTGTTCCGGTTATACTCAACAAGTTGCTCTAAACCATGAAAGGGAAACGATATGAAGCGCACCTATCAACCTAACACTCGTAAGCGTGCCAAGTGCCACGGCTTCCGTGCCCGCATGGCAACCAAGGGCGGCCGCAAGGTTCTGGCTGCTCGCCGTGCTAAGGGTCGTAAGCGTCTCTGCGTGTAAAGAGTATTCGATTGGAGACTATCAAGTCCAAAGCGGACATCTCCGATCTGTTCTCTAGCGGAAAGCGCCTGCGTACACCGTACCTTACGCTCATAGTGTTACCAGCGAAGCAGCACGGCCTTTACGGTCGTGTTGCTTTTATTGCAGGAAAAAAGTCCGGTAACGCTGTATGGCGTAATAGCGCAAAACGTCGAATGAGAGCCATTTGCCATGAGCTGGGCGGCCCATTCCCGAATCTCGATGTGATATTTCTCGCGAAGTCGGGTATTTGCCGCGCTAAGTATAGTAAAGTGCTCGAAACATGCGACGAAGCGCTGAAGCGCGCTGGAATTCGGTAGGGTCTGATTGGAATGAAGGAAGGTTTAGGAAGCATACCGTGCAAGGTGGCTATGTTTCTCATTACCTTTTATAGGGCGGCGATCTCGCCTATGTTCCCGTCGTGCTGCCGTTTTACCCCGACGTGCTCGGAATACGGGCTTATCGCGTTTCAACGCTACGGTTTCGCAAAGGGCTTAAGGCTGACGGTAAAACGTATTCTACGGTGTCGACCTGGAGGGCCGCACGGCTACGATCCCGTTCCGTAAGGGCGGGGCTTCAGCCGGCGGCTTTTTGTCGGTTAAAGGAAGGAAAACCATAGTATGTGGGAAGTATTCAAGAACTGGATATTCGACATCATCCAATTCTTCTTTGGCTTCTGCCAAGACTGGGGCTTGGCCATCATCATCGTGACCATCATCTTCCGTGTGCTTATCTCCCCGTTGATGCATAAGCAGACGAAGTCTTCTTATCAGATGCAGAAGGTTCAGCCTCTGATGCAGGAGATTCAGACGAAGTACGCCAACGACCCGCAGCGCATGCAGGAGGAGATGCAGAAGCTTTACGCTGATGCTAAGTTCAACCCCTTGGCCGGCTGCCTCCCCATGCTCCTGCAGATGCCTATCTTCATCGCCCTGTTCCAGGTGCTGCGCGCGATGCCGAACTATCTGGGTTCCGATGAGGGTTACCAGTTCTTCAACCTGGTTCCTAACCTGGTTATGACGCCGTCTGGTGCGGTTGCCGGCGGCTTCGGCACGTTCCTTCCATACCTCATCCTCATGATCGTGTTTGCTGGCGCTACGTTCCTGCCCATGATCTTGATGCAGATGGGGCAGAAGGATAACCCGCAGCGCAATCAGACCATGATCATGGCTGGCGTCATGAGCTTGTTCATGCTGTGGATCAGCTGGAGCTCCCCCGCTGGCGTTCTTCTGTTCTGGGGCGTTTCCTCCATTATCGGTGTGTGCCAGCAGCAGATCTCCATGCGCCTCATGAAGAAGCGTGATGCGGAGAAGGAGGAGACCATCGAGGTGAAGCCGATTGAGGTCGACGTTACCCGTAAGGCTAAGAAGCCGCGTCCGAAGAAGAAGGACACCTCCAAAAAGCACGCTTAATCGATTTTGCGTAATGGTGCGCGGTGTTTCACGTGAAACACCGCGCACTGTGGTTTTTAGTTCTAAGGAGCTGCAAATGGCAGAAGAAGAGAACGTGGAATTGACCGCAGAAGAGGCTCAAGACGCCCAGGTCGAACAAGACGGCATCAGCGACGAGGATCTTGATCGCATCGCGGATACCGCCATCGCAACTATTCAGGACATCCTGAAGCACTTCGATGTCGGTGAGGTTACCATTGACGAGTACGAAGGCGATGAAGGCGAGCTTATCCTCGATATCACCGGTGATGACCTGGCTGTCCTCATCGGCCGTCATGGTAAGACCCTTGATGCGTTGCAGTTCCTGGTGTCTGCCATTACCGTTCGCACTATGGGCTTTCGTTATCCCGTTATCGTCGATGTTGAGGGTTACAAGAATCGTCAGCGAGAGAAGCTCGAGTCCATTGCTCGTAACGCTGCCGCAAAGGCTGCCAAGCAGCATCGCAGCGTGAAGCTTCGCCCCATGACTCCGTATGAGCGCCGCATCGTGCATATCGCGCTTCGCGACGATGAGCGCGTCGAGACGGCATCTGAGGGAGAGGGTTCCGCGCGCCACGTTGTGGTTGTTCCGCTCTAGGCAGTTGCTTCTATTTGGCTCTTGGTTGATACTTCAGGAACCTACCAGGCCGCATCTTCGGATGCGGCCTCTTTGTTTTTCAAGGGGTTCATATCCTTGGAGTCCAATATGCTGCATGAAGGGCTAAAGTATGTTTCACGTGAAACACAGGATAGAAGGAACGGTTCATGCACGAGGACTTGCTCAAGCGACATTTGGAGTTGGTTATCGAAGCCAACAAGACCACGAACATCACGCGCATCTCTTCTTGGGAAGATGGCATGGTGCTCCATGTGCAGGATTCCCTGCTTGGTCTTGATGCTTTGAATGCTTGCCCCGAAGGCCGCTATGCCGATATTGGAACGGGTGCAGGCTATCCTGGTATTCCACTTGCCATTGAAACCGGTAGGCCTACGTTGCTAGTCGATTCCGTTCAGAAGAAGGTTCAAATCCTTGATGGCTTCATTGAGGAGCTGGGGCTTGACAACGTATCCACGTATGCTGGCCGTATCGAAGATCTCGGTCGCGAGCAGGCTGGGCAATTTGCTGCGATTAGTGCCCGAGCGCTGTCGAAGCTTTCCGTTCTGCTGGAGCTCTCTTCCCCGCTGCTGAAGATGGGCGGCCGTCTTATCTGCTTCAAAGCCCTTGTCGAACAGGATGAGCTTGATCATGCTCGCGTCGTCGGCAAGCAGGTTGGTATGGAACTGGTCGATGATCAGACCTACGAGCTTGATGATTACTCTCGCAGGATCCTGTGCTATGAGAAGGTTGCTAAGCCGAAGCTGAAGCTGCCTCGCAGAACCGGTTTGGCTCAGAAAAAGCCGCTATAGCGATATAAGCCGTTCCCGATATTGTAGGGGCGGCTTTTTTCTTATCGAGGTTTCGTTGATTTCCGTTCAAAAGTCCCCATTGTGGGTTGGGGTTTTATACGCGTGAAACGAAACACGGTATACTAGCGTCTGAAACCATGAAAGGGGGTTCCTGTGGGATTTTTCGACGGCCTCAGGAAAGATAAAAAGCAAGCTGAGCCGGTTCAGCAGGAACAACGCGTACAGGAAGATACCGTTGAGGATGAGATAGCCATCGAGCACATCGAAGTGGTCGAGCGCGATCCTCATAGCTCGTCTGAGCCTGAGCCGCAGCCTACTGAATCTCGCCCCGAGATCGAGCCTACACCCATTCGCTCCTACCGCGATAAGAAGCCGGTGAAGCATGTGGTCGGCCAGACGAAGATCATGGCGATCATCAATCAGAAGGGCGGCGTAGGCAAGTCCACTACTGCAATCAACCTTTCCGCCGCGCTTGGTGAGATGGGCAAGCAGGTGCTTCTCGTCGATCTTGATCCTCAGGGTAATTCTTCGAGCGGTCTAGGTGTTGAGAAGAGCCAGGTGCAGAATTGCATCTATGACGTGTTGCTCAACGATGTTCCCGTCGAAGAAGTTATCATCCCCGATGTGTGCGAGGGCTTGGACCTGGTTCCGGCGACCATCAACCTTGCCGGTGCTGAGGTCGAGCTGGTTTCCGAGATGGCGCGCGAGAATCGCCTTAAGGATGCCATCGGAACTCTTCGTGGTAAATATGATTACATCTTTATCGACTGCCCCCCTTCTCTGGGTCTGCTGACGGTTAACGCCTTGGTTGCCGCCGATAAGCTGCTTATCCCCATCCAATGCGAGTTCTATGCATTGGAAGGTGTGACAAAACTCCTTGATTCGATGAAACGTGTCAAAACTCGCCTGAATCCTACTCTGGATATCTACGGCGTGCTTATGACCATGTACGACGGTCGAACCACGCTGTCCCGCCAAGTGGTCGAGGAAGTGCGCAGCTATTTTGGGCGATTGGTGTTCGAAACGCTGATTCCCCGTACCGTAAAGCTTTCCGAGGCTCCTAGCTTCGGTCAACCGATAACCCTGTACGACCCTTCGGGCAAAGGTGCCCAGTCGTACATGAGTCTTGCTAAGGAAGTGATTGCCCGTGGCTAGGAATGGTCGTGGTGGTCTTGGTCGTGGTCTGAACTCGTTGTTGGGCGGTGCCTATGAGGAGGCTATTCCCCAGGAGGAGTCGCAACGTGTGCGCGTGGAGGCAGAGCAATCGCAGCAGTCTCAGTCGAAACCTCAGCCTGAGCGCGAAGTGATTCGTGAGACCGTTCCCGCGCAAAAATCGCCTGAGCCTCGGACGGCTCGCGAAGCTGTTCCCTCCTCTTCCTATGAGGAGCAGGAGCCTGAGTCGATCGTCGAAAATGGCGTTGAGGTCACCATCATGGGGGTTGCTCAGCGTGCTGCGCGTCCTGCTGTTCAGGAAGCGGTTGAGCGCACGGTAGCGTCTTTTTCTGCTGCGCAAAACGACGGCGATGCGCAATCTCGCGAAGTGAATGAAGTGGATATCAACGCGATTGCCCCTAACCCCGATCAGCCTCGTACGAATTTCAAGCGCGAGGAGCTGGAGGAGCTTTCCGCTTCTATCCGAAAAGACGGGCTTTTGCAGCCGATTCTGGTGCGTCCGCTTGAGGATGGCACGTATCAGATCATTGCCGGCGAGCGTCGTTGGCAGGCATCGAAGCTGGCAGGTTTGCGGCAAGTGCCTATTCGAGTTAAAGAAGCTAACGATGATAAGGCTCTGGAGCTTGCGCTTATCGAGAACATCCAGCGTTCCGATCTTAATCCCATTGAGGAAGCGTACGGCTATCGCCGTATGATGGAGCGCTTGAACATGACGCAGGCCGAGGTTGCTCAGGCGATGTCGAAGGGTCGTTCCACGGTTGCGAATGCCTTGCGTTTGCTGGAGCTTCCCGAGGAAGCACAGCAATTGCTGTTTGAGGAGAAAATCACCGCCGGTCACGCACGAGCTATCCTTTCCATCCCCACGAAAGAAGGACGCGAGCGCCTGACGCGTAAGCTGGTTGAGGAAAAGTTGTCCGTTCGCGAAGCCGAGGCTTTGGCGCGCTTGTTTTCCGGAAAGAAAAACGAGAACGCTAAGCCGAAGACTCCCATGCCGAAGGAATACCGAAAGGTTGCCCGTACGCTCAAGGATGTTCTGGATACGCCGGTTAAGGTGAAATCCGTCAATGGCAAGAATAAGATTGAAATCGAGTTCAAGGATGAAGATGATCTTGAACGCCTGTTCAAGGGTATTCTTGCTTCGAACCTTGCATAAGGAATTTCGATTTTAAGGCAAAGTAAATGAGCCGACGTTTTCATCGTCGGCTCATTTTTGTTTAGCGGGTGGTTATGCGTTGCATTGTCGGTGATTGTTGCTGTCCGTTCGTGAATGTATTCTTCAGCTGTCCGCAGGCGCCGGCAATATCGGATCCCCTGGAATCTCGTAACGTGGTCTCTATCCCGTGACGGCCTGTTTCGGCGATCCATTTGTCGATGGTTTTAGAAGCGCTTGGCTTATACGGTGATTCCGGGATCGAGTTGATGGGAATCAGGTTGATGTGGCAAAGCAAGCCCTTGCAGAAGTCCAGCAGCGCCGTCAGGTCCGCATCGGTGTCGTTAACGCCTTCGATCATGATGTATTCGAACGTGACGCGACGATTCGTTTTCTCGATATAACGTAGCAGGCTTTGCTTAAGCTTTGGCAAGGGGAAACCGCTGGTTTTCGGCATCAGCTCAAGGCGTGCATCCTGTCGTGCTGCATGAAGGGACACGGCAAGCGTGAACTGCTCGGGCTCGTCCGCAAAACGGTCGATTCCGGGAATGATGCCGCACGTGGAGATGCAGATGTGACGCGCTCCGATGCCTAAGCCTTTTTCGTCGTTAATGATGCGCAGCGCGTTCAGGACGTTGTCGTAGTTCAGCAGCGGTTCGCCTTGTCCCATGCCGACGACATTGGTCACGCGGCGGCCCATAAGACGCTGCACCGTGATGATCTGATCGACGATCTCGCCTGCGGTCAAATTGCGCGTAAGGCCTTCTTTCCCCGTCGCGCAAAACGCACACGCCATAGGGCAACCGGCTTGCGTGGAGAAGCAGACCGTAAGACGGTCGCCGTTGCGTGATGGGATGGCAACGGTTTCAACGCATACGCCGTCGTGGTATTCCAGGAGCAGCTTATGGGTGCCGTCGTTGGAAACGGCCTCCTCTAGCACGCTTGGCACGTATAACGGGTATTCCTCGGAAAGCTGGGCTCGAAGCTTAGTGGGCAGGTTGGTCATGTCTTCGTAGCTTTGAGCGCCTTTGCTGTAGAGCCACTCGTAAAGCTGTTTTGCGCGAAAGGATGGTTGATCGAGCTCCTTCGTAAGGGAAGCCAGATCGCTTTGGGTGAAGTTTTTGATTGGTGTATTCATGCGGGTCATTATACCTGTTTCACGTGAAACATCAGCGCTTACCTTGCATGCTGTGAAGCCTGTGTGCGGGTTTTGCTATACTGCAGCAATACGATCTCTAAAGGAGAAAGAAGGAGTCATGTCTTCAAGTATCGATCCTCGTTCTTGTCGTGTCGCTCTTTTATGCGGCGGCAAAAGCAACGAGCGTGAAATTTCCTTGGCATCCGGTAAGGGTGCTCGCGAAGCTTTGGAGACGGCAGGTTTTTCCGTCACTGATATCGATCCGGCGAACAAGGAAGACCTGAAGCGTTTGATTGAGGAACCGTTCGACGTGGCGTTCCTCTGCCTGCATGGCAAATATGGCGAAGACGGTACAGTGCAGGGTTTGCTCGATATCGTCGGCATCCCTTACACGTGCTCTGGTGTGTGGGCGAGCGCGCTTGCCATGGACAAGGTGAAGGCAAAGGTCTTCTACGAGCGCGAGGGTATCCCCACTCCTCCGTCCTTGACGGTTAGCAAGGGTGACAAGGTTGATATCCAACAGGTCATCTCGTCTATGGGCGAGAAGGTCGTTGTGAAGCCCGGTACCGAGGGCAGCGCTATCGGCGTGTTCATCGTGGAGGGCGCGGAAGCCATCGAAGATGCTTTGCAGAAGGCGCTCGATATCGATGACGAGGCGCTTATCGAGCGTTATATCAAGGGCCGTGAATTCACTGTCGCTGTTCTGGGGAACCATGAGCCGAAGGCTATGCCCGTTATCGAAATCGTTCCCAAGAGCGATTTCTACGACTTTGAGTCGAAGTATGCCGTGGGCGGCTCTCAGCATATCTGCCCTGCGCGCATCCCCGACGATGTGACGAAGGCTATGCAGCGCGAGGCGGAAAACGCTCACAAAGCGCTCTCGTGCAGCGGCACCTCTCGCACTGACTTCATCTTGGAAGACAACGGTGATTGCTGGGCGTTGGAGACGAACACCATTCCCGGTATGACGGCTACGTCTCTTCTTCCCGATGCCGCTCGCGCCGCAGGCATGAACTTCCCCGAGCTGTGCACCAAACTTATCGAGCTTGCCCTGGAAGAGCCTGTGCGATAAACGGGTTTGCAGAACAAGTTTGTTTGACAGTCGATTGAAAGGGTCGCCCATCCATAAACAGGCGACCTAAAACAATTCAGCGCACCCTCGAGAAATGGATGTCGTTGGATACAGAATACGTGGCAAACAGAAATGGATGCCATTGGACAAAGGATACATGGCAAACAGAGGGGGGCTGATTCCGGAAGTGCTCCGGGGTCAGTCCCCTCTTGCTGTAGCTTGGCACCATGTGATGCTCTAACGGATTGTATAGCGTTAAGATTGATTCGGAGGATGGGCTCTTATTCGTAGAGCAGGCCATCATGCCGTCCGTTGATTTAAAAGTTGATCTCGATGCGGTGATTCAAGATCGAATAATCTTCTAAAAACTTTATGTCGTCCTATGACAGGATGAGCTCCGTAGTGTCGAGCGAACCCTTGAAATATCCTTTAAGAAAGCCAAGAGCCAACGAAGTTTAGTGAAAGGGTGCGCCTAAAACAGCCCGCAGCTTTTTAAGCCGAACACCACCAATGCAACCAATGCTAGCAAGAATGCCCAGCTGATCAAAAAACAGCCCTTGTTCCCTTCCCTGCTCTTTTGAACCATCAAGTCGGTAAAGCCACGGGATTTCTTGAGGATGGCGGTATGGCTGTCGCCCTTGGGCATATCAGCTCGCTGCGAAGGTTGCCAGGTTCCATGGGAATCAAGAATCGATTGCACACCTTGATTCTTGATGTCGATACGCGGGCGTATGCCTTGCGCAAGCGATTTCATGGTCGTTCGCATAAAAGTATCGAAATCCGATTGATGTACCTTGTCGTAGCAGAAGATCGCGACTTCGCCCCAATAGAAACCCGGTTCCGGCTGATCGGTGAAGGCGACGAACGACAAGACAGCATGCATTTCCCAGTTTTTGGCGGCAAGCAAGTTGAGTTTATGGGACGTTTGCTCGTCGAGGTAGCCTAGGGTATCGCCGTAATCGTTTACGACCCATGCGCGTGTTTGGCCTTCCAAGGGCTTGAACTCGATACTGAAAACGTCGCCGATGATGCAATTCGATCCAAGCAGAATCGCCGCATCTTTCTTGGAAGTGGTGTCAAAGCGGGCATATGCGCCGAAATAGCAATCAGGCAGCATGGGATCTCCTATCTGAAATGAAGTGAAAAAAGCGTAACACAAACGAAGAAGCGGAATACCCGGCATCCATCGATGCCGGCTGACTTACAATAAGAAGGTTACAAAGTGATAGAAGCAAACATGGAAGCATCCATGTGGGAGATAAGGAATATGCCGTGCGTGGTGATTTGCTCGCGTATATCAGTGATGGAACCCCTCAGGCGATCGTCGATCGCTATGCATCGCTTGCTGATGCTTCGAAAGAAAGCGATTACGGTGAGCTTGACCGCGATATCGTCGTTATAGACACCGAGACAACCGGCTTCTCGTTCAATCACGATGAGTTGACGCAGATTGCGGCAGCCCGCATGGATAAGGGCGAGATTGTCGATTGGTTCGTAACGTTCGTAAACCCCGGAAAGCCTATTCCGGAAGATGTTGCGCATCTGACCAATATTCATGACGAGGACGTTGCCGACGCTCCCTCTCCGGAAGAAGCGCTTGCGCAGCTGGCCGAGTTCGTTGGTGATTCGAAGCTTGTGGCTCATAATGCCGCCTTCGATCGCACCTTCACCACGCGACATCCAAGCGGCTATCCTTTGCTGGAAAACACCTGGCTTGACTCCTTGGATCTTGCTCGCATTGCTCTCCCCCGCCTGAAATCCCATCGACTTATCGACTTGGTTCGCACCTTCGGGGCGCCGGTTTCCACGCATCGCGCAGACGATGATGTCGCGGCTACGTGTGCCGTGTTCCGTATTTTGCTGGCTGCGGTGGATGCCATGCCGAAGCCCCTTGTGGCTAAAATCGCATCCCTTGCAACGCCTGAGCAGTGGGAAACCCAGGTTGTTTTCCAGTACTTCGCCGACCATTCCGGCGATGCTGCTGACATAGCGTCCGATGAAGCCGCCTTGGTCGAAGACGCTGCGCGCGACATTGTTTCACGTGAAACAAACGAGGGACAGCTCTCGTGGGCAACGAGTCAGCTCGATCTGTTCTCGCTGCAATCCATTCGTCGCGATCGCCTTCGCAAGATCGAGAACAGGCCGAAGGTTGATGCGGATGTGATTGCCTCCGATCCTATGCGCAGCATGGAGTATCCCCCTGCCGAGGAGATTGCCAAGGCCTTCAGCCAAGAAGGTCTTGTGGGCAACCTGTATAAGAATTACGAGCCGCGCGCCGAGCAGCGAGATATGAGCACTTCGGTACGTGATGCGTTCGCTTCTGGGGATAATCTTGTGGTTGAAGCCGGAACCGGCGTCGGTAAATCCATGGCGTATCTGGTTCCTCTGGCGCTTACCGCGCAGAGAAACGGCATCACCGTTGGCGTGGCAACCAAAACGAATGCTTTGCTCGATCAGCTGGTGTTCAAAGAGGTTCCCGCGCTTGCGAAGGCGTTGCGCGCATCCGATCCCGATGCAAAGCCTTTGACGTGTGCGCCGTTGAAGGGATTCTCCCACTATCCTTGCCTTCGTAAGATTCGCAGTGTGGTGGATGACGGCGCTGCAATGAAGGAGATTCAGGGCAAAGAGCTGTCGCAAGCCCCTGCGATGGCGGCGCTGCTTTCGTTTATCGAGCAAACGGAATACGACGATATCGACGGTTTGAAGCTTGACTATCGCTTGCTGCCGCGAAAGGTGATCACGACGAGCAGCCAGGAATGCCTGCGCCGCAAGTGCCCGTTCTTCGGTAACCTGTGCTTCGTCCACGGGGCGCGCAAGCGTGCCGAAGCTGCCGACATCCTGGTTACCAATCATAGTCTGCTGTTCTGCGACATGGCTGCCGACGGCGGTTTGCTGCCGCCGGTTCGCTACTGGGCTGTCGATGAGGCCCATGGTGCCGAAAGCGAGGCGCGCCGTGCTTTCTCCATTGAACTCGATGCCGAGAATATCCTCCGAGAGGCTCGCCGAGTAGCGGCAGATGATGCTCGCAGAAACGTGTTCTCCCGCGCGGAACGCCGTGTGGTCCTGAACGGCACGAAAGAGGAAAGTGAAACGCTATTCTATACGCTCACGCAAAAAGGCAAGAGTGCGGGCGAGGCGTATCGTCAGACTGCTGAAGCCTTCTGCGCCAGCCTGAAGGGTCTGCTGTTCTTCGATACGAACCGGCATGGGCGCGGCTATGAGATCGTTGAACTGTGGGTGAACAGCGACATCCGTAGTTCCGCCACGTTCGGCGATATCGTGGACAAGGGCGTCGCGATGCGGGAATCTGCCGAGAAGCTGATCGCGGC
>OGCM01000428.1_pt1 | contig 67671 bp, 63 predicted proteins | sample 1570151 | NCBI WGS metagenome assembly OGCM01 (sample SAMEA4370582, study PRJEB24528) | human gut metagenome
TTTATTCTTGTAGACTGCCGCTGATACCGTCTGGATTGTGCTTTTCCTTTCTTTTGGTTCCCTTTAATTAGCCATGAACTGGCTCATAACCAGTGAATCAATTTGTTTTATTTCAGTTTCCTTTAATAGATGAGACAAATCCATTAGGCAAATGTTACGATCATCATAATGCCACCCAACGATCTCATCTGCATTTTCTCTCACAAACTTTTTAACTGTTTCTATGTTTGTTCCGACTATTTCGAAACCGATTTATACATTTCATCCTTTTTCAAAGTATTTAAGTACATTTTTTTCTCCATAGCTGATACATATTTTATAATATTTTCAGGAATAATTACTGTATTAGGTTTCATATATGCATAAATTTCTGATGTAGAATTTCCCATCATACTCTCAAGTGCCCTAGACACAAGTTGCTTTCTTAGCATAATCAAATTTGCCTGCTTGTCCTCTTCATATTCAGTTTTACTATCATAAAATGTATAATACTCAAATTCCTTTAATTTAGCTTTAAATTTTACAACATACGCCTCACAACTATTAAAATTTACATTTATGCGAACCCGGTTCGCTTTATTGGATCGCGCAGATAGATACCTCTTTTGACACTTTTCGATTATTAATATCCTGTACAACAACCGATACGGAATACGTTCCTTCACTTTGCGGAGTAAATGATGATTGCCGGCCGCCTTCTTCTGAATAAAAGTATATTTTCCCAATCCCAGCATCATCCACTGCGTTCTTTACAAAGATATCTGCGGTAATAGAGCAACCAACTAGGATCTGCGGTATATAATCATTCCACTCAACCTGTGGATCCTTTGTATCAACAATGGATAATGGCACTTTTAATACATCACCGGTTATCCGATTGATAACCTTAATCGTATATTCCCCGGAACGCCTGGTATTCACGCCAGTACTGTCAATGGTCAAATACTTATCAAAGGCCCTGCTTACATTGATATAATCGTGTAAATTATTTTCATTTAATATATATTCTATATCCGTTCCTGCCTCTGCACACAAGCCTTCTCTAACATCAAATCGTGTGACATAGATAAAACCTGATAAAAATAAAATCACTGTTGTAAAAATAGCACAGATTTTTTTCTTTCCTTGCATTTTCATCCCATCCTTTCTTCTTTTATTACATACATGGAAAAACGCATACACCAGACGATGTATGCGCAAAAGTGTTAATTTTTCTTATTCCAATGTTCAATGACGGTTATGGCCCATGCCTGTGAAAGTGCAAATGGTTCTCCATTTATTGTAGAAAATCGATTTTCAAATTCACTTAACTCTTTTACACATCCATTCCAATAAGCATCTTCTGTTTCCGTCTGCCGAGTCCAATATTTTTGGCATAGCTTATAAAATGTCGTGAACATTTTCTTCTCTTCCGAATCATTTTCGAAAGTAAGCGAACAGGTCCGGTTGTCAAATAAGCTGTACGAATACAGATCACATGCCAACTGATACGATAAAGAATCAAAATCTCCTTCTTCACTGTATTTTTGACCGAATTCCACGCATAAAGCCCATAATTTCTTTTGACTCATATGTTCCATCGTGCACTTTTTCAGCAGTGCGTATAACTCACCAAACATGTTCCATTCTTTCATATCTTTTTCAAATTTCATTCTTTTCCGCTCCTTTTATAATCCAAGCATGGATTCTGTCAGAATCTGAAGATAGTCTTCAAACTCCTTTGCTCTTTCCTGCTTTAATTCCCGTAAGTTAGCTACATGGTACTCACCAAGCGCATGTGTGTATGCATCGTTGCATATTTCAGCAGCTCTTTTCGCCTCATAATATTTCACTTTACTTATATTACCGGCAATAATACAGTCATCAATACCTTTGCCATTTTTCTTTGACCAAAACGCATACCGGATATATAATCCTGGAAATTCATCCTGTATCTTCCGGATCATTTTTTCGCTCTGCATAAAAAGTACATGTTTCCCCAGAATGTCTGCATCGAAAAAAATAAAGACATTATGAATCCCATTCATATGCTTAATCGTTTCTTCAATACCATGCCATGAAGTTACTCCCTGAACAGAAATGCTGATATTACCAGACTCTGTTAATTTCTCAGATTTAAAACGCCCTTCTGTGATGCATAAAGTATGTTTCTTTAACATCTGAGGATAGCATACGTCTTTGGGGCTGCCACAGCCATTACCACCGTTATATTCGTCTGGATTGTATGTGGCAAATGAAGAGGAAAACCAAATGTATCGGGAATCACCTTCCTGAATCGTATCTTTCCTGATTTGGATAGCCACAATTCTGCTATCCGAATTTCGGATCAATATTCCCAGACCTTTATGCCCTGTAAAACTAAGTTTTCCACGTTTTTTGTCATAGAAAAATCCAGGTATATTCATTAAAATCTCATCTGTATACGCAGGATATTTTTCTTTGATCCTGGCAATAATGGTATCTTTCTGTCTCCAGTTTATAGGGCAGGTAAAATAATCCTGCTCAATTCGTTCCAACGATATTTTACGATCCCGTATCAAGCTGAGTCTGTGATGTTCACTTAAAGAACAGCAGTCTTTCATACACTGATATACGTTATGTATGATCACAGGATTCACTTTTTTTCGTACCACTTTTTTCTTTTGATTTTGAGAATATCTGCTTTCTATTTTCTTCACATATAGTTCATCATATTTTCTACGATAATATCTGCGATATTCATCATACGTGATAAGTCCGAATTCATATGCTATCTCAAAAGCAGCTTCGAGATATGTTATATTTTTGTACAAAGATACAAATTTTACTCCGTTCCCAGCGTACTCATCTCCGCACGAAAAGCATTTCCACATACCCTTATCCGGTGTTACAATAAAGGACCCGAGTTTTGTATCTCGATGAAAAGGACATAGCCCCATCCAGTGTCTTCCTCTCGGAATCAGTTTCGTATACCGTCCTACAATCTGCTCTACGGATATCCGACCAAGTTTTTCAAACATTTCTTCGATAAACTCGTATCGATCTTTTACATTTGTCATTTTCTTCCCCCTTTACTTTTTCTCCATATACTGAAACAGTTATCATAAAAAATATGGGCGGTCATAGATATGAAAAAAGGTCAGTCTTTCTTTGATAACGCGAACCGGGTTCGTTTTTTGAGAAAATAAATTTCTATTGTGAAAGGCAGCTACCTTACGAATCAATTCGTAAAATAACTGCCCTTCACTTATCTCGACTGGATTATCTGAATCGTATTTTTAACAATTGCATTATGGCTCCAATCGCCCCAGGTATATTTTTCATTTTCAAATGTGATCGTTGCCCCAGTGAGCCTGCTCTGTAAGTCCGCGATTACTCGAAAGGTATCTTCTGGCCGCATCCCATATGCCGATTCCTGCAGCCGTTCAATAGATACATTCTCATCTGCGGATGTTACCTGCGACAGATAATATCGGTTCACATCATTTTCCGTAACTTCATAAGCATTACCTGCCGGAATTCCCTTCCAGGTATATTTTACTGACACATATCCGTCACTCTCTGTATGCTGCTGCACATACTCTTTTGTAAACTCATAAAATTCGCTATATTCGTGACTGTTTCCAAGCAGATCGTTTCCTTTTACCGTAATTACAAATGTCGGATTCCCGTTTGCAAAATTGATATGATCTGCACGGATTTTTTTAATGACGGTTAAATCTGTATACGGAAGATCATACATGGTCACTGTATTGGTAAGGTTTTCTTCTATGGTTACCTGAACCGGATCGGACAAAGCATATCCCGAAGGACTTTTTGTTTCAACCAGCCAGTAAACACCAGGCTGGATGCCATAAAAGACATCCGGATCTTCGCCTGATACCCATTGTACTTTCTTCCCGGTAGTGGTTGTCACAACACTGTCCGCAATATCTTTTGCCTTGCGTAACTCCAAAGAAGCTCCGGGAACAACCGTTTTTTTATCTGCCAGGGAGATCTTAGCAAATTCCGTTTTTGTCCATTTGTCAGTCATGGTGACGGTTTGAATTTCCTTTGTATCCTGGACAAGGAATGAAACATTATCTGCTTTTACATATCCCGAAGGCACAGAGGTTTCCTTGAGTATATATGTTTTTCCAACAACCAGCCTGTCTATTTCATTGCCATCTGCTGAAGAATCAAATTCTGCCACCTTTTTATTATCCGAATCATAAATTTCCAGGTGTGCACCTGTGATCGCTTTTCCCTCTTCATCTACTTTTTTAATAAGAATTCTTGTCGGATCATTTGTTACATTATATGAAAATTTTGCCGTGGAACTGGTATCTGTTGCCAATACACTAAACACTTGTGACCAGGCTGAGGAAGATGTATAACCAGCCGGAACGGATGTTTCCACTATTTTGAATTTTCCCTGGTTCCCGTTTTCCTGAAAGTTTGTTTTTAATGCTTCTTTCAGAGATGCATTTGCATCACTGCTGTATTTTTTATTTGTAGTATCCCAGCCAAGCTTGCCTTTTGCTACATAATTACCGGTACTCGGCTGATACTCGTAAACAGTAAAATCACATCCTGCTAAAGCTTCACCCGTTAAAGAATCCTTTTTTATTACTTCTACGCTGACCGGTTTTGAACTTTTCGTTGGATCTTTGGGGATATGCAGCGTAATTGTTTTGCTTACGGAGTATGTACCTCCCGTACCAGTCCATGTAATAAAACCAATCGGCTGCAAACTGGTATCTTTTGACTCATACATAGCGCATCCCCACCAGGCCCGCAAGGAAGTCTTCACAGTAATCGGGATATCTTTCCCTGTTACAGACCAGTCATTATACTGCTTTTCTGAAATATAGACATCAAAATCCGAATATGTTTTATTGTCTTTTTTGTGGACTTTAACGCCAGCAGGAGTCGAAATATCAACGGTATCTATTTGGTCACGCATATCATATCCGTAATAACTGTTAAAGGTAATATGGAAAGCTCCACCGGAATAATAATTTCCATCGGTACTCTTACTCCATGTATCTTTATAACCACTGACATCATAGGTTGTTGTACTGTTACTCAGCTTAAACCATCCGTCGCTGTCCCAACCGGTATAATTGGTGCTGTTGTTTGCTCCGTTGACAATATGTTCAATTGCAGTAATGACCTTGTTTTTTGTTGCTGCTGAAGGAGATTTTACCCCTTTCAGTAATACAGATAAGCCACTGTTTTTCGCTAATGCGGCTTCCGGATCCGCATGATTGATCGCAGCTTTGGCTGTTGCCAGACTGAACTCCCCATTCAAAATATGGATTGCTGTCTGTGTAACCACATAGTCATCCCGCCAGTCACCGGTATTTGCTGAATATCCAGGATAACGGCAGGTTTCTCCCCAGTACATGCAGCCATAGTAAAGTGCATAATGTACCTTACGGTTCGTCCATTTATTATTAAATAACAGATTATCGGAAGGGGAACTTTTCTGCCACTCCAGGCAATATACCATTCTCCATTTCCCGTTTGCATCCGGATTTGATCCGTCATTGTCGATCCATTTTAATCCCATCGCCAGATTCAGTGTTTTCGATGGAGAATTAAGTACATTTCCATTCCAATATACATCATAGCGCTGATTTAAGATTCTAAGGTTGCTCGAATTATCTAGCGATGTCATGGCTATTCCGTCATCGCCTTTTGAATCTTCCTGTATCAGGGTACATAATGGTTCTGCATCATCTGCAGGTGATGCTGGCATGATCTGTTCCTGATCGTTTTCCAGTATTTGTTCTGAAGCAGCTACAGGAATCCCTGTAAAAACTGTTATCATAAGCAAGAGAATACTAAGAGACTTTCTCCATATTTTTTTCATCAAATATCTCCTTTCTGCCAAAAAACCGGAGCAGATACCCCACTCCGGTTTATTTATCGCTATTTTACTGATTGCATCAGTTTGTTTCAAAGTTAGATACTAACGTAGTAGCAGTACCATTATCAACATTCTGATTGGAATATGTTACATATGCCGCTTTCGCCTGCGTGATCACATCTGCGGTGGATGTTGGAACACCATTTCCATTATTTCCCAGAGTGTTGGAATCTTCATCACCGCCAGTACCAGTATGTGCTGCCTGGATGGCAAATACCTTGATCGGCATCTGATAAGATACCAGATCCAACTGGCCTTCCACAACATTGATCATCCGGATCTTCTCAAATAATGGTGTCGTTTTTTTCTGAATAGTTTCACCTACCAGATCTGCATATTTTGTATTGATGGAATCTGTATTGGCGAGCATGCTGTTGTATGCATATGTAAATACCAGATATCCTTTGATCACTCCGTTAGCGTCATCATCACCGGCAGCCAAACCTGTTTTTTCAACCTGCAGCAATGTCCATCCATCTTTTGTATCATTGATATTATTGGTCAGGCTATGACCGTTAGGTGCCAGGGAAGTATCCAGTCCTTCAGAGGCCGGATCGAATTTGACAAGTGATGCATCACCAACCAGAAATTCATCCTGTGTATCCTTTGTCGGCTCTCCTTCCCCATAGGTGATCAACATATGATGAGCCGTTGTACGTTTGCCATTGGTGTCTTTATCAAACAGTGTGCCATCATCATTTACCTTTGTTACTTTTCCGTATGGTATCTTCACCTGCATATAGACAAAGGCCGGGGAAATACTGTCTTCATCCGCTGTGATTTGCGGATCTTTGTTGAAGATATCTCCCGGAGTGACCTGTTCTTTATCTCCCGGATCTTCCGGATCATGTGTCCAGTTTGGTTCCGAATGTGTAATGCTGACTTTTCCTTCTGTAAATTTGTTCGTGACATGATCATAATCTGTGAGATAGGCCAGGGCACCGGTCTGATTCAGACATAAGCCCACGGCAGCCAGAGTAGTAGCACCCACAGCGATTGCCCGTTTTAACTTTCCTGTTTTTTTCTTTTCCTCCTTAGAAATGAATTTTTCCTGTTTTTTCATCCTGTGTCCTCCTTATTTTGGAATATTGACGGTAGGATCCGTCTCAATGTGTTAAGTGATCCTTAACAATTCACTATGAATATAGGCGATGGATTATGGGAAACAGGAAAAACTGTCAGAGCAAAGATGTATTTTATTTTTTGCAACAAACTCAATATTTCTCCGCCTCTTGAAGTTATTTTTATATTCTGTAATAGAAAACGAACCGAATCTGCCTGCATAATCATTTGCACGGCATATCCGGTTCGTTTTCTTAAGATTCTCTATTTTGTGCACGCAGCTGTATGGTTTGTGCAACCAGTCGTTTGCGTTCTTTCATAGAAGCATATTTTTTTGATGTATCTACGGAGGAGTGTCCCAATGTTTCAGCAACCAAATACAGATCGCCTGTTTCCTGATACAATTGGGTTCCAAATGTTGACCGCAGCTTATGGGGTGTTATCCTTTTGTGGGGTACATACATCCTTGCATATTTTACAATCATTTTTTCAATGGCATCCACACTGATCCGGTTATTCTTCAGGGAAAGAAATAAAGCATCTTCCGATCCCTTTTCCGGTATCAGGTTCAATCGCTGCTCATGCAAATAGTCCTCCAGAACATACTGCACTTCATTGTTAAAAAATACGATCTGTTCGTTTCCACCTTTTCGTGTTATTTTAATAGAATTATCTTTAAAATTCACATCCTGAATGTCAAGACCAACACATTCCGAGATCCGAATCCCGGTACCCAGTAGAAGAGTAGTTATCGCCAGATCCCGGAGTCTGGTTTTATCCAGATATTTTTTCTGGTGTTTTGATATCTTATCGGATCCATTCTCGATCCCACTTAGAAGAATCTCTACCTCGTCCGGATCTAATTGTATGATTTCTTTTGTATGAATCTTCGGTGTCGAAATCCGGGCTGCAGGATTTCTTTTCATTTCACCAATTCCTGTATAATAATCGAAAAAACTTCTCAGGCAGGACAATTTCCGCGCAATCCCGGTTGGTGTATTATGAATCGTACGGTGTTCTTGTTCGTCTGGATGATAGCATTTTAGATAGGACAGATAAGATTCAATATCATGTACCGAAAGCTGCTCTAAATGCGCAATTGTAATATCGCGTGCCTGCATGTACTGTAGCGATGGATTTTTTGTTATGATATATCGGAAAAAAGTACGAAGGTCATACGCGTAAGCAACCCTGGTTCGCGCACTTAGTGAAAATTCATTTGCGTAAAAATATCTGCTTGCAAATTCCGGAAGCTCATCAAGAATTTTTCTCAAACGCAGATCATTTCTTAAAGATTCATTGACATGATAGGATTCATTTTGACTCATGATTTTTTCCTCCAAATACGATAATTTTTGAAAGAAAATCGGAATTTCTGAAAAACAGAATCGCTTAAAGCATCAAGAGGCGGATAAATACACATTTAACCGCCTCTTACCTGAATATATGCGAAGGAGTTTACCACTCTCCTGTCACATATAGAATAACCTGTAAAACGAAATATTCTCGTTGTGTAAAGGGGAACTCTGCGGGAAAGGTTGATCCACAAACAAGGTCATATTTTATTCTAAGGTCATTTCTAATATGGTTGATTCCTGTATGACATTTTCCATAATTGCTTCAGTTTATCCATTTTTAAGAAACGATAGATTCTTTTTTGAATGTCTGATTTTCTTTCAGGGAAATTATAATGGATTCTGAAGGACGTCGTAGTTTTGCATGCGGACAGATTTTATTATTTTCCAACATTTGTAGCTAATTTCATGATATAAAAAAGAACTGTTTATATTCTCTTTACAAATAATAAGAGATATTTGTAGTATCTACATTACTCTTCTCATAGTAAAATCATTTATTCTTTCGCACCACCAGTTCCGATATGCTTTTCTTTATAAATGGTTGGAATAAAACCATTTCACTTCATAATATTTCCCTTAAAAAAGTTCTTGTTATATTATAAGCAAACAAAGCTATCTATTACTAGATAGCTTTGCGTTGTTTAGCTACTATGTTTCTTTGATGTTTTACTCTATTCGTCTTCTCACACTTATATTCGAATTGTGATTTCTACAATATATACGCTAAATGTCCAATTTTATCCACTGCCTCATTAATTGTATTCCACTTAACAACATGGCAATTTCCCTCTTCCAGTAATTTTTTTGCCATCATAACTCCATATTCGCGTTGTTCATCATTATTTCCAGTCCAATGATGCCAATTCGGATAATTTAAATCCACTGGCGAATAAAAATTTACCGCCAGCAATTCTTCCATATCTTCTACCCATCTTTGTCTTTCATTTACTAAAAATATCGTATGCGTTAATTTTACCTCGCTACACTTTTGTTCAATCCCAATTTCATCGGCAGTACATTGGATTTTGACATTGACAGCATCCAACTCTTGATCGCTTAACTTTTCATATTTCTCCGGCAACATAGATCTTGTCTTACTGAAATCCCGCATCGTTCTCAACGTCAGATTATAATAATTAGTCCATCCATATATGTAAAAGCTTTGTTTTTCCGGCTTCAAAATAACGCGGTCCCGGGATACCTCCGAACATCCATGTTCATAAAGAAACTTTAAAGATAAGGTTGTTTTTCCACTCCCCTTTCCTCCAATCAGCAAAACCCCTTTATCATTTTTCTTGAATGCCGCTGCGTGAACCATAACGCCGCCACTATCTTCTGCTAAAGCTTTTACAATATCTCGAATCACACGAATCCCATCTTTTACTAACGAACTTTTATCTTTATTAAAAATATTAATTTTTTTCGAAAGATAGTTTAACCGATACACACTTTTAGTTGCTTTATTATATATCATTCGAATATATCCATTCAAATACACTAACCCTTCTTCATGCACTGATGGTTTTTTGCTATTATGAATTGTAATGGGTACTCCATATTCCAATATTTCTGTCAAATCACTACTTATTTTCTCTACTAACGTTACTTCGAAATCTACCTTTGGAGCATATGATTCCTTATAATAATCTCCCAATAAACAATCCATTTTCCCCAAAATATCTTTTTCCGCATTTACTTTCCAATTAATTCCCATATACTTATACTGTCTCATCATCTTTTTATTCCTCTCTTTCAAGAATAGATTGTTTATGTGATACAATCTCAACAATATTTTCAACACTTTCTTTTTGCTCATTTTCATCATAAAATCCACCAAAAGGTAATACATCTATTCTAAGATCCGGTGGAAGTCCAATCGATATGTTACCTGAATATTTATTATATTCAATATATACTATCGCAAGCGTTTCTTCGGTTCTAGCATAAAAAAGTACCACTAATTTCCCGTTCCCGTATATCTTTTCAAGCCCTTTGTCCAGACAGCTGCCGCTATTCCCAGCATGACAATCGCAACGAAAGGCGCAAAATATTGCCACATCTTAATCCCCCCTGCCGCCTTACCTAACAGCACAACACTGGGATAATAATTAATAAAAGCCACTGGCAAAAAACAAGTAACAAATATCTGAAAATATTTTCCAAAAATATTCACCGGATACTGCTGCATCAACACTGTAAATCTTTCCGCTATATTCATGGCTGCATTAGAACGTGTTGTCCAAAAACAAAGACTGGCGCCAATCAGGTTGATAGCCACCTGTATCAAAGCTCCTGACAGCACGCAAATCAAAAAATATGCCCACTGCCCCATATTCCAGTGTATTCCGATTTGAGCAGCGGCAAGGATGAACCCTAATACCCCTACCAGAAAATCTCCTACGCCTGTATAACTGATATCTTTACCGATAAATTGCAGAAATGGGCTGACAGGACGGATCAAATAGGCATCAAACGTACCGCCTACGATCATTTCCTCCAGATCAGATAAATGCCAGAAAAACACGCCGTATATCCCACGGCTCAACATCCAGAAACTATACAGGAACAGTAAGTCCCATATGTTCCAATTTCCCAGAGTATTAAAATTATATACCAGAATACCTATGAGAGAGAGATTTACAGCATTCAGAATCAAAACGCTTATTATCCCCACAAAAAAATCAGCCTTATATTGTGCTTTTCCCAGAATAGCCACACGCAAAAAATGACCATATAATCGAATGTTCCGCATTTTCTCAACCTCCCTGTATCATTACTCTGGCAAAGACCCGTTTCATCAACAGACGTGATAATAACCCGAGTACAAGTATCCATGTAAACTGCACACCTAATTCTCTCAACATATCCATTCCCGCATAATTTCCAATATAGATGGACATGGGAATGGCATAAATGCAACGGAATGGCAAAAAATCACTGATAACGCCAAGCGCACTGGGAAAAATCCACAATGGCACCATCTGTCCGGAAAAGAAACGAAGCAACGCATTGTACCCCCAATTGATGTTGCGGATATTCATGGTGATCATACTCAGAAGCCCCAGAATAAAGTTCAGGAAAAAACTCACGATAATTGAGAAAACCAAGCTGCAAAGAAAGCCAAAAAGCGCAGACAAATCCGGCAATTTTAATGAAAACAGGAAAAATGCCACAATCAATGAAGGTAAAACCAAGAACAAAAAACGCACCGCAATACTTCCCATATTCTTTGCAAACATATAAAACTGAAAATCAATGGGTTTCATAATATCCATTTCAATGGTACCTTTGCGGACTTGCTCCATAATATAGATCTGCGGACCGTTCCGTGGATGCAAGATTGCCTCCAGGGCAACACCCAGTACAGCATAGGAGATCATCTGGGGAAGCGGTACACCACTAACGTTGGGGTTTGCGGCATACAACGCGCGCCACACATAACCTACACTGTACATCATAAGGAATGTGTAAAACAAGTTAATCCAAAAGGACACACGATATATGCTCATATTGTAAAATTCATTACGCAAAAAAGCCATGCCCGTGTGTATACTGATTCCCCTACTTGCTCTCATAAAGTTTCCTCACAATCTCCTCAATATCAGGCTCAATGATTTCAATGTCGTGAACAGGATATTTATCACCGATAGAACGTATCAGCTCCATTGGGGTGGCCTCTGACCGATGAAACGAGAACCATTTACGGTTCCCCTCACTCCTGGTCAGCTTCGCATTCTCTACCTGAAAGTCCCCAACAGGCTCATCAAACTCTATCATCAGTGAACGGATAACGCCAAACTTCTGCACCATACTCTCTAAATCTCCATCATACATCAGATGACCGGAATCAATCACCACCACACGGGAACAGAGTTTTTCTATGTCCCCCATGTCATGAGTGGTAAGCAAAACCGTAGTACCTTTTTCACGATTAATCTCAGAAATAAAATCATGAAGATATTTCTTAGAAACAACATCAACACCAATCGTAGGCTCATCCAAAAAAAGGATTTTAGGATCATGTAACAGCGCCGCACAGATATCCGCCTTTACCCGCTGTCCCAGGCTCATCTGCCGCACGGGTTTATTGATAACCTCCTCAAGATCCAACATGGGAATATAGCGATCAAGATTCTTCCTGTAAGTACCATCCTTAATTTTGTAAATTTCCTTCAGCAGACGATAACTTTCAATCAAAGGAACATCCCACCAAAGTTGTGTTTTTTGACCAAATACGACACCAATCTGCTTAGCATTCTCCATTCGCTGTTCAAAAGGCTTGATACCGTCAACTGTGACGTTTCCTGAGGTAGGCTGCAAAATACCGGAAAGCATTTTAATCGTGGTGGATTTTCCAGCGCCATTTTTCCCGATAAAACCCACTATTTCTCCATCGTCAACTGAAAATGTAATATCGTCAACCGCACGTTTGATAGTGTGTTCACTGGAGAACAGATTTCTCACAGCGGCAAACCTGCCCTTTTTCTGCACAGGTATCTTGAACTCTTTTACTAAATGACTTACTTCTATCATAATTATTCCTCATCAAATCTGTCTTCTGCAGAAATATCTATAACTTTAAAATAGCTACCAGAGAACAACACTTTGTTAATATAATCATTATAAAAAGAAAGTAACGCTTCATTCTTTCTATCATCATCAAAAACTCTTTCCATGAAGTCAGTTGTCCATTTCCCTACCGGGATAAGAGTATTCCGTGTAAACCATCTGTCATAAATTGTATTGCTAATTTCCTTTACCTTTTGCATATCCCATGTTACATATATATCATTCGGAATAATATTTCCAAATATAAGCTGGCAATGATACAAAGTATAGTATAATGCATTATCTAATTCACTTTCTCTAGCATATTCAAATAACTTTTCCCAATTAATTTTGCTTTTCGAAACAAAAAGTGCAATATCCAAATATGATAACAGGCGTATATCTCGTCCAGAAATTATATCTCGTAAGGAGAGGGTGTGCCAATATAAATGAGATGACAGATGAAGTAAAAAGTCCTCATTACTTAATCGCCAAAAATTTATCCCCTGAATATTCTCCTTTTTTGCCCGTTGAAAAAGTAAATTAGAATCATAATAAAAACTGTCAAAAATTGTACTAAGCCTGTGGTGCACGTCAACAGAATAAATAGGAAAAAAATCAGAACCACTTAACTTAACAAATTCACCATAGTGCTGAAGTTCAGATTCATATCCGTTTAATCTGTTATTATCAAATTTATCTATGGTGTGTGTGTTTCTGTTATATTTTCCCTGAACATAACCAAGACTCTTCATAACTCGAAACACATCCTCAGTTTCATTTTTCTGAATAAGGATATCCATATCCAGATACGGACGTTCTAAAGGATCGTTATAACATTTTTCTGCCAAGTACACCCCTTTGAGTAAAATTATTTTCAAGCCAGCCTTATCCAATTCGTTCAAAAGGTGTAAAAATTCATCTTTTTGTTTAGAATATATATGTTTCCTTATTTTGTACTCATTATCAAGAATTTGCACAATATACTGGGGTATCTGTAATGCATTCCTGATTCTGTTATAAAGTACAGGTAATAACTTGTGTTGTATGCAGTGATGGATAATGTAATCCCAATCCAAAGTGTTATTTAATTTTTCATTACTGCTCCAATCAGTGTTTGGCATAAGCAATTCAATTATAAACTTATCCTCTTGTCTCATGCTACTTTCCTCCTTGTATAATATATTAACATCCTTAAAATAAAACTTTCTGTTCCCAATCTACATTTATCATATTTATAACGGTATTTTGTATTATTTTCATATATATTTATGTGTTTTTCCAATTATAAACTTTGTATTATGCTATTGTCTACCCTCTATCATTCGCTTTCTTCACTCTTTGGGTCTATTTTTCAAATCGTTTTAATACTCATCCCAGCATATCTGATATACATATTATATCGTAAGATCAAAACTTTTTCGTTATACCTGTCTAAAATTGCTTTTCATTGCAATATCTAAATATCTTCTATTACTTAATCTACTGAACCTCCATACAAATTCACTATTTTAGCTCGTTCTTCATAGCTAAGCTGCATGAAAACTGCTGTTCTCTCAATATCTCTGCATTTAAGGTAACTCATCTCTCCAATTATCTTATTCTTGTTTCTTTTCCAAATCCATAAAAATCTTCTCTCTCTGTTCTGGCGTGATTTTATCATAATTTCTTCCCAGCCACTCAAAAATATTACCCGATAAATCTCTTACTTCACCCACTTCTTCATATTTCTTTTGTTCTGACATCTGATTCAGCAAATCCACATCGATCCCTGAAACAGTGTCCGTAAATTCCATTCGCATAAAGTTTTCTTCTGATAAATCAATCACTCGGACATCCTCACCTTTTTTTACCTGTTCCTTAAAATACGCTACTTCCGCATCATTTAGCGGAATCAACTTACCCTCTGATTTCACAGTGACATATCCTCCACCTTCAGTTTTTTTAACACAAATATCCGAAACATAAGGACCCAAGTTTTTTGCTTCTTTAAACTCTTTCATATCCTGTGTATTGTACTTTTTATCATATATCGGTTTTTCACCTGAAATGAAAATGATACAGTCCTCATCCGGCATTCTGGAAATCTCTTCGCTGGTCAATAATTCTCTGCTCTGCCGATCAAAGTTTATACTGGTGCTTCCACTCGTTCCTTTACTTAAACCATCATTCTTTTTATCAATCGTTGCTATTCCCAATAAATCAGCAATGTATTTGTGAGTGGAATAGGCTCCCCGGCCTCAGCCCAAATAGAGAAACGTTGAGCAGGCATCCATCAGGATTTCCCATGTATCGTTTTTATAAATCTGTTTTAGCTGGCTGACCGACTGTAAAAACATAATCACAGATATATTTCTGCTTCGAAGTGTAGTAATCAGTTTTTCAAAACATTCCGGTCTGGAGCCGTTGGCAAATTCATCCATCCAGACTTCTACTGGAATCGGTAACGCACCACCATTTTTTCTTGCACACTCAATTAATACTTGAAATAGTGAGGTATACAGCATTCCAACAATAAAATCAAATGACCTGTCATCATCCTGGACACACAAAAAAAGGCTGTCTTCGTGGTTTTATCCCCGTTGACACCCATTCCAAGCTCATACAAATTCATCTCATCTTCCGAAAATAATCTTTTTGCTGCAGCTACACCCATAAATTTAAACTTCGAATTACACATAATAATGATAGATCTTACTGTATCTGGCGCACCTTCCTTTAACCTTCTATAATTACTAACTGCCGGATGCTCATTTCCCATAGGCGAGCGTACCGCAAGTGTATTCATACGTTTTTCCAATTCCGTTTCCCCTGTCTCTTCATCCACTATCCAGCTTTCTTCATTCATCAATAATTGAACTTTCGGCAAGGTTGGTTCCTCCATTTCCAACCATACATAATAGAAACATGCCAAAAGATACATCGTTACCCCATCCTCCCAAAATGGTTCTCCTTTGGATGTATCCTGCGGTGTCAGAGATGTCTGTATATTGCTTACCAGACGAATCATATCTACTTCTGTTTTTACATATACAAAGGGATTATACATATGACTTTTCCCAAAGTCAGAGCTGATTACATCCAGACATTTTATTTGATATCCATTCTTTTCCATGGCTTTTCCATAATTTCGTAAAAGATCCCCTTTAACATCCAACACAACAACTGAAGCATCATTCCGCAGCAAATTAAATTAGGTGCAACAATCCGAAAGGATTTCCCAGTTCCCGGAGCACCTACTACAATCATATTATTGTTTGCAATTTTTTTCCCACTTTTACTTAAAGTGATATGTTGGGAAAGAATCCTTCCCTGTTTGTCTCCCTTCGATGCCATCACCTGTTACGGGTCAGCCCATTCTGCTGACCCATGCTCTCTCCCCAATACAAAATTTCGATTATAGTATTGATAATACATAACCAGACACATCCATGCCAAAGATGAAAAAATTTTTCTCTATCAGATAAGCCTAGGCTCTCCTTCCATCCTTGTTTTCCATTATATTTTAAAATAATTAATACAATAGTAAAAGCAGCGCCTATCACACCGTATTCTTGTAAATTAGTTAGTATATCCATTTAATATCCTTTCTGTTTATAGTTTGTTTTGTCATGTTATTTTACAGATTACCATAATTTTTCTTTTACTTATTTCATGCTCAGGATATCCCTCATACGTTTTAAAATTAGTAGTACCTGACCAGCAGCAAATCTTTGTTTAAAGGATCCACATGAAAAATGATCCTCTCTCAACACCATAGTCAACAATGCTGCACATAAATCATAATCAGCATTAAAAACCCGTTTTAATTCTTCAGAACAATTGATTGGCTCTGTAATCATATAGTCTCTGTAATTAAGTTTCATATCTCCCATAGAAAGTAATAGCTCTGCGTACAGACCTATGTATGGATCTTTTTTCTCAATTATTTCCTGAATCATTTCAATTTTCTCTTCTCTTTTCATTGTCGTCCACCACCTTGAAAATGTATCTTTATATATCGAATATATGTTCTTTTATTTTATCATATTGCGAACATATATTCTAGTATTAAAAAATACGAATTTCCAATATCTCTTCTTAACAATTTTAACCGATCTTTAGAAAATTTCTCTTTATACGAAAACAAAGCTATCTATTACTAGATAGCTTTGCTCTGTTCCTAGGCTCTGTTTTATTTTCTTTCCATCTTTTCTCTTGATTACTCATGGAATATTCCGTACACACTTTGTATTTTTCCGTACACAATTTTTACTCAATTTTAATGAAATTTTATGAAAAAATACACTATTTTATGGTACTTTTAATCCCTGAATCTGTACACACTTTTTCCTGTTTTTTTCTCGAAAAAGCCTATAAATAAAGGGTTTTTTCTATCGATTGTTGATAGCGGTGACTAAGGCATCGATAGATGCACGGATAATGTCGCTGTCGACGCCTGCACCCCAGGAAAGGGATCCATCCGGTTTCTGGATACCCACGTATGCAATTGCCTTTGAACTTGTGCTCATTTCCAGTGCATGCTCGGTGTAGGAAACCAGTGTATATTGCATATCATATGCTTTTTTCAGTGCATTACTTACCGCATCCAGACGTCCGTTACCATCTGCCTCGGTAGTGATCACACGGCCTTCAAAGGAAGACGTAACCTGTGTGGTGATGTGTCCGTTCTGCTGGAAATGTACTTTCTGAATATCCAGCGGTTTCTTGACATTTTCGAAAGTTTCTTTGAACAGTTCAAAAATTTCATCAGGATGAAGTTCTTTATGAGTATGATCTGATACTGCTTTCGCTGCGTAACCCATAGCTTCACGCATCTTTGGTGGCAGATTCAGACCGTATTTTGTTTCCAGAATATAGCCTACGCCACCTTTACCGGACTGGCTGTTGATACGAATAACATTGGCATCATAGCTTCTTCCCACATCTCTCGGGTCGATCGGCAGATACGGAACCGTCCAGTGATCCGGATCTTTTTCTTCGATCCAGTGCATTCCTTTTGCGATTGCATCCTGATGGGAACCGGAAAATGCGGCAAATACCAGAGATCCGCTGTACGGACTTCTCGGATCTACGTTCATGCCGGTGAATTTTTCGTATTTTTCACAGATGCCTGGCATATCAGAGAAATCAAGTTCCGGATCTACACCCTGTGCATACATATTCATCGCCAGCGTAATGATATCTACATTACCGGTACGCTCACCATTTCCGAACAGAGTTCCTTCGATACGGTCTGCACCTGCCAGAAGTCCCAGCTCAGAATCTGCAACACCACATCCCCTGTCGTTATGCGGGTGAAGAGATACAATAACATTTTCTCTGTAAATTAGGTTATCACACATATACTCAACCTGGCTTGCATATACGTGCGGCATGGAATGTTCTACTGTTACCGGCAAGTTAATGATTGCCTTCTGATCCGGTGTTGGTTTCCATACATCCAGAACTGCATTACACACCTCCAGTGCATATTCCGGCTCTGTTCCGGTAAAGCTTTCCGGGCTATACTCAAACAGGAAGTTTCCGTCTGTCTCATCTGCCAGTTTCTTTAACAGGGCAGCTCCATCTACAGCGATTTTTCTAATCTCTTCTTTTGATTTACGGAACACCTGCTCTCTCTGGCTCAGCGATGTAGAATTATATACATGGATGATGGCTCTCGGTGCACCTTTTACCGCCTCAAAGGTCTTGCGGATAATATGCTCTCTTGCCTGTGTCAGTACCTGAATAGTTACATCTTCCGGAATCAGGTTCTGTTCGATCAAAGCTCTTAAGAATTCATATTCTGTTTCAGATGCTGCCGGGAAACCTACCTCGATTTCCTTGAATCCGATTTTTACCAAAAGTTTGAAGAACTCAATTTTCTGTTCCAGACTCATCGGGATCACAAGTGCCTGGTTACCGTCTCGCAGATCCACACTGCACCAGATCGGGGCTTTCTCTACATACTCTTTTTCTGCCCATTTCATACATTTTACCGGTGGCATAAAATACTGTCTCACATACTTTTTGTAATTCATCATGTTTCTCGTCCTCCTAAATTTGATTCCCTGCACATCTCTGGCATCTATCTTCTTTATGGATATGTAAAAATGCGTAAAAAAAACTCCGTCTCTCTTCTCAAGAGACGAAGGATTATCTCCTACGCGGTACCACTCTTTTTCATGAATAACTTCATGCACTCTGCCAGATACGGGTCTACACCTTATATCCTCCCCCATGATAACGGTGGGGTACTCCGTCTGTTCCTACTGGAAATATATTTCGTTCAGACAGCAGCTCCAAGGGCAGTTCCAAATTCTTCATTCACTGTTTCGCACCATCCAACAGTTCTCTGAAAGCCGAATCCTCTGTACTCTTCCTCTTCTACGCCATTTACAAGTTAAATTCTACCATAGAAGCAGACAGATTGTCAACGGGTTTCTATGATAAAGTTTTATCAGAATGAATTTTATCAATTTTTAAAGCAATTTTAAGAATCAAATAATTATTGACAAAAGCCATTATAATGCATATAATAGTTTCTATCTTGTATAAATCAGTTTTGTCGGGGTATGGCGTAGCTTGGTAGCGCGCACGGCTGGGGGCCGTGAGGTCGCAGGTTCAAATCCTGTTGCCCCGATACTTTTCTTTTCCAGGCAGTTTCTGCCGTTTTTCCGGAACACGATAATTTATAACAGAATAATTTCGATTGCTATCTTTTTGCAAAAGCGAGATAAAATACGTTTTGTGATTTTTACTCGTTGCATTGCATATCAGTAATCGTTCCAGTGGATCAATTTTGATTATCGCGACAGTCGCCAGCGTCTCATGTAAGCATGTACTTTGACTCGTTGTTTGTATAAATAATACAGGCAGTCCGAAACTCTGCGACTGCCTGTACTATTTCTATTTATTTTCTTTTATTTTGTCGTATTGGCGTTAATATAATTTACCAGACCCTCGGCTTTGATAATCTTCTGCATGAACTCCGGAAACGCCTGTCCCTTGAACTCAGTTCCTTTTGTTTTATTGTAGATCATACCACTGTCAAAGTCCACTTCCACATCATCACCTGCATCGATTCCTTTTGCCGCTTCCGGGCACTCGATAATCGGAAGACCGATATTGATAGAATTTCTGTAAAAGATACGTGCGAACGTTTCTGCGATCACACAACTCACGCCCGCTGCCTTGATTGCAATCGGTGCATGTTCTCTGGAAGAACCACATCCAAAGTTCTTATTGGCAACGATGATGTCACCTTTCTGTACTTTATTTACAAACTCTTTGTCAATATCTTCCATACAGTGAGTAGCCAGCTCTGCCGGATCTGAAGAGTTCAGATAACGTGCAGGGATGATTACGTCTGTATCTACATTGTCACCATATTTAAATACTCTTCCTTCTGCTTTCATCCTTCTCTTCCTCCTATAAACCTAATTCTTCCGGTGAAGAAATCTTACCGGTAACAGCACTTGCTGCAGCAACAGCCGGGCTTGCCAGATAGATTTCAGAATCCACATGTCCCATACGACCTACAAAGTTACGGTTGGTTGTTGACACACAGCGCTCATTTTCTGCCAGAATGCCCATATAACCACCCAGACACGGTCCACAGGTCGGTGTGCTTACTACAGCTCCTGCCTCGATAAAGATCTTTAACAGACCTTCTTCCATTGCCTGCAGATATATCTTCTGTGTTGCCGGGATCACGATACAGCGGATACCCTTTTTCACTTTGTTGTCTGCCAGGATCTCTGCCGCAATACGCAGGTCATCGATACGTCCGTTGGTACAGGAACCGATAACTACCTGATCGATCTTCACATTTTCTGTGATCTCATCGATTGTTTTTGTGTTTTCCGGCAGATGTGGGAACGCGATGGTCGGACGCAGTGTGCTAAGATCAATGGTGTATTCCTCATCGTAAACTGCATCCTCGTCAGCTTCAAATACTTTCCATTCCCGCTTGGAATGTTCTTTCATGTATGTCATAGCTACATCATCAACCGGGAAGATACCGTTCTTTCCACCGGCTTCAATTGCCATGTTGGCAATAGTAAAACGATCATCCATGGACAGATCTTTAATGCCTTCGCCTGTGAATTCCATAGATTTATACAGAGCACCATCCACACCGATCATGCCGATGATGTGCAGGATCACATCTTTACCGCTCACCCATTTGGCAGGTTTTCCGACAATATTAAATTTGATAGCAGATGGAACTTTAAACCATGCTTTACCGGTTGCCATACCGGCTGCCATATCCGTACTTCCCACACCGGTAGAGAATGCACCCAGGGCACCATATGTACAGGTATGAGAATCTGCTCCGATAATCACATCGCCTGCTACTGTCAGACCTTTTTCCGGGAGAAGTGCATGCTCGATACCCATTTCTCCGACATCAAAATAATTAGTGATATCATGTTTACAGGCAAATTCTCTTACACACTTGCAGTGCTGTGCAGACTTGATATCTTTATTCGGGATAAAGTGATCCATGACCAGTGCCACTTTATCTTTATCAAATACCGTATCTACTGTCATCTTATCCATCTCATGAATTGCTACCGGTGAGGTGATATCATTTCCCAGTACCAGATCCAGTTCTGCTTCGATCAGCTGTCCTGCTTCTACCTTCTCAAGACCCGCTGCCGCTGCCAGAATTTTCTGTGTCATCGTCATTCCCATGTTTCTGTTCCTCCTGTGTATATAATGTTGAGGGCAAACCTGTTTTACCCCTGGTATCATGAAATTGAGATTTTTTTTCATTTACTGTTTGCTATTGTAACATATCTTGCGATATAATAACAATACATATAAAATATATTCTCTATAACTACAGGTTATATTATTTCATTTGTCACTGACATTCTATACACGGAGGTTTTATATGGAACAGAATCTTTCTCTTTATTATGTATTTCACACGGTCGCAAAAAAGGGCAGTATTTCTCACGCGGCCAAAGAACTATATATCAGCCAGCCCGCTATTAGCAAATCCATTCAAAAACTGGAAGACAATCTGAACACAACCTTGTTCAAACGAAGTTCCCGGGGTGTTACGCTTACCGCAGATGGAGAGATCCTTTTCCAGCATACCAGAGATGCTTTTGATACTCTTGAAGAAGGAGAAGAGATTCTGGCACGCCACCATGCTCTTGGAGTAGACCAGCTTCGTATAGGTGTCAGCACTACTCTTTGCAAATATATCCTTCTGCCTCATCTGCAACGCTTTATAAAGGCATACCCACATGTAAAAATATCCATCAGCTGTCAGTCCACTTACCAGACTCTGACATTACTGGAAGAAAATAAAATAGATATTGGTCTGGTCGGCGAACCGGCGATACAAAAAGGTTTTTATTTTCAGCCACTGCAAAAGATTCAGGATATTTTTGTAACAACAACTGCCTACCTGGAACATCTGGAACTGCGATCAGGTAACGGCGATCTTTTTCAGACCGCTACATTTATGATGCTCGATGAAGAAAATATTACCAGGCAATATATCAATCGTGTGTTTCTGGAACACGGTGTGGAGTTTTCCAATATTCTGGAAGTTTCAACAATGGATCTTCTGATCGAATTTGCAAAGATTGGAATGGGTGCCGCCTGTGTGATTCAGGAATTTGTTCAGGAAGAGCTGGATCGAGGGGATCTGATCACTCTTCCACTGGGACTTACATTTTCTCCAAGACAAATAGGATTCGCCTGCCGTAAACACGAACAGGCGAATCCTGTTATTCAACACTTTCTGGATTTACGAGGAAACATTCTCCCGTAAATTTCAAAGTACTATTTTATTTTTCTTCCTGCAGGATCAGTACATCCCATTTTTTCAGTACCGTTCCTGCCGGAATGACTTCTCCACTGATCAAATCTGTTTTTCCGCCAAGGCTATCCGGAAGAACCTGATCCTCATCTTTGAAGTTCATGACATAATAATATCTGGTGTCGTCAGAAGTTCTGCAGGTCACTTCCAGCCCGGTTACTTCCGGAATCACAGCTCTTACATTCACTTCATTTACCGCCTGATCCAGAATCTTTGCGAGTCCCGCATCATCCATCTGCGTTCCTACATAATACGTTGCACCTTTGCCAAAGGTATTTCTTGTGACTGCAGGCATATCTGCATAAAAATCTTTCTGGTACGTTGCCAGTGCTTTTGCACCTTCCAGATGCAGCAGATCACATAACAGGTTGCAGGATGCTGTAGTTCCATCCGTAAATTTTACTTCATTGACCTGTTCCGGTGCCAGCGCATCAATTTCTTCCACCCATACACCCGCCATGTCACGCAGCGGTCCCGGATAACCTCCAAGATGCACATTGTCAGACTGGTCTACGATACCGCTCATATATGTGGTAATCAGAATACCTCCATTCTTTACAAAGGATTCCAAAGCCTCTTTCATTCCTTCTTTTACCATGTAAAGAACCGGTGCAACCACCATCTTGTACTGTGAGAAATCTGCATCTACCGGAATCATATCAACACTGATATTTCTTTCATAGAAATAATTATAATACTTATGAATCTGCTCTACATATTTCAGATCTTCGGAAGGTCCGCTGGTGTATTCCAGTGCCCAGTAATTTTCCCAGTCAAAAATCAGGCCGACATCTGAAAGATTTTCGCTTCCCAGTGTCTTTGTTCCAAAACTTTCCAGTTCTTTACCAAGCTGAGCCACCTCCCGGAACACTCTGGTGTTTTCCGTTCCTGCATGAGCAATAACAGCTCCATGAAATTTCTCGCAAGCTCCCACACTTCTTCTCAGCTGGAAGAACTGAATCGTATCTGCACCGTGAGCCATCGTCTGATAGCTCTGCGCACGCATCTGTCCCGGACGTTTCAGAGAGTTGTATTTCTGCCAGTTCTGCTGGCTCGGTGTCTGTTCCATCAGCATAAACGGTTCATGTTTCAGGCCTCTCATCAGATCATGTTTCATGGCAATCATGCTCCAAGGAGTATCGTATGCCGGATAGTTATCCCAGGATACCACATCCATTTCTTTCGCCCATTTGAAATAATCCAGATCTTTAAACGTTCCCATCAGGTTTGTTGTGATGACTACTTCTTGGTTATATTTACGAACTGCATCTCTCTCCAGCTTGTAGCATTCCAGAACACTGTCAGAATTAAATCTTCGATAATCTATGGAAATACCCGCAAATGCGGTTTTCTCTGTTCCTATGCCTTCACTTAATGCATTCGGAACCACCACATCATCCCAGTCATATACGGTATGTCCCCAGAATTCCATGTTCCATGCTTTGTTCAGTGCTTCTATTGTTTTGTATTTGTCTTTTAACCATACACGGAAAGCATTCTGACAGTTGTCGCAGAAGCAGGTCACTCCGTATTCGTTATTGATATGCCAGCAGGTCACATGCGGGTTGGAGGCATAGCGTTCCGCGAGCTTATCTGCCATTGCAGAAGCATATTTGCGATATACCAGAGAATTCGGACAAGCATTATGACGCTGACCAAAACGATGCTGTCTGCCTTCATAATCGGTACTCATTACTTCCGGATATTTTCTGACCATCCATCCAGGAAGTGCTGCTGTGGAAGTGGCAAATACAATATCATAATTTTCTTCCGAAAGCATCTCTACGATCTTATCCAGTTCCGCAAAGTTGTATTCATGCTCTGAGGGCTGAATCTTTGCCCAGGAGAATACATTGATCGTAGCGCTGTTGATCCGCGCATCTTTGAAGATTCTCATATCTTCTTTCCATACTTCCTCCGGCCACTGATTTGGATTATAATCTCCTCCATAAAGAATTCTTTTGAATTTTGGCTGCATAAAACTGCTCCTTTCGTTTTGTCCATTTCTATAATTATCCGAATCTATTTTGTTTGTTTCTGATAACCATTTGTTATCTGTATTATACCTCTTATTTTTTCAGATTTGTATAACAAGACATACTTCTTTCTATAACATTTCGAAACAAATTGACAGATGTTTTTTCTGTGTGTTACCATGAATCTGAAAATACATCAGTCTGTGCGAAACTTCATTTTCGTACCATTCGATAATAATTCTTGCGGAGGTTCTTCCTATGCCTATCTATTTTAATTCGGCTCCCACAGACTTTCCCTTTCAGTTTGATTCCATCGGTAACAACTGGAATCAGGAGCCCACACTACGTCCGGATGGTTTTCCGGTTTATCATTATCTGCAGACTCAGGAAGGAAGCGGCATCCTCTCTATTGATGAAAAAAAATATACCATTGGAGAAAACCAGGGAGTACTTCTTGCCCCTGGGATACCACATGTTTACCATTCTGCTTCAGGTCAGTGGATTACTTTGTTTGCCACTTTCAGTGGTTCCATGAGCCCTTATTTTTCTGCCTTATTTGGTTCTTCTCATTTACTTTTTTTTGAAGACGAAAAAGCTGCCTCTATCCGGAAGCTGATTGACCAGGCCGTTCTTCATCATCAGGAAACACCGACAGATCCTCAACTTTTGTCTCTGGAATGTTATCAGGTGCTTTTACAGTTTATCGGGGGACTTCAGTCTAATCCTTCTCAACAGCCAGCCTGGGAAAAATATGTTCGGCCGGTTCTTACCATTATCCATAGCAGATATATGGAAGATCTTACCGCTGACGCACTCAGTCAGAAAGTCTTCGTCACACCGCAATATCTGTCCCGGCTTTTTTCCAGGTATCTTGGATGTTCGGTCTACGAATATCTGACCAAATTCCGAATCAGCAAAGCCAAGGAACTTCTGGTCAGTCACAGAACCAGGAAAATACAGGATATCTCCCAGGATGTGGGCTATACCGATGCCAGTCATTTTGTTCTGATGTTTCGAAAAACAACCGGAATGACACCTTCAGAATTTCGGAAAATCAATTAAACCGAGTTTAAATTCCGCATCGTAACTGTTCAGTACCTTCACAGTTACGAGCAAAAATGCATTTAAAATCACCTTCGGTGATGGCATTTTTGCTTGTATGTCTCGGGATTTTGGCATATTTATGCCAAAACACCTCGCGGGATAATGGCTACTGAATAGTTACTCCGCATCACAATATTTTGTTATTTTTCATCAAGAACACTTGTTCTTTTCTCTGTTCTATGGTATCCTGAGATTATAATGTTAAGGATAAAACACTTTTGAATCTCACATCATATTATATTACAGGAGATAATAACACATGGATGGGTATCAATTTGAATATCAGTGTGCAGAAATTTTAAAAAGGAATGGATTCTCCAGAGTTCAGGTTACCCAGAGTTCCGGAGATCAGGGCGTTGATATTATTGCCCGTAAACATCGGAAAAAATATGGAATCCAGTGCAAATATTATTCATATCCGGTAGGAAACAAAGCTGTACAGGAAGCCTATGCCGGTGCAAACTTTTATGACTGTGATAAGGCCATGGTAATGACCAATCTCACCTTCACCCGGGCAGCCACAGAACTGGCAGAAAAACTGGAAGTCGAGCTTTGGGATCACTGCCCCACCACACGATACTACAGTCTGCTGTTTAAACTTATGAGCCTGATGAATATTGTATTTTTTTTATATGGAATTCTGTTGTTGTTTTTTATACAAAACAAAGATACCTTTTCTTTTCATCTGCCCGGTGGAGTTCTTCTTGGTGTCCTTCTGGTAGCTGCTTCAGTCTTCGGTTTTCTTGGATGGCGATTTGTTCTCTGCAATCTGGCAGCAGGTGGTATCTATCTGTACCTGTCTCTCCATACAGTTTTGTTGCCGGCAATCACCAGTGCGGCTTATTCAGATATCCAGCTGCTTGTTCTGATTCCGACAGCTGTTTATTTATTGCATGCCTGCTGGCTTGTGGGGCACAAACGGCATTGACACGATCTCCGTGTTGCCTACTTGTTGCCTATGCCTCTTTTCCGCCCGTTCTTTCGACATATTGCATATGCAAAAAGCCCCGGAAATTAAACTTTCCGGGGCTTTCTGTGTTTATCTCGTGCTTACATATAGTACTTTGGATTAGTTGTTGATCAGTTTGTCATCTTCGTTGTTCCAGCTGTACAGCTTACGGATCTCTTTACCAACTTTCTCTGACGGATGTTCAGAAGCCAGTTTACGCATAGCTTTGAAGTGAACCTGACGACCTGCAGGAGACATGTCAAGCAGGAATTCTTTTGCAAAAGAACCATCCTGGATATCTGTCAGAATCTGTTTCATAGCTTTCTTTGTTTCTGCTGTAACGATCTTTGGTCCTGTGATGTAGTCACCGTATTCTGCTGTATTGGAGATAGAATATCTCATTCCTTCGAAACCTGACTGGTAGATCAGATCTACAATCAGTTTCATCTCATGGATACATTCGAAGTATGCATTTCTTGGATCGTAACCTGCTTCACACAGAGTTTCGAAACCTGCCTGCATCAGGGCACAAACGCCACCACACAGAACTGCCTGCTCACCGAACAGGTCTGTTTCTGTTTCTGTTCTGAAAGTTGTCTCCAGAAGACCAGCTCTTGCTCCACCGATTGCCAGACCATAAGCCAGTGCTCTTTCCAGAGCTTTTCCTGTAGCATCCTGTTCTACAGCTACCAGACAAGGAGTACCTTTACCAGCCTGATACTCACTTCTTACAGTATGTCCAGGAGCTTTTGGAGCGATCATGGTTACATCAACGTTCTTCGGAGGTTTGATGCATCCGAAATGAATGTTGAAACCATGTGCGAACATCAGCATGTTACCTTCTTCCAGGTTTGGCTCAATATCTTTTTTGTACATATCAGCCTGCAGTTCATCGTTGATCAGGATCATGATAATGTCAGCTCTTTTAGCTGCTTCTGCAGCTGTATATACTTCAAATCCCTGTGCTTCTGCTTTTGCCCAGGATTTGCTTCCTTCATACAGACCAATAATAACATTACATCCAGACTCTTTTGCGTTCAGAGCATGTGCATGTCCCTGGCTGCCGTAACCGATAACGGCAATTGTCTGTCCTTCCAGCATAGATAAGTTACAATCTTCCTGGTAATAAATTTTGTTTGCCATTTTTTTGTTCCTCCTAAAATGGATATTTTTCTATTGTTAGGGGGTTTCCCCTCTAGCACACTATGTAATTGACAGCTTTTCGCTGTATCTTCTGACCGGGCTTTTCATCCGGTTTCACGTTTTTATAAAACTAATACGTAATCAGATCCACGTGACAGTCCGGATACTCCGGTTCTTGCCAGTTCCAGAATCTCATTACCATCTGCCAGAAGCTGGAGAAATGCCTCCAGTTTTGATTTTGAACCTGTCAGTTCCAATACCATGGAATCGACGGACACATCTACAACCTTCGCACGGAAAATCTCTGCGATAGATGTGACATTCTGTCTGTTTGCCTGAGATACTCTCACTTTTATAAGAATCAACTCTCTGATAACACTGGCATCCGGTTCAAGAATCTTGATATCTCTAACATCCACCAGTTTGTTCAGCTGCTTTGTAATCTGCTCGAGGACATCATCATCTCCGCTGCAGACAACCGTCATACGGGAATATCTCGGGTCTGCGGTTACACCTACTGTAAGGCTGTCTATATTGTAGCCTCTCCGGCTGAACATACCGGCGATTCTTCCTAAAACACCGGCTGTGTTATCTACTAAAATAGATAAAATTCTCTGTTTCATATTCTTTCCCACTTTCTCTTGGTAATGTGTAAAACAGCTTTGTTCTTCATTCTACCAACTCTGTCCTTCTTTGTCAATGCATAATTAACTAAAAAACAACACCCTTTTTGTATTTTTTTATGCTATAATTATGGAATAGTGTAGTAGTCAGAAAATATTGATCCGTACTTCATACTTTCCCAATCCTGGTACCATTGAGACGTCCGAAGTATGTATGCATTTGCGGTTTTAACGAAAGGAGGCGTATCATTATGTTTTGTTCAAATTGTGGTGCTGAGCTAAAAGAAAGTGATGTCACCTGCCCCTACTGCGGTATGCTTCAGCCTGCCGCTGCTGAATCTGAATACATGCAAAAACTCGAACATCTGAAACAGGATGTACAAAATCTCAAAGCTGTTCCCACAAAGGAATACACCAGAGAACTGCGCCACCAGGGGATTTTTACTGCTAAGATTGTTCTTATTATTTTCTGTATCTTTCTTCTGCTCTTCGTAACAGGGGTATCTGTCTTTTACGGAAGCAGCTATCTGGAAAAGAAAGAACTCCGAAAAGAAAATGCATTTGCAAAAGAGTATTTTCCAAAATTAAATGAGTTATATGCTTCCGGGAATGATGAAGAAGTGTATACATATATCAACAGTTTGTATAACCTGGATGGAAGCACTGCTTTATATCGTTGGAAACATATGGATTACTACAATTATTACACTTTATATATGGATGTAAAGTTTTTAAACGATGCCATCGCTGACAACAGTTACAATGAATACGATATCAGTACAGGATTCTATTCTGCCATGGTTCTTACCAGAGAAGAATTTTCTTCGTATCACAAAAACAAACTGACGGATGCAGAACTTGTCAAATTGGACACATTTATTCAGGAGTCAGACTCTCTGTTGCTGGAACATTTTCATCTGACTTCTGATGAGGCTGATCAGGTTTATCAGGACTGTCTGGATGACGGGTATCTGAGTTATAAAAAATGTATGGATTATACAGCCAGCCATAAAAATCAATTTTCATAAGGAGGAATAACAGATGAAATGCCCTCATTGCGGCGCACAGATCGGTCTGGAGGAGAAATATTGTCCTTTCTGTGGCCTTCCAAACGAATTTGCCAGAAAACATCAGGAAGATATGGATCGATACGAGCAGGAATTTCAGCAAACTCAGTCTGAAGTTTATCAGAAGACCAGACATTTTACCAGTCTGACTGTACCTTTGACTGTCATTTTCGTTCTGATTTTATTAAATATTGTTTCTTTTGTTTTTGTAGCCAAAAGCTGGGATATCGGCTCCAGTCTTCAAAAGCAACAGATTCACAGCCATCTCAGCAAACACCAGGAAAATATAGATACTTATATCCAAAATGGTGATTTCTGTGGACTTTCTTATTATTACAGCCAGAATTCTCTGTATTATGAAGATGCATTTGACAAATACAACGCCCTGATCAGCGCCTCTGATTCCTATCGTAATATTTATCGAATTCTTGTGGATACCAGCAGTTCCTGTAATAATTACTATTTCGATTCAGATGAGATTTCTCATACCATCACAACACTTGCGCGTGATGTCCATGATATTTATAATCTCGAAGATAATTACTCTTATAACGCAGAAGAATATTTTACAGACGAAACCAATGCTGCTCTGACAGATCTGCGTACCCAGACAAAGGCTATTCTGGTGGCTTATGCCGGTCTTACTCCTGAAGAAGCGGAAGCACTTCCGGATCTCTCATCCAGAAAGCAAAAAGAATACCTAGAAAGGGGGCTTGAAAAACGATGAAACGATTTTCACCTGGAAAACTGATCTGTGGTATTATCACTATTATCCTGACCCTCTCCTGTCTTCTGATGATTGCCATCGGAATCTCAGAGATCAGAGATTCCGCTTCTGTTCCTTCTTATTATCTTGATGAAGAAGATTATATTTCCACCCTGCAACAGGAAGATTACATGAATCTATATGATATGACCTGCAGGGACTGCATCCCTGATAAGAAATTGAGTTCCAATATCAAAGCCTGTCAGGCAGTAGCCAGATATTACCAGGCAGCTACTCTGTATAAAGCTTACGTACTAACAGGCGACAATCTTGCTATCACCCGTCAGGTACAGCAGATGGAACAATATGCGGCACAAACCGGTAATTACAGTGACTACGTCGAGAAGATCAATCAGTTACTGGAACTGGATTCTCTTCACACGGGGGAAACTGCCACCAATTAAATTGGAGGAAAGATTCGTACTTCGAATTGGTCCTTTGTATGTACCTATAACAAAACATCGATTACGCCTTATTTCATAAAAGCGAAATCGATGTTTTTTCTTTCTATCACCACATAAATGAAATTTTATTTCACAAACATTTTCTCCTGTCAGGCAGCCGCATTTGCATTGATCGTATCTATTACTTTTCGGATTCCCATCCATACCGTCAAATCAGTAAATATTTCCACAACACTTCCCTGATCGGTAAATGGAGATTCCTGAAGTACCGAAAGGTCTTTCATCATTCCATTATGTACGATATACTCCACGATCTGATTCACAAAATAAATCTGTCTGCTGTCAAGGCTTGTGCTGTTCAAATACTCTGAAAACGCTTCTTTCGCCGCATTCATATCAAGTCCTACGATCTCCCGGACAAATTCACCCAGTGGTTTTGTTCCGATCTCCTGCTCATAGTCCTGTTTTGTTCCGACTTCCTTCCACAGAATCTTTTCAAGACTGGCAATATCCGTAGTTGTCAGCGGCTGATTTGTTTTTAATTTTGCTATTGCAAGAGTATCCTGATGTTGGCGGATATAATATTCAGCTTTTTCTTTGTATTTCTTCAAGTCATCATTTTCAAGCTCTGATTCTTTCCAGTTAATCGACAGTAATTCATCCTGGAAATTTGTATTATACGGAACTACATCTTTGGACACATATTTCATCAAATCACGAAGTCTCTCTCTGATTTCTTCAAATTCATTAATCCCTGCGTCTTCCACATAACTGGTATGAAGAATCTTCTGAATATAATCCGCCTGTGCCTGAATCTCCGGAATATTTGCAACACCGGCGATTCCTTTTACCTTTTTCATCAGATCTCCGCGTGCCCTGGTATATTTTTTACCAATCAGATACGCCAGTTCTATTCCATACATCAGCGCATCAAATCGTACCGCACTTGCCTCGTCTGCATCCGGTATAATTAACGGTGCAACTTCTTCCCTGACGATCAGAGTGTCCTCATATGTGATGCCCTGATAATTTGTCTTGTCCGAATATAGTTCCACATACTTCAGATGCTGCCGAACTGCGAAATTATCTTTTTTCAATTCCCGAACTTTTTCACTCATCTGTTCTACAAGCGCTTTTCGATACGCAATGAGTCTATCCGTCTGATATTCTACATCCTGTAGCTTATAAGAAATCTCAAACTTCAGGTTAAAAATTGCTCCCTGCAACGCAATCATATTCGCAGTAGCTTTTCCCTGATTCATACGGAAAAATTCAAAATTCCCACAAAAGTCAAAAATATAAAATTTCTTTTTATCTTCTCCGTCAATCAAACCCGGACAAAGTCTTGTGCCCCTTCCGATCATCTGCCAGAACTTTGCCTTGCTCATTACTTTTTTAAAGAATACAAGATTCACCACTTCCGGCACATCAATACCCGTATCTAACATATCTACGGAAATAGCAATCTGCGGCATTTTTTGGGGATCTGAAAATTCATCGATTGCACTCTGTACGTATGTTGTACGGTTATCGATGACTTTGGCATAGCCCTTCAGATGGGGATATTCTTTCTCAAATATCTCAAAAATCTTTTCTGCATGTTTATGGTTTTTAGCAAAAAGAATTGTTTTCCCCAGTTTCTGACCATAATCAATTTTTATTGCATGTTCCATCAGAATATGCAACACCTGCTTAATCGTATCCTCGTTAAAAATCCAGGTATTCAGTGCAGAAGAACTGATGGAGTCCGGAAGATTTCCGTCTTCCTCTGTAAATGTTCTTTCATACTCTTCCTTGTCCTCTTCCGATAACTCATCATAGACGATTCCTTGTTCAATGAATTTGAGCTTTGACTCCACAGAAACATAATCCACAAGATATCCGTCTTTTACCGCCTGCGCCAGATCATACCCGTAAGTCGGAACCCCATTATCCAGTTCAAAAACATTGTATGTATTTTTGTCAATCTCATCTTTCGGTGTCGCAGTAAGACCGATCAGCGGAGCATCAAAATAATTGAAAATGTCCCGGTATTTATTATAAATCGAGCGATGCGCTTCATCACATATTATCAGATCAAAATGACCGCAGGTAAATAATTTTCCTTCCCTGTCTTTTACATCATCGATACAATTAATCATGGTCTGATAAGTTGAGAAAACGCAATGCGCATTATAATTATCTTTTTCTTCCACCAGATTTGTACAGGACAGATCCGGTAACAGATTCACAAAGCTTCGTTTCGCCTGTGTAACAAGAGAATTTCTGTCCGCCAGAAACAGGATGTTTTTTATCCATCCCGCATTCAGTAAAACTTTACACAAAGCAATCACAGTTCTTGTTTTACCGGACCCGGTAGCCATGACCAGCAGTGCTTTTCTGCGGTTCTTTTCTTCAAAACTGCTGCACACTGCCTTAATCGCAGCCTCCTGATAATAACGTCCTGCGATTTCTTTATCTACAACCGCATATTTTAGACTTGTCCGCATCGACAGTAAATTAAACCATTTCTCCAGATCTCTTTTTGAATAAATGGTTGCACATTTTCTTTCCGGATATTTTCCATCATCGATCCGTGTTTCAAAACCATTTGTAAGAAAAATCACCGGTCTTCTCTGGTGCTCTTTTTCCAGGATATCCGCATATAATTTCGACTGTTGCCGTCCTTTTACCACATCCTCACAGGTACGTTTTGCTTCAATAATCGCCAGCGGACAATGCCTGTCATCATATAACACATAATCTGCATAGCCCACACCTGATTTATTTGGCATACCGGTAAGCGGTACTTCGTTGATCCAGTCTTGTCCCTGCGTCCATCCGGCTTCTGTGAGCATGGCATCAATATACATTTTCCGTGTCTCATATTCTGAAAGATCAAGCGGCTTCGGCACATATGTTGCCTGCTGTTCCTGTCTCCGGGCAGATAACGCTTCTTTTAACGATGCGTTCTCTTCCATCAGTTTCTTCAGGTCCAGTTCCTGTTGCGCATACTTTTCCTGATCTTTTTCCAGTTTTTCTCTGGCTACTTTTGCATCTTCTCTTGATTTTTTTGCTTTTTCGATACGCGCTGAAATAAGTGTTTTATCAAAATTTCGTTCCTGATAATTCACCGCATAACAACACGCAACATAATCGAGAAAAATGAAAAGATTTTCCAGGCAAAGCATTGCTTCATCCCTGCCCTGTTTTCTGTTACCGTGAGCTACATTATTACCGCATCTTCGTATATAATCCATTCGATTCCACAAATCTCTCCCTACAAGCTGACGGTAATCTTCTGCATTCAGAAGACTTTGCAGGTTATCCTGAAACGGCATCTCCAACGCTTTATCCACAGAATACATCCACTTCACAGCAAATTCCATCGCTCTTCGACTGTTCATAATACTTGCTTCGGCATCTATGAGGATGATTCTCTCGGCTGAGATTGCCACATTGGCGAATGGAGCAAATTGGGGTTCATTTTTCAGATAATCAAAGTTTGTAACCATGGGTTTACACCTCCTTTGGAGTGTACTTTTGTATAAAATAGCATTAATATTCTGAAATTTTTTGGATTTATTGCCTATATTATAACATTAAATGATGATTTTGGTAGTATAACTTTTGATTTGTCGACTTCTGTTACGAAAGTAGCAAATTGTTGCTGATACTCAATCGGTGGTATTGGAACCCTGATTGACTTGAACTTATCCATTGAAACATTGAACATACTACCACTTGTTCCGGTGGATACCGACGAAAAAATTGAGCGAATCGATTCACTACTTAAAACATACTTCATATACCACACATTGGCTTTGTCAAGAAATCGAATTTTCCACAATTTATCCGGAAGAATATGCTCTGGATAGTCCTGCGTTATTACTGCTGTTGCTCCAACCATCTCTCTCGTATTTGCTCTGCTAAATAACAAATCTCCTGCCTGCGGGGACACATACTTCTTGATAGTATCTTGATCATCCAGTACCTTACATTCTCCCGGAATAAAATATCCCTTTGTAACCGCACTTACTTTCAAGACAGCTATCTCTCCATCTTCCTTTTCACGCTGAGTGCCATTTCCACTCCATCCAGCTTCGCACGAGGCGACAAGATTTTCGACTCGGGTCGTGTCCCATCCAAATGAATTAACCATCGGGTCACCAAAGAGTTCGACAAATCGGGCTCTAATAAGCTCGTCCAATTTTTGAAGTTCATTCTTACGAAATATAATTACTTGCTTAACCATATCAATAACTTTTGATATGTAATTTTGTTTTTCTATAGAAATTTCCGGCACTCTTAATTTTGATAATACATCGATTTTAATCCCTTTTATCGTTGCCCCCCTTGCTTGAGCCTTTAAGAAATTATTTTTGCTTTGTAAAAATTTACAAAGATAATCTTTGCTCCATCTTGCCTCATCAATTTTCAAAAGTGAAATAATATCCTGACTCGTTGCCATACTGACTGCATTTACAGCTACCTTACCTACTCCTACACGTGTTCCAACCATAATTGAATGCGCTGGTACAATTTTGGCAGCACTTTCCTTTATAGCTTTTTCTGTAATCCATCCAACTGCATCATTAGCGTCAATCCAACCGCCATTCAATGCTATGGTTGTTATCCATGGAATATTTCCATTATAATACTCTGTATTTCCTTTTGCAGGTGTTCCACCAGATTGAAATTCACAAATATCACCCAGTTTAATACTCATTGTTCATCCCATACAAATCCGAATTTCTCAATTCAAATACTTCTGGTGAGATGTTTTTACATTGTTTTGATTCACCATCGCATACTGCATCGTGGTATCAATCTGCGAATGACCCAGTATTTTTTGTACCTGTTCGATAGGCATTCCTTTATCGATCGCTCTGGTTGCCATGGATCTTCGGAATTTATGCGGATGGATTCGTTCCAGTTGTAGTTTTCTGCCAAGATTGCGAAGTCGTATCTCCACTCCGCTGATTTTTAACCGATCATATGGTGCGTCCAATGTAACAAATAAGGCTTTATTATTATCTTTCCTGTGTTCTATGTACTCTTTCAGATGAACTTTTGCCTTTGCATCAAAATAAACTCTTCGCTCCTTATCCCCTTTTCCATAGACAATGCATTCTCTTCCTTCCAGATCGATATCATCCACATTCAGATTTACCAATTCACCAACTCGGATTCCCGTAGAATAAAGCAGATCAATCATTGCCAGATCTCTTTTTTCTTTGCAACCGTCCCTCAGCCTTTCGATCCCCTCGTCAGAAATTGTATTTTTTACAACTGTTTTCGTCTTGATTTTATGGATTCGTTTCATCGGACTTTTCAGGATATAATCTTCCTCTTCCAGCCAGGAAAAGAAACTGGAAATATTTCTGCGTACATTATCAATGGTCACATTGGAACAGTTGTTTCGTTTCTGATAATTTGCCAGATATTCTCTTATTTCTTCTGTTGTTATCTTTCGTACACTTTTTTCCGTAGTGGAAAGCATATGTTGCACGGTCATCTGATAATAAGCAATGGTGCGCTCTGAACACCCCTCTATCCTCTTAGCTGAAAGAAACATATTCAGGAATTCTTCGTTTGATATCGCTGTTCTTGCGGCTTCGTTTTCCGCAAATGTCCGGATAATGACTTCCTGAAGTTTTTTCATCTGTGGAATGGATAAATACTCTGACATTTCATTTAATACTACTACTATTTTTTCTTCCATGCTGATACTCCCGTCTTTCGTACCAGCATCCTACAACCATTTTACTTAAAGTATTTTATTTTCTCTGTATGATTCGAACAGATATGAGGGATTCTCATAGTATACGCTACTGTTATAATCGTCGATTTTAACAGAAAGAAACGAATTGTAAACTTTCATCAATGCATCAACAATACTTATATTTTCGTACTCTGCTACCTGTTTTATTAGACGTTTATATACTTTTCCTATATCCCAATGGGAAGGAATGGCATATTTACATTCTGCCACATTATCAAAAGTCCCATTTTTTATCTGCGCTTCCTTTATAAACTCATCGCTTACCTGATCAATATTTTCACAATGATACACATCTGCCAGATCATAGATCTTCTCTATCCGTTTTTTACCAAGCTGATTAACAACATCCGCCCGCACATTTTTTGTCTTTCTGGCAATGTAATCGATCAAACCACAGGTAAAGAAAAGGTCGTTATCTTTCCTTGATTCTCTTCCACTTCCTACCATCATAACACCTCACAATCTCTGTATTCCAGGCATTTCAGAGCTGCATCCGTGCAGAATACAATCTGGTGTGTCGGATATTTGAATCTCGCAAGTGCCCAGAACTGTTCTCTTGTAAGCACACCATCGATGTAATCCGAAATATAGTTATAAATCTGGTCATCTGCCATCGCTCCGATCACGATATCATAACCATGGTCTTGTCCACTCCGACACGAAACAATGAAATCGAGCCATTCTTCAGTCATTTCCTTGAATTCTTTTATGTTCAAATCAGAATTCAGACGCACATCATAGATGGAAACTACTTTTGTGTTATAACGTTTCGCCCATCTCTGCGCCTGTTCTTTAATAATTGTGCAGTAAAATCCTGTTCCAAAGTCTTTTGTATTACGACCTTTTCGTACCTCCGGCTTTTCCACCGCCTGATAACCTCCATGATATACCGTCATCATCGCCATTTCCACATCACCTCACCCAAAATACTGCTGCATCAGACTGTCAAATAGTTTCTGTGTTTCATCAAGGGCTTTCTGCACCTTAACTTTTGATTTGTCGACTTCTGTTACGAAAGTAGCAAATTGTTGCTGATACTCAATCGGTGGTATTGGAACCCTGATTGACTTGAACTTATCCATTGAAACATTGAACATACTACCACTTGTTCCGGTGGATACCGACGAAAAAATTGAGCGAATCGATTCACTACTTAAAACATACTTCATATACCACACATTGGCTTTGTCAAGAAATCGAATTTTCCACAATTTATCCGGAAGAATATGCTCTGGATAGTCCTGCGTTATTACTGCTGTTGCTCCAACCATCTCTCTCGTATTTGCTCTGCTAAATAACAAATCTCCTGCCTGCGGGGACACATACTTCTTGATAGTATCTTGATCATCCAGTACCTTACATTCTCCCGGAATAAAATATCCCTTTGTAACCGCACTTACTTTCAAGACAGCTATCTCTCCATCTTCCTTTTCACGCTGAGTGCCATTTCCACTCCATCCAGCTTCGCACGAGGCGACAAGATTTTCGACTCGGGTCGTGTCCCATCCAAATGAATTAACCATCGGGTCACCAAAGAGTTCGACAAATCGGGCTCTGATAAGCTCGTCCAATTTGCTTATTTCGTCTTTTCGCAGAACTAAAATATGACTTAATTTATTTAAAAGTTTAACTATTGCTTTTTGTTCGTCTATAGATGGCAATTTAATCAATGCCTCCGTAAGATTTCCAAGTTTAATATACTTTATCACTCCACCAATAGCTTGCTTTCTCAGTTCTTCAATATAGCTTTCCATAAAGTAATACAAATATGGCATATGTATCTTTCCACTGCCATTATCTTCTATTATATATGTTCGCTGATAGGCATCAAACTTTCCATTATAATACTTAACATTTAAATCCCCATTACCCGCTACCAAAACACATTCACAATCATACGAATATGTTGATATCTTCAATGGTTCTTTTGAACAGGTAAAAAAAGGATATTGACCATCTTCTGATGAAGCATTTGCATCAAGTTTACCTGTTTTTATTTTTGTTAAATCACCTATTTTTACCTTCATCTACCTCATCCCACACAAATCCGAATTTGGATTTCCCTTCAATTATTTTTTATTAAATTATGCAATCCTGTTATAATAGCTCCCACAAATCCTGAACAACCTACTGTCCAAAATCGTTCTACCCAAACTGGATTTTCCAAATTTTTATCCATAAATGTTGCTAATGCTAAGAGACTAAAGAACACAAAAATTGTCATGCCTATAGCAATAATATTACGTTTTGAAAAAATATTCTTCAAATTTTTCCATGCATTTTTCTTTATATGCTTTTTGTATGTTTTATATTCATGGGACTCTATCATTTTTTCTCGTATATCATTCAAATTTGATTTCCAATCTTCTGTTAGATACTCTCTCGTAGAAGAACTAATTTTTATTCCTAAATCACTAAATTTATCTACATGTCCCGATACTGTAGCGCTTGTTCTCTCCACCGGTGTTTCTAAATATTCAAATGATAGTGAAACAAATGTTGAACCAACTTCAATAGCTACAGCATCATTTGTTATATTATGTAAAGAAACCATTAAATGTCCACAATACCCAGGTCCTAGCATTGTGCCTATATGTCCTATTCCTTTAGCTACAATACCTACTTTAGAATGTAATGCACCACCAATATAGTTATCCACTCCGATAACTTCTGATGTTTCGACAATCGTCGTTGAATGTGGTAGTAAAATCATATATTCTTTTTGCTTATTTTCAGAATTCACTTTTCTAATACATGATTGACCACGTAAAATTTCGTATTCTCTTCTACTATGCTCATTTTTTCTCACTGTAAATTTATTTTCATCACACCAATATACTTTTCCTCTTGATATTGACCATGCATTTTTCCCAACACTCAGATTAATAGAATTTTCTTTAATATTGCTTGTAATTAATGGAACAATATTAATTCCTTTTCCAAGTTCCTTTTCTATATCTCGTCTACTTAACACATTTAATCTCCTTTTATAATCCCAACAATTTCTCCAGTTCATCCATCTCGTTTCCGATCTCCATCTCCAGTTCCCGGATATTTGCCATGATTTCAGATGTTGGCGGGTATTCTACCGGGATGTATTCGACTTCTTTGTATTTGTTGATATTCAGGTCATAGCCGTTGCCCACGATCTCCTGTTTTGGAACCAAGAAAGATTTTTCTGTACGTTTTCTGTCAGTTTCTTTATCGAGATGCTTAAAGCGTTCAACGATATCCGGAATATCATTTTCGGTGACAGGTGTTCGTTTGTCATCCAGACTGAATCCATCTGCTGTCATATCGTAAAACCATACCTGATCGGTTCCGCCATGTTCTGTTTTTGTAAAAATCAGCACCGCGGTAGATACTCCTGCATACGGTTTGAATACGCCGGATGGCATGGATACAACGGCTTCCAGTCTCTGATTTTCTACGATTTCTTTTCGGATCGCTTTATGTGCTGTGGATGAACCGAACAAAACACCATCCGGTACGATACATGCACATCGTCCGCCTACTTTCAGGATTCGCAAAAACAATGTCAGGAATAATAATTCTGTTTTCTTTGTTTTGCATACTTTCAGCAAATCTCCGGATACCGATTCGGCATCCAGACTTCCTTTGAAAGGAGGGTTTGCCAGAACCAGAGAATACATATCTTTATCTGTATTCTGATCGGATAAACTGTCTCTGTATTCAATAAACGGATTGTCGATTCCATGAGTCATCATATTCATTGCACCGATACGGAGCATTGTTCGATCCATATCATAACCATGGAACATCTGGTTCATATAATGATCTTTTTTCTGTTTATTATAGAAAATTTCTTCCTTTTTTCTCGTTCTTAAATATTCTCCTGCTCCTACCAGAAATCCGGAGGTTCCACACGCCGGATCGCAGATAATTTCATCACTGGAAGGATCCATCATTTCTACCATCATATTAATAATATTTCTTGGTGTTCTAAACTGTCCGTTTCTACCTGATTTTGCAATTTTCAACAGCAAATATTCATATACGTCTCCCCGCACATCCGAAGTCTGCTGCTCATTCATCATTGCGTAAATACCTTCCAGAGAATCCACTACTTTAGAAAGCACCAGCGGTGTCGGAAGTTTAAAAATTGCATCATCCATATATTTCGAATATGCACTGTTTTTGTCGCTATGCAAGGTTTTGATAAACGGGAAAACCCATTCCTGCATCACCGTGTACATACGATCCGCCGGAAAATCACGGAACACCGACCATTTTAACTGTGATCCATCAATGGTTCTCTCACCGATCTTAATCTCTTCCGCAAAAATGCTCTGATATGGAAGCCCCAGCATGGCACTTTCTTTTGCTTTTGTGTTATCCGATTCGTCCAGATCATGAATAAACATCAGATATGTAATCTGTTCTATTACTTCCAGTGGATTTACCAGACCTCCCGCTGCAAAGATGTCCCACAAACTGTCAATTTTATTTTTTAATTCTCCTGTAATCATTTTTTGTTCTCCATTCTATTTATTATTCCAGATGTACTTTGTATATCTGCCACCGCCAATTTTCTCCACCATACCGGATGTAACCAGTTCCGCAAGCGTTCTCTGTACCGTTATCGAACTGATATCCGGACATATTTTTAGAATTTCTGCTTTGGTAATCGGTCCAAGTGTCGTACGAATCACTTCTTTTACCCGCTCCGGTTTGGACACACCTGCTACTGTCAGTAAATTTACTCTCGAAGAAAAATCTCTGTATGCAGCAACAATAATTCCCAGCATATACCTTACAAATGGCTCATAATCATTTTCATTCTCATGCCATCCAATCGAACTTTGCTGCAGGCAGTTGTAATAAGATTCTTTCGTCGTTTCTATCAGTTTTTCGATACTGACATATTTCCCCACTATATATCCTGACCGATATAACAGCAACAGGGTTAGCAGTCGACTCATACGTCCATTTCCATCCCGAAATGGATGAATGCAAAGGAAGTCAAGAACAAACATGGGAATCACTACAAGTGGATCCGCCTGTTCTGTCGCAAGTATCTCTTCAAATGCTTTGCACAATTTTTCCATCGCCTCCGGCGTTTCCCATGCCGGAATCGGTTGAAATCTTACAGATTTATGACCGTCGGAATCTTCCTCTTCAATAATATTATCTGATACTTTGTATGTCCCTCCGGCACCAAATCCCTCAAACTTATATAAATCTCTGTGCAACTGTAAAATAATGGATGGTTTGGGAGGAATATAGTCATGATTCTCGTGAATTGTATTTAATACATCTCTGTACCCTGCAATTTCCCGTTCATTTCTGCTTCTGGGTCTTGTTGTGTCTTTTACCAAAGCTTTCAGACGTTCATCTGATGTATAGATACCTTCAATTTTATTTGATGCCTCTGTACTTTGAATCTTTGCAATCTCCACAAGCTGTAGCAGCGCATCCGGTTTTGTTTCAATAAACAGCGTCTGTTCTCCCTTAAATTCATGTATCTGTGTCAGATAAGATACCACTTCCGGAGTCAATAATTTTTTCCATTCTTCCTGATATCCAAATTGTCTCATATATTATCTCCATGCATTGATAGTATAATCGAATTATATTCTGTATCTTGATCATTTGTCAATTCAATTATATCATTTTCTTTAAAATGATATAATTGAATGCGTACAATCCGATATTATAGAGAAAAAAACATCGATTATACCTCATTTAACATAAGCATAATCGATGTTTTTCTTTCTACCCTACCACACTGGACCCAAACGGCATCAGAGACAGGCGTGCCATTTTAAAAAACTGTTTTCCAAACGGAATTCCCACAATGGTGATACACCACAGCAGTCCAACAATCAGATTGACAAGATATTACCTAAAAATCTCATACTTTTTTCCTTATGTTCCCTTGCTTTTATCATTCCAGTTTTTGCTTATAAAACAACAAACCCATCCTACTGTCTTTTTTCTAAAAATCATACCGAACAACCGCGCAGTTTTTCACACCCCATGCAGCATATTCTTCATTCGTCATATCGGTAAAATAAGACTGCACAACTCTGGCGATTCCGTTATGGGCAACCCGAATGTAAGTTTTTCCTTCCGATTCTTTCTTGATATCATCAAGAAGATTATAGATTCTCTGTGCCAGACGAAGTGTCGATTCCCCTCCCTCATGGCTGCAGGCAAAGAATTCTTTCGCCTTTTTAAAGTCCTCTCCGTCCCGCGGCGTGGATTCCCATTTTCCGAAATTTTGCTCGATCAGTCTCGGTTCTACCCGACATGGGATTCCTGTCATCTCAGAAATCAACTGTGCCGTATCTTTTGCCCGGCTGAGCGGTGAACACAGAATCTCATCTGCCTGGATTCCTTCTGCAAGAATCTTTCTTCCGGTTTCTCTCGCCTGTTCCCGTCCGTATTCGGTCAGTGGACTGTCGGTGCAGCCGCAGATCTTATTTTCCACATTCCACACGGTCTGTCCGTGACGGACAAAGTAAAAGTGTCCCATTTATTATTTCTCCTCGTTTCTTTCGCAATACTTCTTCAATTCTTCTTTCAACTTCTCGTACCGCATCCGCTTCTCTTCCTTCGCAAAATGCACTTCCCGAAACTGTTCAGGATTCTCCTCATAGTCCAGTACTTCATCACCGAACTGCTCACTGGTAAGATCAAACTTACAGTCTCTGATCACATTATAACAGTGATAATTTCCACCCGGTCTGAGGATTCCGTACACTTTACCGCCGAAGATATCCTGAGCTAGAAAAGCGGTGATCGAACACTGTCCAAGTGTCATATTTTCTTTTGTCCAGTTCTGCCTCATCCGCGGCGCACAGGTATCCGCACACCAGACATGTGATAATGCATCGTATAAATCAACAGGTGTCTCGATCCCTTTATATTCGGCTGTAATCGCTTTTGCATCTGCGTGTTCCCAGCCCCAAAATCTGTATTTCATAATACTATATTCTCCTCCAAACATTTTTTCAATCTTTTCAATTTATTTTCTGTTATGCTTTCACAATAGTGAAGGCCTTCATGAGTTGAATGAAGTACAGGATACTGCCCTTTTGTCTTTAATATGTAATGTTCTTTTATCAGCCATTCTATAACAGTATGAATCGTTTCTTTAGACATGTTCCTATAACTTCCAAAACACGACAGTCTGTCTAATCTATTATCGAAAATCTTCTTGTTTTCTATGCCATAAAGTACATCAACAAGCATCCATATTCCATAATAGCGTACTTTACTTACCTCTTGGAGTCCACACAAAATATCATATACGACCGTATTCAATTCCCATCCCTCATAGTAGCACCCGGATGATAATTTTGCTTTTTCAATTTTCACATAATCATTCGGTTGTTGCTGGTTTTCGGAGTTTTTTTCTTCTGACAGATATCCGTTATTCTTTATATCACTCTTTTTCAACGTAGTATTTGGTTGATTTCGCACCTCCGATAATTCCTTTTTTTCTGTATCTGCCGAATATCCCATCCTCGTATAATACTGTTTTTTACTAACTGCATTATTACATCCAGTTCCATCCGGTTTATAATTCGTACATCCCAGAAAAAATCCATTCGATTTATTAGGCTTTATAATTAAATAACCATCTTTGCATCTATCACACTTTTGAATTGCAAGTTTTCCCCCACGGCAATCATTCGTCATAAAACCACATATTTCTGGTTCATTTGTACATATATACAAACGAAGTCCATATGCTTTTTTATATTTTAATTGCATTGGATAGCCACATAACGGACATACTTTTGTTTGATACTGCTGCGGTTCTTCTTCGTTCCATTCTCCGTGTAATATAACATTTTTATAGTCACGCTTTATTTCAAGTAAAAATTCCGATGGATTCTGTTCTGGAGCTATGCAAAACACACGATTTTTTGTTCTTGTCATCGCTACATAAAACAAACGACGTTCTTCTGCATATTCGATAGACTTGTCTCCTCTGATTACAAATGCAAGTACCGGATCATCTTCTATTTTGGAAGGAAATCCATATGTTTCATTTTTTCCATTTATAATAATAACATCATCATACCCAAGTCCTTTGGAAGAATGTACTGTCATAAATGTAATGTTCAAATATGGATATTTCACACTTTTAATCTTGTTTCCTCTGTTTACATATTCAAATAATCCAGATCTTTCAAGTCTATCACCATCAAATGCATATCGACCAAGCAGCAAAATTTCTCCCGGCACTTTTCCCTCTTTTTTCTTATACACAAGTAACTCTTCCAGGACTTTTTCAACTGCATATGCCATTGCATAATTAGCACCGCTTCTTCGATTTCCATTGCGTCCTTTATATGTGCTATCATAAGTATATATAACAACGGGATCTGTAATATTTTTAGGGGACAATAGGCGTTTTTCAATCTGCTCTTTATTTTTTTGAATAAAATTTCCTGCAATATCGATAACTTCCTGCGAATTACGATATGTTTTGACTATTTTAAGTAATTTAGCATACCCCATTTTTTCAGCAAATTTAGTAAATAATGTAATATCCGATCCGCTAAAAGCATATATTGACTGCCAATCATCTCCCACTGCAATAATTTTCGCATTTGTTACCTCTGCCAGAGCTTTTGTCAAATCAAATCTTTGCTTGGAAATATCCTGATACTCGTCCACAATAACATACTTAAAATCAAGTTTTTGTTTCATTTCTTTTACTTCTCTGAGAATTCTTGAAGATTCATTAATCATATCTTCAAAATCAACCACTTGGTTTTCTTTCAACCATCTGTTATATTCCAAATAACACTCATGGCAAATTTCCAGAAACAACCGACTTCTTACATTTTGCGTTGAATGATACATTCTTTCAAATTCTTCTGCGCTATATCCATTCACTTTAAAATTAGAAATAAATCTGCAAATAAGATTAAGTAATTTTCTTATATATCTGTTTTCTTCTCCTGCGACAAGTAATTCCATAACTTCTTTATCAGACTTCGGTTTAAGTTCAAAATTCTTTGCTTCCAATTCTTCTTTTAAATGTACAGCTAAAGGGCGCCCGTCCTTATAAGCTGAAAAAGTATAAATCAAAGTTGTACCATGACGTCTATGCAACATGATTTTATCTCTTACAGCTTTCTTATACTTTTCAATTTCATCCTGATTATATCTGTCGTTTTTTCCATCTTCCGTAATTCCAAAATGTTCAAGATATACTTTTTTATCCCCCTGAAATATAACAAAATCTGGAGTATATAATTTATTTGAATTTGGTATGTAAAATGGATAAGCCGGTTCATATTCATATTCAATATTATTCAAATATAATAAGTTTGCAATTTCTACCTCCTGCTGTGAGCGCAAAACCTCGTTCTGTATTGTTACAGATTTTTTGGTTCGAGCGTCTATAACCTCTCTCCTGAAATCTTCCAAATCACTTCTCATTGTAGCATAATTTGCCTTCGCAATATTATTAAAAAAGCCATTCAGATCATCACCCTCATAAGGAGCATCAAAGTAAGACGCAAAAAACATAATCAACTTATTAACAAGACTCTCGTTTTTCATAATCGAGCCTCGAAAATAGTCTCTTATCACGTAATACATTTTTGAATTATCTACAATATTAAATTTTTTCTCTGGCAGATTTTTATGAATAATTGCATTCCCTGTGGAATGAAATGTTGCGATCGGACATTCAATTCCTAACGCACCCTGTATCTTTTCTTTAAGTTCAGAAACTGCTTTATTCGTAAAAGAAACAACCAATATTTGTTTCGGATCTATATTCTTCTTTTCAACAAGATATTTTACCTTAGCTGCTACTGTAGTTGTCTTTCCTGCTCCAGCTCCCGCAATAACGAGCGCATAGTCCTCATCCGTAAGAATAACTTTTCGTTGATCTTCATCCAACACAATCGCCGGATCTACGTCTTTTAAAATATTATCCAGATATTCCTTTTCTTTTTTCAGTGCTTCGGAAATATACATATCATTATGTTTCTCGATTTCACTCTCAGCATTTTTATAAAATGCTAATATTTCATCTACTTTCTCCTGACTTGTATGATTTTTTGCACAAAAATCGGAAAGCATTCCACTGTCTTCTAATACCTGAAAATATTTTTCTGTTTCTTCAAAATTTTTTTGCAGACCGATATATTCACTTTTTGCAATATATCTATATTCCTGCAGTAAATCATTAATAGCTACTGAAAATTTCATTAGCTTTTCAAGATTTTCATTCCTGATAAATTCCGTATTTTCCTGTTCCCTTTTTAAAAAGATTTTCTTGAATTCATGTATTCGATCAAAAAGCCTCATATTATGAACCATCCTAATAGCGTATACTTATTTATCTCTACTATACCATTACCTCGAAAAGCTTTCAATTTGATTTTATATTTACAAATAATACTCGGAATTGATTCACTTGATCAACGTAATATCACGGCCTAAAACAAAAACAAAGCTATACAATTCATTGTATAGCTTTGTCTGTTACTTATCTTATGTTATTATTTCACTTCCACCAACTCAATCTCAAAGTTCAGTTCTTTTCCCGCCATCTCATGGTTTGCGTCAAATGTAATCGTCTTTTCATCTTTCGCGTTTACCTTTACCGGGAATGGCTGACCGTACTGGTTGGAAAGATACACCTGCTGACCTACAGTAAGGTCTTCAGAACCTGGAAGCTGGGCGATCTCCACAGTAAAAATCGCATTTGGATCCGACATGCCATAAGCTTCTTCCGGCATCAGATGAACGGTAACCTTCTCACCCACTTCCATAGTTGCTACTGCTTTATCAAAACCAAGGATCATCTGTCCGGCACCGCAGGTAAATTCCAGTGGTTCGCCACGGTCATAGGAGCTGTCGAACTGAGAACCATCGTTAAATGTTCCTCTGTAATGTGTCCGGCAGATTTTTCCTACATTTGGTCCTTCAAATGACGGCTGATGACTTCCGCAGCCACCGCTGCAGCCGCCGTCGCCACAGTTCGATCCGCAGGAATGTCCTTCCTCTTCTTCATGATGATGATCACAATTTACGCCGGTAGATATCAGTTCTCCTTTCAGGTATGCTTCCACTGCCTGGTCAGCATCACCTTCTGCTCCGGAACATACTTCGATTCCCGCTTCTGCCAGTGCTGCCTGTGCGCCACCACCAAGACCTCCGCAGATCAGTACATCAACTCCCTGACCTTCTAACACTCCGGCAAGAGCTCCGTGACCTTCTCCGTTGGAACCGATCACTTCACTGGAAATTACTTTTCCCTCTTCCACTTCATATACTTTAAATGTTTCTGTCTTTCCAAAGTGCTGAAATACCTTTCCATTTTCATATGTTACCGCTATTTTCATTTGTAAAAATCCTCCTACGTATTTTTCTTTTACAGCGCTTTGTTAAGTATAACACATTTGTCACTGAAATGACAAAGAAATAAATAACTTTTGTTACTACGCCTGTCTTAAAAACACGTTTTCGAGTTTTTATTCCTGATTTCCTGACAATGTAGTATCCAGTGTAAACCAGAATTCCACTCCATTATCATAATTTTTCACACCACACTGCTGATTCATAGACTCCATGATCGCTTTTACGATAGACAGACCGATACCACTTCCGCCGTACTCTCTCGTCCTTGCTTTGTCTACTTTATAAAATTTGATCCAGATCTTATCCAGTTCTTCTTCCGGAATCGCATCTCCGGTATTGAAAACCGAGGTGCGGATCACACCATTCTCCTGGGTACATCGGATATCTATTTTCTTTTCATTTTTAGCATAATGAATCGCATTGGTGACATAGTTTGTGATGACCTCTTCCACCTTGAATTCATCTCCCCACACATGCAGAGGTTCTGTCTGGTGGAACATAATCTCAACTTCAGCCTGCTGTGCCAGAATCTGGGAAGACTGGATCACTCCCTGTATCAGAGATGTCAGATCAAAACGTTCCATATTCACCTGATCATTACCAAATTCCAGCTGATTCAGTGTCAGCAGTTTCTTCACCATCTGGTTCATCTTTCCCGCTTCATCTATAATCACATCACAATAGAACTGACGGCTTTCTTCATCATCGTTAATATTATCCTGGAGACCTTCTGCATACCCCTGAATCAGTGCGATCGGCGTTTTCAGCTCATGGGAAACATTCGACAGAAATTCTTTTCGCATCTCATCAATTTCTTCTTTTTTTTCAATGTCTTTCTGCAGTTCATTATTTGCCGTCTTCAGTTCCGAAATCGTCTGTTCCAGGGTTTCTGACATCTGATTAAAATTATGTCCCAGCACACCGATTTCATCTTCTCCGCCACTGGTGTATTTTACATCAAAGTCCAGATTCGCCATTCGTCTGGAGATCTCTGTAAGTTCCGTCAGCGGTTTTGTCAGACGTTTTGCCAGAAAAGCGATAAATGCAGCACCGATCACACACACACCTAACGCCACCATCAGATAAAATCGATTGGACAATGCAATACTTTTCTGAATGCTTTCTATCGGTGATCGTACAATAAAATTCACACCGTCATCCAGCGTGCCCCAGATTTCCAGAAATTCCATGTTCAAACTGGTATCTTTGTTAAACTGAATCGTATAATTATTTGTTTTCTCAATGATCTTATCGCCCTTGGGCTCAAAATTATAAATATATCCGAATAATTTCGCTGCAAGTTTTTTTGATTCACTGTCCCGCAGATTGCTGTAACCTTCCGGTTCAGATCCATTCCAGTCAATGATAACAAACGACAGGTTATTGGTAGATGCAAACTTTAATGTGTCTGTCTTATCCACCGCGTCGTATTCTTTGGCTATCGTTTCATAACTGGTTTTCAATATTTCTTTTTTATTCTCCAGATAATACTGCTCCATGAATGTCATATTCAAAAAAATGATCAATCCCAGAGCGAGTACCAGAAAGCCAAGAAATGCTCCTGTTATCTGCCAGCGTATGGATTTTGATTTTTTCATTGGTCTACCTCGAACTTATATCCCATGCCCCAGATTGTTTTGATATAATCTCCTTTATCTCCCATTTTGCTTCGCAGTTTTTTTACATGGGTATCAATCGTTCGGGCATCTCCAAAATAATCATAATTCCATACATGATTCAAGATTTTTTCTCTGGATAATGCAATTCCCTGATTTTCCATAAAGTAGGTCAGCAGTTCAAATTCCTTGAAACTCAGTTCGATATTTTTTCCGTCCACGCTGACCATATGTGCTGTTTTGTTCAGTTCAATACCTCCGCATGTCAGCACATCTTCCTGTTCTCCGTGACCGGATCTTCGAAGGATTGCCTCTACTCTGGCAACCAGAATCTTTGGACTGAAGGGTTTGGAAATATACTCATCCACTCCCAGGTCGAAGCCCATCAGTTCATCCCGTTCATCACTTTTTGCTGTCAGCATAATGATCGGAACCCTGGAGTGTGCGCGAATCTCACGACATACCTGCCATCCGTCCATCTTTGGCATCATGACATCCAGAATAATCAAAGCAATGTCTTTCTCTTCAAAAAATATATCTACCGCCTGTTCTCCGTCACCGGCTTCCAGCACATCAAAATCTTTTTTCATCAGGAAATCTTTTACCAGTTTCCGCATTCTGCTCTCATCATCCACAACCAGAATCTTCAGTTTTCCCATTCCTGTTCCTCCTCATAACCATGTGATCTGCTATCACGTTTTATGTGCTCAGTATATATGAAAAATATGTAGCTTTTGTGTTTTTTAACCTCTCTTTTACTTATGTGTGGTCATAAACTGAAAAAGTACTCCCGCCGGGACACAGACAGCCATAATAAGCAGCATCAGAATCCCTGAATCTTTCTGCAGGATCCCGCAGACACCGGTTGCTATGCTCATACCGCCACTGACAGCCATCAGCCAGATAATACATGGGCGGGCATATTTTACTACCAGGATCCCCACAAGAACACCAAAAAGTGTTCCTGCTGCCAAAAGCAATATTTCCATTTTTGGTTCTATATCCAGCTGACGGACCACCATTAATATTCCATAAGTTGTGAGAACCCATCCCAGAAAAAATGCACCTACAAGGTACACCTCATATCCCAGAACCGCAGTTATGCCCCCTGCTGCCAGTGGCAGAATCCATTTTACATTTCCGGACAACTGCAGAATATACACAGCGGTCATACCTATTCCGGTTCCCAGAAAAAAGCCACAGACTGAAATCCAGAACTTCAACATCCGATACCCCATAAAACAATTCAGAGCCCCAAAAGCAACACGGACAATCAAGAGTAATACAGATAACTGTGCCGCCACCTGTGTAAATTGATTAATTCCGGACAAATAATCCATTCTTCTCTCCCCTTTTGTTTTTATTTTCGTGTATTATACTCTTTTTTTCAAACTCCTGTCAAATATCACCAGAACATGCTCGATCAGCAGTTCTGTATTAACACCAAACAATAAAATTCATAATTACTCAGTACCTTCACAGTTACGAATAAAGAATCTGCGAGAAATACCTCAACATTCCATCATTCTCCCAGCACAGCATCCCTGCGGCATCTGCCATTTTCTGCGCATCCACACAGTATGCCGACATACAGGAATTGTGTTTATATGGTCCTGCAGTCATAATCAAAATATCTGTTATCCCCTCTTCTTCCATCTTTCCGGCAAGCTTTTCTGTCATTATATTATGTCGAAGCTTGTCTTTCTTATATTGAGCCGGATCTTTGCTATCTTCCAACGTAGTCTGCAGTACCAAAGTATTCTTATAACGGAATGCGCGCTGTTTCATTTCTTCTGCCGTTCCACAACTCGGTGGACATGCAGGATTTAAATTATAACAGCCACACCTGTTTTCTTCACAAAAGTTTCGATATTCCGGCACAAAAACCAGTTTCTTTGTATCCATAACGGCAGCATTTGAAAATCCCAGATCTATTGCTTCTTTCACAAGATTCATGTTTTGTATCCCTCCATAATCTAAACGTTATCCTTTGATCTTTCATTTTTAATATCAATCGGTTTATAAATGTTATATATCACCAAAGATAGTATATCACTATTTCGCACCCCTAGTACAGCGTTTCATAAATAACTATACCATACACGCAGGATACTGTTATTTACGAAACGATGTGCCGGCCTGACATATCATTATATTCAGAAAGAAATATAGTGAAAATTTGTAACTATTCAGTAGCCACTGTCCCGCGAGGTGTTTTGACATGAATATGTCAAAATCCCGAGACATACAAGCCAAAATGCCATCACCGAAGGTGATTTTTTATGCATTTTGGCTCGTAACTGTGAAGGTACTGAACAGTTACGAAAATTTTAAATAATGCATGGAATTGTAGAACTATTTCTGGTAAAATATTCTATTAAGAAAAAGTGTGTGACAAATGAAGCAACACGTAATAACACCAATGCAATACTACTTGTAACAGAAGGAGGTTACTTCCAAGATGGGAAATTATTTTATATGCAGTAAAACAGATCCAATAGTGGAAACAAAGGCTGGAAAGATCCGCGGTTTCCGCATAAACACCACATATACATTCCACGGAATCCATTACGCTGAGGCTGACCGTTTCCAGATGCCTCAACCGATAAAACCGTGGACAGGAATCAAAGACGCATTGGCTTATGGCTATGTATGTCCGTTGTTAAAGCAGGATGAGCCTAACATGGAGGTTCTGGTGCCCCACCGTTACTGGTCCCAGAACGAACATTGTCAAAATCTGAACATCTGGACCCAAAGTCTTGATCCGGATGCGAAAAAGCCTGTAATGGTGTGGCTTCACGGAGGCGGTTTCAGTGCCGGGTCATCCATTGAACATGTAGCCTATGAGGGCGATCACTTAAGTGAGTTCGGTGATGTGGTTGTGGTTTCCGTGAATCATCGTCTGAATATTCTCGGCTATCTGGATCTTTCTCCATTCAGTGAAAAATATAAGAATTCTGCCAATGCCGGAAACGCTGACATGGTGGCTGCATTGCAGTGGATCCATGACAATATTGCCAACTTTGGCGGAAACCCGGAAAATGTCACGATTTTCGGTCAGTCCGGTGGCGGCATGAAGGTGGCAACCCTTATGAATACTCCTGCAGCAGATGGTCTGTTTCAGAAGGGTATCATTGAAAGCGGTGTTTATGAGGCAAGTATTTATCAGAAAGAGGACGGGGACGGCACCGAGATCGTGAAAGCCCTTTTAGAAGAGTTGAAGCTGGATGCATCTGAGATAGAAAAGCTGGAGACTATTCCTTATTATGAACTGGCAAACGCCTATAATAAAGTGGAAAAGAAGGTAGCTGCAAAGGGATGCTATATCGGACAGGGCCCCCTGGAAAACGACTGGTTCCTCGGGAATCCAATCAAATGTGGATTTACAGATCATGCCAAAACGATTCCGGTGATTGTGGGATCTAATATCGGTGAGTTCGATTTTGGTCCCGTTGTGCCCGGAAAGCATGATATGAACCGTGAGGAACTGATCACATTTCTGACGAGAAAATATACCGATGCAACACCGGAGTTGATCTCTCTGTTTGAGACGGCATATCCGGACAAATCAATTGCCGATCTGTGGTCAGTGGACACTTTCTTTCGTCCGGCAACCATCGAATTCATTCGCCAGAAATCAGAGTTTTCTGAAGCACCTACCTATTCCTACCAGTTTACTTATGAGTTCCCGATTGACGGGGGAAAAGCCGCATGGCACTGTGCTGAGATTCCATTCGTATTCCACAACATCGACCGAGTGGCTGTCTGCAACGTCCCAGGTGAAACCGACCGTCTCCAGGAACGCATGACCACTGCCTGGATCAATTTTGCCCGATATGGCAGTCCGGATACTCCATCTCTCCCGAAGTGGCCGGTATCTACCCCGGGTGACGAGGCAACCATGATTTTCGACAAGACCTGCGAAGTCCGTCACAACTTTGATCACAAGCTGGTAAAGAAACTTTCGGAAACGGAGTTCAACCCGATGACTCCTGTTGTGGAAAATGAGGAAACCGACGCTTTCTTTATCCATTGATAAGAAGCTGTAATAAAAATATATTCTCATAACTATACAGTAACAAATCCAGAATAAGCTCCGAAATTACAAATTCGAATCTTATTCTGGATTTTTCGATATCTACATCTATAGAAACATATAACCCATAGCAAGATCAGGTATGATTTTAATGACATATCATTTGCAACGATGAACCTCGCATTTAACGTTCGATAGCTTCGCAATACAATTCTGACCATGCAGGAACAAATCCTGCTCCCAGGGCAACTCTTTGTGACGCGATGTGAGACATTGCTGTACCATAAAAAGGCAATCTATTTTTGTCTAAAATCTCGTTTTTAATGGCAGCAACAAGCATCGTGCCTATTCCAAGTCCTTCTGCCTCAGGCATGACATTAATCCCGATCTGCCACATCCTATCACTGTCGCTGGTTGCCCCAGCCATTCCTAAAAGCCTTCCGTCCTTATACGCACCAATGCCTATTTCATCTTTTGGTAATCCGTCAAAAATAAAGGCTTCTCCAAAACGTTTATCCCCTCGAAACTGCTCCAGTTCATCTCCGATGAATATTTTTATATCATAATCCTTTGTGTCAACATCCGATTTTTCCGTAGCAATATAAAAGGGATGCGCCTGTCCGATTCGGCACTGAAATCTCAGAAGACCTTCTTCCACTTTATGAAGACATCCCATATCCATTAACCATGCACCATTTTCCGTCTTGAACTTTTCCCTAGCCCATTGAATAATATCTTTTCGCCCGGATGCAACAATTTTACCGTTCACAGACGCAGCCTTAAAATAACATTCTCCTTCTTTGAAGATTCTGCGACCCTCTAGTTGCTTATATTCCGTGAAGACATTCTCTTTGCTCAGGATTGAATTTACATCCGTGCAAAAATCAATTGCTAACTGCTTTGCCAATATTTCGTTCATTTTCTATTTTCCTTATTATACGGTAGATAAGTGGTCTGCTGATATTCTAATCAACTCCTTGCTTACGTTCTTAATAATTATCATTCGTAACTGTTCAGTAACTTCACAGTTACGAGCAAAAATGCATTTAAAATCACCTTCGGTGATGGCATTTTTGCTTGTATGTCTCGGGATTTTGGCATATTTATGCCAAAACACCTCGCGGGATAATGGCTACTGAATAGTTACTATCATTCTTAATATTCAAACTGCCGATAATATCTCCGAATAGAAAGTGGATGTCTTAAAAACAGTTCCATGTATGCATCCACACGATTGTTTACGCCGTGCATCACAAGATGAGAGATGGTTCCTCTGTATTCCGGGCTGATTCCCTTTAATTCGAATTCTTTTGTATCAATGATCGTATAATTTCCATTTACGCGAGGCAGGAATCTTGCCACACGTTCTGCAAGGGGTCTCTGCTCATCTTCTCCCATAAATAAGGTGACCGGTGTATCATCCACAATAATCTCCTGCATTCCATGGAAAAATTCCTGGCAGCTGATGGATTTGGTGCGGATCCACATCTGTTCTTCCCAATAGCACATTGCATAAGAATAAGTTGCGCCATACTGGTTGCCGGAACCTATAAAGTAATGTGGAAGGTCTTTATGCTCCTTCAGAAATGCCACCTTATTCTTTGCATATTCATAAGCCCATTCATCCGAATCCTTTTCAACCTGAACCAATGCATCTGCAAGGTAAGTTTCCATTTCTTTATTGTAGCGATCGTATTCGTCAAACTCACCATTTTTATACATCAGATAGTTTGCTGTCATATAGAATTTTAACTGTTCATTCATAGGATAGAGGATCAGATAATCCTGTTTGTCCGGCTGTGTAAGAATACTATCCGGTGTGTCAATAAATGCGAATACTCTCGCACCAATCTCGTGAACCCGGTCAACCAGCTGAACCATTTCCTTAGTATTTCCTGAAACAGAAGAATAGATAACTACAGACTTTTCCGTAAATCTTTTATTTCCGGTTGTGAGAAATTCTGCTGCATTTTCAACGTATATCGGAAGTTTTGATCGTCCTCTCATGTAAACTTCTACCTGCATGCTGGATGCGTAAGTTCCTCCAATACCAATAAAATAAATACCATCAAATCCTTCTTCCCAGATCTGGTCAATGATTGTTTCAATCTGCGGTCTTAAAGCCAATGCCCCATTGACACTGTCAACCTGTGCCTGTTCGTTAAAGTTGCGAAGACTGGCGCCCTCTGTTTCTTTCCATGCTTTTGCTGCATACTTCATGTTTTTATCCCCCTTGTCCATATCTTTTAATTTATAATTATCGTAATTGTTCAGTACCTTCACAGTTACGGATAATATTCTATTCTGCTTTTCTTTGAAAATCACCAGGCACCAAAGTATTTTAATGTTTCTGTGGCATTCGCTGCACCCAGTTTCATAGCCTCTTCAATGGTTTTTCCCTCTATCATTCCCTTTAAAAAGCCTGCAATATAGCTGTCTCCGGCTCCCATGCTGTCAACAACTTCTTCACATGGAATGATTCCAAATCTGTGAAAATCTTTTCCGTCATAGCACATGCTTCCGGCAGTTCCCATCATGCAGATCACATATTTCGGCCCTTTTTCATGAATTTTCTTCATTTGTTCTCTCAATTGTGAACTGTCATTTTCATCTGTTGAGTAGAATAAATAATCCGTGTATGGAATAGCCTGTTCGCTTGCATTACTCTCCAGATATGTAGCACAGTCAAAGGCAGTAGTAATACCCCGCTCTTTCAGTTCCTTGAACTGTCCTTCCACCTTTCCCCATACGTCACAGATCACTACATCAAAATTTTGGATAAAATCCATATCTTCATCACTGAGTACGTAAGTTTCCAGCACTCCTTCCTCATAATCTCCAAGGATTCTTTCACCATCCACCAGTTCAACCTGTGAGACAGCGGTCTTTCCCTCTTCCACTCTTAAGTGAGAAATATTCACACCTTTCTTTTTCATGGCCTCCATCATAATCTCACCGTACGAATCATTGCCAACCGGGCCAATATATGCGGCCTCACCTCCAAGGCGAACCGTATATACAGCCATGTTCACCGGGCCACCTCCTGGAAATGCTTTACCTCCATCCAGGTTATTATAATAGTCAATACAATTACTTCCGACTGCTGCTAATTTCATTTGCTTTTGTCCCCCAAATAAGTCAACTATACAGCTTTTATGAAACTGTTATAACTGACATAACATAATATATTCTTCTTCATTTTCATCTACAATCTGAAAACCGACCTTCTGGTACATTCTTACAGCATAGTTTGCTTTTTGTACGGAAAGTGATGCTTGTTTATAGCCTCTGGCTTTCAGAACACGGAGCATTTCCTTCATCAAATCAGTACCTGTTCCAAGTCCCCTGTAATCTTTACATACAGAAATAGCGCCGGTACATAGATTGCTTCATACAGAAAATTCTCCAGCAAGCCAACTTCTTCCTCAGATATAAATCTGATTTTAAAATCCATAATTTTTTCTCCAGGTTATAATTGAGATTCACCGTTTATCGGTACATTATAACACAAAAAATGTTCGGTTTGTGAACTGATTTTGTTATTATTACTAAAAACGTTACAATTCACAATCTTACCCTGATACATGAAAATAATCTTATCGCAATATAAAGCCGCCAACCAGCTTGATGATATCGCCAGGCTAACTATTATTAACTCGTTACTTCAACACATTTTTGGTGATTTACTCCTTTAATTATACAAGAACGGCGTGCGAATTTCAATCAGGTTACCGCTAGGATCATACAATCTGACAAGCTTCTGTCCACCTAAAAGTTTTGTTAATTCTGTGACATATCGGACAGGATACTTACCGGATTCATATTTTGAAACCAACCCCTCTATATCGAATTCCTCAAAATACAGTTCGGTCCTGTTGTTAAAGGGAGTGGTATGTTTATCAAGTGTTGACTCCCATTGGTCAGTTTCCTGTAAGACCAGGCCTTCCGATAGGATCACATTACCTTCATTCGCAAGAATTACATGTAAGCCAAATAAATTCTTATAAAACTCTATTGATTTATCTATGTCATCCACTACAATCAACACATTTTTTAACATTTTCATCACCTCTTAAGTGTTATAATGCTGTTCGTACCCCGTTTGCCATTGATAATTAGTGTTGTATTTAAAATGTAATGCAATCCATATACCGTTACACTCTCGTCCTACTAAACTATTTATATCACATTATATCAGAATCTACCTCTACACATTCTGATTCAATCACTTCTATATCTATAATATCACTATCATTTTTGTAGTTTGGGTTACTCAAGTATGTATCTTCAAGGACAGCTTTCAGTCTTGAACAGCAAGGTTTAAAAGTTGCATAGGACAGTCCCCCTCCTACTACACCCCCAACAACAGGTATTGCCTTCTTAAAAAAACCTGCAAATACTTCTTTCGTCATTTTTGCTCCAAACCATTTGCTGATGCTCTTTACAATAGGATAAATTGTTCCTTTCGTTAAAGCCTTCTTTACAAGTTGTTTTTCAACACCGTTTCCCAAAGCCTTAGCCATTGCCAAAAGAACATTTTTAGCATTTGCAACCCCAAACATAACACCCATACATACGATAATCTGGTTCATTGTTTCCGTGTCAAATGCCTGTTCGTTTTCCTGATATTCTATCTGGGGAAAGCCGTACAAATACAACAATTTTTGAGCAACTCTTAACAAACAGCCGTAATACTGTGCAATATCTGCTGGAATCGTAGCTACCATGGCCGCACCTCCGGGCATACCTAAAGTTGCTGATATACCAGAGACCTTTAATCGCTCATTCTGTATTATGGAATCTGCAATTTCATCAATATCCTTTTGTGAAATTGACGCCATCATTGGGGTCTGATCTACTGCTTTTTCAATAACTTCTTTTGGATATCTTGTTTGAAGTTCTTTTCTCAAGAAATCGTCACGTTTAACACTCACGCCAGGTACTTTGAAAGCCATAAGGATTACATCTTCTATATCAATCTGTCCATCCCCATTGACATCAATAGCATTCATCACAGCTTCCTTTGATTTTTCAACTGAATCCGCTGATTTTTTAGCTACCTGACCAGCTTTTTCACCAATCACTCCTGCCATGCCCTTTACTGATTCACCAAATCTCTTTTTTCCCTTTATTTCCGTTTGTTTAGTCTCTTTGTTCTCTGTTGACCCAAACATTGCATTTCCTCCTGAAATAATTCCATTGTTTTATAACCTGCTATTCTGTAATATATTCAATTAATAAATTGCAAACCTTCACTGGTTTTATCGAAGGTTGTGATTTATATACACCGTCTGTTCAATCTTGCCCAAAAACAATACCATCAATATGAGCCTGTTCAATTACATACCAACCTTCCGGAACTTCTTGAAATTCCCTTTCCATAAGGGTTATACTAACAACATCAAGCAACTTTGCCTGACAAACTCCCGTTAGTTCATGTTCATAATATGAAATTGCTCCAAATTTCGCAACATATTCCGAACAATCCGATGCAAATTTCATATTTAGCTTCTTTTCAGCTTCAGATATTTCGGCTCTCGAAGCACCGTTAAATGTTTTTAGCAAGCCAGGAAATGCTGATGCTTGGAGTTCCGTCACTTAAAGTTATTTCTATTTCCTTTGTATTTGCCGCTGTCACAATTCTATGTGGATTCTTTTCCTCCGGACATGAGAATAGTATAATAAATATGGTCAGTGCAGCTATACGTCAATTAGTTTTACTGATTTCTTGCCTTTGGTTCTTCATAAAAGCTCTTGGTATTACACACGGTTGGTATGCATTCTGGATTGTAAAGATAGTTGCCCGCATATACAGTTACTGCACATCACATAAATTATTAAAAAGTGGCTACTGAATAGTTACAATATTTCATAAATTAAACATCTCTCTGCAAATTGTTTTTCCACATGCTGTTTTGAAAATATTATGATAGGCTTTTAGAGCTGCCTCTTTCGGCAAGTCATCCTCCATGATATTTACCAGAAAATCAGCCTCTACCAATATCTGATAATCTATTCCATCAATATTATTATACGTATGATGGTGTGCGATCAAATACTGAACACGATCTGATATATCCTGATCAAACCCCAATTTTTCAAGCAGCCTTTCTGCTATTGCAGGACCTTCTTTTTCTTGTAATTTTCCATTACAATTGCCATATTTTTCTTCACAGATATGAATCCCAATATCATGTGTCAAAGCTGCTGCTTCTATGATAAACTGGCAATTCTTGTCTACATTCTCCGTTTCTGCTATCAACTTCGCATAGCTGTGTACTTTACAGAAATGTTGTATCCGCTTTGCGTCTCCCTTATATAATTCAATCATGGCCAAATGTAATTGATTAATCATCTCATGTTTTCTCCTTTTGCACGTGTAATTAATCATAAGTCAAATATACAGCTTTTATAAAGCTGTCACAAACGACATCGCATAATATATTCTTCTTGATGATTGAGATTTATCGTTTATTTATAACATTATAACACAAAACATGGTCAACAGGTGAACTGATTCTGTTATTATTACCAAAAAAGTTACCGTTTTATTCTTACATTTCGGTTTATAATTCTGTGTTTTATGATATAGTAAAGGTGATAATTATTCTTTCTGTACTTTCGGAGTTCTCCCACGCTTGCTTTGCAGCAAACTCCGCGAATACAGATTCATTGCAAAGGAGAAATTTCTATTATGAATGAAACGATTTTAGGCAACCAGCTACGAAAGGTTCCTTCTATTGCAGTCGGATGTATGCGGCTTTCCGAAAAGTCAAAAGAAGAGATGAACCATTTTATCCACTCCGCGCTGGAGCAGGGAGCATATTTCTTTGACCACGCGGATATCTATGGCGGCGGCATGAGCGAAACTGTGTTCGGTGATGCATTTTCCCACGATCCGTCCCTGAAAAGGGAGGATGTTTTTCTCCAGTCAAAATGTGGCATCCGCCAGGGCTGCTATGATCTGTCAAAGGAATACATTCTGGAAGCTGTCGATGGTATTTTAAAGCGTCTCCGGACGGATTACCTCGATCTTCTGCTGCTCCACCGTCCGGATGCACTCGTTGAACCGGAAGAGGTGGCTGCCGCATTTGATGTCTTGTTTGAAAGCGGAAAAGTCCGCCATTTTGGTGTTTCCAACCATAAACCAATGCAGATCGCACTCCTGCAGAAGTATGTCCGCCAGCCACTGGTTGCCAATCAGGTACAGTTCAGCATTCCGGTTTCCAACCTGGTTGCAAATGGGATGGAAGTCAATATGGAAACACCGGGTTCTATCGACCACGACGGAAGTCTGCTTGACTACTGCCGTCTCCACGACATTACCCTTCAGGCATGGTCTCCCTTCCAAATGCCTGCATGGAAGGGCTGCTTTCTCGGAAGTGACGACTACCCGGAACTGAATCAGAAACTTCGTGAGCTGGCCGAGAAATATCATGTCAGTGATACTACAATTGCAGCAGCATGGATCTTACGCCATCCGGCGAATATGCAGCTTATCACAGGAACTGCAAGCGAAAGCCGTCTAAGAGAAATTATTGCAGCATGTGATATTGCACTGACACGTAAGGAATGGTATGAACTGTATCTGGCAGCAGGACATCCGCTTCCGTAAAGATTTTAGCACGCCCCAGAGCGTGTCTGAAATATAGATTTCATGCTCTTTTCGATATTTTCGTACCAATCAAAATTGATCCATCGGATCAATTATTGATATGCAACGCAAAAAAGCATTTCTGTCACGGTTTTTGCCGCCAGAAATGCTTTTTGTTGCTTTCTCTGTTTGTACGGTTCCCATAGACCTCTTTTACTTATAATCGTTTATCCGAATGATGGCGGCGTAGCGGGCTACGGCAACCGAACGCAGGTAAAATATACCGCAAAGTGGGGCTTGCAGATTCTGAAAATGATTTTTCAGACACGCTCTAGCAATCTTAAAGCATCGAAAAGCATGATCTTTTGCCTCCCTTGTTTCCTTATATTGCATATGGATTGTACAGGAAAAATGTTTCAAGAAATTTTCTTTTATGATTCGCGAGGAGTTTATCAGATACGTCTTAATATCCTGTGGAGGATATTCTTAAGTTTTTTTGAATCTGTTGTTATCATGGATTTTTATCAGATTTTAATGCAGCGCTTTTTTAGGGCAGGACTTCGTGCATTCGTAGCAGAGAATGCATTCTGTCCCGTTTTTACGTTTGCGGGTTTCTTTGTTGACCTCCACGTTCATAGGACATACCTGCAGGCATTTACCGCAGTGGACGCATTTCCTCTCGTCGCAGTGAACGCGCAGCAGGGAAAAATAGCTCATAGGCTTGAGAAATACTGTGACAGGACACAGGTATTTACAGAACGCACGGTTATCCTTGAAGATTAAGGCAAGCATAATTCCTGCAATGTAATAAAACGCATTTCCTATAAGAAACATCCAAAACATGATTTTCTCCAAATGCGTGACCTGCATCAGAAACAGCGCTGAAACCAATGCCAGCGACAATAAAAACATCACATAACGCAGAATCCCCAGCTTTTCCTTTCGTGGCTTCTGCGGCTGCTTGTATGGCAGAAAATCCAGCACCATGGCTGTCCAGCAGGCGTAACCGCACCAGCCCCGTCCGAACAGCAACGGACCAAAGATCTTCGCCACTGCATAATGGATAGTCGCCGCTTCAAAAGTACCGAGAAACAGATAATACCAGAACCCCTCAATCTGCATATTCTCCCGGGAAAACACGCCGAGGTAAAGCAGCATATAGCACCCAACCGCCAACTGCACAAAATGCCGGGCATAGCATTTCCCGGCAGTAAAGAGAGCTGTCCCCAATGAGAGGCAGCAACCTATATAACTGAAGTTCAGCAGATAAAACAGGTTGTTCTTTGTGAGCCATAGTGTGATCGCTACTGCTTCAAACAGCAAAAACAGCAGAATCGACACAACATATTTTGAAAATCCACTTCTATTTTTTGTCGTTGTTCTTTTCTCCATCGCTTGTTTTCTTCTTTCTTTTTAATACTCCGGAAGCCGAGCCACCTTTATTAATTTCCATAGTCACTTCGATTCTCTGCGACCATCCGCGTATCCTCTGCCGTACCGGAAAAGTCCGGATAATAAATCTTCGCAGGTTTCTTTACCTGAATCTGACCGGCTAGTCGTTCCTTAAGAAGTGTATTTCTCCTGGTTACGGTTACATTCCGTACTGCATAAGCCAGTGCTTTCTTCGTTCCGACCATAACAAGTATCCGCTTTGCTCTGGTAATCCCGGTATAGATCAGGTTTCTCTGCAGCATAACAAAATGGTTCATCAATACCGGCATGACCACGATGGGATACTCTGAGCCCTGCGCTTTATGGATAGTCGTCGCATATGCATGTACAAGTTCATCCAACTCGGTAGCATCGTACTCGATGCTTCGTCCGTCAAAATTCACCAGCAATGTACGATCCTGTAAATCAACGGACTCTATGATACCGATATCTCCATTGAAAACTTCCTTGTCGTAGTTATTCTTGATCTGCATAACCTTGTCATTTGGCCGGTAGACAAATCCGCTTCTGCGAAGTCCCTCTCCCTTTGGATTCAGAGCTTCCTGCAGTGCTATATTCAGATTTGTAGCACCTACTACACCCCTCTGCATAGGTGTCAGCACCTGGATCTGACTGGCTGGTGTCCGATAATATCCCGGGAGCTTCTTATTTACCAGCTCTACGATCAATCTTGCCGCATCTTCCGGATCCTCCTTCGTCATAAAGAAAAAGTCTGTACTCTTTCCGTTGGAAGTATCCGGCATCTCTCCCGCATTGATCTTATGGGCATTCATGATGATCCTGCTGGTCTGCGCCTGCCGGAAGATCCTGGTAAGACGAACAACCGGAAATACTTCCGAGTCGATCACATCCCGAAGCACGTTACCGGCACCAACCGATGGAAGCTGATCAATATCTCCTACAAGGATCAAACGCATATGGGGAGGAATGGCTTTCATAAGTGCATTCATCAGCACAATATCGATCATGGAACATTCATCCACGATCAATACATCACCTTCCAAAGGTGTCTCCTCATTTTTCTGATATCCTTCCGGCGGTTTAAACTCCAGTAGCCGATGGATTGTCCTGGCTTCCAGTCCGGTGGCTTCTGTCATTCTCTTGGCTGCCCGTCCCGTAGGCGCTGCCAGCAATATGCGTAGTCCAAAGGTACGGTATGCAGCGATAATTCCCTGGGTTGTGGTGGTCTTTCCGGTGCCAGGTCCACCGGTCAGTACCAGAACCTTCGCAGTGGCCGCCCGCCGGATCGCCTCTGCCTGAACCTGGTCATATTCCATATTTACGACCTTCTGGATCTTCTCCACATCAACAGACAACTCTGAATTGCCGGTTTTCTGTCGGGCTCTCATCAAAGATACCCAAAGCCTGTCTCCTGCCGGTTCCTCGGAAAGTTTCTTCAGTTTATTGGCAACACCCACCTCTGCGTAATAAAATGGTGGCAGATAAATGCATTCTCTCTCAACCTCTTTTGCTGCATCTTCCAGAATAACCTCATCCGGCGCAAACTGAGGAACCATGATCTTCTCGCGGATCAGTTCCTCATCTTTCAGCATCTGATCCATGGTCATAATGATACTGGTGTCCTCCGCCTCCAGAAGCTCCGATGCCTTCCTGATCAGCTGTTCACGTTCCGCATAGACATGACCTTCGTCTGCCAATTCACTCAAAGTATACATGATACCACTTCGCAGTCGAATAAATGCTTCTTTTCCGATTCCCAGCTTCATGGCTATACTGTCTGCAGTCTTGAATCCGATACCCCAGATATCATCTGCCAGACGAAATGGGTTCTCTCTCACCTTTTGGATGCTTTCATTGCCATACTGACGATAAATCTTAGCAGCAAAGGCGGTGCTGACCCCATGATCCTGCAAAAACAGCATGACATTCTTGATTTCTTTTTGCCTTTCCCAGCTCTCAGTGATCTTATCGACACGTTTCTTTCCGATTCCTGGAACTTCCAGGAGTCGCTTTACATCGGTTTCGATAATCTCCAGTGTATCCGTGCCAAACTGTTGAACAATCTTCTTGGCAAACTTAGGTCCCACACCTTTGATCAGACCGGAACCAAGATATTTTTCAATGCCAAAAACAGTGGCAGGCATGGTTTCCTCCCAGCTTTCTGCCAGGAACTGTCTGCCATATTTCGCATCTACCTTCCAATTCCCATCAATCAGAAGTACTGAGCCAACGTTCACATCTACCAGATTACCTACAACTGTCACCAGCTCATTATAGTTTTTTACGGCACATTTCAATACAGAATACCCATTTTCCGGGTTCTGATAAGTAATACGCTCTACAACGCATCGTATCTTGATCACCTGATTTCACCACCTGTTTCACACTGTTATCTTACATTGATTCCGGTTTCCCGACCCATTCTCTTTAGCTCCCACAGGGCTGCCTGTGTGCTGAAAACAAATCTACATATCGCTCCTCTTACTTTTCAATCATGGTTGTTTTTTGAATTGTCCAAAATTTGGCTACTATTATTATATGTCGTTACATTTTACTTTCGTTTCTCATTTATCCTGGTCGGATAACTTTCTTATCGGCTCAAAATCAGTTTTACTGCATCTATCAGATCTTCGCTAAATCCCTCAAGATCGTCCAGTGTGATTACCTGATCCCTGACAAAATATGCAATATCCCATATTGCTGTGGATTTACGGAGTTCAATCAGAACACCCGGATGCTTCTTGTCTTGTTTAATTCTCTTTTGCAACTCCCAGAAATGATCAGAAGCATTTCCCGTGGATGTAAGTAAGTTGACATACTCTTGGTTAAGTTGTTCCATATAGTGTTCCTGCCAATCTGAAACACGCTCACGGTATAACTTCCAATCTGCTTTGGATATTTCCATCTTCAGCCTCCTAAATGAACCTTTTTATCAGATGTTTTCTTACCTGACTGCAGTGAGTTTCTTATAATATTAGAAAGCAATGCAGCGCCCATTATTTTGCAATTTTCATGAATTTATCATACCATAATTATTGTAGTTGTATGATATAGGCTAACTCATTATAAACAATAAATGCTCTTGTTCTACTTATACTACCAAATTTCCAGCGGCATTTCAATTTGCATTATGTGATTTGGGCTTTTGTTTTAACTGTCATCCAGCCAATATCAATCGACCGGCACATCTGCATAGACGTTTAGATCGATCAATAATAATATGTCCATCTCACGCATTCTATTATTTACCGTGTACTTTTTCTCTCACACATAAAAATTAAAGCCACCAACCACCTATCGTTTAAGCAGTTAGCGGCTTTATATCGCCTTGTATATATTATCTGGGAAATGTGATGCATTTCTCTCTGTGACCAGTAAATAAAAAAATACTATTTGTTTCAATCCACGGTCGGTATTTTACGGAGTCCGACATGCCGAAAAACAACCGGATGTGTTTGACCTCGTGTCAATTGGAATACCGATTTCTCTCCGCCCACCACTGACGTTAAGATTCCCATAATTCTTCTCCTACCTTCATCTAAATTCAGCGGAAGGAGATTCCTTACTTGATTTGTTGAAATATTCGCACAATTCGTGTATGATAATATTATAATTTTAAAAAAGGAGGATTTCCAATGATTTGTATTAAGAATGGAACACTTCACACAGCAGTAACAAGGGAGACCTTTGTCGCTGACATTCTGATCGATAATGGAAAAATTGTAACGATCGGAAAGCATATCTCTTCTGAAAATGCTGAAGTAATCGATGCAACCGGGCTTCACGTGTACCCTGGCTTCATAGACGCACACTGCCACACTGGTCTTGATGGCTATGGAATCGGCTACGAGGGACAGGACTACAATGAACTGAATGACCCTGTCACTCCACAAGTGCAGGCTATCGATGGACTCAACCCATTTGATCCCTGTATGAATATGGCTGCAAAAGCCGGTGTTACCTGTTTTGCAACCGGTCCTGGCAGTTCCAATTCAATTGGCGGAACCTTTGCAGCTATCAAGCCTGTCGGTACTCGTATTGACAATATGGTCGTAAAATTTCCCATTGCCATGAAATGTGCCTTCGGAGAAAATCCGAAGCGTTGCTATCAGAACCAGGGAATCTCCAGCCGTATGACAACTGCTTCCAAAATTCGTGAAGCATTAAACACTGCAAAGCTTTATAAGGCGAAAAAAGAAGCAGCCGGTGACGATATTTCCAAACTTCCATCTTACGACCAGAAATCAGAGGCTCTGATTCCGGTATTGAATCGCCAGATTCCGTTAAAGGCTCACGCACATCAGGCAAACGATATTTTTACTGCGATCCGCATTGCTAAAGAGTTTGGTGTCGGACTGACTCTGGAACATGTAACAGAAGGACATATGATCGCAAACGAGCTTGCAAAAGAGAAGTTTCCTCTTGCTGTTGGTCCTACCTTTGGTCATGCCACAAAATTTGAGCTTCAGAATAAGACCTGGGAGACCCCCGGAATTCTTGCAAAAGCAGGCTGTCATGTTTCCATTATCACAGATGCACCGGTAATTCCTCTCCATCATCTCCCTCTCTGCGCAGGATTTGCAATCAAAGCCGGAATGGATGAATTCGATGCTCTTCGTGCTGTAACAATCAACCCTGCTGAACATATCGGTATCGCAGACCGCGTTGGCTCCCTTGAAGAGGGAAAAGATGCTGATATCGTTATCGTAGACGGCAACCCATTTGATGTGACTGGTGTGATCAGACATGTGCTGATTGACGGTAAGAAAGTGGAATGATACTTCCTGCACTTTCCAGAAAATCACTTTATCTACCGGAAAAGAATATTTTTCCGCTGTTTCAGTATGATATAGAGAAAATAAATTAGAGTCGTTTTATCGAAAAACGGTAGCTGATTGGAAATTAATTATGAGGAGGTTGTAGTGAGCAAAGAAGCAGAAACTCCTGCGGGAGTATCCCAAAGTTTGTGTAAACCTCCAAACTGATGTAAGATAGAATTACTCAGTTTGGAGGTTTATTTTATGGCAAGAAAAAAGGATTCACCACAAAAAGCAGCGCTTAGAGAACTCATGGGAAACTACCTGAAAGAAAACAATGTAAAAGTAAAAGATGGAACAGATGTTAATTCCATTATGCGGGATATGATGTCTATCATTTTGGAAGGTGCC
>OGCM01000461.1_pt1 | contig 64131 bp, 71 predicted proteins | sample 1570151 | NCBI WGS metagenome assembly OGCM01 (sample SAMEA4370582, study PRJEB24528) | human gut metagenome
ATGTCCCCTGCCCTTTCTGCAAGACCGAGGAGTTTATAGAGTACGATCCTTTTGGCGCATTAGGAGAAGGACGTGACAAAAAGATAGGTCGTGAATGGTACTTATCTTACATCGATAAATTGAGGGAAAGATATGGATAATATAGGATTATTGGCCGTTGACAGCTCATATCCTAATCTAGCCTTGATGAAGATAAGCGCATGGCATAAGGCTAGAGGCGACACCGTGGATTGGTACAATCCTTTCGATCATTACGATAAGGTCTATATGGCCAAGGTCTTCGGATTCACTCCGGATTACCGGCAATATATGATTAATTGCGATCAAGTGGAGAAGGGAGGAACCGGTTATGACATAACGAGGAACCTACCTGACGATATAGATCGTACATATCCTGATTATAGCATATACGGCATAGAGAAAGAGGCATACGGTTTCTTGACCCGTGGATGCCCCAATAAATGCAAATGGTGCGTCGTGCCGGCCAAAGAAGGGAATATCACGCCGTATATGGATATAGAGGAAGTGGCCGGAGATCGGAGGCACGTGATCTTAATGGATAACAATATTCTAGCCTCCGATTATGGTTTACGGCAGATCGAGAAGATCGTATCCATGGGACTACGGGTTGACTTTAATCAGGGTTTGGACGCTAGGCTGATAACGGATGATATCGCCAGACTTCTCGCACGGGTTAAATGGATAAAGCGTATACGATTTGGATGTGACACGCCCGGGCAGATAGCCGAGGTCGAGAGGGCGGCTAGGTTGATAGACAAGCATGGATTTAAAGGCGAGTATTTCCTTTATTGCATACTTATGGAGTTTAAGGAGTCATATCATAGGGTAAATCACTGGAAAGGCGTAAGCCGTAGGTTTGTACCGCATTGCCAGCCATACAGGGATCTTAATAATCCAAACCAAGTCATACCGCAATGGCAAAAGGACATGGCGCATTGGGCTGACAGGAAAGAGCTATACATGAGTTGCGACTTCAAGGACTTTACCCCGAGAAAAGGTTTTAAATGTAAAGAATATTTTAACAACGAATTATAACATGAATCAAATTTGCACTAATAAAGAACAATCCCACCGGCTATTAGAGGCCGGGGTGAGACCGGAGACGGCGGACATGGTAATCCTATATATTGACAATGAATGCAATGTAGCAGGATGGAAAGATATTCGGAAGGACGATAAAGGTCAGCTTTACTATGATGTATATGGAGAGACATATATATTGAGAAAAGAAATACTCCCAGTAGATAATCCATATTACGATCATTCATATCAAAATGATTGCCCCGCTTGGTCCCTATCCGCTTTAATAGACATGATACCCGATCATATAGAATGTGAGGGATACAACTATTACCTATTCATACTTCCACGAGATAAAGAATTCACTGTAAAGTATTCCGCAGGAAGTAACCTTGCCCAGTCATATTGCAGGGAGAGCCTTTTTGATGCTATCACTGAAATGATTGAATGGCTTATCAAGGAAGGATACCTTAACAATAAATACCTAGCGGTTAAATGCGGCGATTGCCGACTTATCGAGGATGAAGACGCTAACGGGGAAGCTTGGTGTTCATTGCACCAAAAGCCGGTAAGGTGCGATAGTAGAGCTTGTGAGGATATTTTAGAGAAAGGAGGATCAAATGATTAAGGCAATACTACCCGCAGTCATTATGCTTTCAGTAATATTCATATAACAAGGGGTTTGAAGCAGGATGCGAATATGTGATAGGTTTAATTAAAAAAGAAAATAAATATGAGCAAGATTGATTTCAACGCACTCCGTGACCGTGCGTACAAATGCGCATGCGAGCACGGGTTTCATGACACGGAGTTGAGCAATGGACATCTTCTGATGCTAGTGATAACAGAGCTTTCTGAGGCCGTGGAAGCGGACAGGAAAAGTCTATACGCAAGAAGGAAGGTTTTTGAGGATTGGATAATCTTAATGGATGATCCTAAAACAAAAGATGAAGAATTTATATATGCCTTCAAAAGCAATATTAAAGATACCGTTGAAGATGAGCTTAGTGATGCCTGTATCCGCTTGATGGATCTCGCAGGATCGTTAGATATCAGCCTTGATGATATCTACGATTTCACGAATGAACAGGAATATAAAGACTGGGATGATGCTTTAAAGGAAATGTCTTTTACTGAGAGGATGTTCTTTTTAACATCTATCCTAACCAACGATGGGGATATAGCGGAAGTAATCAAGGCTTCGATCGTAGTTATATTTCTTAACGCAGATTTACTGTATATAGATCTCCTATGGCACATCGAGCAGAAAATGAAATTCAACGAATTAAGGGAGAATAAACATGGAAAGAAATATTGATATGGGACAGACGGTAGAAGAAGCGGCTCATCTCTTCGCTGAAAGCAGGAGTAGCGGTAGTGTATTCCCTGCATATTACCACGGTTTTATAGCAGGTGCCGAATGGCAGGCAAAGCAATCCCCGTGGATAAAAGCTAAAGATCAATTACCTAACGTAGATGAAGATGATATATCAGAACAGAGCGAACCTGTATTAGTCATAGTTTCCGCTAAAGGGCATTACGAACCGGAAATATTGGTTTATAATAAACATTATCATGTATGGGATACGGCAGACGGAGATGATTACAGTTGCAATATCTCTGATGATGATTTGTGGATGTCAATACCGGAGTTTAATTAACAACTATAAATAAAGGAATCATGGATAAACAAGAGCTAATAAAAGAAATAATACGTCTTGAATCGGAAATCAATAAAAAAGAAGAAGAACTTGCTGCAATTTGTGAAAAAGAAATTCAGCCTTTGATTTCTGTAAAAAAGTACCAAGACGCTAAGAGATATGTGTTTGATTTCTACCGAGATTGTGTAGATGAAAGAGGCAATAGCATATCAATCGAGAAAGATGTGATTGTCGCTAAATTGAATAGTTTAATCAGTAATTAATAAAATGTGCATACTCATTTACGATTGGGATGTGGAAATACAATCCCCAAAACAACTAGAGGATCATTTCCCGCAAATCACGAAAATGATCCCAGCGGAAGGGTATGACAATATCATACCAGAATCTTGCCTGTGCCAAGTGGACATAGAGAATACTCTTGATAGTGCCGGAATAAAGTATATTGAAGATTGCGGGGACTATATAATCATTAAATAATAAATAAATTGAAATCATGAGATTAAGACAAGCCAAGAAGATAATGAAAAACTTCCGGTTATATCCCGGGATGTTATGGATATACAGAACCGAAAGGTTCTGTGAACTTTGCATAAACACAAGAGGCAACGCCCCGAACCACCAGTAACGTCACCTCTCCACACGATTATTTAGTGCAAATATACTATTTACTTTAAAATAATCGTGCCATGTTTTCAGAAATTGCGGAAATAAAATCCATCAGAGAGCAGAAATCAAAGTTATCGGAGAGGGAAAAAGAGCTAACAGAACCTATATTGACTGATCTTGACATGATAGGAACGTTATATAGGTGGTTCCAAGAAATTATTTCTCAAAAGGAGACGTTTAGGGTAGGGAATGTTACTCAGCGAAAGAAATTTATCTTTATCATCCTTTTTTTGTATTCTCCAAGCGCTCTTGCCGGTGGAAAGATGAAAAACGGCCTTAGAAATAAATTAGCGGAGGTCTTAGGCGTTAGTGCGCAAACAGCCATATCCGATAACCGGAATAATTTGGTTTTCTCATATCAGTTGTATAAGTATTTCCGGCAGGATGTGGATTGGATATATGGGGAGATACTGGAGATATTAAAGGCCGGAGTTTAGTGCTCCGGCTTAATTTTATAGAATAAGTTTACATCTATATCGAGATTTTTATATAATGTTTCTACTCCTTCTTTCAACAGATTATCACACATTTGCTTTAATATAAATTCCGTAGGAAACAATATTTCTTTAGATGATACTTCGTCAAAATGGTGATACATGGTATTGTCATTGCCAACATAAACTTTAGGAAAGTTGTTTCCTTTGAATTGGTCAGATGTAATATCTACATCAAAGCCATCGCAATACACCCATGTATGAGGATAGTTTCTATAGAATGGAGTTTTTTGCCTTATTTCAACAAAGTGAGATTTTTTGCATAATATATCGTAAATCCATATAGAACTCAGTGCGCAAAAACCATTAGGGAAAGATGTGAAGTATCCACGTTTTTGACATTGCTCGACTTCTTTTCTGATGTTCCATGCAATATTGTATATAGTTTCTTTCTTCATATTTTTTTATTTATAGTACTCTTTCCCTCGTATATTCTTATGTTCCGGTATATGTGGTTCTCTGTCAAAATGTATTTTACCTCCGCAGTGGGGGCAGGTGATCGTGTTGGCATCATCTTTTATATCCATATCATCAAAAAAGAAGTCGCCAACCTTGCATCCAATAACATCTGCTATTTTCTGTAATGTTCCTACTGTTGGATTTCTACTAAGGTTTTGGGCAAGTGTAACCCTTGTTATACCCATTTTTTTTGCAACTGCTTCCATTGTGAAGCCTTTCTGCTTGATTATTGTCTTTACTTCCATAAATGTATGATTTTAATCAATTGCAAATATAGAGTTAAAAATCGAATAAACAAATTAGATTTAGCTGTTTTGATTGAATATAGTCATTTGTATTAAAATATATTTAGATTATAATCATACTTGTGTTAAGCTTGTTAATATATGATAATAATCATACGAATAATGCGTTTGTTTCTTGTTTGTATGATTATAATCATTATGTTTGCATCATCAGAAACGAAGTAATAACAAATAAAACATATACGATCATGGCAACAAAAAAAATTGATGAGAAGAAAACATTGAAGTATGCAGTAGCATTCTACTTCTGTACATCAGGTAAGATAAACTTCATGTTAGGCAATAAAATGTATCAGCACATAAACACTGTTTATGACCAAAGAGAAGATGGCAGAGGCTTCAATACCTGTGAAGTTGTTTATAACTACAAGGTTCAAAAGTATGAGGTTCTGAATGTAGATTCAGAAATAGGTAACAAAGAGATTACGATATTAAATGTTTAACCGACGGGGCGAAAGCCCTGCGTAACATAGAAGATTATGACAAAAGAAGAAGTTTATAAATTGGCAACAGTTGAGAACCCAATTATTAACGATAACGGCAATAGAATAGAGTTTGCCAATGGTGATATGTATGCAAAGCAATCAATCACTAATTTGTATCGTAAAGTAAAAGTTTATTTTTAATTCGGTAGCCTTTGGGCTACCACAATACACACGATTATGAGACGATCCCATAAAGCAGATTTTGAAAATATGGTTAATGCAAAACAGTTAAAAGTCTATGATAGCCTTTCAGATGTAATGCCTAATACAGATAACGAGCTTGTAAAAGGACAGGTAGTTGATGTTGTTAATGGCTATGGCTGTATAGTTGGTCCGTTCGAGATATTAGGATTCTGTGATCCTTGTGCATCTGGTAGATGTGTTTACTTAGATTGGGATTGCTATTGGTTCGCTAAGAGACCTATTGATATAATAGTAAAGTAAATGATTATGAAAGCAGATTTAGTTTTAGTTATCAGCCCTAAAGCCCCATTGATGAAGCAACTGGGCAAAGTATTGGGTAAGTTATGTTCTATGTGCGACTTTTCTACCATAGAAAGAGGCGAGAAGTATGTCACGATACAGCATGATGAAACCGGTCTTGTAGTGGCTTATACGAGTGAAGAAAGATTGAATGTGAAACTTTAAATATAGATTATTATGGGTGAAATAGCAGATAGTTTAATAAGTGGTAAATTTGATTGCATCACAGGTGAATATTTAGGTGAGGCGGTTGGTTATCCCAGAACACATGCTTATGGTAGGCGTGAATATATGCCATCTGTTGAAAAGAAACCTACCAGCAAGGCAAATGTCTGTATTTCAAATATGTGCAAGAACAGAGGCTTTGACAATTGCGAAAAGGTTGAATTAGTTGCCAAATTCTTGTATAGTAAAGGTTACAAACAATTGCCTAATCTATCTCATCAGTATAAAATCATTCATAGCCAGTACAAGAATGATTTTAAAAAGTTTTTGGTTGAACAAGTAAAGCAAAGAAAGGATGAATAATATATTTACTATTTGTCATTCAGAAGAGGAAGCCAACGAAGTGGGGCACTTCATAATGGGGAAAGGTTACGAGGGTGTTCAAAATGATAGTTATAGATATTGCCGTGAAGCGATTTGGTGGGCTTTCAAAGAAGCTAAAAGACACCATTTATATTGTATCTATATTGGTGTTATAGGTTGCAAAATGGTTGTGTCCAGAACCAAGCGAGGTCTTAGACGAAATGGTCTTAAATACATAGAGAAAAGGCGAATGTTTTACAAATTATTAAGTAAGTATTGATAAATAGCTTATGAACTCAATTAACGTAAACGGTTGCAGCGTATGTCAACCCGGTAAAGAGAATTACACTACCTACACAACAAAGTTGAGAGGTAAGAGAGTGAGAATGTGCCAGTACGATTACCGTACTGAAAGTGGTGAACTGTTTTCTTGTTGTGCGCCTACTTTAGAGGCGTGCAGAGAGAAAAGGGATAAATGGCTTAGTTTACGACAATAAATCGATTGTCATAAATAACGATTGAAGATGTTTCTGTATCTTTGGTTATGGTTGTACCTTAGTGGTATGATCGCGGGTTAGAGCAGTGGTCAGCTCGTCACTTCGACTTGGTGAAGGTCAACGGTTCGATTCCGTTACCCGCAACTACTTAGTTATTAATTGAAAAATGACACGATTATGAATATTTTGACGCTTTCGATTAAACAGAAGTTTTTTGATGAAATTTTAGCCGGTAATAAAACACAAGAGTTTAGAGAGATCCGGCCTAATACTTCTCAAAAATATGTCCGGTATAAAGTTGATGACAAAGAATATAAGCATTTTGAAGAAGTACCAGAAGATCAAGAACCCGAAGTGGTGCCGGTTGAATACGATGCTATTAAGTTTCTAACCGGTGAGTACAAGGGTACACGTCCATTTGCGATCGTCGAAATAAAAGGGGCGAAAGTAGAGATCTTGACTGATGAAGACGGCGATGAAATCCCTTATGAAGTCGATGGCGTTGAATACGTAATGGCTCAGATCGTTTATGATCTAGGTAAGGTATTAGATAAATCCAATGTTTAACCATTAATAATTTGCTGAGTCGGTAGAAGAACTAACAGAACGGGTTTTGCGACCTCTAATTACAGAGGCGGCCGTAGAGGTTTGACGGTACCAGGAACAAACAGAGTTTCTCAAGGTGGTAGATTTATTACCAGAAATCAGCAGTACAGGAATGTGCGTGCTGGCTTAGGCATGAGTTCGGGATGACCTTGCTTGAGAGAACATATAGGACGATAGACCTCGTTAGAGTAAAATCTAATGAGGCTATCGTTTTTTGTTCTCTGGGTAAGGATAGCCTTGTGTTGCTGGATCTGATCTATCCTGAATTTGACCGGATTGTATGTGTATTCATGTACTTTGTTGAAGGATTAGAACATATCGAAAGGTATATCAAGTGGATAAAAGCTAAATATCCGAAAGTTGAGTTTGTTCAGGTGCCACACTGGAATCTTACTTATATTCTCCGATCCGGTATGTATTGTGTGCCTAATCCGAAGATAAAGCTCTTGAAGCTGGCAGATGTTGATTTAGCTATGCGGTTAAGGTTTGGCATCGACTTCGTTTTTTACGGGATGAAGAAAGCCGATAGCATGAACCGCCGGTTAATGTTGAATACCTATCCGGATTATGAAAACGCAGGGAAGGTTTATCCTCTGGCCGATTGGACGCAAAGAGATGTGCTTACTTACATGAGACAGAAAGGACTTCCCGAACCAGTCCGGTATTCAAACAAGGCATCTGGCGGTATCGGGTTCAATCTTGATTGTTTCTTATGGCTTCGTAAGAATTACCCGGATGATTTGAGGAGGATTATCAAAATTTTTCCAATGAGTGAAAGAATTTTATTTGAATATGACAATGGAACTAAGTAAATACATAAAGAGTGAATCGGTAGAACTTAATCGTTCTGCCATTCACTTTGCGGACTACAATCCCCGAAAACTATCCGAGGAGTCACGCAAGACCTTGAAGCGTGGTATTAAGAAATTCGGTCTGGTTGGTGGAATTGCAGTGAACAAGCGTACCGGTCTGACCGTAGTCAGCGGGCATCAGCGTTTGTCCGTCATGGATGAATTGCAGAAGTATCCGGAGAATGACTACAAGATCCGAGTTGATGTGATTGATGTAGACGAAAAGCAGGAGAAGGAACTAAATATTTTAATGAACAATCCAAATGCGCAAGGTACATGGGATTTCGATGCCCTTGCACAGCTTGTTCCCGATATTGATTGGAAAGACGCAGGTCTGACCGATGCCGATCTAAACATGATTGGCGTTGATTATCTGTTGCAGACCGAAGCGGAAAACTCCATTGCAGAAGCTCTCTCCGATATGATGCCACCTGTCACCGAACAGAAAGAAGCCGAGAAAGCCGCCAAGCAATTAGAGCGTGCAGAGAAGGTTGCCCACATGAAAGAAGTCAAGCAGCAGGTAAAGGAGAACGCACAGAAGACAGCCGAGGATATGGATGCCTATGTGATGTTGTCCTTTGATACCTACGAGGCGAAAGCTGCTTTCATGGCAAGATTTGGGTATGATCCGGATATGAAGTTTATAAAAGGAGAGGTGTTCTCTGACCAAGTAGAAAGGGTGGATTGATATGATAGAGCCTAAGCATGATTACGCAGGAGATAAATTTTATGAAGATGTTTTTGCATTTGCCTTTCAGGGGATGACAGATGCAGAGGTGGCTTATAGTCTTGGATTAACACCAGAAGTCTTTTCTCGGATGAAAAATGGAAAATATGAAGGGTGGAATGAAGAAGAAAATGATTATCGTAGCGAAAGATTATCTCAAGTGTTAGTGCGTGCTCGTATGAAAGTTAATTCTATTGTTCGTGGTGCATATTTGAAAGGAGCTTTGGGCGGGAAAAAGATAAAGAGTATCACGAAGCGTTATGTTCAGGATAGATGTCTGTGTGAAGGAAAAGATAAAGAGTGTGTCCAATGTGGTGGTACTGGATGGGTGCAACTCACGGATAAGGCTATATCTCAAGAAACAGAAGCAGAACTTCCTCCCAATATGCAGGCACTTTCTACATGGCTTTATCATCATGATGAAGAATGGAGAAAGTTGGAATCCACATCAAAAGTTGATATTACAACTAATGGGAAAGACATGGTAACGCCCCCTTCTGTAAATATTCAAGTTGTAGCCAATGACCCCCAATTATTGGAATTACAAGATAAGTCTGTAACATTAAAACAGGATAAAGAGTCGGGCAAGACGAACTAAATATGAAATGCACCCCGATTCTCTATCGGGCTATGAACGCTTTGAATAGTGGTCGGTTTAATGTAATGGTCTTTGAAGGAGGTTCTCGCTCATCAAAGACCTATTCGCTTATTCAGTTCTTTATCATCTATGCCATTAATAATTGGCAACGTTCTAACCGTGTTGTCATAGCCCGCAAAAAAGGAACATGGCTGGCATCTACGGTATGGACGGACTTTAAAAATATACTCTTAGAACTTGGTTTGTTTAATTGCTGTCGAATAAATAATACAATCAAAACGATTCAACTTTATACTACTACATTTGAGTTTGTAGGACTCGACGATGTTCAGAGACTTCATGGATTAACTACAGACATATTTTGGATTAATGAGGCTATGGAGGCATTGAAGGATGACTTTGACCAATTGGAACAAAGATGCTCTCGTTTTGCTATTCTTGATTACAATCCATCGGCAGAGGAACATTGGATTTATGACAATGTATGTACACGTGATGATTGTTACTTTGACCATTCGACTATGTTGGATAATCCGTTTATCCCGGAGAATATGAAACGGAAAATATTATCCTACGAGCCTACTGAATACAACTATTCACAAGGTACGGCGGATAAGCGTAAATGGCTTATATATGGACTTGGTAAGCGTGCAAAAATTGAAGGTCTGATATTTGAAAATTACACTATCATTAAGGACGTTCCTATATGGGTTAAACGTAGATGGTACGGATTGGACTTTGGGTATAGCAATGATCCAACTGCCTGTTCTGAAAATGGATTCTTGGATAATACCATTTATATAGATGAAAAATTCTACGAGACGAATTTGCTTTCCTCTGATATAATAAAGAAGTTCAAGAAACTTCCTAAACTTAAAATATGGTCGGAGAGTGCAGATCCTCGTTTAATTGCAGAGATACACAATGCAGGGTTCAATATTCACCCAGTGCAAAAATATGCCGGTTCGGTAGAAGCTGGTATTGATTTTATGAAATCAAAGAAAATATATATCACAGAAAACTCACTTAATGCAAAAAAAGAATTAGATAATTACACCTATCAGCAAGACAAGAACGGGAAGTGGCTTAACGAGCCGGTTGATGACTTTAATCATATTTTGGATGAAGTGCGGTATTGTTGTATGATGGAATTAATGGGAAAACGTCCCGTTGTAGACCATTCTGGAGTATTTGGACATTAAAATATAATCAAATGAAAACGATAGACGAAATTTTAGCACTCGAAGATATAGACCGGAAAATCTACTATCTGAAAAAAGGTCGTAAAACTCAGCTTCCAGACCGGGAGAAACTATATGCTGATTGGGACCCCAATAAGCATGAAATCATCATGGATGAAGAAAAGTATCCACAGATAGAAATCACTATTGAGCAGGAGAAAGAGGTATTTGACGAAAAGACAGGCAAGACTACTGTCATCCCGAAAAAGACAAAGAAGGTTGATCCTAACCGGATTGCCCTTCCTCTTGAACAGGATATCGTGAACATCCAAACGGCTTTCACCGTTGGTACTGAGCCAAAGATGAACTGTACTCCAGATGAATCGGAGAAAGGTATCTTTGAAGCTTTGAAGCAAGTCCTGAAGAAGAATAAAATCAAATATCAGAACCGGAAGATTGTTCGTTCTTGGCTATCAGAACAGGAAATAGCTGAATACTGGTATGTAACAAAAGACGATGGCTTCTGGGCGAAGTTAAAGGCAAAAGTAGCCAATCTATTTGGCAAATCTATGCCTCAATACAAACTACGTAGTGTTCTTTGGTCACCGTTCCGGGGTGATAAGCTATATCCTTTCTTTGATGATTCTGGCGATATGGTCGCTTTCTCTCGTGAGTACAAAAAGAAAGACCTGGACGACCACGAAATCACCTGTTTTATGACTGTGACGAAAGATGTAGTTTACCAGTGGGAGTTAGACAAAGGTTGGGAGATGGTTCCCGCTTTCAAGCATGGCTTTAAGAAATTACCAGTAGTATATAGCTACCGACTGGAGGCATATTGTGAGAAGATAAAGACTATTCGTGTACGTTTGGAAAAACTTCTTTCCAGCTATGCTGATTGTATCGACTATCATTTTTTTCCTATCCTAAAACTGTTCGGAGATGTAGAAAAGATGTCCGGTGAGTTCAGGAGCCGTGTTGTTCAGTTGACGGGAGAGGGGGCAGACGCAGTATATTTGACTTGGAATCAAACCAGCGATCCTGTTCGAGTCGAGTTTGAAAATCATTTTAACCAAGCGTATGCGCTAACTAATACTCCGCGTATATCATTTGATCAGCTAAAAGGGAGTGGTAACGCATTATCAGGTGTTTCCTTCCGTTATGTCTTTATGGGAGCGCACATGGCAGTAGAAAATTCAGCAGAAGAAATCGGAGCTTTTATGCAGAGACGTATTAATTTCCTCATATCGGCACTTGGCTCAATCAATACTAATTTCGAAAAACCTTCCGAAACAATTGATGTTGAAGTTGAAATTCAACCCTATATTATTGATAATTTGGATGATAAAGTATCTACTGCTGTCTCCGCTGTAAATGGTGGAATATGGTCACGCCGAGAAGGTATCTTGTTTGCCGGAAACATGGATCGCATCGACGAAGAGCTGAAAGAGATTGAAGAAGAGCAAGCTGCAAAGACGAAAATCGAAAGAATAGAACAAAAATAGGTGGCTTAGTTAGAAAAATTACGAGGTTTATAAATTCGTGTATTTAAAAATAGAACATTTTAATCATTTTAGTCATGGGAAAGAAGAAGCCTAAGAAGAAAGGCGGTAAAGGCTGCTGATCAGGATAGCGGTTGCTCCGGTGGGGTAGCCGCTATTTTTTTTATATTCATAGTAAAATAATGAATACTATGTTTGTTTGTATTCGTAATATTACTATATTTGCATAGTAATTAAGTCCAAGCGTTATGAGTTACAAATCAATTAAAGACGTTGTAACTATGTTGCAAGAAAACGGTTTTGAATTTAAGAGTCAGAAAGGTAGCCACTTGAAGTTTGTCAAAGGCGACAAGACAGTTATCGTACCGAATCATAACAGCAAAGGCGTTGAGAAAGGCACTTATTACAGCATTTTGAGACAAGCGGGGCTAAAGTAGCCCCCCTTGTTCTCATTTAAAAAAATAGGAGGTAATATGAAAACGGTAGAAGTAATTGTTGAACATGCGGGAAAGAATCTAAGTGCGTACATCGAAGGTGCTCCGGTCATTACTGTTGGTAACGACATGAAAGAGATTGAGGATAATATGAAAGAGGCTATCGAATTGTACTTAGAAGACAATCCTAATCCAGTAGAGATTCTGACCGGAGAATTTGAGCTAAAGTTTAAGATCGATGCTGCCACTTTTATCAATTACTACAGCAGCATCTTCACGAAAGCGGCATTAAGCCGGATAACCGGCATCAATGAACGTCAGTTGTGGCATTATGCTGCCGGAGTGCATAAACCCCGCAAACAACAACTGGAGAAGATTCAGAAAGGTATTCAGTCTTTGAGTAAGGAATTGTCGGTTATAAATTTATTGTGATAATGGAAAATACAGAAATTGTTTTAAATTTTCCTGTACATAAATTGAATAGTGAAATAACAGAGAAAATTTCAAAAATTCGATCATCGCAAATTCCAGAACAAATTCAAAAAGGATTGCAAAATGAAATTATGTGGGTTGATCTCTTAGGGAAGATTACTACGGTCGCTGAGTTAGATTCTCTTAATAGAGTCAAGTTATCTTCTGCATATTGCCAGTTCTTATGGATCATATGTGATATAGCAATTAAAACTTATGATGCTAATGTTTTAGAATTGGAATTGGCAAAAGAAACAAAGGAAATAAAAGACGCTTTAATTAAAATGGTAAAACTGTCTCAAAAAAGAACAAAAGAAATTGATGTGTTAAACGAAATTATAGATCATCAGGCTGTTTTTGAGAAGGCTTTTTCTGAATTTGGACTAGCAGAACAATTGATAACAACTAAATTCACAAAGGAGGATGTTAGCCGTTTTAATTGTTTGGATATGACCAGTGATTATGGAAGTAAAACTAATTCAGTCTATTGTTATGGTATAATTTTTATTCTTTTGCATGAATTAGCTCATTTCCGATTTGGGCATATTTGTCCTACTAAAGAAGATGAGAAAGATGCAGATAGTTTGGCCTTTTGGGATATTTATTATGACGTTCTAGATACAGATAAGATTACTGCGACTCTTGGGGTTATTTCAGCTCTTTTTTCATTACTGTTTTTTTCAAAGGATTTAAATGGAGATGAACAACATCCTGACGAAGACAAAAGAGTATTTGAAATATTTGACATAGTGCGAGACGATTGTGCTAATTACGCAGGATTGATAGTACAATTTTTTAAACTATGGGCTTTCTATTGGAATATAAAAGATTTTCCTTCTATGTCAGAAACATATGAACAAACCTTAGATGATATTAAGAATTGGCTTGAAAAAAAGAAAAAATAAAATCGTTAGGCGTGATTCCTACCCGGTTTCACGCCTTTTTATATATATTCAGCACATTGCCTCTTAATGTGCTTTTCTTCTCCCTTCAAAATTTCCCCTTCTATTCCCATCCATTTACTTTTATGCTGATTTTACGACAATAGCTCTATTGTCATGTATTCCGTATTCTGAAATTTCTTATCTATACATAACCTATCTACTTTTATACCAAAGATTTTAAACGAAAATTCATACGGTATGAAAGAAAAGATTTTAGCATTACTCAAAACCAAATTCCCTGGGGTTGATGAAGCTACTTTAAGCCGGATCGCTGAAAAGAAAGCGGTCGGTGTTACGGACGAAAGCCAATTACAGACAATCGCGGATGGAGTAGGCTTTCAGGACGTGTTAAATTCCTATGGTGATTTCCGGGCTAATACAGCCGTTACCTCCGCAGTGACTAACTACGAGAAGAAACACGGCTTGAAGGACGGTAAGCCAATCGAAATCGAGAAACCGGTAGAAAAGCCTGTTGAGAAACCTGCTGATGACATGGCAACCATCATCGCCAATGCAGTGAGCGCAGCCATGAAACCTCTCTCCGATAAACTTACTCAGTTTGAGACAGAGAAGTTACAGGCTACCCGTCAGGAGCAGATTTTGGCAAAGGCTAAAGAGTATGGTATTCCCGAATCGCAAGCAAAGCGTTACGGTATTCCTGAGGACGCAGACTTGGATGCTTATTTCAAGGATGTAAAGCAGGAATTGACGAACGAAGGCTTTGAGGGCGTGAGAAGTCCCGAAGTAGGTGGTGATACGAAAACGGAAGCGGAATCTATCGCCAGCATGATTAGCGAGGGGACAAAAACGATTGTTGAACAAAACAAAAATTAATCATGGCAGCAGGTACTAAGTACAATTTAATCCCTGAAAAGGAGGTGCAAGAATTTTACCGTGTTGAATCCGGTGTCAGAAAGAGCGGCCCGTGGAAGTTGGATATTACCAATCTGGTGGTAGGATCTTTCTTACCTGTGTTCACCCCGGTTCAGGCTGATTTGGTAAAGCGCACACTTGTACCCGTCCGCAACGTGAAAGTTGTGGAAGTTTATGCTAATGGAGCAGATGCTTTATCTATCAAAATCGCAAAAAAATCGCTGGCTTATGTTGGTATGTTCATTGGGAACGGCACTAAAGGTGCAGAGGTTTCCGCTATCGACAAATCAAACGAAAACTACGACGTTCTGACTATCAAAGCCGCTTTCGGTGCTGATATTGAGAAAGACACTGTTCTTTTTGAAGCCACAGCAGTAGGAGGCACAAAGAAGAAGCATACTGCAAACTTCGTTCTCTTCGACGCAAAGAAAGTTGAAGACGATGGCGCTGTTCTCTGCACTCTCTTGATGCAGGCGTATGAAGTGAAGGAAAGCAAATTGATCCTCCCGATCCATGATCTGGATAAGGCCGGATTAACAAGTCGTTTCCAGTTTGAGTATTAATCATAAAAAGTTTAGATATGAATTTGACCATACAAACTTTATTTACAGATCCTAACATCGTAAAAGCGGTGATTGACCGTGTGCTTCAATTGAGATTGGATACAATCTACTGGAAGCAGTACGGTGATTTCTTGGAGACCAAACAGCGTGTTTTCAAGACCTATTTAGGAACGGTTACAGGTGTCGTTGCCGGGTCTATCCTTGGTAAGAATGACCAGAAACCGTTGAGAGAAAGACGTAACCTTGGAAGCGGTTACACCGAAATCGCTTATCTGGGTGACCGTTATCAGATGGACATCGAACGTCTGTCTCAGTTGCAGGACATCATTGATAAATTCAATGCCGCTAATACCGCAGATCAGCGTACTATCTTACAGGAGATTATCGACTTCATTGTTGATGATTACCGCCAGATCTTGCTTGCTCCGCACAAGCGTATGGATATTGTTGTTCCTGAATTGTTGATGACCGGCAAAGCAGAGGTTCATTTAGCGGACAATAAAGAAAATATTGAGTTGCTCGATATTGAGTTGCCATTCCATTTCCTTACTCCAGAAGTTGCAGCAAAAGATAAGTTTATCTCTTACTTGCAGCAGGAGATTCAGAAGCTTAAAGCCAAATACGGTGTGTTCTCCAAAATGATTATGTCTCGTAACACATTCATGAAGAATATTGTAGCTGCTTCCGAGTTCGGGGATAAGTTCAAGATGATTCTTGGCGAGCGTGAGTTCATGGTTAATGCTGGATTGGTTACAGACCAAATGGCATCTAGCGTATTTACAGGTATCGGTCTTCCGGCAATTGAAATCAAGGAAGATTACGTTGAGAATCAAAACGGAGAGAACGTACAGATTTATCCAGACGACCGTATCACCCTGTTGCGGTCTGACAAAGTGATGAAGATGCGCCACCACAAGCCGTATGTAATGACAGACCCAGTACCGGGACGTTCTTACAATACAGCGGAAGGTCAGATGTCCGTATGCAACTATCGTGACGAAGAGGGTAGATACATGGAATACACCGCCGAATGGATTCCCGAGTTTACCGCTCCGAACAAGATTGTGAACTTCGATCTTTCTACGATGAACGCATGACGGTAAATGAATACATATCACAGAGGTTTCAGACCTTCGGCGTTCAGTTGTCGGAGGCTGACCTTCTAGATATGTGTCTTTCCTCGAAGATAAGCGGAGAGGATGAGATGAGCGAGGATTGCCAAACGCGGGTGTCGGTGGCGATTGCGAAGTTCATCCCCTCTCTTTTACTTCGTGCTACCTCAATCAGTGAAAGCGGTTTTTCTATGTCTTGGAATATCGAAGGGATTAAACAGTACTATTCTTTCCTCTGTAAACAATACGGACTAAAGGATGAACTGAGTAACAAACCTAAAGTTTCTTTCTGGTGATGATATTCGCTCCACACATATTACAGGTTAAAGTGACTAAGCCGATGGATAAGGATGATTTCGGTCGACCGATTCCCGGTACCGGTGGTGAAAGCTGGCAGGAGGTATGTAAATGTCGTTGTGATGATGTGAGTGCGGAAAAGAAAGTTTCCATCAATGGTGTTCTGTATGATTTCAAATATAAGGTAGTCTTTGACAAGCCGACAAAGGTTGAAGCAGGAGTAGAAGTCCGTTGTTTGAATCTTGATGGAAGCATAAGAGGGGAGGGGATTGCTAAAAGTCCTTTGGAGACAAACTATTTTTCCTACAGAGTAATATGGTTGGAATAGATGCAGACTTTTCGGATGTTGACCAGTTCTTTGAGGACGGAACAAGCGAAGTTGTTGCTGGTATGAAAGAAGAGGGAGAGTCATTTGTTGAAGATGCAAAAGCTACCGGGAGCTATCAAGACCACACAAAACATTTGAGAGAATCGAATGATTATGAGGTTGACGAAGATGGCTTGACTCTGAAAAACGAAGCTGATTATGCTTCATTCGTGGAATCCAAAGGTTTTGAAGTTGCAGGAAGTGCAGCGTTAAGAACATTAGAACGATGTAAAAGAAGATTTGAACGATGATAGTAACTACCGACATAGGAAACATTCTCTACCGGGATTGCAAGGCTTTCGGGATAGACATAGTACCGGACGGTGAAACGCTGACGGGTGAATTGAAGTCTGAAAGGATTGCTATCCACGCAAAGAAGCAACAGCCGGGAACTTATTGGAAGAAGTCTTTTGCGGAAGTGAATCTTTGCGTTCCTGATTTAGGAGAAAACTCCGCTAATTCCATTCGTTTGGGTGAACTCGAACGAAGAGCCAACAAGCTGTTTGATGATGTAGTAAGCACCTATGACGGCACAACCTATCGTTACTCGATTGATTCAATTGGCACAGAAGTGGACACGGATTTAAAGTGTCATTATGTGAATGTGAGAATTTTGTTTGAAGTATTAAACGTAAAATGAGAAAATATGAAACCATTTATTGGAATTAAAAAGATTTGGTACGGTGCGGTTATAACTGCTGCCGTTACACCTGCTTCCTTAAAAACGTGGTTAGGAACTGCCACAGAAGTGAAGAACTCCCATCAGGACACTTGGGGATACACAGAAGATGACCCGACTACGACTGATTACATCAATGAGTTGACCGGAAAGGTTTACTACAAGGACGTTACCGCTAAAGGTGCAAGAACTATGGCATTTACTATGGGAGAATATTCCTTTGAAGACAAGAAGGAGTTGCAAGGCGGTGAGCTTGTAAAAGACGGTCAGGCTGTTGTTGGCTGGCATGAACCGGATGTCGCAGAGGTTATCAACAAGGCGATTGTCGGTCAGACTAAAACCGGTAATTACATTGTGTTTACCAATGCCTCTATAATCGGTAAAGGTAACTTCGTTGAGAAGAATATCGGACTGGGTGTTTCTGCTGTCGCAATGGAAAATCCAACTGCTAGTGTAGCTGGTGAGTACTGGATTGATGGTGAAAAAGTGGATGCTCCTGCAGCATAAATTTAAGGTGAAAAATAATGTTTTCAGGATGGCGGTGGGTGATTGCTCACCGCTTTTTTAATTTCAATACATGGAAAAAGCTTCAAAAATAGTAAGTGCAGCCGTTTTAGGAAAAGACTTTGAAACGGTGTTTGTGAATGGTAAAGCCTACGTAATCCATCCTCCAACTATTCATAAGATAGCCGGTGCCGGATATTACCTCTCCGATTTGAAAGATGGGATTACGGTAATGGATATGCTTCGATCATTAAAGGATGTTGATACGGCTTCTCGCGCGCTCTCGTGGCTCATACAAGGCGATGAAACTCTGCATGAAGAATTGTCTCATGGAACATTCGATGAAGTGATAGAGGCTTTAGCAACAGGTCTTTCAATGATTTCTGCTGAAAATTTTTACAAGCTGTCAGTTTTAGCCAAGAACGTTGCTCTACTGACAGCAAAGCAACGGTCGTAGGAAACAACTGTTTACTGGGACAGATAGCAACGTTCATGGAAAATCTGCATCTGTCTTATGATGAAGTCGTGTACAAGATACCATATAGAAACATGGTTATTATACAAAAGGACAAGCTCCATACTGTGTACGGAGAAGTTATGGAGGAAGTATCAGAAGAAGAATTTTTCAAAACCAAGGGTAAGAACCCATTAAAACAATAATATATGCCGAAGCTCGTATTCCGTGTGGCTTCCGATTGGGAGGAAGTCGTAAAATTAAGAAATGAGATAGCTAAGTTAAAGCAAGAGTTGAAGGGTATGGATAGCACACAGTCTCCTGCCGATTTTAAAACACTCAATACCCAGCTTGCTGCATCCACGCAACGAATGAATGAGTTGGTAACGAATGCTGCTAAAGCTGGTGCGGAGATGGAAACTGGCTTCAAGAGGAAGATATTCGCTGCTTCACAGTCTGTTAATGGGTTTACTGAAAAGATTATCGCTCAAAAGGCAGTAGTTAAGGATGTGGAAGCCGATGTTAAGCGTCTCGGTGATGCTTATCGCACTGCATTGAAACGTAATCCATTGTCTGCAAACAGTAAATTAGCTGAATATACATCTGCAAAAAAGGCTCTTGATGAAGAAAAGTCCGCTTTGTTCGGATTGACACAGGAGCAAGCGAATGCCCGACTATCTGTGAAGAAACTTCGTGACGAGTATTCTCTTTACAAGGATGATGCAAAAGGTATAACAGAGGTTAATAATGGGATTACTATTTCATGGAAGCAAGCATTAGGTGTTATCGGTGGTGCTGCTATGCTAAAATCCCTTGTTTCTGATATTACTCATGTAAGGATGGAAATAGATTCGGTGGAAAAATCTTTTGCAGCTTTATTAAAATCAGAAGACAAAGCAAAGGAGATGATTGGAGGTTTAAAAGAACTTTCAATCAAAAGCGGATTAAATACCTATGGAACAGCTCAAACACTTCTCGGCTTTAATGTTGATGCAGAGAAGATACTTCCAACATTGAAAAGCATAGGAGATATAACAATGGGGAATAATGAGAAGTTTTCCTCAATGACACTTGCCTTTGCTCAGATGTCTGCCGCTGGCAGACTGATGGGGCAAGACCTTAATCAGATGATTAATGCGGGTTTCAATCCTTTGCAGGTTATTTCTGAAAAGACGGGTAAGTCCATTGCTGTTTTAAAGAAAGAAATGGAGCAAGGTGCTATTTCATCTGAAATGGTAGCGGATGCTTTTGCCACTGCCACTGCCGAAGGAGGTCGTTTTTATAATATGCTCGAAAAGCAAAACACTGGAATTAGAGGCGAGAAAAACAGACAGAGCGCAGTAATTAAGGAGAAATTGAATGAAATAGGCGAAGCAAATGAGAAGATTATAGCAGGTTCGTATCGCGTTACCACTTTTTTGATCGAGAACTATGAGACTATCGGCAAAATATTGGTTGGGCTTGTTGCTACTTATGGAACGTATAGGACTGCCGTAATGTTGGTTACTGCTGCCGATAGTAAACATACTCTTGTGGAGATTGGGCTTACTAATGCCCGGATATTGGCACGAAAAGCACAACTTGCATTGAATGCTGCCATGCTCACTAATCCTTACGTGTTATTGGCTGTTGCTGTAGGAGGGCTTGCTACAGCAATGTGGGCAATGTCTGATAGTACAACTGCTGCTGCACGTGCCCAAAAGGAATATAACGACATTAAAGATACAGCATCTAAAAAAGAACAGAAACATAAACAAAAGATAGAGGAACTTCTTACAGCTGCACGCGATGAAAGTTTGGCAACTCTCACCCGTCAAAAATCTTTGGAGGAACTCCGAAAGGAATATCCGAAAATCTTTGGACAATATGATATTGAGAAGTTAAAGTTGGAAGATATTCTGAAATTGAAACAACAGATTAACGAAGAGGATTCAAACCGCTCTGTTCAAGGTAGAAAAGATGATTATACTTCTCTAAAACAAATGGTTGCTAACCAACGGAGATATTTACAGCTGTTTGACAATCCAGAGCTTCGCAAAAATATGTCTGATGCCGATATGCAAATATGGAAAATGTTTGCAGGTAAACAGTCCTACGTGCAGGTACGTGAACAGATGGGGAAAAACTCCGAACTACTAAAGAAGTATCAGAAAGATGTATTGGATGATAATATCTCCGCTTATAAAGCCAATCTTAAAAACTATTCTAAAGAAAGATTAGAGGCTGAATTAAAAATGGCCCAATCTTCTGCATCAAAGCGTAATGGTTTTAATGTTGATGGAATGATGGTCAAAGGTGGGGATTTAGAAAGTATTATCTCATCTATAAATGGCGCGTTGTCAGAAAAGAAATCTCCTAATACCTATAAGCAAGATTACGAGGAAGCTAAGAAAGATTGGGAGGATGCCCAAAAAGACCTATCTGAAATAGAAAAGGATAAATCTAAGTTTACCTCAAAGCAATATGAAGAAGCTAAGAAACGGAAAGATACTGCTGAAAAGGCATATAAAGATTTGGGCGGTATTACAGGTAGTTCATTAAGCAAACAAGAGAATCAATCCGAAAAACTCCGCCAGCAAACGGAGAAATACAATCTTCTCCTTAACAAACAAGCATTAGAGCAACAACGTTTTGCCGAAGACTTACAAATGAAAGTCGATGAATCCCGAATCAAAGCAATGAATGAAGGCTCAAAGAAAACCATTGCCCAGATGGAACTCAACTTTGAGAAAGAGATGCAAGCTATTGATCGGCAAAAAGAGGATGCTTTACGTAAGAAAATAGAAGATGCCCGCTCTGCTTTTGAGTCTAATCCTAAAAACAAGGGAAAGTCGTTTGATGCTACCGGAATCGAATTGTCGGATGATGAGAACAAATACTTTGACGAGCTTTATAAAGCTGCCATCGCCAATAATGAAAAGGCATATTCCGAACTCGCAAACCAATATCTTTCATATACAGACCAACGTCTTGCAATAGAAAAGAAGTTCAATGATGATGTTGCTTTGTTGCAAGAAGCCCGTAAAAGAGCTGAAGCAAAAGGCGATACGGATGAGGTAGCAAAGATAGACCGCAGTATTGGTAAGCGTACAGAAACAAAGAATGAAGACGTTTTCAAACTCGATGCCGAACAATTCAAAAAAAGCATGAATTGGGAGCAAGTTTTTGGCAACCTAGATAAGGTTTCTACCGATACATTGAAAAAGTTGAAGTCCAATCTTAAAGACTTTATTTCAGCTCAAAAAGACCTTTCTCCCGAGAACCTGAAAGAGCTTGTCGATGCTATTGAGAGGATAGATGATAAAGTTTCAGAGCGTAACCCCTTCGAAGCGATGAGCACTTCTTTCAAGTCGCTAAAAACGGCCACCGATGCGGAACGCGAAGCGCAGGAAGCATACAACAAGGCTCTTAAAGAAGACACAGACGAAGAGAAGAAGAACGCTAAAGCCACCCTTGAAAGTGCTAAAAACAACAAGCAGAAAGCCCTGTCGGAGGCTACCACTGCATTGCATAAAGGCGTGGATGAAATCGGTCGGTATGTCGAAGCTGGCAATCAGGTTATCGGCATTATGGAAACACTTGGGGTAAAGACACCAGAATGGTTGGAGGGCGCGATGTCTGGCTTTGGTGAGATGCTGAACGGTCTTGAAAAGATGGATCTCACTAAGCCGATGTCGATTGTCACAGGTGGTTTGCAGACGATAAAAGGGGCATTAACGAGTGTAGTTTCTTTGGGCGGTCTTATTCCAGGATTCGGAGGTGCCGATTACTCCCGTTACAACAAGATGAAAGAAGAATATGACACCCTTGTTGATGTATGGGATACGCTTATTAGTAAAAAACAGCAGTATATTGATATATCCTATGGTGATGAAGCGCGCAAAGTCGGGCAAGAAACATTGGATCTACTGGATAAGAAGGCAAAAAGCAATGTTACACTTGGTCTAGAAAGGCTTAATGCCGGTGCAAGTATCGGCTCTCATTCTATTGGCGTTCGTCAGCGGAAGGGAATGTCTAAAGAGGGATGGGATGAACTTCGTAAGGCAGCGCAATCCATAGGGTTCGACTACAATTCGGTTGCCGATGATCGTATGACCGGACTGTTTGACCTTACCGCCGATCAGTTATCCGAATTGCAGGATGAAGCTCCTACATTTTGGGCAAAATTGGACGGTGATGTTCAGGAATACCTTCAAAATGTCATTGACTGCAATACGGAGATAGAAAGCATGAAGGACAAACTGAACGAAACCATGACCGGTGTCTCTTTTGATTCTTTCTATGATAGTTTTATATCCACTCTTTCAGATATGGATAAGAACAGCAAGGATATGGCGGATGATTTCGGGGAATATCTTAAAACTGCAATCCTCTCCAACCTGGTAGCGAATAAATATCGTGATAAGATTGAAGCGTTGTATAATGATTGGGCTAGTAAATCCGATTCGGATGATGACGGCATATTTGATCTTACCGCAGAGGAATCCGAACAATTAAAAGCTGCCCAACGAGCCTTGGCGGAGCAAATGATGGCCGAAAGGGATGCGATGGCCAATGCTTTTGGTTGGAACTCCGGTAAATATTCTCAATCATCCTCTAAAGGAGGATTTCAGGCTATGTCGCAAGATACCGGAAGCGAATTGAATGGACGCTTTACCGCCTTGCAGATGGCAGGTGAAGAGATAAAGAGTCAGAACGCCCTTCAATCTCAGTCTTTGAATATTCTAACGATGAAAGCGGATGCCATTCTCTCGGTAAATACAGAAACGAGAAACATTGCAGATGATACACGGGACTTGATAGCAAATTCCTATCTTGAACTTGTACAGATATCAGAGAATACAGGAGCTATCGTGAAGCCTATTCAGCAGATTCAGAAAGATATAGCGGAAGTAAAGAAGAACACATCTAAATTATAAATTATGACAAATGACTTAAAAATTAACGGCCTTGATGCCTACCGGCAATGGGGTATAAGAATGGGTGATGGTTTCCTTGATACAATCGGTGCACCCGCGCCTATGAAAGAATTTATTGAAAACAAATCCCGATTGGAACATGGGAAACGGGTTATAACCAATAATCCTAAAGTAGATGAACGAGAAATAACACTATCTTTCACTATAGAAGGTAATTCTCAATCAGATTATCAGACAAAAAGAAAGGCATTCTTCGATGAATTATATAAAGGGGCAGTAGATATTCAAATTCCTGCTAACAGTAGCGAGATTTATCATTTGATTTATCTTGGGAAGAGTATTACCTATGCGCAGAGTTTAGACCGGACATTTGGTAAAATTTCGAGTAAGTTTTCGGAACCGAATCCGTCTATTCGTACTTAATTCACGACATTGGGCCTATTGTCGTATATAGGAATATTCATAAATTGGATACCCTTTTTTTATCTTCGATCTTTGAAGAATGATCGAGATAAAGGACATATCAGGCAAGGTCAAGTTTAGCACACCGATCAATGTGGGGGCGAAAGGCCGGTTCATGCTAATGAAGGAGGATTATATAACCATCCCTTTCAGCACGGACATACCTGTTGATCTCAAGCGTGGCGATTACGTGGATCTCAGAGGAGTGTTTGATGATGCCTTGGGCGGGAAACTGGCGAAAGTATATAAATACCTCACTCTTCAGAATCCATCCGTTATTCCGGGTAAATACAGTTACGAGCTAAGGTTTGACGCTTATTATTACGAGTGGAATACGAAAATCTTCAAATTCACTCCGGAAAGTCACGGTCAGGAAGCTGGCTGGAATCTTACAGCCCCCCTCGATATTCACCTAGGCCTGTTCCTACGTAATCTGAAAGCGAACGGATATACATACAACGGGGTTGATTACATTTTCGACATAGATTCCACGGTTGAGAACAAGGCGTTTTTGATGACATACGATAATATTCATTTGTTGGACGCCCTCTTTTCGATGGCATCGAAAGATAAATGGAACTGTGATTGTTGGATAACCGATAATGTCATACACTTTGGCCGTTGCGAGTTCGGTGACGCTGTCGACATTGAACTAGGCGTTGAAGCGGCCGCCATGACCCGAAGCGAAAGCAAGGGTACTTATGCCACCCGCGTTTATGTGTTCGGAGGTACAAGAAATATACCGGCCAACTATCGTCCGGTGGATGAGCAGGCAGTAGTAAATGGAGTTGTTCAGAAGCGGCTCATGCTTCCGGAGGGTACTCCTTGCATAGATGCTTATCCCGGTATGACCGACACCGAAGCGGTGGAGGACGTAGTGGTATTTGACGATGTGTTTCCGAAACGGATCGGCACGTTGTCAGACGTGACTACCGTAGACAGGGATACGGAGACAGACGGTGAAGTCACCGGCCAGTTCAAAGCCTACCAGTACCAAGATCCCGGTCTCGATTTCAAAGAAGATTATATATTGGAGGGGGAAGAGCTGAAAATCACCTTCCAGTCCGGCAAACTGAACGGGATGGTGTTCGGTGTAACGTTCAAGCCTGAAGGGACGGACAAAGGCAGCCAGATATGGGAGATCATAGCGAACGAGGATTATGGGCGTTTGCTTCCCGATGAGATAATGTGCCCGGAGAATGGAGATGAATATGTTCTTTCCGGATTTAATATCCAACTCGTTTCCGACCAGTATATACCGGAAGCGGAAAAAGAGTTATTAGCCAAAGGACAGGAGTATGTAAAGAAAACAAGTATCGATGACGGTACATACCCAACTACCTTGGACTCCGAGTGGGTCTATCAGGATCAGATAAACAGGACGTATGACGCGGGCCAGAGGATCCGGTTGATAAACCCCGCTTTCTTCCCGTCTGATGGACGGATCAGCCGTGTGATCGGCTGGGAAATGAACTTGGATATACCTTACGATTCCCCTGTCTATACGATCGGAGAAAGTACACAATACAGCCGGATCGGTGAGCTGGAGGATAAGGTGGACACGCTTACCTATAAAGGACAGACCTATACCGGTGGTGGTGGAAGCGGCGTATATATCATACGAACGAATGATTCCACGCCAGCCAGCGACAGCAACGTGTTCTCCGCCCTTCGCTCGTTGACGACATTCTTACGCAAGGACAAACCGGATGTAGCGGGCTTTGATATTACATTTGAGCAAGATATTATTCTATCCGGCGAGAAATCCTCCATCTACTCAGACCGTTATGCGGGCGGTTTCGGCCATGAGAACGGGTTCCGCCTGCTCGCCGACGGCACGATGTGGCTGAAGGACCTGAGGGTGAAGAATGACTCCATGTTCGCCGGTTCCCTATCCTCTCCTACATTCGCCTCCGGTTTCCCGAACGGGACGGGATTCATGATAGCGCCTTACAAGGTGACGAACGCCGCCGGTGTGGAGGAGACTAAATACAAGCTGGAGATCGATTCGATCTCGGTACGCAACGAGCTTAAAGTATATACGTTCGTGGTCTCGCAACTGCTTGGCGAGAATGATAACCGCATCTTCGCCGGAATGATGGAGGTGGATCATTACGACCCGGAGACCGGCCGGATCTACTTGGATACCGACGGGGGCAGGTTGTACAACCCGTTCCGGGAAGGCGATATCCTCATGGTACAGCAGTTTCAAGGCGATCCTACCTTGCAGAACGACTACAAGATGACCAAGTCGTACGAGCTGAAGGTGGTGGAAGTGGCCGTAGGGGACCTCTCCGACGGCGAGAACCGTCTGGACTGGCTCCGTTTCACGAATTTCGTGGGAAATCTGTCGGACATCGCCAAGAGGGATACCCTTTGCCGTGTGGACAACCCGGATAACTCCACCCGTAGCGGCATCATGAAGATCACTACGGTGGATGAGTTCGGCACGCCCTACATGGACGTGATCCGTGGGATGAAGACCGATCCGGAAAACTGCGTGAAAGTAAGGGTGGGAAACATGAACGGTCTGGTAACGCCTTATTTCGGGAGGCTGGAGGGCGATGGTATATACGTGGAGAATCTTTACGCCCGTGGGCAGTTCATGCTCGATACGGGGGAGAACGTGAAGACCAAGTTCGAGATCGTGGAAGGCAGGCTTTCCAGCGAGATGTCTTCCGTGCGCTACGAGCTATCGGAGAAGGATAATTGCCTCACGAACGCCTCTTTCTCCGCTGATACGGTAGGATGGGTACTCGGTAACGACGTGTCGCTATTCACGGTGAAGGAGCGTTTCATGGCCGTGAACGATTCCTTCTACGCTGAGAAGGATAAGGTTACAGGGATCGTGGAGGTATCCAGCCGCAAGGCCCTTTATATCAAGAACTCGGGAGTAAAGCAATTAAACTCCTACCTGAAGAACAAACCGGACGGCCAACTGGAGATGCCCGACGGGACGAAGGTATGGCCTAGCTATTACGTATCGTTCATGTACATGGTAAAGACCGCCGGTACGTTAACGTCCGGATTCTCCGGACAGGGGCTTTACGTAAGCAAACCGTTGGCGATTACGGATACCTTCGTTCAAGAGGAATTTTCCGGCAAATGGAACGGAACAGGTGATTTCATTTTGAATTATACGGGGGAAATATATATCTACAACGTCCAGATGTCCACGCATCCCGTGGAGGACTTGCGGTTGGAAATGTCCACCAAGTTCTTGCAGACGGACGAGAAGATAGGCATGTACGCCCTGAAGATCGACACGTTGAGCGGGACGGTGACGGAGATGGGGGTAGAATTGGATAATACGACCAGCACGTTATCCTTGTACGTGACGAAGACTGACAGCATAAACCAGACAGTGACAAGCCTAGGCTTAAAGCTGGACGGTGTAGATGAGAGCTTGACGCTGTACGCCAAGAAGACCGACGTATCCGGGCTGAAAACCGAGATGGAGGCGGCTATCAAGGTGAACGCTGACAATATTAATCTGAAGGTATCTAAGGATAGTATCATATCGAGCATCAACCAGACGGCGGAGACGATCAAGATAAACGCTAGCCGACTCAATTTGAACGGTTTCGTGACATTTTCCATGTTTGACCTAAGCACCCAGAATACGATCAAGAACAAGGTTAGCTCAGGTGATCTAGGATCGATGGCGTGGAAAGATGGTGTCTCTTCCGATGATCTGTCTTGGGCATTAAGTCAAGAAATATCGAACAAGGTCAATCTGACTACCTTAAACAACACTCTTTTAGGTTATACGAAAAGTGGGTCTATCACAAAAGAAGACCTGGCCAAAGCCCTTCAAGCGGAATTAACAGGGAAACTTACAGGTAGCGCCAGTGTGGGAGCGAACAAATTGGCGAGCGTGATAATAAACGGACAGACGCTTATAGCGGGAGGGTATATTCAAGCGGACTTGATAAACGTTAAAGACCTTGTCGTAGGCAGTACCTTGAGTATCGGTGCGTTCTCCTTGAATAGTTATAATGGTCTTAACTGGACTGGCTCTGACTATTTCGGTAATACCTCCTTTAGGCTGACAGTAGGGGGAGGATATACATACAATACCGGAACAAGTTGTAAAACCATGGTAGGGGCTTGGAGCAATTCCGCTGATACCCATGCGTGTATATCTGGTATATGCAACACTTTTGGCGTAGCCATATATGGATCTGTAGATGGTTATGGATCGAATTTCCCTCCTACAGGATCTAAGTTTGCGGGCTACTTCTCGGGAAGCACTAAAACCACGGGTACTACCATTACCGGTACATTGGCGGCAGGGGCATTTCGTTTCGCTTATAACCTCGGCTTTGGTAATTCATATAATTATTATGAGGGCATAAGTTTCGATCCTGCTACTTATGATCTGGATAATGTCCGTATTCGTGTTAGAGGAGGAATAATCGTTGGAGTTACCGATGATAGTGGACATTTATTGCAAGGTGTTTAATTTTAATATATAAAAACATGAAAGTAGATTTCAGTAAAGTAAGTATTAACGCTACAGTAGAAGGCGATCCCGTAGTTATTGACTTGACAAAAGAGGTAGGAAACTTGGTCTATGGACGTACGGCGGATATCGCTGTCTCTGATTTCGGAAAGAAGATATACTACAGCAAGGAAGCTATCGATGTTCCGAGACCTATGGCTGAGTCCATCAAGGAGATTATCATGGGATCATCCTTTATCGCCCCCTTGAAAAATGCCATGAACGAGTTACTAACCCCTAAAACGAAAAAAGATGGAAACAACGACAATCAATAAGTCCTTGACGGAAGCCCTTTCTTCCACGGGTTTCGTGAAGATAGAGGCGTCCCGTAAGGAAAGCGAGCCATTCCAGCATATAGATGCCTACATATACGATGCCGGTACCCGTATCGGCTATGCTTCCGTAGACCGGGGGAAAAGGCTCTCTTTCTTTCAAGAATCCCCGGACAGCCTTACCGGAGAGGAATGGATAAGCGCGTATACGAAGGTGCAAAACGCTTTCGACAGGATATTTAACGAGACGGTAACCCTATAAGCAATCTTGATCCCATGGCATATACTCTCGAAGAAATTAAAGAACTGGTCGAGACTTTAACTCCGATCGTAAAGAACGCTATAGAGGCGGGTTCCCTTAGCGTAGAGGATCTCCGTGTAGCGGAGAGCATGGATTTCGTAAACTCTTTGCCGGCCTTGGAGGAGAAAGGTCTTAACGTCTCTTACGTGAAGGTCCGGCTGAAAGACCTGCTCGGTAAATTGGACGGGGATTATGCCAAGGAGCTGGAGGCGATCAAGAAATTACTGGAAAATAAGGTGGATAACGGCTACTCGAAAGACGGTAATCTGTATCTTACCTCCGGGGGCGTTGTCGTATCGGACGCTATCCCGGTAGGCTCCGGAAGCGGGGGCGGCGGCGGGGCTAGCTCGCTGGGCGAGCTTACCAACGTGGATGATATCGTAGACCAAGATCCGGACGAGTCCCGTGTGCTGGTGCAAGAGGCCGGTAGCTCGCTCTGGACGGTGAAGAACCTCTCCGAGATCGGAGGTGGAGGTGGTGGTGGCGGCGTGACCATGAAACTCATGAGCGTCACCGATACGCTCATCACCACGGTAGAGGGGGCCGCCGTCACCGTGGGATACAATTTCACGAGCGTCTATCAGGATGACGGTTCCGAGACCGGGCCGGGAACGGCCACTTACACCGTGAACAGCCAGAAGGTGGGCATGGTATCCATCTCGCAGGGCAATAATTATTTCGATCCGACGGAACACTTGATCACCGGCTCCAACACGGTAAGGGTAACCGTGAAGGATAGCACGGGATCGTCACGTTCCCTATCCTATACGATTGAGGTGATATCCATGTCCATATCCTCCTCCATAGACCCGGCGCTCGTCTATTCTGGGGAGATCGTGTATCGCTATACGCCCGTGGGGGCCATCAACAAGACGGTGCATTTTGTACTGGACGGGAAGGAGTTGGGAACGGTGGAGACCAGCGCCTCGAACCGGCAATTGACCTACGTGATCCCTAGGCAGACGCACGGGGCGCACTTGCTTCAAGTCTACATGACGGCCCTTATCAACGAGGAGCTGATCCGGAGCAACACGCTTACCAACGACCTTATCTGTATCGTGGAGGGGGATAACACGCCTATCGTGGCCTCTTCTTTCGCCCAGACCGTCGCGCGGCAATACGACCGGCTCACGATCCCCTTCGTGGTCTATACGCCGGACTCCTCGCTATCGGAGGTTATGTTATCGGCCAACAACGCCACGGTATCCACGCAGAGCGTAGACCGCACCTTGCACGAGTGGAATTACCGTATTCCCCAGTCGGGAGATCTCTCCCTAAAGATATCCAGCGGGTCGGCCTCCCGGACCTTTACGCTCACCGTATCCCCCGCCGAGGTGATCGTGGAGCCGGAGAAGGCGAACCTGCAACTCTGGCTGACCTCGCAGAACCGGAGCAATAATGACAATAACCGTAACGAGTGGAAATACGGGGATATATCCGCGGATCTGACCGGCTTCAACTTCAAGACGAACGGCTGGATCTCGGAACGGGATAGCACCTCCCTCCGTGTGTCGGGTGACGCCCGTGTGCGTATCCCGCTGAAGATATTCAAGGATGATTTCCGGGCCACGGGTAAGACCATCGAGTTCGAGTTCTCCACCCGCGACGTGACCGATTACGAGGCTATCGCTATCGAGTGCGTGAACGGGGGAATCGGCCTTCAGATATCTTCCCAGAAAGCGGTGTTCTCGTCCGAGCAGACCACGATCGACACCCGGTTCAAGGAGGAGGAGAGGGTTCGCATCTCCTTCGTGGTTGAGAAACGCACGCTAAACCGTTTGATATACATCTATATCAACGGCATCATGTCCGGGGCGGCGCAATATCCGTCGGAGGATAATTTCCAGCAGAAGGTTCCGCAGGATATCATGATCGGTAGCGAGGGCTGTACGATCGACCTGTATAACATCCGTGTCTACGATAACGACTTGAACCAATACCAGATGCTCGATAACTTCATAGGCGATCTGGACGATTACGACAAGGCACTGGCTATCTACAACCGGAACCAAGTATATAATGATTATGGGGATATCACCTATCAAAAGGTGTTGGAGCGATTGCCTTGCTTGATCTTCGAGGGGCCGTTGCCTACTTATAAAGGCGATAAGAAAACAAACAAGGTCTATTTTACGGACTTGCAAGATCCCGGGCGATCTTTCTCTTGCGAGAACGTCCAGAATGACGTGCAAGGTACCTCCTCCCAATATTATCCGAGGAAGAACTGGAAGTTCAAGTTCAAGGCCGATATCACCTACACGGAGAACGGAAGGACATCGCCCACATACGCGTTACGGGCGGATAGTATCCCCGTGAACGCCTTTTGCGTGAAAGCGGATTTCGCCGAGTCTTCCGGTACGCACAACACGGGTATGGCCAAGGTCATCAATTCCCTATTGATAGAGATGGGGCTTACCACCCCGCCCCAAAAGACAAACAAGGAGGTCCGCACAACGGTAGACGGCTACCCGATAGCCATCTTCCACCGTGAGACGGCCAGTGATACGCTCGAGTTCGTGGGTAAGTATAATTTCAACAACGACAAGTCCACCGCCGAGACCTTTGGGTTTTCTGATGGCGATGAGAGCTGGGAATTCTCGAACAACACCTCCGATCGTTGCCTCTTCAAGTCCGCCGATTTCTCCGGGACGGACTGGATGAACGACTTCGAGTCCCGCTATCCGGACGATGACGCTATCAACGCCGAGTACGAGGCGGGCACCCGCAAGCCGGAGAAGCTCATGGCCGTTACCTCATGGGTCGTATCCACCAAGGATAACTTGGAGAAATTCAAGAACGAGGTTCGGAATCATTTCAACCTTGATAACTTGATCGCCTACTACCTTATCACCGAGTTGTTCGGTATGGTGGACCAGCGGGCGAAGAACATGTTCCTTACCTATTTCCATGAGGAGGGGAAATGGATCTTTATCTTTTACGACAACGACACCTGTTTCGGCCTGAATAACGAAGGCTTGATCGCTTTCGGATACAATATAGAGTATCATGACAAGATAGGTACGCTAAACGTCTGGAACGGTGAAAGTAGCGTGTTGTGGAACAACCTTGAGAAATGTTTCCCTTCCGAGATCGAGGCGATGTACAAGGATATCCGTACCCGTGGATTGCTCTCGTACGACTTGATCATGTCCGTGTTGAACGGCGAGCAATCGGACAAATGGTGCGAGGCGATCTACAACGCCGACGGCCGTTTCAAGTATATCGACCCGCTGATAGAGGAGGGCAACGGGTCTTACCTGTACGCCGCCCAAGGCTCCCGTATCGAGAACCGTAAGTGGTGGACGTATAACCGCTTCCTTTATATAGACAGTAAGTATACGGCGGGCAGTTTCCTCTCGGATTTCGCGACCTTGCGTCTCTATACGCCCCGGGAATGGACGGGCGTGTCCCCGTCGGCCAACATGGCGATCATCCCGTACGCCGATCAGTATACCCGTGTAAAGTACGGTTCCTACATGGTGGGGCAACGTACCTACAAGGACGTGCCGGTATTGATCGAGGCCCCCGACATCGTGTTCAACGACACCGAGACGATCATCTATGGGGCGAGCCGGGTGAAATCCTTGGGGGATATGTCGGGGTTGTACGCCGGTACGATCGACGTATCCAAGGCTACCCGCCTCTCTGAGTTGTTGATCGGTAGCGGCGTGTCGGGCTATCAGAACACGAACCTTACCGTACTCTCGATCGGAACGAATAATATGCTCCGCAAGCTGGACATCCGTAACTGCCCGAACTTGAGGCAGGCGGTGGATATCTCCGGATGCGAGAACATGGAGGAGGTCTACGCCCAAGGCACGTCCATCACCTCCGTGGTGTTGCCTGCCGCCGGTATCCTCTCCAATCTGTATCTCCCGGCTACCCTCACGGGCTTAACCCTCCGTAACCAATCCAAGCTTACGGACGCTTATTTCGAAATAGCGGGGGTGGAGAGGCTTACGACGATCGTTTGCGAGGATACGGGGATCAACGTGTTCTATCTTATAACTCGGTGCTTGGGTATCAAGAACCCGGTGTTGAACCGTGTCCGCCTTATCAATATCAATACTTCCGCCCCGAACCTGAACGACCTCTATAAATTGATAAGGATCGGTGGTATCGACGAGAACGGCAATAACGTACAGACCGCCGTCATCACGGGCAAGTTCCACGCCATATCCGCTACCAGCGATAAGCTAGCCAAGTGCCGGGCGGCTTTTCCGGAGCTGGAGATCACCTATACGACGCTCTTACCGCCGACTATCACGACTTTCGTGTTTAGATCCTCCCAATCCAAGACGATTACCAACGCTGTGTTCGAATGCGGGGATTATGAGTACGAGAAAGTAAATGAATATACCTATAAGGTAACGGCTGATGATGATTCCATAGTCCCCATTATCTTCAAGTGCGATAACCACAAGGATTTCTCCGCCGAATATCTCGTATCCGGAACCCGTACGCAGGACTATACGATCACATACATCCCTTTGCGTACCATCCGGGTAAAGGTCTACGGCCAATCCGTCTATCTCTCCGGTGCCATGATCACCACCGATACCAAGAGCTACACGACCGACGCAAACGGATACGTCTATATCCGTGGCGGCGAGGCGATGAAAGGAACCGTATCAGCGTTGGGCTACGGAAGCAACACGTTTGATTTTCCAGCTATCACGAATGACACGAGCCATACGCTGGAGGTGTACGCGGTGGTGGATGTGAAGTTTGTGGTGAAGGGGCAGTTTGGGGCGATCGTTACGGGGGCTACCGTGACTTGCGGTGGCAAGTCGAAGGAGACCAATTTATACGGCGAGTGTATCTTGCAACTGGCGAAGGGATCGTACGATTACGAGGTGACCCATCCGGATCATTACGATGCCAAAGGAACGGTGAATGTTGGCACGTCCGCCATGAGCGTGAACGTGAAGATGAACTTCAACCCTATAGCCATGAAGCCCGAGGAGAACGGCAACATACAGATGATGCTAACGGGGCCCTCCTGCTCGATAAGCGTAAAATCCACTACGGCAGATTACGTAATAGACTGGGGCGACGGCATGACGGAAAACGCCTCGGGTACTGGATCCAAGTCTTATCCACACACCTATGGGGATAACGGGTTGTATCAAGTGGAGGTAAGGAACTGCGGGGATGTCACTTCCTGCATGGCCTCTACCTCTTGCTTGGTGGCGTATTGGAGCGTTGGGGAGAGTAATGTTTCTAACATTACTTTTAAAAGTTGCTCCAAGTTTATTTACTTTGGTAAGGACGTGTTTAAGAATGATACGAATCGAACTTCTTTTTACGACTTGTTTTATAACTGCACCAGTCTCACCTCGGTAGACTTGACCCCTCTGGCATCGTTTGTGAACGTTAGGAATTGTTCCGAATTGCTGAAATACTGCTCCAGTCTCACCTCAGTAGACTTGACCCCTTTAGCATCGTGGGTGGACGTAAGAAACTGTTCCTACTTGCTAAATGGGTGTACCAAGTTAACCTCAGTAGACTTGACCCCGCTAGCTGGATGGGTCAATGTTTCGAGTGCCGAATACTTGCTGTCTTCATGCTCCAGTCTCACCTCAGTAGACTTGACCCCTTTAGCATCGTGGGTGGACGTAAGAAACTGTTCCTACTTGCTGAATGGGTGTACCAAGTTAACCTCAGTAGACTTGACCCCGCTAGCGTCGTGGAAGCTTGCTAGTAACGCTATGTGTTTGCTGTCTGGGTGTACCAAGTTAACCTCAGTAGACTTGACCCCGCTGGCTGGATGGGTCAATGTTTCGAATGCCGTAGAGATGCTGTCTTCATGCTCCAGCCTCACCTCCGTGGACTTGACCCCTCTTGCGTCGTGGGTGGAGGTTACGAGTTGTCACGGCTTTCTGTCTTCATGCTCCAGCCTCACCTCCGTGGACTTGACCCCTCTTGCGTCGTGGGTGGAGGTTACGAGTTGTCACGACTTTCTGTATTCATGCTTCAGCCTCACCTCCGTGGACTTGACCCCTCTTGCGTCGTGGGTGGAGGTTACGAATTGCAACTCCTTGATGTATGGCTGCTCCGGCCTTACCTCCGTAGACTTGACCCCGTTGGCCTCGTGGACAAAAATGACAAGTAATTCATCCTTGATCCGTTATTGCAACGAGTTGGTTTTCGTCACCGTTTTATCCACCATCCCCTTCCCCATCTCCAGTGGAGCCTTGACGAACGGCAACAACTGTCCGATCTACGTGCCGGACGATGCCGTGGATACCTATAAGATGGCCACGAACTGGTCCGCTTACGCAAGTCGTATCAAACCCATATCAGAAAAAACGGAGTCATGAGAACAGACGAATCTAATAACAAGCATCTGATAGCGGAGGACGGCAAGGTTTTCCGCCGTATCAGTGACGGATGGATAGCCGGACCGGAAATCTATCTGGGCAAGACCTATCACCTAGGCGGCGAGAGGCTGGATACCCCCTTGGAAGAACTCCCCGGGCACTATGAGGAGATCGACGATCCGGTAGCCGCCGAGACCGTATTGCTTGACGAGGATACCGACATGGAGGAAGCGGTGAGGCCAATGATAGCCGCCGATGCCTCCCCCGAACCTCCCGACGATCTTCCCCCGGAACCCCCAAGGGTGACACTGGCCGATTATCGTGCCTTGGAGAGGAAAGTGGAGATGATGATGAGATTATTAGGAATCAACATATAATAACAATTAAAGGATCGGAAGTATGAAAGAATTAAATGAGATTTTTATCGTGGCGTGGATAGTATTCGGATTATACATGCTTGTGTTTTTCGCTGCCATGGCAGATCTATGTAGCGGGATAAGAAAGGCTAAGTTACGTGGCGAGGTAAGATCCAGCTACGGTTTCAAGCGGACGGTTGACAAGTTGGCGAGGTATTACAACCTGCTTATCGCTTTGACCGTTGTGGATTGCATGCAGATGGCCGGCATATGGTATCTGGACATTTTCTACGGGTACCATATACCTATATTCCCGGTTGTAACGATGATCGGGGCTATCGGTCTTGGGATTATCGAGGTGAAATCCATTTTCGAGAAGGCAGAAGACAAGGTCCGTAACGATTACCAGCAAGTGTTGATGCTGGCTGGAGAGATCGCCAAGCACCGGACTGATCCGGAGGAGATAGCGAAAGCGGTTGTTGATTATATAAATAAGGGGAGTGGAAAATGAGAAATAGTAGTCTGCCCAGAGGGTTGAGAAACAACAACCCCGGGAACATCAGAAGGAATAGCGATGTCTTCCAAGGCGAGAACACAAGCTCAGACAAGGAGTTCAAGCAATTTAAATCGATGGCATACGGGTATAGGGCGATCTTCAAGATCCTGTCTAACTATTACCGGAACTATAAGCTGGATACGATCCGTAAGATGATAGGAAGATGGGCTCCGGAAAACGAGAATGATACGGAGGCCTACATTAAGGCCGTGTCCGATAACGCCGGTATCCCTGCCGATGATCCGATCAATGTAAATGATCGTGAGCAAATGATCCGGATTGTGGCCGGGATGAGCAAGGTGGAGAATGGGAGAGAGGCTGATATGTCAGATGTTATTGCGGGGTGGAATTTATTATGAGAACGGGAATGATTTGTGGGATGCTGGCGATAGCCGGTATCCTCACCCTGTCCGGGTGCCGGACCAAGATTCAGCCTGTCGCTATCGAGAATCGTATAGACTCGATCTATATAGACAAGCTAATACCTTACCCCATGCCTGTAGATAGCGCCTCCATCCGTGCGTTGATGGAATGCGATGAGAACGGTAAGGTAGTCCTTCGTTGGCTGGACATGGCCAACACCAAGAACGTAGAGCTCATGTTCGCCTTGGATAGCCTCGGTAACGTGATCGCCAATATGAGGATTCCTAGGGATACGTTATATCTGCCTTCGAAAGAGATCTACGTGGATCGTAAGGTGGAGGTTCCGGTAGAGGTCGAGCGAAAACTATCCAAATGGGAACAATTTAAGATGGATATTGGTGGATGGGCTATTGGGGGGCTTTTGGGATTGTTCTTATTGGAAATTGGTAGAGTCTATTTTATCGTTAAAAAGAGTGTATAGAGTGAATATGTATATTAAATAATAAATTTAGATTCATCCTTATTTGAGTCTTTGAAAGTGATATTTTGTAAGTTTGATTTGAAAAAATAAGTTGATTTTAATTTAGATGATGTGATGTTTGTATTCGTTAAATTACATCTTATGAATTGTGTAGAGGTTAAATCGGATTTGTCTATATTACTTTCTTCCAAGCTTACGTTTTGTATATGTGCTTTAGATAAGTTTGTGTTTATTATTTCAGTCGCAAAAAAGTCAGAATCTACTATGGATGAATAAGAAAGTTCTGTGTCTGTTATAGATGCACATGATAAATTTGTATTTACAAATCTTGTTGATATCATGGATGTTTCTTTGAATAAAGAATGACTTAAATTTGTATCTTGTAGGGTTGCATTGTCTAATTGAGCTTTATGGAGATCTGTACAATTTAAATGTGAATATAATATTTCTGCCTGTAATAAATTTGCATGAACAAGTCTAGAATCTCTCATATTTGTATATTTAATTTTCGCTCCTTGAAGATCACAATGGTACATAATTGCTTTATCTAATGAAACATGGTTTAAATGTATTTTTTTTAGATAAGCAAAACTAAGATTGGCTCCATTTAAATGGGCATTCCATAAGGAAGCTGAATAATCTGCAAATAAATATACATGATCTGTTTTTTTAAAAAGTAGATTTAATATAGTTTGTATTTCATTAGAAGGAATATCCATGTGATTTTTTTGATATGTTATATCTTGGGTTATAGTTGTAATGTGTGAACATAGAATTTTAAAGATACATTCTTTATAGTCAGATTGAAATTCTTTAGCTAAAAAGAAAAGGGTGTATATTCCTCCAATTCGGGTAGATTCTTGACTATTACCTAATAATTCTACGCCTTTTGCAAATCTGGTATTATTCTCTGATATTGTTTGTGCTTGTAGTTGTTTCTCTTGTTGTGTTATTCTTTTTTGATTTTGAGAAATATTGTATACAACGCCAAAAACCCCAAAAAGGCTAATCCAAAACATGAAAAAGTCTTTTATGTTTGTAATGCTAAAAGTATATAAGGGCCCAAAAGTATATCCCATATCTCCAATTATTATTAGTATAAATGGAACTAAAAATAAGCATACTAAAATTATCAACATATGGTTGTATATTATAGATTTAAATTTTTCTATCATGATTGTGATCAATTTTAGTGATATATTTGTATTTGTTATAGAGGGAGCAGAAGAAGTCTCCAGCCGTTAGTAGAATCTCTACCTTCCTACTAACACAAACATACAAGTGAACCACATGGTCGGGGGCTGAAAACCCTCTTCCACAGTTTACTCGCATTTTGCTTTTAGGAAAATAAAGGTTGCAAATATAGTTACTAATGGCAACATATCAAAATAAAGAGCTTGGTGAATCAAACGGAAAACTCAATCTGTTTGTAAAAGAATAATTTCAGTTTGCTTACACGACATTCAAATTGAACAATGGCCTTATATTGCCCTATTTGAATGTCGTGCTATTCTCAAAATAGTAACCTCCCCTCCTTCTTCTCCACCACCGCATTGAAAACACTTTTATAGGTCTCATACAACTCCTTCCGGCTTTCCGGCCCCGGCCAGTCGGCGAAAGACTCTCCAGCGAAGAATTTCCAAGCGAAGATCCGTTTGGCTTTTTCGGACAATCCTAACTTTTTATGAAACCTTATTCAATATTTTAGGATCATCAGCAGATTTCTTCAAAAAATCATTATTGATGACATATGCATCCATCCTTTCTGGAGGAAATGGGCGGAGCAATCTTTCAATGTCTGTTTTTGCTAGTTTCGGGTCTAGCCAACTTTCTTCATCCTCGATTGAAAGGATTGCAGGCATTCGATGTTTCGTATTGTGGATATAATCGGTCAAAGAATTGGCATCAGTCGTTATGATCGAGAACGTATTTACAACTTCGTCGGTAACTTTGTCTAGCCATAAGTCATAAACACCAGCCATCGAGAATATAGGCTCATCTTTTACGTATATGTAATAAGGTATTTTCTTATTTCCTTCATGTCGCCATTCGAAATAGCCAGTACTAGGTACAATACACCTTTTCTTCATGATCGGTTCCCGAAACGAGGGCTTCTGAAAGATAGTATCAGCCCGTGCGTTCAATGTCATGCGTTTTATCTCATCAGCTTGCTTCTTGTCCTTAACCCAGAACGGAATCAAGCCCCACTTGAAACTTTGAACCTCCGGATCTGCGGTTATAATCGGATAGTCAGGAAAAGTGAATGCGTTAACCCTGTATTGCTCTTGTTCCTCCAGAATTTTTTCAGCGATTTCTACCACGCTTAGATTCCGACCATAACGAGCCGCAAGTTCTTTCGCCTTTTTGGACATTGAGTTATAGAAGCACATATCATTTAATATTTATGATGTCAGACAATCTTGTAGTATAACAAGGGGATAGGAGCTCTTGTTTCAGTTTCCACTTCCTCCGGCCACCTTGTACCGCTAAAGTAAGATTATTCCTGTTAAATCCGCTATTCAATCGGTCTACCACTTTCATGAGCTTCTTTTGTCTCTCTCTATCCACGTTATCGAACATGTTTTGCTGGATCGCACTATCAGGAACGATATCGATGATAATAACCCCGGCTTTCTTGAAAAAATATCCTTTCCTATAAATGTTCCGGAGGGCTATCAACGCATAGTGTACGATCTCTGGCGTGTTGTTCGTTGGTACCGGTAGCTTGACCACGCAATTCTGGAAGTATTGAGGCAGATCTTCCCGGAAGTTATTCGTGTGGATGAATACCATGAGCACTTGAGCGCAGGATCTTTGTTTGCGAAGCTTTCCTGCGCAAATACTGGCGTAAGAGGATACGGCCTCTTCCAGTCCCTCAATCTCGGATATCGCCTCGCCAAATGCCCTACTGGTACATATCTGTTTCTTATCTGGGGTTACCAGCTCTAGGTCTATGCATGGTTCCCCGTTCAATTCTTTCCAAGTACGTTCACCTACGACTGTCATTTGTTGACGTACCCAAGCTTTAGGCATCTGGGCGAAATCGTATGCCGTGCTTACACCATATAAGGCAAGCCGTTTCGTGTATCGGTGACCGATACCCCATACGTCTCCGATCTCAGTCCGTTTGAGCGCCTCGATCCGTTTTTCTTCCGTGTCAATGATACACACGCCTTTATACCCTTTATATTTCTTCGCAAATTTGTTTGCGACCTTGGCGAGAGTTTTTGTCGGGGCAATACCCATTGATACGGGTATCCCGGTTCCTTTCGTGACAGCTCGTACTATATCCTCTCCATATTCTTTCAGGTCGTATCTCTCAAAACCGGAGAAATCCAGAAAACATTCGTCGATCGAATACACCTCAATGTTTGGAGAATAGGAGGAAAGCATTGTCATTACCCGGTTGGACATATCCCCATACAACGTATAATTGGATGAGAACACGCCAATACCATACCGCTCGATCTCGTTCTTGATCTGATAGGCTGGCACTCCCATCTTTATACCTAATGCTTTCGCTTCGTTTGATCGAGCGATCACACAACCGTCATTATTAGACAATACGACAACAGGGCGGTTATTCCAATTAGGATTGAAGGCACGCTCACACGATGCGTAGAAATTATTGCAATCCACGAGAGCGATCATTGTCTTTTCCTCCTGTTTTTCTTGATCGTGTAGGTGACGATTCCCCATACCATGAATTCATTATCTTTGGTGACCTTGATAGGCGGATATTTAACGTTGGAGGGCACCAGCCATGCGGCGTCCGATTCCAGTCTTACCCTTTTCACCGTAAAATCCCCATCGATAAAGCAAACTGCCAGATCATCGTCCATTAGTTCCAGCGACTTGTCGATCACAAGGATATCGCCTTCCTCAATGCCCTCGTCCTTCATCGAGTCACCGACAACACGGCCATAGAAAGTCGAGGTGGGATGCTTTATCAACTCTTTATTCAGATCGATAGCCAGTTCCATATAGTCTTGAGCCGGACTGGGAAAACCAGCGCGAATGCCTTCATCCGCATAGGGAAGAGGTAGATGGCTCTCCGCATCTACCTTGTATATAGTCAAGTTCTTTTTACTCATAAAAATGTTATCTCCTCGGTGCAAAAATAGGAAAACAATCTGTTAAGTTCATTGAATGCGTTGTTAAGATTTTAATTGTCAATGCAATAGATTTCGTATTGGATGGTTGGAGCGTATGTTTTTCAAAATCTTAAATATCAAATCTATGTTATCTAGCATACACAAGAAATGATAAAGCGTTAATTAATGTCTACCTTTGCGTTGTCGGTCGGGTATCGGCATACATAGTTAAGGTTAGGACGTCCGCCATTTTATATATAAGGTGGACGTTCTTTTTTGTATATCTTTACCGTAAAAAACAATGACGTTTGAAGAATCTATTTCTAAGCGTAAGCAAATCAAGAGTTACGTCATCGGCCTCCCGATAAAAGGAGGAAAGAAGATCACCTCCCTGTTCATCGGCTCCACAAATTGGGATCGTATGTGTGATTACATGAACATGCAGAATCTGAAAGGCCATGAGATAGCCCGGATCAAGTTCGCCAATGAGAGCTTTTCCGTATACGGTGTCTCAGTAGATAACTTAGGAAGCTATACTAATTATGGATTGGTGCTTCTTGATGATTTTGATAATTTGATAAGATGAGTAAATAGAAAAGCATAGCTTTACTTTACAAATACTTTACAAAAATATAGTATTATATATCGTATTATTCTTATTTATATTTAGTTAAATCAATAATAAGGAGTGGATTTAAATAAGAGTTTGTTATTTGTTTGGTCCGCATGTAGCTGTGAAGCTGGATGCGGATTTTTATTTATTTCCGCATGGAATCCATATGTTAATGCTAAAATATAAGATGTTGTGTGTCATGATTATCTGTAGATAGGCGAAATTCGGCATATCCGTTGTTCTATATCTATTGATTACGTTAATATGAATAGATTGTTTAATTAAAAATCTTATCCGGGTTCAGCGATCCAAGAGGTATATGTTGCGGAAAAGACTGAAGGGAAACTCTTTAAGGTGATTTTGGTAATCGAGGGCAAGGAGGCTATCGCTATCTTTAATGAAAAGGGAGAAGAGATGAAGTAGTTATTAATGAATAGGATAATCCAAGATAGAAATAAACTCTATATTTGTCCCAATAACCGTATGCAATGAGCGTCTACCACTTTTCAGGTAGGCGTTCTTTTTTTCTTCTATTCCCATTCTCCCTTCCAAATGGGAGATCATTGTACTTCGACACTACACTGGCGATTCAAGTCCAGATTTTTTAATTAGCTTGAGAAAGAGACTGTTTTTTGAATTTCGCTATTCATTTATTGTTTATCAATAAATATTTATTACATTTGCAACGTCGTTTAAAGTTAACATCATACGTCATGAAAAGAATTTCAACAGCATTTCTTCAAACAGTTATTGTTCTTATCGGTATTGTGGCACTTATTATTTTGATTTGGTTTCCCTTAACTGAGGGACGAGCCACACACCTAGATTTATTTAGTACTTACGCTGATCCATTTATCTTATATGGATATGGAGCGTCAATCGCTTTTTTTGTTGCGTTGTACAATGCTTTTAGGTTGCTCGGTTATATTGGGCAAAATAAAGTGTTTTCAACAAACTCTGTAAAGACTTTGAAGAACATAAAGCATTGTGCGATCTTACTAAGTATTTTAATCGTGCTGGCAGGACTATTTATAAGGTTGACCCATAATACAGAAGATGACCCCGCAGGTTTTCTTGCCATTTGTATCGTAACTACTTTTGTCGCTATCGTAGTTGCGACAGCCGTGGCTGTATTTGAAAAATTATTGCAAAATGCGATAGATATGAAATCAGAGAATGACTTAACAGTTTAATTATGCCTATTATTGTAAACTTAGATGTAATGATGGCAAAGCGGAAGATTTCTTTGAACGAACTTTCTGAAAGAGTTGGTTTGACATTATCTAACCTTTCTATCTTAAAAACGGGAAAGGCGAAAGCAATTCGTTTTAGTACCCTAGAGGCAATTTGTAGAGCATTAGACTGTCAGCCAAGCGACATTTTGGAATATGTAAATGATGAGAAAAAAACAACATAAGGAATCAACACTTTGATGCGGTTCAGTCTGCTTATTAGTATAATACAACTTTATGTAGTGCCTAACTCTTGTAAGAGTTTGTTATTTTTGATCCGCATGTAGCAGTGACGCTGGATGCGGATTTTTATTTTCTGTTTTATTTTGGCTATTGAAATTCATCAAAAGCATAAACATTATGATCTTTAATCTGGTTGTAATAATATAAGGTATTAGTTTAAGGCAATATATCCACTTCCGCTTCACCTGTGAAGGCCGAGCGGTTTGGTTTTCTAACTTTACTTCATGGCGTTTAAATCCTGTTCATGCAAGACTTAAGCGCCATTTTTCTGTACTTTCCCTTGAAAACTTTATGGGATCTACTCGGTATCTTTATTTTCAGTCTCTAGTTCCTTGATCTCTTTATTCAGAAAGACAGACAGAACTGTTCTCAGCACGACTATTCCACCTAAAATGGCCAATTCATTAAGTGTTGGTTCCAATACTGTTTTTAAGATATCTGACGCTATCAAAAATTCTAGTCCGAGAAGTAAGTATGTACCGAATGCAGCTCTTAGTTTTCTTATGTTAGTAATGGAATAATTACCAGTAAGTCGCTTAAGTTCATTTCTGAAAAATGAGATGACTCCGATTAATGCACCATAGGTGACAATCAGAAGGCTTGTCACACTTATTATTGTCGCTAAGGTATTTAAAAAACCAGTAAGCATAAATAGACCATTTTATAACCATAACATAAAAGGCCTATAGAATGTTTGTTGGAAGTCTCGCAGGTATGGTAGGTTTTCGGACTCACACTTTTACACGTATAGGATCAATCATGGATAAAAAACAACCCGGTAGTACAAAACTTGCCGGGTTGCTGTCTGTGTTATTCCAGAACGTCAAAAAATCCCCAATATTTTCACTTGCAACAAAATGCGCATCAAACATAATCTTTATTATTTGAATATCAAAACAAATCTATTAAATATTTTTCTTTTAAGCCTATTTTTATTGTTGTAGGACCATCTGATTTCTTTTTAAGGAAACCACTTCCTATCTAATGGCAATGAACTTCAATGATCTCATTTAGATTAGTGGTATATAATTTAGAGATGTGTTCATTTTCCATTTTTGCTATTTTATGTAAAAGAATTAAAGATGAAAATCTGTCTATATGATTTGTTTATTTGATTAAATATATTATATTTGTAGTAATAAAAATAAAGATTATGGAAGACCTTGAATTAATATCATTGTTGAATGAGTGTAATAAGATGAGTGTTCTTGAAGTGAGTAATTATCTTTTAGGAAAAATGGATTATTTGTCACGTATAAAAAGTGATAAGTCAAATAAGATACTAAATATATAGAGTCTTTTGTCTGGATGATAAATCACGCAGGTAACCGTAGGCCAAGTTATGTCTCTGATAAAGATTATGAATTGATGCAAAAATCATTTGCGATTATTTATAGGAATAGTATTATCCATTGAGTAGAATCGAAAGTCTTTTTTAACTTTAGGCAAATGACTCTAGGCTAAATTCTTTTGATTTAGCCTAGAGTCATTGATAGTGTCGTAGAATCTTTAATGATTACAAACCTTTGTAATATCTACCGTGAAACCATTTTCGACAGGCATGAATTTCCCCTTTTGTTTCAGAAATACGATTAACTCATCCGCATCCATATTTTCCGCCGAACAAGTATAGAAACGCTGATCCTCACCAAAAGTCTTAACGATCGCTTCTTTTAAAGAAGCTTCTGAATAACTATTACCCTCCATCATATGAAGGACTTCGTGTGCATGTAACTGTTCCATAAATCAAATTACTTAATTATCGGATACAAAGATAAGGATAAAAAATGAGAATGAGAGCAGATAAGCGCAAGAAGGTTGTAAACAAAGGGTTTAGGAGAAAAACAGTCAGTAAGTGAAAGCCAACGGAAACCGCAAAAAAGCCAAGTTAAACCGGAGTTGCGTTACTATCCCGTTACTTTGTTTTTGATAACGAGGCCGGTTTGAGTAGCTTTTTAAAGTGCTGAATAACAAGCCCTATCCATGAGATTCCGGCAGCAAATGTAATGGAAAAATCGGATTTCGGTTCTGTCAGTGCGAAAAAAGTTATTTTTCGGGTGCGATTGCACTGATTGACTGCGTTTTGCATATCAACAAACAACTCTACATGAAATAATTTTGTAACCATTAAAAATTGTAGAGTATGAGATCAACATTCAAGGTATTATTTTATTTGAAGCGCAACGCCCCGAAGAAAAACGGGCTTATTCCGGTTATGTGCCGTATCACGGTAAACGGCAAGATTTCCCAATTCAGTTGCAAGCTGGACGTGGAGGAAAAAACATGGAACATCGAGCTTGGCAGAGTATCGGGAAGAAGCACCGTTGCACAGGAAACCAACCGTATGCTGGACAAGATTCGCGTGGGTATCAACAAAGCCTATCAGGATATTTGCGACAAGGACAATTATGTGACTGCCGAAAAAGTGCGCAACGCCTTCTTAGGTATGGGGATGAACCATGAAACACTGCTGGCAGTATTCCGTCAGCACAATGAAGATTACGAAAAGCAGGTAGGCAAGATAAAGAGCCTGCGGAGCTATTGGAAATACTGCATCGTGTACAAGCATCTGGAAGAGTTCATCAAGCAACGCTATAAGGTTAGCGATATAGCGTTGAAAGAACTTGCGCCCGCTTTCATCACGGATTTTGAACTGTTCCTGCGCACGGAGAAAAACCACTGCAACAATACGGTATGGTCGTATATGATGCCATTTAGAAGCATTATTTTCACGGCTATCAATAACGGCTGGTTACAGCGTGACCCGTTCTACGCATACAGCATCACAAAGGAAGAAACCAAACGCGGCTTTCTGTCAAAGGAGGAAATCAACCTCCTGATTAAAGGCACGTTCAAAAAGCCGAGCTATACACTGATACGTGACCTTTTCATTTTCTGTACCTTTACGGGATTGAGCTGGACGGATATGGCGAACCTTACGAAAGAGAACCTGCAAACCTCGTTTGACGGTCATTTGTGGATCAAGACAAACCGTCAGAAAACAGGAACGGAAAGCAATATCCGCTTGCTGGATGTAGCCAAGCATATCATTGAAAAATATGAAGGGCTGGCGGAGAATGGTAAACTGCTTCCCGTACCATGTTACGTAAACTGCAAAAACAGCATCAAAGTGATTGCGAAAAAATGCGGCATCGAGAAAAACGTCACGTGGCACATGAGCCGTCACACCTACGCCACAACGGTCTGTTTATCAAACGATGTACCGATTGAAACCCTGTCGAAAATGCTTGGACACCGGAGCATCCGAACCACACAGATTTACGCCAAAATTACGGCAGAAAAGGTCAGTCGTGATATGGAAAAGCTGTCGAAACAGATCGAGCAAATGGAAAGTTTTATTTGTCAGGCTATCTAACTAAAAATACGGATAAAGTTATGGAAAGAGGAATAATAACAATTAACAGAAACGGCGTTACCTTAACGGGTAACGTCTGGATGACCGATTATGAAATCGCCGACCTGCTGGGCGTAACCCTTTCGGCGGTGAGCTGCCGTATTAAATCCATTTACAAAAGCGGCGTATTGACGGAAAGCGACACATACCGGTATATCCGTCTTGAAAACGGCAACCGTGCGGATGCCTATAATATGGAGATGATAACCGCCCTCGCGTTCCAACTGAACAGCCAGCCCGCAAAGGTATTCCGGGAATGGCTGGTACGAAAAGCGGTGACACCTCAACGCACACATTCACCTATCGTCATCCAATTAAAAGACGGTTTTTTATGTTAGGTAGAAGAACAGACAAGGGGCAAACCGCAATAAAGTGGTTTGCCCCTTGTCTGTTTTACCGGATAGCCTTTTTATAGTTCTCTTGAAGCATACTTTCTATGTCCGTTTCCCGGTAAAGGACTTTTCCCCCGAAAATGATAAAGGGTATTTTCCGATTATTCCTATACTCCTGCAAAGTGCGGCGGCTTACTTTCAGCCGCTCCGCTACCTCTTTGTCTGTCATATACCGTTCCCCTCCAAGCGGCGGACGATAATTCTCTGCCAAACGGCTCACTTCTTTTACCCCCTTGCGCAACGAGTGCAAGGCTCCGGCGATGTGTTCATCATCGGCTGTCAAAACATTGTCATTCATATATTATAGTGGATTTTAGTGGTGTCATGCCTGATTACGGTGTATCTTTTTCCGTCCGGAACTGCTCGATAACGGGTAATAACCGTTCCACCTCGTCGGGTTTGTAATAGAACTTGCGGTTTATCTGCGAGAATCCGATGAGGCGGTTATCCCGAAGCGTCTGCAAGGTTCTTTGGCTGATATGCAGCAGGCGACACACGTCCTCCCCGTCCAGCCAATTACTCATCTTCCTATCGCCACATCTGCGATACAGCGCGTTTACTTTCTCCGTCAGCGTGCCCACACCGGAAAGCAACGCTTCAAAAGCCTTCTTTTCAATAATTACTATTTCCATACTTACATCTGTTTTCCGGCAAAAGTAATCCGTTACCGGGTTACTCCGTGCAGTTCTGCCATAGGTGGCAGCTTGTGTCTTCCGCATGGCGGCTACTGTCTTTTTCACCTTCCCCGAATTGCATAAAAATCTTCCATAGGTGGCTACCTACCTGTGGAAACGCCTTGTGCAATAGAGGGAACTTTGCCCCGAAATCAAAAAGCAACAGATATGGAAATCATAACAATGGAAAGTGCAGCCTACAAGGAACTGACGGCAAAAATAGATTTGATAACGGGCTATATCCGACGCAGTGAAGAGAAAAAGGACGAAGCGGCGGTAGAGGTATGGATGAGCAGCAGGGAACTGAAAGGACTGCTCGGTATCAGTACCCGCACACTCCAACGGCTGCGGGACAACAAACGCATCAGTTACGCCATTTTCGGGGGTGCTTGCCGCTATCCCGTTTCGGAGGTGGAACGATTGGTAAAGGAAAGCATTTACAACTGCGACGCACAAACGGTAGAGGAGTTCAAACGCAATTACCTGTTACGCATGGGAGGAGGACAAAAGATATGAGCGCATTGGATTTAGATACATTCGAGGGCTGGATGCGGCAGATCATGGCACGCTTCGACCGGAACGAACAGCTCATCGCCTCGCTCACGGGCAAGGAATACAAAGAGGTAAAATACCTCGACGGGGAACGGTTGCTTGACAATCAGGACTTGTGCGAGCTGCTCAACACGAGCAAACGCTCCATCCAGCGTTACCGCAGTTCGGGGACGCTGAAATACCGGATGCTCTGGCACAAGGTGTATTATAAGGAATCGGACGTGCAGGAGTTCCTGCGAACCCATTTCAAGGAGTCCGAAGGGAAAAACGGTGCGAAAAGGAAAGAGGCATGAAGCCACAAACTTCCAGACGGGAGCCACAAGCTGCCACACGCTTCTTTCCCCATTGCGGGACGGGTGACAGCCGCTACTTTCGTGGAGCGAAACAATCTCATTATTAATTTAAAGCAATAAAGTATGGAACAAAAAAAGAATCAAAAAGACGTACTGATTGTCCGGGACGAGAAGACGGGTGAAATCAGTGTCGTCGCCGGGCTGAAAAAGGACGGCACGCCGAAAACGACCGCCGCTTCGGGAGCCAACCAGAAGGATTTTCTGCTGTTCGACAAGAACAGCAACCCGTTGGACAGTTTCTTGGATAACTTCTTCCGCCAATGCAAGGAGCCGAAACGCTTCGGGTTCTACCGTGTGGCGGCAGAGAACATCGAGCACGTGATAGACGTGTTCAAAGACCTGCTCAAAAATCCCGAAAAGAACCGTGACCTGCTGGAACCGCACCATGTGGACACGTCCAAGTACGAACAGCAGGTGCAAACCGTGCCCGAAGACATCAAACCTACCCCCAATGAGTCCAATGACAATGACCTTAACCCCTTCTGGCAGGCTGTTGAAGAGCATTGGTTTCCTGACGAAAAAGAGTCCGAAAAACAGGAACATGAGCAGGAACAGGCACAAGACGGGCAATCCGCACAAGATAAGCCCGATGAGAAAAACTACCTGATAGATGAAAGCCGTATCGACTGGGCGGACATGAAAGAGGTGTACGGCATCGACCGTGGGGCACTCGAAGCGTCGGGCGATTTGGAAAAGATGCTCAATTACGGGAAATCGGGGCTTATCACCGTTACTCCCTATATTAATTGCGAACGCTTTGAGTTGGAAGCACGCCTCTCATTCAAGGAATTGCCGGACGGAAGTGTCGGGCTTGTTCCGCACGCTATCCGCAAAGAGCCGAAGTTGGAGCAGGAGTTCATGGGACACTCGTTCACCCCCGAAGACAAGGAGAACCTGAAAAAGACGGGTAATATGGGGCGTGTCGTTGAATTGGTGGACAAGGAAACAGGCGAAATCATCCCCTCTTATATCAGTATCGACCGTCAGACCAACGAGATAGATGCCATTCCCGTAAAAGACGTGCCCGTCACCACGAGAATCGGGCAGACCAAGTTTACCGAGCATGAAATAGCCGAACTCGTTGCCGGACGTGCCCTGCCTAATAAAGAAATCGTCTTGTCGGAAAAGCGAAAATTTACCGCCACCTTGCAGGTGAACGTGGAACGCCGGGGCGTGGAGTTCGTGCCCAAGCCCAAACAGAACGGGCAGAACAGAAGGCAGCGCAACGGACAGGCAACCGGACAAGCGGCACAGCAACCTGCCAAACCAATTCCGGCTGCACAAGTGGCAAGCGGGCAAAACACCACCGGACCGGAAGGCGAACAGAAACCGAAAATCTATAAATACCAATGGCTGGATGAGAACGGGAACATTCGTGCCCCGAAAACAATGGGCGGCGTGCTGCTCACCCAGCAGCAGAAGAAGGATTTCGCCGCAGGGGGAACCATTCTTGTCAAGGATATGAAGCGCGACGGCAAGGGAGAACCCTATACCGCCTATGTCCGATACGATTTTGAAGCAGGCAAGCCTAAATATTTCCGTGCCGACCACCAAATGTCGCAAGCACGGGAGGTCGCACCCGCTTCGGAAAACCGCACACAGGTAGCTGTCAATACTCATGGGAATACCAATGAAGCTACCAGACATCTGAACCAACCGTTGCAGCAGGGACAGGTCGCACCCACCAATACGCAACAGCAACAACAGCAGGAACGCAGGACACAGAACCGGTCGGCAGGCGTAAAGATGTAAAAGTATGGCAGCATTTATCATTTTCATAGCCGTGCTTCTTCCATGTGTGGTTGGCAGACTGATATGGCGTGCCGACTGGCAAGCCATCGAAGAGGAAAACAAGCGGTACTACACGGAGGAAGGGCATCATATCTATTACGACCGCAAACTGATTGCTGCACTCGAAAAAGAGAAGCAACAGATTAAAGAAACAGAAAAATAACAGATAAAATCAATAACCGGGGCATCTGCCCCAACCACTAAAATCCACAGTAAATAAAATGAGTATGAAAACAATTCTGGCTGAAAAGCCCAGCGTGGCGAGGGAAATCGCCCGCATCGTAGGTGCTACGGAGAGAGAGGAAGGTTACCTGAAAGGTAACGGGTATTATGTGACATGGGCTTTCGGGCATCTGGTACAACCTGCCATGCCGGACGGATATGGAATCAAAGGTTTCCACCGTGACAACCTGCCGATTATCCCACCCGTGTTCACCCTTGTCCCCCGGCAGGTCAAGGGAGACAAAGGCTACAAGCCCGACAGTGGCGTGGTAGCGCAAATTAAAATCATCGCCAAGCTATTCCGTGAAAGTGAACGGATTATTGTCGCCACCGATGCGGGACGCGAAGGAGAACTTATTTTCCGCTATCTGTATGAATATATCGGATGTGCCACACCTTTCGACCGTCTTTGGATCAGTTCGCTGACCGACAAGGCTATCCGTGAAGGTTTGGAGAACCTGAAAAACGGTGCGGAGTATGACAAGCTGTATTATGCCGCCAAAGCTCGCAGTGAGGCAGACTGGCTCGTGGGCATCAATGCCACGCAAGCCATCACCGTTGCCGCCGGACGGGGGACATACTCGCTCGGACGTGTACAGACACCCACGCTGGCGATGATATGCGAACGCTATTGGGAAAACAAACGCTTCGTTTCCGAACCTGTATTCCAGCTCCATTTATCTACCGACGGTGCAGACAGCGGGGCAATCGTGAAATTCTCTTCCGCAGAGAAGTGGAAAGAGAAACAGCCTGCCGAAGCAGCCTACGGCGTAGCGAAAGAGTGCGGAGAAATTACCGTCACCCGTGTGGAATGCAAGGAAACCGTACAGGAAGCTCCGTTGCTGTATGATTTGACGACCTTGCAGAAAGAGGCGAATACCAAGCACGGATTCTCGGCGGAGCAGACGCTTTCCATTGCTCAAAAGCTCTATGAAGCAAAGCTCATCACGTACCCCCGCACGGGAAGCCGCTATATTTCCGAAGACGTGTTCGCAGAAATACCCACGTTGCTGCTTACATTGAAGAATATCCCGGTATGGGGCGGTTATCTCTCCATCATGGGGGAACCTTCACATCGTAGCGTGGACGATACGAAGATTACCGACCATCATGCCCTGCTCATCACGGAGGTAAAAGCACAGCACCTCGGTACGGAGGAACGGGTTATCTACGATATGATTGTCGGGCGTATGCTGGAAGCCTTCGGGGAAAAATGCGTAAAAGACGTGACGACCGTTTCGGCGGAATGTGGCGGCATGGCATTCGGCATCAAAGGCTCCGTCATCAAGCAGGCCGGTTGGCGTGCCGTCTATAAGCAGAGCGAGGAATCGGAAGAAGTGACGCTACCCGAATGGAAAGAGGGTGATACGCTCACCGTCAAGGGATGTTCACTGACCGAAGGGAAGACCAAACCGAAGCCGTTCCACACGGAGGCGACTTTACTTTCCGCCATGCAGACCTGCGGCAAGGAGCTGGAAGACGAACAGATGCGCCAGTCACTCAAAGAGTGCGGCATCGGCACACCGGCTACAAGGGCATCCATCATCGAAACACTGTTCAGGCATGAATACATGGAACGGCAGAAGAAATCCCTTGTTCCGACCGAAAAAGGGCTTGCCCTCTATTCGGTAGTCAAGGCGATGCGCATTGCCGACGTAGCCATGACGGGCGAATGGGAAACCACCCTCTCAAAGATTGAGGAAGGCAAGATGAGTGCCGAAACTTTCCGCAAAGGTATTGAGGTGTACACCTCACAGATCACCTCGGAACTGCTGACCTCGGAAAAACTGTTTCCGCACAATGAAAGCGGTTGCACCTGCCCCAAATGTAAAAAAGGGATGATGCAGTTCTATGGTAAAGTAGTCCGTTGCGGCAATCCCGATTGCGGCTTGCCCATTTTCCGGCAGAAAGCGGGAAAAACGCTCACGGATGCGGAAATAACCGAACTGCTCACCAAAGGGCAAACAGGAGTAATCAAGGGATTCAACAGCAAACAGGGCAAGCCGTTCAGTGCCGCCGTTACCTTTGATGGGGATTTCAACACCGTATTCGTGTTCCCCGAAACGAAAAACAATAAGACGAACCAGCGAAAAAAGAAATAATGCGTATATTTACCACTGAATTTACAGGAAGTCATTCATGCTATACAATAGTTGATACTGATTTTACTGTGGATTTTAGTGGTGGCACTCGGCGGGGACGTCGAGTGCCTTTTACGTTTATTCCTTTCTTAATTATAATAATCCACTAAAATCCACAGAAATATGAATGATAAAAACAAACCGGCAGAGTTTTCCTATTACGGATTGTACCTGCTGAAATATCTGAAAGGGAACCATCCCGACCGTGCATCCGACACGGATTTCATCGAAGGGCGTTCCGACCATGCCGCCGAAGTGTATGAACAGTCCCGCTTGCAGGGATACACACCCGAAGGAGCGCAGGAGCTGGCGATGGCGGCATTGCTTCAGGACTTGCATTTTTCCAAGTACAACACAGTTATTGAAGTGTTATGGAATGAGTTTGCGGATGAAATAGATCCGGGTACTGCCCCGTTATTCGCGCTGACACTGCAACCGGCTCTGGAAGAGGTATTCGCCCGATACCCTCTTACGGACGGTTTCGTCTACACGCCCGGATATAACGAACTCTATACGGAACTGACGGGAGCCGTCGCAATCTATCTCGACGAGCATGGCGTTTAACCGTAAAGCAAAGCTGCGGGACAACATCGAAGCGATACGGACGGTATTCACATTGGAAAAGGAACGCAGGGTGGCTACTCCCGAAGAAAGGGAGATACTTGGCCGCTACTGCGGTTTCGGCGGGTTGAAATTCATTCTCAACCCTGCCGCCAACGTGATGGATTCGGTCGGTTGGGCGAAATCAGACCGGGAGTTGTTCCCCATGACGGCAGAACTGCACAGGCTTATCCGTGAGAACTCTGCCGGTGAGAAAGAGTATAAACGCTATTTTGATAGCCTGAAAAGTTCGGTGCTGACGGCGTTTTATACTCCCCCTGAAATCGTGTCGGCAATCGCCGGTACGCTCCATGAACATGGCATTGCCCCCGACCGCCTGCTCGATCCGTCGGCAGGACAAGGGGTGTTTATCTCCGCTTTTGAGCCTCATGCTCCGAAAGCGGAGATAATGGCTTTTGACAAGGACTTGCTTACGGGAAAAATACTCGCGCACCTTTACCCGGAACATAAAGTGCGTGCGGAGGGATTCGAGCGGATTGAAAAACCGTTCACGAATTATTTTGATGTGGCGACCTCCAATATCCCATTCGGCGACGTGGCGGTGTTCGATCCCGAATACACGGGAGCCGGTAATTATTCCCGTCGTGCCGCCGCAAAGACCATTCACAATTATTTTTTCTTGAAAGGTCTGGATACGGTCAGGGATGGCGGTATCGTGGCGTTCATCACCTCGCAGGGCGTAATGAACGCCCGTGAAGGGATTACCCGCATGGAGATGCTCAAACATGCCGACCTTGTTTCGGCTATCCGATTGCCGAACAACCTGTTTACCGATCATGCCGGAACGGAGGTAGGCAGCGACCTCATTATCCTGCAAAAGAATGAGAGGAAGCAGGCAGTCAGTGAAACGGACAAACTGTTTGCCAATGCCGCACCGGATGCGGCAGGCTTCGTCACGAATACTTATTTCCAGAAATTCCCGGAGCGGATTGTCCGGACGCGGGAGAAAACAGATACCGACCCTTACGGAAAACCGTCGATGGTCTATCTGCACGAGGGTGGCGTAACGGGCATTGCCGGTGATATGCGTAAAATACTGTCCGAAGATTTTGCCAACCGGCTCAATACGGATTTATATCATGGCATCGCATCCCGGCAGGTTGAACAAGCCGCACCGTCCGTAGCCATCCATCAGGAACCAATCCCCCGGCAGGAATTGAAAAGCGAACCCGTGAAGAAAGAAGAGAAGCCGGAAATTACCCCTCCCGTAATGGACTTGTACGACCTGTTCAATTTCAGCCAAGAGGAACGGCGGCTGGCTCAATCGGGCTTGAAGAAGAAAACGACCGGGAAGAAGTCCAAACGTACCGCTCCCGTCAAACAGCGGGGTTTGTTCGACCAGCCGCAGGCGGCAAATACCAATCATACCGCCCCTATAAATAAGGTGGAGGAAGAAACCGCTCCACCCGCTCCCCCGATGGATATGGAACAAGTGTATGCCGCTATGGATTGGAATACCAACCCGCCTATCAACGGCTTTTATGAGGCGATGATGGGGCTTACTCCCAAGCAACGGACGGAACTGCGGGAAGGGAAAACTCTATCCGACCGTCCCGATGCGGAAAAGCCGGTGTCCCCGGTTGCTAACGGATTGGAGGAAGAGCAACGCCGTCAGGAGGAAATAAAGCAACGGGAAGAAGCGGAGAAGTTAGAGGCGGAGTTGATGAAGCCCCGCCCGTTAATGGGAAAATTGGAACCGCACCACAAAGAGGGTATGTTGGTGGCGGACGGCAATCAGGTGGGCTATCTGAAAGGGATTACCCGGTACGGGGCTACGTTCCACCCGTTGGAGTTGGATAAGGCGCAGCAGGAAAAAGCGGAGCTTTACATCTCCATGCGTGACAGTTACCAACGGCTCTACACTTATGAGGCGGAGATGCACGAAGAAAACAAGCCGGAACGTGCAACCCTGAACAAGACTTATGACACATTCGTGAAGCGTTTCGGCAATCTGAACGCCAAAGCGAACGTGAAGTTCCTGCTTATGGACACTTCGGGACGTGATATGCTCTCGCTGGAACGGGTGGAGAACGGGCAGTTCATCAAGGCGGATATTTTCGACCATCCCGTGGCTTTCGCACTCAATGAGGTGACACACGTGGATACGCCCGAAGAGGCGTTGTCCGCTTCACTGAACCGCTACGGGACGGTGAACTTCGATTATATGGAATCCTTATGCGACAACAGCCGGGAGGAACTGCTGGATATATTCAAAGGACGTATCTTCTTCAATCCGCTGGTGGATGACTACGAGATTAAAGACCGTTTCATCGCCGGAAACGTGGGGGAGAAAATGGAGAATATCTTCCGATGGGCGGCGGACAATGAAGGAAATGAACGCAAACCGGAAGTAGAAGAATCGCTGGCGGCACTGCGGGACGCTATGCCCCGCCCGATTACATTCGACGAATTGGATTTCAATTTCGGTGAACGCTGGATTCCGACGGGTATCTACACTGCCTATGTCAAGCACCTGTTCGGGACGGATATTTCTATCGCCTATTCGGAGAGCATCGACGAGTATTCGGTCAAATGTGGGGAAAAGAACGCCAAAATCACTGACCAATACGCCGTGCAGGGGCAATACCGAAAATACGACGGTATCAGCCTGCTGAAAAATGCGCTCCTGAATACCGTGCCGGACATCAGCAAGAGTATCGGTAAGGACGAACACGGCAATGACATCAAGGTGCGGGACAGTGAGGCGATACAGCTTGCCAACGCGAAGATTGACGAAATCCGTAATGGTTTTACGGATTGGCTGAACGAACAGTCACCTGAATTTCAAAAGCGGCTGGCGGATATGTACAACCGCAAGTTCAACTGTTTTGTCCGCCCGACCTATGACGGTTCACACCAGAGTTTTCCGGGTTTGGACTTGAAAGCGTTGGAAAAGAAGTACAATATCAAGGAGGTTTACCAGAGCCAGAAGGATTGTGTCTGGATGCTCAAACAGAACGGAGGCGGGATATGCGACCACGAGGTTGGGACGGGCAAAACGCTGATAATGAGCCTTGCTGCGCAAGAAATGAAGCGGTTGGGATTGGCACACAAGCCGATGATTATCGGGCTGAAAGCCAATGTCGCAGAGATTGCCGAGTGCTACCGCACGGCATACCCGAACGCGAAGATTCTTTATGCGACGGAAAAGGATTTTGAACTCAAAAACCGGGTGAAGTTCTTTAACAATATCAAAAACAACGATTGGGATTGTGTCATCATGTCGCACGACCAGTTCGGGAAGATACCCCAACCGACCGACGTGCAGCAGGAGATTTTGCAAAAGGAACTGGATTCGGTGGAAGAGAATCTGGACGTTTTGAGGGCGCAGGGCAAGGAGGTATCGAGAGGGATGCTCAAAGGATTGGAAAAGCGGAAAATCAACCTGCTCGCCAAGTTGGAGAAGGTGGAACACGCCCTCAAATCCCGCACGGACGATGTGGTGGATTTCAAGCAGATGGGTATCGACCACCTGTTCATAGACGAGAGCCATCAGTTCAAAAATCTTACCTTCAACACCCGTCACGACCGGGTGGCGGGGCTGGGAAACAGCGAAGGAAGCCAAAAGGCACTCAATATGCTGTTTGCCCTGCGTACCATTCAGGAGCGCAAGGGTAAGGATTTGGGGGCGACGTTCCTTTCGGGCACGACTATCAGCAATTCGCTCACGGAACTGTACCTGCTGTTCAAATATCTCCGTCCGAAAGAGTTGGAACGGCAGAACATCAACTGTTTCGACGCGTGGGCAGCAATCTTTGCCAAGAAGACCACGGACTTCGAGTTTTCCGTTACCAATCAGGTGGTGCTGAAAGAACGGTTCCGTTACTTCATCAAAGTACCGGAGCTGGCGGCGTTCTACAATGAGATTACCGACTACCGTACAGCGGCGGATGTGGGTGTGGACAGACCGGAGAAGAACGAGATACTGCACAACATCCCGCCTACACCCGTGCAGGAGGAGTTCATCAAGAAATTGATGGAGTTTGCGCAAACGGGTGATGCGACGGTATTGGGACGGTTGCCCTTGTCGGAAACGGAGGAAAAGGCGAAGATGCTGATAGCCACAGACTATGCCCGCAAGATGGCACTCGATATGCGCATGATCGATCCGGACAAGTACGACGACCACCCGGACAACAAGGCGAGCCACTGTGCCGCCAAGATTGCGGAATACTACAAAAAGTATGACGCACAGAAAGGCACACAGTTCGTATTCTCGGATTTGGGGACGTATCAGCCGGGAAAATGGAGCGTGTACAGCGAAATTAAACGCAAGCTGATTGAGGACTACGGTATTCCGGCAAGCGAGATACGTTTCATTCAGGAGTGCAAGACCGACAAGGCTCGCAAGGCGGTGATAGATGCCATGAACGAAGGTAAGGTGCGGGTGTTGTTCGGCTCGACGAGTATGCTCGGAACGGGCGTGAACGCGCAGAAAAGGGCGGTTGCGCTCCATCATCTTGATACGCCGTGGCGACCATCCGACCTCTCCCAACGTGACGGGCGGGCGGTGAGAAAGGGCAACGAGATTGCCAAGTTCTTTGCCGACAACAAGGTGGACGTGATTATCTATGCGGTTGAAAAATCGCTGGACAGCTATAAGTTCAACCTGCTGCACTGCAAGCAGACTTTCATCAGTCAGCTAAAAAGCGGTGCGATGGGCGCACGTACCATCGACGAGGGAGCGATGGATGAAAAGTCGGGCATGAACTTCTCGGAGTACATGGCTATCCTTTCCGGCAATACTGATTTGTTGGACAAGGCACGGTTGGAAAAGAAGGTTGCCGCATTGGAGAGCGAGCGCAAGAGCTTCTACAAGGACAAAAGCGGCTCGACGTGGAAATTGGAATCGCATACCAAGAAGCTGAATGAGAACAACGAACATATCGCCAAGCTGACGGCGGACTACGAAACTTTCACCTCACGGGCGCAGACCGACGAGGACGGGTATTACCGTAATCCGGTAAAGTTGGACGGTCTGGCGGCTACCGATGCGAAAAGCGTTGGGACACGGCTACAGGAGATTGCCAAGAACGCCACGACGGGAGGTGAATACCTGCCTATCGGTGAGTTGTACGGTTTCCCTATCCTTGTGAAAACGGAAAGCTCCGTCCGTGAGGGTATGGAGGTGAAACAGAACCGCTTCTTTATCGAGGGTGCGTACAAGTACACCTACAATAACGGGCAGTTGGCAATGTCCGACCACAAGGCGGCGGCAACGAACTTCCTCAATGCTTTAGACCGCATCCCGAAACTGATGGAGCAGTACAGGACGGAGAACGAGAAATTGGAGAAGGATTTGCCCACGTTGCGGGAAGTAGTCGGCGGTACGTGGAAAAAGGAAGATGAGTTGAAGCAACTTAAATCCGAAGTGGCGGTGTTGGAGAGAAAAATCCAACTGAGCCTTGCTCCGTCCCGGCAGACTGACAGCGGGGATACGGAACAAACGCAGGATATAAAGGCGATGTTGCCGGAGAATGGCGGCAAGAACCCGTCCACGGACGACCGTGTCGTCATTGTCCGTCCAAAACCGCTTGTTCCGGAAACCTCAAAAGGGATAAAATTGTAATGATGCTAAAACGGTGGGATGAAATTCATCCCACCGTTGCTGAAAATAGCCGGACTCACTTAAAATTCATTCTGTTTATCCGTAGTAGTGATACATTTCACATCATCGTGAACTAATCCTGCACTATACCAAGCATTTCCGTTTTCCGACCAATAGAATTGGTCGGTCGTGCCTTTGGAAATTTTATAGTTCTTGCCGCTGATTTTTACACCGAAGCCTGAAATCATTTCCGAATCGGAGGCTTTCACCACTCCATCGGATAACGGGGCTTTCTTAATCGCCACGATGTTGTCCGTCAAGCATCCTGTCACGCCTTCATTGGCATGGTTGCCACGGGCTATCCATTCCGAACCATCCACTTTGCTCTTGTCTATGAACTTTACGCCGACCAGACCTTCCGTATGGGCGTGTCCTAACGCATAGTAGAAATAGAAGCTGCCCTTTTTACTGGCGGTCACATGGTCGAATATATTCTCCGGCAACTTGAAATATTTCCGGTTGACAGATTTGGAACCCGTGTCGTCGATGGCATAGTAGTATTCAGGAGCCTTCTCTTCTTTTCCGAAATGACGGCCGATAACATCTGTAATGACTCTCTTATAAGGAACGGCTTGGAAAGTACGCTCCTTAATGAAAGCATCGAGAGCATCCTTCATCATCTTCTGGCGTGTAGGGTCTTCTACAAACTCCCATATGGGAATCAGACCGCAGTCCTCGTTGGACGAACCGGAAGATGAATATACATATCCCAACATAGCCATTGAACGCGGGTTGTCGAAGTTGCAGGATGCCTGCCATTCGGACAGACCTGCAATAGAGGTGTCGCCACCGATTCTGCGTTCCTTGACAATCTTAACGGTGTTTTGGTAGCAGTCGGTATCCTGCTGGCTGAATTCTTCATTCGGATTGAGTTCCAACATCTTTCCGTCGATTGATGCGGGGAACTTGAAATGCAAATCCATGTTCACCTGTGTGGTGATGGCACTTTCCCAGAATGAAACTTCACGCAGCATATAATACTCGTACTTGGAACCGTAAAAGGCTTTGGTAATCAAATGGGTTCCGTAATCCAGAAACAATTTTTTCAGGCTGGACGGATCGCTCGGATAGAGCGGCGAGCCGTTTGCGGCAATACCGTTGATATTGTTCCATGCCTCTGCCAGCATGTACTTTTTCCAATCGGCTTTTACCTGCGGGTTCAGTGCCAGAGAGAACTGCTTGTTGATGAACATCTTGATACCGTATTCATAAGTGTCTTCGTTCTTCATCGAGTTCTTGGTGGCGACGGAAAGGTTACCATGAAACGGAGTGGAACCCGCCTGTGTCAAACCTACTCCCAGACCGAAGGTGTTGTTGATGTTTTGGGTGGTCTTTTCATAAGTATCTCCCGTGATGTCCACCACTACGGAATCCGGCGTGTCATCTACATTGATGTTACCGGCCTGCTTCAACAGTTCATAGTCCAAAATTGCGGCGAGGCAATTGTTCGAGCCCAGTTCACCCGTGATGTCACAGCCATGCCCGAAACCGGTTTTGATAACCAATTCGGCATCTTGGGGATTGACACTGCCCAGCATACCGGGAAGTCCCATACTACTGATTTTTTTCTCTTCCATGATTTTTAAATTTTAGATTCTACAAATTATTGATACATCTCTGTAAGCCTACGCCTGCAAATCTATCGGAAAGGCCTATGCAATCCAACTATTATTACCCGGTGTCCGATTATCATTTCCCGATGCCGGAATACGATTTCCGTATGGAGGAACAATCGCCACCCGGCACATATAAATACCTGTCGGAAAGGGAAAGACACCAATAGGAAATTTTATTTTCATCCGTTGGTTTTATCCTCTATTTTCATGGAGTAAGCCTACAAAAACATCAAACGGTCAGATGTAACAGCCGTTCAGGGATACCGAAAACTGTATAGAGTAGGTAAATTTTAAATATGTAATAATATGAATGATTGTATTGTACTTAATGGAAATATAATGCTTTGGCAAGGACAAGGTCATTGGGTAAATTTTGCAGATGGAGCGGGGCAATTCAGCATCCCGATTAATATGGATCACGTGTTTGCGGTGGATAGGTTGATTATTGATGGCAATGAATTTAATGTCAATGAAGCTCGCAACCATCCCCAAGAAACCATTTTTGCGGTTGTTCAAAGAAGCTAAGCACAGTGCTTCGATAGTACCTGTCGTAATTTGAATATCCCCGTCGAAACACACTTGTGCTTATCGACGGGGATATTTTATATCTGCATGATACCCACCTGATTGTCTGTACTCCTGTCCGATGGGAAAATGACGTCAGATATTGGGAAATAAAAAACTGCCGGTTTCTTTTAACTTTCTTTCTTTAGCGGATTTTTCATTAAAAACATTTCAAAATGAAGTATGTCGTATTAAAAAATTCACATAGCATATTATGTGTTCAGCTTCCGGAGGGATTCGGAGCTAACCTCGAAATTGTCTGTTTTGAGAATCAGGCAGAATTCGATAGTTTTCTAAAAGAAGCCCCAACAGGTGTATGTCAAATCGGATTTCCGCAACCAGGTGCCGGGATGATAGAAGAGCAGGGCGACTCTGTTCACGATGGTTTATTTATTCGTCAAAACGATTTCTTTAGGAAGATTTTGTTTTGTGAAATCAAGTGGATAGAAGCCTCCCGGAGTTATTGCTATATTCATACCACCAAACAGAATAAGCTGATAGCGACCTGCCCGATGGCGGAAGTAAAAAAGAAACTCCCGCCTGATTTATTTATCCAGATACACCGTTCCTACATTATCAACAAGAAATGCGTCAATAAATTTGTGGGCAATGCGGTTTACATTGACGAGGAATCATTTCCGGTGAGCCGTAAATTCAAGCCAATGGTTTTAGACCAATTCCTTTTTCTGGAAAACCCGAAAGACAAACCGGAAAATGATTTTCAAAAAGATACTGAAGAAGAACGGACAGATTAATTTGCAAGAAAGCGGTATCTTTCTTCGATTTTGCAGAAAAATCTATGTATTTTTGCAAAAAATAGATTAAATAACAAACGCATAAACAGACAGTTATGTATTATTTGAAAAGTTTATGGATATAGAAACAGGACTATTAAGTGCAATGCTTCATTTTGCTGTATGTGCATTTTTATTAAGTGCCACATTATTATGTATTCGCCGATACCCTAATAATAAATCGAGAGCGTACTTGGCTATTGCTTTCTTTGTAACGGTTATTTCATTTGGTCTGCGCGTGTTTGCCGGTTATGCAGGCAGGCCGCTTACCTATCATGTCTTGCCGATAGCCAATCTCTACGGAGGGCTTATTGCATTGATGATTTACTACCTCTACCCGATAGAAGTCATTCGTCCGGGCTGGCTTAATTTCAAGAGGGGTATATTGTTTTTTGCTCCCTGGTTGCTGCTTAATTTGTTTTTGGCTTGCGTCCCTTTCCATTTCAGGGAATTGGCATCCTTTGGCGACATGATAGGGCATATCGGTGAATTTAACGTGTGGTTCCGCTTACTGATTATCGTAATAGGCATTATTCCTTATAGTATTATGCTCTTTTACATTCCTTACAACTATAAAACGAGTAGTGCCGATTGCCAGTGGATTTCCACTTATACGGTCGCTATTCAGGGAGTTGGGATATTCTATACTTTATTTATGCTTACCGGTTCGATGACCGTGAGCATTATCCATGTGACTTATTGCATCCTGTTCTGCCTGTTCATCACCTATCAGGAACTATTTCTGCGGATAAACGTGCCTGTTACTCCCCGAGAAATCCCGGTTGAATCCTCTGTATCATCTGATATACCTGTACCATTAGAGACACTTGATACACCGGATGAAAATATAACCCCGGAAAAGAATAAAGAAAACCCTTTGTGGCTACAACTCAATGAACTGATAGATAGAGAACAACTCTGGAGAAACCCTGATACGAATATAACCAAATTGGCTGTCCTTTTAAATACAAACCGTAATAAACTCACCCAGATAATCCAAGAGCAAGGCTACGATGGTTACAAGGAGTTTATCAATCGTCGCCGGATTGATGAATTTTTGAAAATTGCAGACAGTGATAAATACGTAAACGTATTAGACACTTTCTTTAAAGTAGGCTTCCGTTCTAAGGCGACAGCACTCCGTAACTTCAAAGAATATACAGGAATGCTCCCGAGTGAATATTTACAGCTAAAGCTCAAAAAAAAGACAAAAACGCCTTAAAAATGCGTTTTGATACCTTCCATGCGTTTTGACACCTAAATAATTGCGTATTATGCGTTTTGATACCCAAATTAGTGCAGAAACGTATCCTCTGTTATTTTCCCATTTCCTAACTTTATAGTGCGAGTAAACGGGAACGCTACGGCGCTTCCGTTAGCAGTTGTTGATGTTTGTTTTTTCTGTTTTTAGAAACCGGGAACAGCTATTCTTGTATCAGAACGAAAGGTGAAAATCCGTTACAGGAATATTGATCGGGAGTAGAGAACATTGGGAGACCGGAATATGTCATTGGGAAGCTGAAACATTCCATTGGGAAATAAATATGCTCTTGGAAAGTTTTTAGATGCCATTGGGAAATATCGGAATGCCATTGGGAAGAAAAAACAGTTCATTGGGAAAATAATTCCCGGCATTGGGCAATGTTTTTTTGATTAGTGGAAGTTGGGGCTTAGATTTATGCCAGAAAATTCCTGTTTGGGAGAAAAGTTCTTTGGCATAATGACATGAAATTAAAAATTGTGGAATGTAAACATTAAAAAGATGAAAAGTGTTACTGGTTATGCGAAAAAATCCCCGTTTTTATTTGGCAAAATGGATAATTTTGCTAACACACACACACACACACACACACACACACACACACACACACACACACACACACA
>OGCM01000463.1_pt1 | contig 63923 bp, 36 predicted proteins | sample 1570151 | NCBI WGS metagenome assembly OGCM01 (sample SAMEA4370582, study PRJEB24528) | human gut metagenome
CTACCATGTCTCAAGAAGCCCCGCCCGTTCGCAAGAACGCGCGTGGGAGTATCACGCTCTGATGTTGTTTTTATCTGCGTTACTGTTCACACGTCATGTTACGAAAGCCCTTAGGTTCAAGGGTTTCGTCGACGGACCAAACTCCGCAGATTCCTTTTATGTTATTTCTTATTATACATTACTTTGAAAGACCTGCTCCAAGTGTCCGTCTCGTGAAATCCATTCACCTTCGGGCTTTGCCGTGAACTGTAACTAAGCCTCATATGCCTTTTCGTAAAAATATTCCTGTGCATTAAGCGGCGGATCGTTTTGAAGCTCTAGCGCAGAAGCCATCGCATATGTTGTATCTGACAATTCGACTCTTGCCTTCTGATTATCACGAAGCATCACATCAAACATATCAAGTAGAAGCTTTTTTAGTTTTTCATTTTCAATTGGAGCTGCTACCTCTACACGGCGCAGCGTGTTTCTTGTCATAAAATCTGCTGATGCTATATACACACGTGCATTTTCTTTTACACCGAAAATATAAATTCTTGAATGCTCAAGGAAACGACCTACAATGCTTCTGACACTAATATTTTCTGTATATCCCTGTACTCCCGGAATCAGACAGCATATTCCGCGAATGACCATATCAATCTTCACTCCTGCCTGTGATGCCTCTACCAGCTTATCCATAATCTTCTTATCTGTCAGAGAATTCATCTTAAGACCAATATAAGAAGGCTGTCCGCTCTTTGCAAGCTCAATCTGGCCATCAATCATCTCTATTACGCGATTTTGCAGACAATTCGGTGCTGCAAGCAAATGCTTTAGTTCATCTGGTGTCTGTCCCATTGCAAGCGCCTGGAAAATCCTTGCTGCTTCCATTCCAATCTGCACATTTGATGTCATAAATGACAAATCAGTATACAAACGTGAGGTCTTCTCATTATAATTTCCAGTTCCTACCTGCGTATAATACTCAATTCTGTCTTCGATTCTCTTTGTAATCAGACAAAGCTTTGAATGCACCTTATAGCCGTCCAGTCCATAAATAACGCGACAGCCTGCATCCTCTAGAAGACGCGACCACTCAATATTATTTTCCTCGTCAAAACGCGCTTTTAATTCAACAAGTACAAATACTTCCTTGCCATTTTCTGCAGCCTCTATCAGATATTCTACCACCTTACTCTGCCTTGCCATGCGATAAAGAGTCATCTTAATTGAAATCACATCTGGATCATTTGCCGCCTCATGAAGCATCTGTAAAAATGGCTTAATGCTTTCATATGGATAAGACAGTAATTTATCCTCTTTTCTGATTTGATCAAGGATTGGCTGACCCTGACTAAACATAGGAGACTTCTGCGGTACGCGCTTTTCAAAAAATAACTGTGTATTTTTTCGAAGCAGATCCTGAATTTCATAGGCAAAGGATAAATCAAGCGGTGACTTTGCATAATACACATAGCAGGAATTTAAATCAAGATGACCACAAAGCGTCTTTACTGTTTCACCGCTTAAATCACCCTCAATTTCAAGACGAAGCGGCGCCAGCTTCTTTCTTTTCTTAATCAGTTTCTCCATAAAATCGCGGTAATCAAGATCCTCATCATATAATGCATCTGCATCAATATCTGCATTTCTTGTAATTCGTATAATGGCCTTTTCCTTTACCTGATAACCTTTAAAAATCCTTGGCATATAATGAAGAATAAGATCCTCTGAGAGCATATACATATCGCTTCCCTTGACGTTAATTAGTCTTGGAAAAATTTTCCCTGATCCCGTATTAACACACGGAATAATGCCAAGACGCTTTTTTCCGCTCTTATTCTCAAGCGCTGCCACCGCATAAAGCTCGCGATTTCTTAAAAATGGAAAAGTCTGTCGTTTTCCAATCATGGATGGAGATAATAGTGGCTCTATTTCTGCCTGAAAATATGCTCTGAGTCGTGTACTTTCCTGTTGAGTGATCTTATGAAAATCTACCAGACGCACTCCCTGCTTTTCCAAGCTGTGCATAATCTGTGTGTACACGATATCCTTTCTCGCATTTAATTCCTGAACACGCGGTAAAATTGCACGGATCTGCTCCTGCGCCGTCATCTGTGTCTTATTTTCACGCTCTCCTTTTCCTAGCAGTTCCTGATCAATCAGTGATCCTACACGAACCATGAAAAATTCATCCAAGTTACTCTGATAAATTGCCGCGAATGAAAGACGCTCGCATAGCGGCACCTTTATATTCTCTGCCTCCTCCAGTACACGCTCGTTAAATTTAAGCCATGAAAGCTCTCTGTTCATAAAAATTTCTTTTTGCATCTTTGCGCCTTTTCCCTTCTGTGCCTTGCTACATTTTTATTTGATATTCTGCCTATCGCAAAGCAGTGTAACAGCACTCGGTCAAGTCTGCGACGCATTTATGTAAATTTTAAGTAAAATAAAAAAACTGACCTGCCAACTTTCCTGACAAATCAGTTTTTTCTTATTCAAAATAGGTTTTTAAAATCTTTTGCAGTCTCTTTGCACACACCTGGGCTGCCAATCCTGTAAAGCTGCCTGTAATCATTGCGCTTAGCATTAAAACAGGCAAATATGCCAATACGCTTATAGACTGTGTAATCACAATTGCTGCCAAAATTTGTCCGATATTATGGGCGGCAGCTCCACACATACTTATCAGCACAAGAAACTTTTTCTTAAGAAGCGCACTAATAAGGCTCATGACAAGCCAGCACAAAACACCGCCAGACAAACTATAAAAAAATGAAATCATCTGTCCGCCAAACATGCTTCCAAGAAGGATTCGCACGATCAGCACAAAGAGTGCTTCCTTTGGTCCATATAAAACCAGTACAAGAAGTGTTACGATATTGGCTAGTCCAAGCTTGATTCCTGGAATTGGTACAATCGGACCGATCATGGATTCTGCCGTAAAGATTGTAAGCGCAATCACTGAAAACATTGCAAGCGCTGTCATCTTTTTGATATCCATTTTATTTGCTTTCTCTGCTGTATTCCTTTTATCTTTTTTCTTTGTTTCCATTTTTGTTTATTCTTTCTTTCTCAAAAAATCAGACAGCTGCCATATATACAAGTTACGTACCGCATGGTGACTTTATTGACTCTAGTATGTCAGCACATCAAATTCATCATCCGTGTCCTCTGGTGCCGCCGTGATCACAAGATGATTTGGCAGACACACAATCGGAAGAGAACCTTTTCCTTTCCACACTGTATGCATACAAATCTTATCTGGGCAGCTCGCACCGCTCACATGAATCCCGTCTTTGTCTACAGTAATCTCATTCCAGTTTTCGCCATCTTCGATGTGAAATGTCTCTTCATGATCAGTTGAAATAATTTTAATTAATGTACCATTCTGATAAATTGCTGCGCTTGCCGCTTCTTGCTTTGCCAGAAATTGGTGCGCAGTCCAGACCGCAGACAATATAAATATCAAACTTAGTATTGAAGCGATTATAATTGCTCGTTTCTTTTCTCTCATTCTTCCACCTGTTCATACGAAGAATCTGTCAATGTAAACATATCTTTTAATCCATCTGTTACAATCACCTCTTTATCCTCAGTTACAAACACAGCCTCTGCCTGATAAGTCTCTAACAGCGGCAGACTGTCTTCATAGCCAAGCACAAAGCATGCAGTAGACAGACCATCGCTTAGCCATCCGTCATCGCAGACAATTGTGACGGAGATCAGCCCACTCTCTGCCGGATATCCTGTTTTCGGATCTAAAATATGATGATAGCGCACACCATCTTCAATCACATATTTTTCGTAATCTCCAGATGTAGATATACTGCATGTTCCATCAATCGTTAGTGAACCAAGATACGATTCGCCATCTTCATTGCGTGGATTTGCAATGCCGATCTTCCATGGTTTTCCATCTGGCTTTTTTCCATATGTCAAAATGCTTCCTCCAACGGATACCACTGCTGCATCAGCATCTGCCTCTTCTAACATTTTTCGTGCTTCATCACATCCGATTCCTTTTCCGACTGCTCCAAGATCAATCTGCACACCATCTTTTAAAAACACTTCACCGTCACCCAGATTTATTTTTTCCCAGCCAGTCTCTAAAAGAAGCTCTGTCAGTTCGCTTTTTGATGGAATATATGGATTGTCACTTTCCAGATTCCAAAGCTGCGACACGCGGCCTAATGTCGGATCAAATGCACCGCTGCTTTCTCTTGCAAGATCAAGCACATTTTCCAGATAGCCATATGTCCACTTTGATGGCATAACAGGCTCGTTCTCTGATGCATTTTCATTGATATTGGCAATATCGCTGCCTTCAATGCGCCATGATAAATACTTATTCTCAATATCAGAAAGCATATCCATAATATCTTTTGCAGTTCCATCCGAACCAAAAACACGGACACTACAGTCTGTTCCCATTGCAGTATCTGTTATGCTCTCGCTATTAGTCTTATCAGCCCAAACAAGCTGTGTGCCAATGCATGAACAGACCATAACACACGTTATTTTCAAAAGATTAGCAAAACTTTTCTTTCGATTCACGAAAATCTTCCTTTCTCTCATTGGTTGCTGTTCTATATTCTACAAAAGGCTGGCTACGAGTCATATGGCAGCCAGCCTTTTGCTTACTATCTACTATTTCAAATTGTTTTATTACTGTGCTGTTACAGTTCCCTTTACAGACGGATATCCAGTTGCTTCTAACTCGATCTCATAGGAATCACTTCCGTCAAATACCTTAACATTTCCATCCTGACCTTCGATTTCAGCATCCATATTTATGCTTCCATCCTCATTGAATAAGATACCTGCAATGCCCTTTGCCTTTACTGGCTCACCATTTACAACAACACTTGTTACCTGTGCCGCATAATCTGCGCCAGTAAGCCCCTGCTCATTATCTGCGATTACAACAGCATTATTTTCGATAGAAACACTGCCTTCCTCTAATCCAGACTCAACAAGTGTGCTTGACTTCTTGCTTGCATACTTGTCATCTGAGAAGGTAACTGTGTAGCTGCCCGGCTTTAAATCACCACTCAGAGTAATTACGTTGTCTTCTACGCTGTAAAGTCCATCTTCTACGGCAGTACGTCCTGCTGCGACAGCCTCTACACTATAATCACTGTCATCTGGTGTTGTATATGTGATGTTGATTGCAGTGCCATCCTTCTGATAAGTAACACTCTCATCTGTTGTAATGGAATATTCTTCTCCAAGAAGCTCCTTGCAGTAAAGATCAGTCTCAATAGAAATATCATCCTGGTCCGCCAGCATGTAAGTTACCTTTGTGATTGTCTTTCCCTGAATGTCAGCAAAACGCTGCCATGACGGTGTATTTCCATGTGGCTCAGTCATCTCTTCTGCTGCAAATGCAATCTCATTTGCGCGCAGCCATAAATTATCCAAATGCTCAAGTCCATAAATTTCTCCGTCAGATGTTTCAAGGAGTGCGCCCTGAATATCAGCAGATTCAATCTCAAGACCGTCAAAGTCGATTTGATAATTGCCCCATGTTGAAACTGTTGCAAAGGAAACTGTTACATTCTCTGCCTCTTTAGTTGCTCCAATTGTCTGGCTTAAGGTACCATCAGAATTGATTACCTTATATTCAGCCGGAACTTCTTCTGAAACTTCTTCAAGTGATGATACGAACTCAACAAGTGGGTTGCTACACTCAGTACCAGCTTCGATTGCTGCCTTTACATCATCATACAATGTCTTTGGAATTGCCACATTTACACTGGATGGTCCTAAAATATCGGTTCCATCGCCATTCTGCTCAAAATAGCTTTTTTCAAAACGCTGAGATTTCTGGCTTGTCGCAGAAGTAACGGAATCATAAATACCTTCCTCACGAAGACCTACTGCTGTTACCTTATCCTCTGCATCATACTGACCTGCGGCTGCATCTTCAAGTGCCTCTGGCTGTACATGATTGATTTCTCCATAATAAAAATCTGCATATGGAACATTAATCTTACCAAAGTAATATTCACTTGTCTCAATGCTTACTGTTTGTGCCTCATCCTCTGCACCAGAAGCTTCCTCTGTCTGTACCTCGCTTGTTGCCGGTGTGCTCTCACTTTTTAAAACTCCTCCAAAAGCGCTCATATTTCCTGCTGCCAAGGTACTTGCCGCCAACACAGCTAATGCCATTTTTGTTCTCATAAATGATATCTCCTTAAATTTTTTATTGCCGATGGCAGTTAGTATATTCTAACACAGTCATAAAAATCAACACCCTTATTGAGAAAAAAAGACTATTTATATAAAAACAGCAATTTGACGTTTTCCATATGTTTTATTGTGAGTCCAAGTTAGTTATTTCTAACAATTTTTAATTATGCTTTTCCTTTTATACGAACTGCCTTTCTTCATTTTTGTCTATTTCTTGTTAGTTTATACTAACTTCATGTCTTTTTTTCGTCTTTTTTGCGCTTCCTGTTTGCTTGTGATGTATTTTTTCTTATGTTACACTACATTTATGATACAAATGTCAAAAGATCTTAAAGCCAATGCAAACTCGATTACAAGATATTTTTGATCTCTTGACCATATAACATCTCATACACGGAGGTAATCAAATATCTATGTTATTTATTTTTTCACTGATCATCGCATCAATCTTTGCACTGACTGCAAAATCAACGATCAAACGTCATCCGTATCCCTGGTACATAGGTGCACTTGTGCTTACACTTTTTATATCACTATTTCCTTTTTCAAGGAATCTGCCAGAGGCTGTCACTTTCCTTCTTGATCTATTTCGCCGCGGTGCCCTTTCATGTGCACTCTGGTGTATTGTCATGTGGACAGGCGCCTTCTCTAACGGTTCTTGGCTGATTAAGCGACTTATGCCAGTGCGCGGTGAGCTTTCCATCTTTGCCGCAATGCTGACGCTTGGTCACAACATTGGCTATGGAAGAACTTATTTCGTGCGTTTCTTTACCAATGCATCCGCACTTCCTGCCAATCAATTCGCTGCCTGCATCATTACAATTATTCTTCTTATCATTATGATTTTGCTTACTATCCTTTCTTTTCCAAAGATTCGTAAGCGTATGAAAGCAAAAAAGTGGAAGCAGATCCAGCGCTTTGCTTATCTATTTTACGCGCTGCTCTACCTCCACATTATGCTATTATTTATTCCGCTTGCCAAAGATGGCAAGGATGGCTACTATTTTTCTGTAATTGTTTACACGGCAATTTTCCTTGGATATGCAATCTGTCGAATACGCAAATGGTATTTCTTAAAGAAAAAACCAGAACACCGCCGTGAATTTACATCCATTTGCTTTGGCGTATTTCTTGCTGTTATGGTTATTATCTGTGCTGTTTCAAGCCCAAATGATACTATAGCTGATGGCAATTCAAATACAGAAATTGCTGAAAATACAACTATCGAATCTGAGCCTATTTCAAAAGAAGATTCTCAGTCTTTTGATGACACTGCTCTCACCGATGGCGTTTATGAGGGAAAAGCCTACGGATATGATGGCGCTGTAAAGGCAACAGTCACAATCAAGGACGGCAAAATCACTGATATCTCCTGCAGCAGCGCCGAGAGCGACCTGTGGTACTTCGATAAATGCAAAGACAAGGTTGTTTCTGAAATTCTTGAAGCACAAAATACCGATGTTGATGCAGTTTCCGGTGCAACCTACAGCTCAAATGGAATCAAAAAAGCTGTGCTTGATGCATTAAAACAGGCTGGATTCCCAACAAACTAATTAGGCGCATAAAGTAAATCAAAATAATAATAATAATAATAATGGGGCAAGAATTAAAAAATTCTCTGCCCCACTGTTTTTATTACTTATTCAATTGCTGCCAATGCCTGTGCCAGATCTGCGATCAGATCTTTCTTATCTTCCAGTCCGCAAGAAATACGAACCAGTCCTGCTGGAACACCAGCTGCTGCTAACTGCTCGTCATTCATCTGGCGATGTGTGGATGTTGCCGGGTTTAAGCAGCAGGTACGTGCATCTGCAACATGTGTCTCGATTGCTGCAAGCTTTAAGTGCTTCATAAATGTCTCTGCTGCTGCACGGCCACCCTTTAACTCAAATGAAACGACACCACATCCTCCGTTTGGAAGATACTTCTTTGCGCGCTCATAGTACTTGTCTGTAGGCAGTCCCGGATAATTTACATAAGCAACCTGCGGCTGTGCCTGTAAAAACTCTGCTACGGCCTGTCCATTTTCAACGTGACGCGGCATTCTTACATGAAGTGACTCCAGACCAAGATTTAAGATAAATGCATTCTGTGGAGACTGGATACATCCAAGGTCACGCATCAGCTGAGATGTACACTTTGTTATAAAAGCACCGCCCATGCCAAATTTCTCTGCATATGTAACTCCATGATAAGATTCATCAGGTGTACACAGACCTGGGAATTTGTCTGCATGAGCCATCCAGTCAAAATGACCGCCATCTACAATTGCACCGCCAAGTGCCGCACCATGTCCATCCATATATTTTGTTGTGGAATGTGTTACGATATCTGCACCCCACTCGATTGGACGGCAGTTTACCGGAGTCGGGAATGTGTTATCCACAATTAACGGAACGCCATGTGCATGAGCGGCCTTTGCAAACTTTTCAATATCAAGAACTGTCAGTGCCGGATTTGCGATAGTCTCACCAAATACAGCTCTGGTATCTTCTGTAAATGCTGCATTTAATTCTTCCTCTGTACAGTCAGGGGAAACAAAAGTAGCACGAATACCCATCTTTGCCAGTGTTACAGCAATCAGGTTATAAGTTCCGCCATAAATAGATGAAGAAGCTACGATATGACTGCCGCACTCACAAATATTAAACAGAGCAAAAAAGTTTGCTGCCTGTCCTGATGAAGTCAGCATTGCTGCTGCACCGCCTTCAAGTTCTGCAATCTTTGCTGCAACATAATCATTTGTTGGATTCTGTAAACGGCTATAAAAATAACCGGATGCTTCCAAATCAAATAACTTTCCCATGTCTTCACTTGTATCATACTTAAATGTCGTAGACTGAATAATCGGAATCTGACGCGGTTCTCCATTTCCCGGCGTATAGCCTGCCTGCACACATTTGGTATTTAACGTATAATCACTCACTGTTTTGCCCTCCATATATTGTCATTTTTTTCAACTGTCCCTATAATACCATATATGACTAGAAAATTCTAGTATTATCTGTAGGATTCATCCCAACATATCTCTAAACCAAGCATCCTCCAACATATTATAAACATGCTCATTTGGTGTGCCTGCCCAAAGCTTATCTGCCGAAAAATATGTTTGATTGCTCTTTCCCATCATTTTTTTCGCAAATGCTCCTATTGCACGCGATCTTGACTGTCCGGCATAGCAGTGAATTAACAGCGTATCTACATCCATATGACTGCGAATAAATGCGATAACAGAATCTGCCATATTTTCATCAAACAATACAGCACCTTTTGTTTCCTTCACCACATCATCAAAATATAAAGTAAGAACACCTTTACAAAATTTATTTTCTGCAAAGGTGACACCAAAACCACCCGTGTGAGTATCCTGAATTGAAATGACTGCATATGTATCTTTTCTTTTTGCGTCCTCCTCACATCCTGCCGGATAATAATGATCCATCACAAAATCAAAAGCTTCATTTAATGACTTAACTAATATTCGTCTCATATGCACTCCTCCCAAAAATCACCTAGTCTAATGTTAGATACTTACTAACGTCTCCCACTCTATGCTCTGCTTTGGTGCAAATGTCTCTAAATCCAGATACTTATAAATTGATCTAAGAAGCGCTTTTCCTTCTGGATACTGCTGCAAATCCTGAAGTCCAAGTGTGGAATAGAGAAGTTTTCCATTTCCGACGCGGCACTCAAACAGCTGCGCCATTGGTCTTAAAAATGCATAGCTGTCCATTTCTGTAATAATAGCGTCAAATGGCTGTTTTACTGTATCTGGCAGTATAACAGCTCTTTGATTTGCCATTGGCCACCACTGCCAATTTGTATGGCTCTCAGTTGGAAACTCCTTAAACAATGGATGATCTTTTTGAATCAGCTGTCCCATCGCACCTTCCTGTCTTCCAAACGTTCCAACTGACCAGAAATCTGTTGAGAATTGAGCACGAATTGAATTATGGAAGGAACTTTCCTCTGACTTTGGCGAATAATACACTATACCGCCGTTATCAAGCACCTTCTTTGCCTGCAAATCCAACTTAGTTGTCTCATAAACGCTTTCTGGGCATTTGGGCAGCTCACTCTTATAAATCCAAATCGGATATGAATTAACTGCATCTGCAATCTTAACAGTAAGATCACAGCGAACTGGTGCTGTAATTTTATTATTCAGTTCAATCTTTAATGTTCCAGCTTTGCTAAGTGTTCCCTTCGGGCATGAAACAGCGCTCATATGACCACTCTTTACAGCGACCTTTCTCACACTATCTAATTCTTCATTCGGCATATATGCCCACAATGTCCACTCCAGATCTCCAGCACAGTCTGTCTTTCCATAATTGGCTATCTGCACATCTGCACAAAGTGTCTCACCTTCTTCATAAGTATACTTTTCAAGACCAACTAATACAAGCTGTTCTTTAAAGAAAGCTCTAAATTTTTCTGGTTTTGCAAAATCAAATGGCTTTGGCTCTAAATGTGAATCAAGCATTCCCACAAGAGCAGTTCCCTGTCCTGGAAAATCCTGCAGTCCAAGAAGTGAAATACCCGACAGATCTTTTGTGCGCATCGCAGCTTCGATCTCCTCTCGGTAACAAAGCCTTGATAGTTCTCCAGTTGCCTCAACGTACTTCTTCCAAACAGGCTCTAATCCCTTTTCGCGAACCATACGCTGAATACGTCTATAATTTGCCGGATCAGAAATTCCCTTAAAATGTGCAAGCTCATCAAAATCAGGAAGCACTTCAAACTGACCAACTTCAAAGCTAAACACTGGCTTTTTATACTGCTCTCTAATCTTTCTTAAGGTTTCATCAAAGTTTGTCTTCGCATTTGGATACTGATTGTTGATGTAGCCCTTAATGTTAACCTTTGCCAGCTTTCCATTTGCCTTTTCATAAGCATCAACTTTGGCTGCTTCCTCTGGTGTCTCTGGATTTCCTGCAAGCGTTCCTCTTATTCTGTAATTATAAAAGCTTTGTGATGCATAGAAATCACTCTCTTCATCGCATCCTTCATTTCCATAATGCGCATTTGACGCATTAGCATAAAGTCTTGTCGGATCCTGTTTTTTTGCATCCTGCAGCATCTTATGCATTCTGCTTGTGCCAAGCGCTCCGCAATGAAGCTCATTTCCAAATGTCAGCATGACAAAAGATGGATGATTGGCAAGTGCTTTTATAATTTGGCGCAGTTCCTTTTGATAATACGAGAAACTTTCATCAAATTCAAATGCATGCTTTGGATCCCAGTGTGAAAGCTCTGGCTGCATCAAAATGCCCATCTCATCAGCTGCAAAAAATGCTGCCTCTGGCGGACAATGCGAATGAAAACGCACCATATTGATGCCATAATCTTTATATGTCTGTAAAATATTCTTCCACGCTTCCTTTTCCATTGGAATATAGCCTGTCTCTGGAAATTCTGCACAGTTTGCCTCACTTCGAAGGAAAATTCTTCTGCCGTTTAATGACAGATGACCATATCCATCATCACCAAATGTGCGAATGCCAAAGCTAACAGTCTTTTCATCTTCTTTTTGATTTATTTCACTTTCAGATGACTGCAAATCATTTTTATATAGTGCAGCTGTCAGTTCATATAACTTTCCATCATATTCATCCCAGTTTGCTGCTGACGATGAAATAAGTAAATCCTCTGCCACAATTGTTTTTCTGGAATTTGAAGTCATTACACTAATTTTTTGCTCATAGTCCTGCAAAAGTACACTGCTTTTTAAAACAAGCACACCTTCAAATGGTTCATCATATGTATCAAGATCTATCTCTGCGCGAAGCTTTCCTCCATCCTTAGGGTACATGCGCACCTGCGATAAAAAGATCGGATTTTCCTCACGAAGACGAATATACCCCAGAAGTCCATTCCAATTTGTCTGTGTCTCATCTGTTGCCGCCGATGAATAGACAATAGCATCGTGCGGCAGACCTGGATAACTGTTATCTGACTCAACGCGAAGTCTATTAATGCCTTCATGACCAGTAAGTTCAAATACATGCGGTGTGCTTATTGTCTGTTCCTCGTATGATGATATTTCCTCGCCGTCTAAATAAACACGCACACATCTGGCTCGCTCAATCTCAAGGAAAGTGCGGCATTTATCTGCTGGTGCAATCGTAATTTCCTGCTCAAAATATGCCGGGCCTTCATACGTATGCTTTCTTGTAAATCGTGTTGCTATCACATCATCATCAAAACTCTGCGCAGTTGTCTCATCTGGATGACATGAGTTGTCGAGCCGATCTTCATGACCGACTCCAAACTCATCAAGTGTTCCTGGCAGATATACCATTTTATTTAGAGAAGTTTCTTTCTCTCCCGGCAGCATAAGCTGCCAGGGTTTGGTTGTTAAATCTACTAGTCTCATGATTTTCCTCGCTTTTTGCTTAACATTTATTGTTTCTGATATAGTGTTGCCATCATATGAGACGGCTCTATTTCAAGCGCCTCATTTAAAAATTCTGTTGCCTTTTCGCGGTTTTGTAAGCCAATATTTCCAAGTGCCATCAGATAACAGCAGTGTGCACGATTTTTCTTTGTATAGTCCTCATCAAAAATCAGAAAATCTGGAAGTGATACAGCAAAGTATTCAATCTTGCCCTCATCATTTAAGTGCTGCTCACCATAATCAATCAGGCGATAAAAACGTGATTTTGCCTCTCTTGTTTTTCCTAATTTTTCAAATGCAAGTCCCTGATAGAGAATCATATCAGCTGGCTGATCGTTGTAGTACATAGCACCTGCCGGTTCATCTGTTCCAATCGTCGCAGTCTCAAAGCATGTTTTTGCTTCATCATATTTTCCCTGTGCTTCAAGCGCAAGTCCAAGATGATAATACAGATGATTATCCTTTGTTCCCTCTAACTTGCCTTCGCCAAGATTTTCTGGATATACAAGTGCTTTTTTTAGCAGCTTCTCTGCCTGTTCATATTTTTCTGATGCCAAACACTGTTTTGCCATCTCGAGTAAGGAAATAGTATACTGCGTTGTAATCTTTCCTTCGCCGCCCTCCCACGGATGGAAACGGCGTCCCATAATGCAGCGATAAGCACGTTCATACTCTTCGCACATATTCATAAGAGTAATATATTCAATATACAAATCATCGCGACTCTTTGCAAGAGATGGATCTTCATCATATTTTGCTAAACGCTCTTTGAAACTATATCCAAGCTTTTTGTAAAGCTGATCTAATTCAAGGAAAATACGGGCATCCTTGCGATTTAGTGAAAATGCTTTCTCTAGTTCACGCTTAGCTGCCTTAGAATCACCCATCTTGTTGTAATAAGCCAGTGCAAGGTTTCTATGAACGATTGAAAATGTGTCATCTGTCTTCTTTGACATTTCCCACAATTCAACAGATTTCTTCCACTGTAATTTATCATAGAAAAGATTGCCCAGGTAATAAGGCGCCTTCTTTTTGCAGCCATTTTCAATCGCAAATGTAAGTACAGCAATATCATCAAGCTTATTCGGGAAGCAATAATCGAAAGCACAGCTTTCTGCCTTATCAAGTGACTTCTTTGCTGCCTCATCTTCACCCATTTTTTCTTCATAATAAGCTGCATAATAATACAGCATCGGATATTTCTTTGTGCACTGCTTTAAAACTAAAACAGCGTCCTCATATGCGCCCCACTGCGCAAAATCTCTTGCTGTCATCAAATAATTTTCCTGGAAATTACGCATCAGTCCATTCAAGTCATCAAGCATTTTCTGCTTCTTTTCTGAATCATTCTCTGCCTTTATTGCCTCAAAACCAGATACAAAATCAAATGGATCAAGTTCTAAATTATCCTCGATCATACGAGCTGCAGCCTTTTCTTTTCCAAGCTTTGCAAGAAGCCATGCACGTAATCCTCTCGCCTTAATATTATGCGCATTCTTAACAAGTGAGCGATCAATGTGCTCAAGCGCAATTTCAAATTGACCTTTCTTTGCCGCAAGCGCTGCCATATAATAGAATGACATTTCCTGCTGTTCATTGCTCCATGCTGCCTTATAAAAAGCATCATAAGCCTCATCTTCTCTTCCAAGGTAACACAAATCCAGTCCCAACAGATAATATGCTTCGCTGTTGTATGGATTAGGATTCTTCCAGGTCAGGCGCTTAATAGCTGTTCTAAAATAAGGTTCTGCCTCATTAAATACGCCTCTTCTCATCAAGAGCATACCATATGCATTGTTAATGCGAATATCATCTGGATCACGCTTTAATCCCTCTAAATAATAAGGATCAGGTCTCCATGTTGCATGACGATACTGTTCAATATGCTGTCCCGTTAAATACAGTTCCTCATTTGTCATGATCTTTGACGGTTCATCTGCTGCCTTTGCCGGATCTGGAAGCTTTGGAATTTCTTCCTTCTCTGGTTGGTATGCAATTAAGCTTCTGCCATCTACAAGAACTTCAACTTTCAGATCTTCTTCCTGCGTATCATCTGGCAGTACTACACTCTTTTCAAAAATGTCAACAGGAGAAATCATTGCGCTCTCATCACACAGCACGCCGTCTTTTCCTGTCAGAATAATTCTTGCATTTTCATATACAGCTGTTGCATAGACAATAATCTTTGCAGTCTTCTTTCCAGTTGCTGCATCATTTGCTGCCGAGAGTGAAACAGCAGCTTCCTTTGATGCGTTCTTTACCTGTCCCACTTCCTTATATGGCATAAAATACTGTGTAAATGTTTTCTCCTCAAACGGTTTTAACCATGTAAAGTCAGGCTGATTATCTGTAAACATACCTGTCATCAGCTCTACATATGGACCATCCTCATCAGTCAGATTGCGATCCCATGCCTTTCCAAAATCACCGCAGCCCCAGGTCCACTGCTTCTTTCCCGGTGAAACATGATGATCTGCCACGTGCAAAATACCAGCATGCTTTCCATAGTCATATCCTCCGACAAAATCATACTTTGACTTTTCTGCCATGTAAGAAGTTGGGACTGGAATATTCTTGTAACGTGAAATATCTACGCCTTCGCTGTAATCCTTCTTATAATAAACACCCGTCGCAATTGGAAAACGAGAAACATCTCTCTTTCCATGATCCATAACAGCGTGAACATCCGGCGGGAAAATGGACTGTGTGTTGTCATTAACAGGAACTGCTGGATTTGCCCACCAAAGAAATGTCTGCGGAAGTGATGTGCGGTTATACAGCTGTCCCTTGATTTCAATATAAGCTTTTCCCGGGTATACGCTAATTCTCATAAGTCCCTTTGTTCCATACATCTGATCCACGTCATGACATAAAACAGAAACGCTTCCATCCTCATTTTCCTGAATTTCATAATCAACTGGAAGAAATGTTGTCGGACGATGATGTTGCGGCCAGTTAAATTCAATACCTCCTGAAATCCACGGTCCCGTCAAACCAACAAGTGCCGGCTTGATCACCTGGTTATAGTAAACAAAGTCATAATCATTTGTTTTATCATATGCCCTCTGGATTCGTCCGCCAAGCTCTGGAAGAACCATAACCTTAATGTACTCATTTTCTAGCCATACTGCCGTATATTCCTTATCCTTCTTCTCATCACTTATTTTTTCAATCGTCGGATACGGGTATACCTTTCCGCAGCTTCCCTGATACACACGTTTTTCCAGAAAAATCGGATTCTTCTCCGCCTCTCCAATCTCATATGTAGGAATCATGACTTTTTCTGCCCATACACTTGCCTTTTGCATAATTGCCTCCTGTTTTGCTATTATTTTCTGTTATTATTTATTTACTTGAATCTTTCTATCATTTTCAATATTGTTTTATTTACTTTCAATATTTGCTTTTACTATACTACTGTTTTGCTTGAAATACATTATCTTTCGTTGCGGTTGTGTTTTAAAATATTGCTCTGTTGTTTTTTCCTGCATTCTAAGTTAAAATGTAATTATTCAGAGCCATGCAAAATTATTTGCCGCAATATTGGCTTATCCATGAACTGTAAGTATAAAAAAAGGAGATTTTTATGAAATCGCACGAACCCTTTATTGAACCTGAATCAACATATTATGTCTACTCGCCAAGTCTCTTGGGACGAAGCATGTTTTTTTATCCGCTTATATGCGGTCATTTTTTCTATGCACCAGGCTATCATCTGCACCGCGCTTCTTTTGACAGCTTTCTTCTTGTTTATGTCAAAAAAGGAAGCATGTATGTACAAACAAAAAACGAAAGTTTTAATGCAAAAGCTGATGAATTTATTTTAATTAATTGCTATGAACCGCACAGCTATGGCACAAAAACAGGAAGCGAATGTCTCTGGTGCCATTTTGACGGACCTCTTGCCAAAAACTTTTTTGAATCTATCGTCTCACATCTTGGCACTGTATTTTCTATTGGAAATCCTGCGCCAACCACAAACAAGCTTGAAGCTATCATTGACAGTTTTTGTCGTTCTTCGATTAAGGAAGCTCTTCTTTCTAAATATATTAATGATATTTTGACAAGCTTTCTGCTCTACAGTACTGCCGATAAAAAAAATGACAGCACAGATATGATTGAGACTGTCATTTCCTATATCAATGAACATTTTAAAGAAGATCTGCCAGACAAAGTGCTCGCATCAGCTGCTGGATTAAGCTCTTATCATTTTATTCGCGTATTCAAACGAGAGACTGGCTTTACTCCACATGAGTATGTCATAAATACGAGGCTAAGTAATGCACGTTACTTGCTTCGCAACACTACCATGTCTGTCAAGGATATCTGCTTTTCATGTGGCTTTTCAAGTGAAAGTGCCTTTTGCATCACTTTTAAAAAAAGAGCTAAAATGACACCGGCTCAGTACAGGCAAAATGGAACATGATCTTTTTGTTTCGTTGACTTTCCCTGCTGTTTCTGCTAGGATTGGAACGGTACAGCATCTTTGCTGCTTCCTATAAACAGTTTCTTTGGAGGTCATGCCTATGTTTTCCCCTAAGCTGCGGGAATTTGCCCGCAAATGCTATCTGACCAACATCGGCCAGAATCTTCTGGTTCTTCTTAAATGGACTGGATTTTCACTTTTGTCAGGTCTTCTGATCGGCGGCGTATCAACACTATTTGCTACTTTGCTTGGAAAAGCTATACAGCTTCGCGCTGCATACAGCTGGCTTTTATTTCTGCTTCCTGTTGCTGGTCTGGCAATCACTGCTCTTTATCATTTTTGCGGACAGTCAAATGACCGCGGTACAAATTTTGTTATTGCCTCAATTCATGCAAATGAAGAGACACCAGCGCGTGTTGCACCTCTTATTTTTATCTCTACGATTCTGACACAGCTGTGCGGCGGATCTGCCGGACGCGAGGGTGCTGCACTTCAGATCGGCGGCAGCCTTGGAAATCTTCTCGGTAAAATAGTTCATCTTGATGATGAAGATCGCCATGTTCTAATCATGTGCGGCATGAGTGCTGCTTTTGCTGCTCTGTTTGGTACACCGATGGCTGCTGCTGTCTTTTCAATGGAAATGGTCAGTGTCGGCGTCATGTATTATTCCGCATTAGTTCCTTGTGTAATGTCTGCGCTGATTGGTGCTCACCTTGCTTCTACGTTTGGTGTTCATGCCGAAAAATTTACAATTGTAAGTATTCCTTCGTTTTCCATTGACGGTGCTGCAAAAACAGTTCTTCTTGGAATCTTATGTGCCGCTGTCAGCATACTTTTATGTATTATCCTTCACAAAGTTGGAGGTCTTTTAAAAACATACATAAAAAATGTTTACCTACGCGCAATTGTCTCTGCACTGATTGTTATCGTATTTGCATTTCTTCTTCCAGACGGCAAAAGCTATCTTGGTTCCGGAAGCAATCTGATTGAGCAATCTATTCAAGAAGAAACTATATTCCCAGCAGCCTTTCTTATTAAAATGCTCTTTACAGCAGTCACACTTGGCGGCGGCTTTAAGGGAGGCGAAATTGTTCCTTCCTTCTGCGTAGGTGCATCCTTTGGATGTTTCTTTGGAAGCCTTGCTGGATTTGCCCCATCCCTTTGTGCTGCAATGGGCATGGTTGCTGTTTTCTGCGGTGTCACTAATTGCCCTATTACATCTATTTTGATTGCTTTTGAATTATTTGGCTTTGACTCTGCCCACTACATGATTTTAGCCATTGCAGTCAGCTATGCAATGTCTGGTTATTATGGTCTTTATGCCGATCAAACAATTGTATATTCAAAGTATCGAACAAAGTTCATCAACCGCAAGACAAACCATTAAATGTAAAGCAGACATTCGCAATCCGCTTCCGCTGCTGAATTCAAATTGTATGAATTGGGGCGAAAAACACGCCTTCAAAAAAAAGTTAAGTTTTTTTCAAAAAAGTGCTTGACTTTTCTCTTGTCTTGTTGTAGAATAACTATCGTCGACAGCGAGTAAGAAACAAACGAAACAAAAACTTCGATGTTGATGAGATGCCCAGATAGCTCAGTTGGTAGAGCAGAGGACTGAAAATCCTCGTGTCGCTGGTTCGATTCCAGCTTTGGGCATTGTGCGGGTGTAGTTCAATGGTAGAACACTAGCCTTCCAAGCTAGATACGTGGGTTCGATTCCCATCACCCGCTTTGCAGAAGCGATTCTGTATCATATATGCGCGAGTGGCTCAGTGGTGGAGTATCGCCTTGCCAAGGCGAGGGTCGCGGGTTCGAATCCCGTCTCGCGCTCTTATCTAAAGAAGGTCGTAAAGATCTTCTTTTTTTGTGCTTTCTTCCACTTGCTTCTAATTTCTTTTGTGATATAATAACTGATGCAAAAAATGTCTTACATTTTGTCTTATATTGACACTGAGAGGTTTTTATGAAACGCTTATTTCATTTTTTATCACTTAGCTTTATTTTTATGCTGTCTTCTATGGCAGTCTGTGGATGTGTACCTGCCCAGACACCGCTCTACTACTTTCATGCAGGTCTTAGCACCTACCATGAGCTTCTTGACGATGTCTTAGGTAAAAGAAGCGAGGTTGATCTTTTCTCTTCAGCAGCAGATTCATCTGCACCTGTATCATCCGTTACAGAAACGATCTCTTGTGCCCCACTTTATGCAGATTATAGCTACTACCTGCCTTCTCTTGCAGATGATGAAGCAGCAAACTTTCAGGCTCTTTACACTGGCATACAAGGTTTTCAGAGCACTATTTCACTCCCTGTTGCCGTCAGTTCTGATAATGTCAGCGATTTGATGCATCTTCTGACAAATGAATGTCCTGAGCTGATGCAGCTGTCATCACGATGGGTTGAACATTCAAATCTGCTTGGTCTTGTTGTATCTGTATCACCTGAGTACACAATATCAAAGGAAACTTTTGATGCGCAGACAGCAGCTGTTAATACACTTATTCAAAGCTGGCAGACAACGCTGTCGGGACAAAGTGCTTATCAGGCTGAGCTTACTATTTACAATTATATCATTGAAAACTGTGTATATTCTACTCAGGCAGACAATTGCCAGAGTGCCTATGGTGCTCTGATTGATGGGCAAGCTAAATGTGACGGCCGCGCCAAGGCGCTCGTCTGGGGACTTCGAAGCCTCGGCATCAAAAGCTCTGTTATAACAGGAAATACACATGCCTGGGTCATCGCCCACATCGGAGACTATGACTACAATGTCGATCCGACTTATGATGACAATGAAAATGACGGCATTCAGCAGCCTTTATGTTACGCATATTTTAATATTCCAGAATCAGCTATCTCATCTGATCCATACCCGGCAGATGATTTTTACCAAAGACGAGGCTACCCTGCCACTGTGCGCTGGGACTTTAATTTTCATGTTCAGGCCGGTCTATGGATTTATGCTGATGACCCTTCGTCAAGTGACCCTGCTTCTGGTACCGCACTTGACCATGCAAGAGCACTCTTTGTCGCGCAGGCAGAAAACATCTGGGAAGGCGGCGGTGAAGGTCTTGTAATGATTCGTTTTGAAAATGCATCTGACTACGCTGATGCTGCTGCATCATATAATGACTGGGTCCAATCCTTCATTAACATGCACGCTGCCGGCTGCAACATTGTAAGCTATGATTTTTCCAATCAGCAGCTCTTAGCAGTGCGACTTTCTTTTTATTAAAACCATATGTAAATAATTAAAAAAAGGTAATTATTCAGAACCACATTCGCAAAATCGCATCTTCGATGCTTCTATTTTGCTCATGTGGTTATCTCGCCATATAAAATTGCTATTCTGTCTGAATGCAAGCATTCACAGAAAGCAATTTTGCATGGCTCTGAATAATTACCAAAAGATCAGTGACAATGGAAGTAAACTCCATTTTCACTGATCTTTTCTATTGCCATCTTAAGTCCCAGAATATCACTGTGATGTATACTCTTTGTTTCCAAAGCGGCACAAATCTCCCATCCAGACAAGCTCAACAGTTCCAATAGGGCCGTTACGCTGCTTGGCTATGATAACCTCTGTGATTCCCTTTGACGGCGAATCCTTATTATAATATTCATCTCGGTATAAAAACATTACAATGTCTGCATCCTGCTCAATTGCTCCTGACTCACGAAGGTCAGAAAGCATAGGACGATGATCCGTTCTTGACTCACAGGCACGTGAAAGCTGTGACAGCGCGATGACTGGTACATTTAGCTCTCTTGCAAGTGCCTTTAGAGAACGTGAAATATCTGAGATTTCCTGCTGTCTGCTGTCTCCCTTTCTTGCTCCGCTTCCGCTCATAAGCTGAAGATAGTCAATCATGATACAATCAAGACCATGCTCAAGCTTAAACTTACGGCATTTAGAACGAAGCTCTGCCACCGTTATACCTGGCGTATCATCAAGCAAAAGCTTTGTGTTTGCAATGATACCAGAACTCTCGACAACCTGATCCCAATCACTGTCGGAAAGATTTCCTGTACGAAGTGTCTGAGAATCCACACGCGACTCCATGGCCAACAGACGGTTTACTAACTGCTCCTTTGACATCTCAAGAGAAAAGATTGCAACTGTCTTCTTGTCTTTTATGGTCATATTGTGTGCTAAATTTAGTACAAATGCCGTCTTTCCCATGGACGGACGAGCCGCAATCAAAATAAGATCTGACGGCTGCATACCTGAGGTCTGACGATCCAAATCAGTATATCCAGTAGAAAGGCCAGTTACCATGCTGTGATTTCGCGATGCAATCTCAATTTTATTTACAACATTTATAACTACATCACGTATCGGCACATAGTCACTTGTTGCTCTTGTTTCCAGAAGACCAAAAATACGCTTTTCTGTTGATTCCAAGATGGTATTTACGTCTTCTTTTTCCATGTAGCAATCATTTGCAATCTCTTCATTGATACGAATCAGGCGGCGAAGCAATGCCTTCTCATACACCAGATTGGCATAATAGCGAATATTAACGGAAGTCGGCACCATATTAAGCAGCTCACGGAATGCAGCAATGCTGTAGCTTTCCGGCGGCACATCCTTGGTCTTTAGCTGCTCTTGAACGGCTACTAGATCTGTTGGCTTTCCCTCATTGTAAAGCTCCGTTATAGCCTCAAACATGGCACCGTACTGCCGTCCGTAAAAATCATCCGAATGGATAATCTCACTGGCTGCCGATATGGCTTCCTTGTCCATGAGCATACAGCCGATTACTAACTGTTCGGCCTCCGTGTTGTGCGGGAGTACTCGTTTTATTAATGCCTCTTCCATGTTTTTTATGCTTCCTGAACTTTAACGGTCAGCTTTGCAGTTACTTCTCTGTGAAGCTTAACCGGAACAATCGTAGTTCCACATGCCTTAATAGGCTCTGGCAGAACCATCTTCTTCTTATCAATCTCAAGACCTAACTGCTTCTCGCATGCAGCAGCGATTTCCTTTGTGGATACAGAGCCGAACAGCTTGCCGCCCTCACCTGTCTTAACACTCAGTACAACTGACTTTTCCTCAATCTTTGCTGCCAACTGCTTTGCTTCCTCTAACTTCTGTGCTGCAATTCTATCCTCATTTGCCTTCTGTAACTTCAGATCATTTAAATTCTTTGCTGTTGCTTCAATTCCAAGCTTCTTTGGAAGCACAAAATTTCTTGCATAACCATCGTTAATCTTTACGCGCTCACCCTTTTTTCCAAGTGATTTTACATCCTGTAATAAAATTATTTCCATTTTTTTCTCCTCCAATTCTAATATCTATATCAGCCCTTCACTTCGTCACCCTTTTCTTCCTGAGCCATAAGCACATCCTTCAACATGCTTCTGGCCTCTCCAAGTGTGACATTGCGAAGCTGGGCACCTGCGACGTTCATATGACCGCCTCCGCCAAGCTTTTCCATTATGGTCTGTACATTTACCTCATCAATAGAACGGGCACTAATATAAATCTGATTTTCATATTCTGTCATCACAAATGATGCACGAATACCGCGAATACCCAAAAGCTCATTTGCTGCCTGCGCTGCAATAACTGTCGGATTTCCAGTCATGTCACTTGGACATACACTGATTGCATAGCGCTCATGGAACATCTCCACCTCACGCACGGCCTCTGCCTTTGCCTTGTAATCCTCCATATCATCACGAAAGAGCTTTCGCACTTTTGTAATGTCGGCACCATTTCGACGTAAGAAAGCCGCCGCCTCAAACGTTCTGACACCTGTATTATTCATGAAATTATTTGTATCTACAACAATTCCAGAATACATTGCATCTGCATCAGTCGGACGAATCTTGATTGAATCTGAATAATACTGCAATATCTCTGCCACCATCTCACTGGCAGATGATGCATAAGGCTCCACATAGCTAAGCACTGCACCCTCAATACAGTCACGCGACTGACGATGATGGTCAAGCACTACCACATGCTGTGCTAACTGCAAAAGCTGCGGACACTCTGTTCGGCTTGGTCTGTTATTATCCACCACAATAAGAAGTGTTCCTTCTGTTATCCTCTGAATTGCAGTCTCATTATCAATAAACAGCTTCTTTCCATATTCTTCATCCTCGGCAAGACGATTTAGAAGAGGTTTTATGCTGTTTGCAATAGTATTCAGCACAATATGAACATCCTTACCAGATGTTCTGGCTGCGCGATAAATACCAACTGAAGCACCAATACAATCTGCATCGCTGATTGAATGACCCATGATCAGCACATCAGAAGATGCCTCTATAAGCTCCTTTAACGCCTGTGCCTTGACACGCGCCTTAACACGCGTATTCTTGCCCTGGCTCTGTGTACGACCGCCATAATAGGTGATCTCATCCTGGTTTTTAAGAACAACCTGATCACCGCCGCGTCCAAGTGCCATGTCAATTGCCATGCGCGCGTAGTCATAATTTTTCGAATACGTTCCGCCGTTTATGCCAAGTCCGATACTAATCGTAACATTTATCGTGTTTCCGATACTGATCGTCTTCACATCCTCAAGAAGTGAAAAATCATTTGCCTGCATCTCTTTTAAATGCTCGTTGCTGACGATGGCAAAATATTTATCATTCTCCAGCTTTTTAATAACACCATGATAAGCACTGATATACTTTGTAATCTGACGGTCAATCAGCGCTACCAGCAAAGGTCGTCTCGTCTCCTCTATGGAGTCTAGGACTTCATCATAGTTATCAAGATAAATCAGCGCCGCAACAAGCTTTTCATCCTCAACCTTCTGCTTCCACTCAAGCATCTGTGTCTCGTCTGACAAATACACTGCATACATCATTGGTGCCTTTTTTCCCTGATCCTCTTCATCAACAACCGTCTCCACAATATCACGAATCGACACAGCCTTAATCGTGATCTGATATTTTCTTCCCAGATACTCCGAATGGACCTGTGATGTTCTTTGATTCTTTGGAAACTGTCTGTCGATTCCCGGAAACAGCGTACCCAAGTTTTTATGTGCATTGTTATTTAGCTGAACAATTCGCTGAAATGACTGGTTCATCCATATTAGACGGCCAGTCTCATCTGCAACACCATATGGAAATTCCATTTCCTGTAGCAGCTGCTTTTGAATCTGGGCATAACCTGCGCCAAAGCCAACCATGTCACTGTTAATTCTGCGGTGATAATAGATTGAAAGCGCCATAAGACATATGATCAGAACAATTGAGCAAGCGCTTGCCGCCACACCAGCCATCCAGTCAATCATAGTGATAATGATGCTTAGAATCAAAAGCGCAATACATACAAGCAGCGGCCAGTTCATATACGCACTTAAGCTTCCATGTACTTTCACAGCCTCCTGCTTTTGCGTCTGGCGAAGTTTTTCCTTCTCCTCGCGCTTTCTGTCTATATCCTGCAAAGCAGCTTTTCTCTCTGCCGATATTCTCTCAGATTCACCCGGCTCCGGTACCGTTTCACCCGGCTTATTTTTTTCCTCCATATCCATCTCTCCCCTGCCTGTCATGCAGGCAACGTGAAATCATTCAATATAGTTACATTCTTTTCACAGAAACTATACGGAACAATTATAACACATCTAATGGTAAATGGAAAGTATTAATTCAGTACTCAGCCGCTCCCTGAACCCATACACCGTTCTCATCGACATAATACCTGCCATTATCAACCCACTCAGAACGTGCCATCGTTCCATCTGCCTTCACGTAATAATTTCCAATCCAGCTGGAGGATAGCATATAACCAGACGCATCGAAATAGTACCACTGTCCACCAATGAGTTCCCAATTATTTATTGTATAGCTGCCATCTGCATGGCTGTACCACCAGCGACCATTGCTGATCTGCCACTGAGCGACTTTACCAGGTTCCCAAATGCCATACTCATTGACATAATAGCGATTCTCATCAACGCACTCGGAACGCGCCATAGTTCCATCTGCCTTCACATAATAATTTCCAATCCAACTGGAAGTCATCATATAGCCAGATGCATCAAAATAATACCATTCTCCGTCAATGCTTTCCCAATCATTCGTTGTGTAACTGCCATCTGCATGCTGGTACCACCAACCTCCATTGTCTTTCTTCCACTGTGCTGCTGCCTTGCCAGGAACCCATACGCCATTTTCATCGACATAATACTTATTCTCATCAACCCACTCAGAACGTGCCATCGTTCCATCTTCCTTAACATAGTAAGCACCGATCCACTGACTTGTAAGCATAATTCCATCCTGATCAAAGTAATACCAGTTCTGATTGATTTCTCTCCAGCCTTTTAACGGCTTTCCTTTCACGACATATACCCAGCCATCATCTGTCCCATACCAGCCATCATTCCAAACAATTTCATATATATCGCCAGTTGAATAATATGGATTCCAGTCTGCAACAAATGTAATTGCACCATTCTCTTCTCTGCATCCATTTATGATCGCTCCAACAGAGTCCTCCAAATCATACAATACATATTCGGTACGATCAGACAGATCAAATTCTAAAATTTGATTACTTGAATTATAGCAAATACCTCCATCATAATAGAACAATCCAGTATCCTGCTGTCCGCTGTAAGCACCAGTATCATTGGTTGAAGTATTTGTCAAAATCGTTTCTGCACCAGTGCTATTGTTTCTCTCAATCAATGTAGTCCAATCAGAATCCATATAATAGCTATTGCCGCCTGCAAGCACAATCGGAGACTCACTATTTCTCCAAAACGCAGATTCATATGCATTGCTTATACATGTCATACCCTGCGCATTCCAACTGTAATGATCCATCTGACTGATTGCGTTATCACTAAGTAAAAAATACTCATGGCTTGCCATTCCAAATCTATCACTCACTGGATCATCATATGTACAATCTACATGATAGAGCTGTCCGTTAATACGAACAATATTCCAGCCATGCCGCATCTCATCACTCGGCACAAAATAACAGTCAATACCAAGTGAATTTAAAATGTACATATAGGTACACGCATAAGACTGGCATACTCCAATTCCACGCATAAAAATACCTTCACATGCATAAATGGAATAGGATGTATCATATTCTGAATGGCTAACAATATAATCGTGGATTGTCAATGCCTTCTGCTCCTGTGTCATGCTGTCATTTACAAGAGACTGATAAAAAGCAAGCTTTGCATCGACCTGTGCAAAATAAGCTTTTGTTTCCTCTATTGACAATGGATTTTGAATGTCTGCCTCCACATATAATCCATCTTCTGCATAATAAAGCGCTACAAACGATCCTTCTGGGAAATATGGAGAATATCCATAATAATAAGGAAAGACACACTTTGTCTCATAAATATTCATATCCGAAATATCGACCGTTGTCTGTCCACTCAGCATGGCATCCTTCACACGTCTCTCAATCTCTGAATAAATCTGATATTCAGAAACATAACTCTGCGGACTAATCTGGTTATCCTCCCGTTTGGCATACCGCTGCTCCATCTCCTCATCTGCCTGCTTCACTCCAATCGGAGCTAAGCCATTGCCAGACTGGGATAGTGCTGTTTCATTTCCTGCTGCCTGACTTCCCAAATGATAGATTGCTGCCGTTCCATTCTCAGCGGCAAAGCTGCTTTGTGGGCTAATCGTGCATGAGAGCACCGCCAATCCTACCAATAATTTCTTAATCATAAAGTTCTCCTTCCTCTCTTTTGGTATCTTCAGTATACCGTCTAACCGCTCTCTTCGCAACCCAAATCTTGATGATAAAAATCTTGACACTAAATGGAAACATAGAAAAGCAGCAGAAAGAGCCCTGCTTACGCAAGACTCTTTCGCACAATTACTAAATCATCAAATTACCACTCAGGAACCCAAACACCATTCGAATCAAAATAATATTGGTTGCCATCTATTGTATTGCTTCCAGTTACAACACATCCGCCTCGCATATAATACCAGTCTTCGCCAGCCTGATACCAACCAGTTTGTGGTCCACAAACGCCCTGGCATGCACCGCTTGTATCAAAGTAATACAGCTTTTTATCAATTGCACAATATCCGGTAACCATTGCGTGTTGAATTGTATCATACTCGGTGTTAAAATAGTACTTCACACCATTGATAATCTGCCAGCCTGATACCACCCTGGATGCTGCATCAAAGTAATACCAGTTTCCCTTCACATCCTGATACCACTCTGAAACATACAGACTTCCATTTGCACGCGCACGGCATGTAACCAGATTGCATACAGCTTCGCCATTTGCAAGCATCTTTCCATCGTTATCAAATGCATAGTAGGCACCATTGATCTTTCGAATCTCATTTGTGACCAGACCGCCATCCTCTGCATAATAATAATCGCTTCCGGCAAGAACCCAGCCGTTCTTTGGAATTGGTGTCAGACATCCACTTGCATCGGCCACATACCATTTTCCATTTACATTGACAACAGTTGATGTCGCCATATTTTCATTTATAAAATAATATTTTCATCCAGCCATTATTTTCCAGTTTTATTACAATTCCTTCGCTGTCACTATAATAGTTTTCTCCATCCACTTTGAACGCTATATTTCGATACAGACTTCCATCATATTCATTAAAGTAGTATGATTTTCCGTGTACTGTTCGAAACCCCGTATATGCCTTTCCACCTTCTCCGTAGTAATACCTATAATAATTGTCATTCTCTGGAATGTACCATTCATTTACATAGAGAGTTCCATCTGCTTTTGTGCGATATCTTGCAATACCTGTGACAGATTTTTTATTCATATCAGCCAATCCATATTCCATCTTCTCCAAAATAATAAATTACCCCATTGATCATTTTGATTCCTGTGCAAACAGTACCATTATCCTGTATGTAAATATAGCCATTACTTAACAATCTCCATCCTTTTTGTGTCACAATTGCTCCGTTTGAATTAACGTAACGAAGACCATTTTCTTTTACGATTGTATCTGCATACATTTTACCATCACTTGCAAAAATATATTCAATACCATTTACTGTAGCTCTTCCGGTCGTGACTCTTTGTCCTTTCATAAAATACCAATCATTTTCTTCTTTTGCATAATACCACCCATTTTCACAGCCTCTTATTCCTCTATAAGCTCCATTTTGATCAAAATAACACAGCCTTCCATTAATCACGCGATACCCTGTACACATCACACCAAGTCTTCCATAATTTATTTTGTCAGTTGTTTTCTCTGCAAAACAATCTTCTTCTGTCAAAAAATAGTATCGTTCCGTTCCAATCATAGCCCATCCTGTGATGTATTCTGATTTCGAATTTAAATAATACCATTTTCCATCCAACAGCCTCCAACCAGTACCAGACAATCTAATTCCATCTTCTCCATAACAATACTCTGACAAATTTGCTGTACTCGCTGTGTTTTTCATCATTATGCCATTTTCAAAACAATACTCTTTTCCATCTATCTCTGCTTTACCATTCAAAAGATTTGCGCCATATTTATAATACCACTCACCATTTATAAGATTCCATCCCAATTTCATATCATTAGATGAACCTATATATATTCCATCTGCATCAAATAAATCAGCTGTTCCGCTTTCCTGATAAACCAGACCTGTATCCTTATTAATTCCTTCAAAATAATATTTTTTTCCATCTATTTCAAGCCATTCATTTTCTGCCAACGTACCATCTTCTTTTGCATAACTACTTCCCCCATTTACCCATCTGTTTTTTTGACGAACTCCATATCCATCCACAAAAAAATGTTTTTCTCCATCAACTCCAATCACTTTTTCTCGCTGCATACAGCCATTATCAACGAAATACTCACCTACCCAACCGCTATAAGGTTCTCCATCTACATAGTAGTAGTACTCACCTCCATAACAGCTCCAGCCTTCAGCTAAAATAGTTGTGATGGTAACTGAACCATTTTCATCTGCAATAATCAATTTCCCGTCCACTATTTTATCACCAATCAGCATAGTGTAATCTGACTCATCAAAATAATATTGGACACCATTAATCACTTGAAAACCTGTACAAATCTGTGCAGTAACAGGATCCGCATAGTACCACGAACCAGCTTTAAAAATCCACCCTACCATACACCATCCGCCTTCGCTGTACCATCTTCCTTCAAACTGCTCATTTTTTCGCATTATTCCCTGACTGTCAAATGTATATCTAGCCCCATCCGATGTCTGAAAATCTGTATCTGTCAACATTTCTCCGTCTTTAATATAGTAATAATTTCCATTCAGTAAATTCCAGCCTTCCTTATTGATTGTGCCTTGTTGATATCCGTCTAAATCATAAAGTGTATAGCCGTTCTCAGTCTTAATCATGCCAGTTTTCATGATTCCATTACTGTCAAAATGATAACAGGTTCCATTTATCATTACATCGCCAACTGCAAGTTTTCCTGATGCAGTAGCATAGTACCAAACTCCTGATGATGTATAGATCCATTCTTCGGAATACATAATTCCATATTCATCAAATCCATAGTATCCATCATCAATCCACATTATACAATTTTTCATTCTATTTTCGTCTAATACATAATGATATCCTGCCTCATCCAATTCCCATCCATCTGAACACACTGGTTTAAATTGCTGAATGCTATTTCCATCTTCTCCATCACATTCTAAAAAATCTGTATCATCGATCATATCATTTAAATTTTCTTCTTCATTTGTAGCAATCATATTTAATTCTTCATTTGTTTCCTCTTCAAAAAGCTCAGTGTCCTCTGCTAATGGTTCTTCTTCCATTATTTCTGATGTTACAAATTCATCCATTACTTCATCTGCCATAGGTTCATGTATTGTAACTAACGTAGTAACTACTATTACTTTAATATATATTGCGGCTTTCAACAATTTTCTTACCATCATAAAAACTCCCTCCATTTTTGATTCAAAATTTTTATCTCTCACTCGACATATATTGTAATATACATGGCAAATGGCAACACAATATTTTTTTCGGCATTAAATGTCCTTAAAGTTTTCTTTAGTATAATGTTTATGGTTGCTTCTTGCAATATCTGTAACAGACTTTTCCTTATTTTTGCCACACGTAAAAGAAATTTTCATCAAAAGTTTCCTGACAATGTTAAAATAGTAAGCTGCGATTTATAATGCCCTCACGGGCTGCTGTGCAGAAGATTTTTCCTCTGCACAGTTTTTTTGTAACTATGATTCAAGAGATAAGCTCTATGCATAATGAATGGCAATTATTCAGAGATCAATACACCATTTTCATCAAACTCATACCAGACATTATTGATAACGGTTCTTTCTGATGTTAAAGCTCTGCCGCCTCTGATATAGTACCATTTTCCATCTGCCTGATACCAACCAGTTTTTACAATACCATTGCCGTCACGGTACTGCCCAATCATATTCCACATTCTGGCAGACATAGTTATAGATTGCAAATATTTTACTGTAATCATCCTTTCCATCTAAATCAAGATACTGAATAATTTCTTCTACTTTATCTGCAAGCTCTTTATTCTGATCTTCTGTCGGCATACTAAATATCTGTGGTTTCAAAATTTGTTATTCTGTCAATACCTTTGACAATGCATTCTCCGCCGCAAACGCCGGACTTTGTGATGATATAAGGATAGTAAGTCCCATAATACCGATCATTTCTTTTAAAAATCTCTTCATATTCTTTCCCTTCCTCTATATGTTTTTTCTTTTATTTACTTCCGTCAACGTTCTATCTTTCTTTCAGTATACGTTCTCACATATATTTTTTCAATACGTGTGACAGCTTTTCACTTATTTCTGTCACACAACTTTTGTCCCTATTTAAAAAAGCCAGGCAGCATCTCTTGCCACCCAACTTTTTCATTTAAAACTTAGATTTGATTATCAATCGCATTTTTTCATTTTCTTTTACCATCACTTCGATGATTGATTATCAAATTAGGCAATTAAAATTCCATTTGCACTAAAGTAATAGGTAACACCATCAATTACCTGTACTCCTGTGCATACAGTTCCGTTTGCTTGAATGTATACATATCCATCAGATGTTAAAAGCCAACCCTGTGTTGTCACAACTACACCATCTGCATTGACATAACGCAGACCATTACTATTTGCAACTGTATTTGCATACATCTTTCCATCAGGGCCTAAGATATAGTTTGCTCCATTTACAGAAATCATTCCGGTAGAAACGATTCCGCCCTTCATAAAATACCAGATACCATTTGCATTGTACCAGCCATCCTTTGGTCCACATACACCCTGGCATACACCGTCCTGATCAAAATAGTACAGCTTATGATTAATCACACGATATCCAGTGCACATAATTCCGACTTCATCCAGATTAATATCACCCCAATAAGCTTCATATGAATACTCAGAACCAGGCATGAAATAATACATCTTTCCATCAATTCTTGCCCAGTACTTTATATACTGTGATCTGTTATTCAGATAATACCAATTTCCATTGATAGATTTCCATCCTGCACCAGTGAGCATTGCTCCATCTGCACCATAGCAGTAATCAAAATACCCATCAAAGACACCATCCTTACTTGCCATATTGGTCATCATTTTTCCATCTTTGAAATAGTAGGTATTTCCGTTAATCTGTGTTTTTCCATATTCAAGTCTGCTTCCTACCTGATAGTAATATTCGCCCTGAATCAAATTCCAGCCATCATGTAAATCTGCAGTACTCACATAACCGCCATCCTCATCTAGTACATAAACATGACCATTCAAATAGAAATTCTCGGTTTTCTTTTCTGTACCGCTGAAATAATAGTCCTTACTTCCAATAGTCAGCCATTCATCCTCTGCCAGTGTACCATCTGCCTTTGCATAGCTACTTCCATTATTAACCCAGGAATTTGTCTGGTAAACACCATACTCATTTACCCAATACTGGTTTCCACTCTGATCAACAACAGCTGTATCGCGCAGCATCAGTCCATTGCTTACATAATATGCGCCAACCCAGCCGGTATATGGCTTTCCATTCTGATAGTAATAATACTCACCATCGCAGCGACTCCAGCCATCTGCTGCAATCTCACTTACTGTAACAGCTCCCGATGCATCTGTTTTTACGATTTTTCCATCTACAACCTTCTCACCAACTAGCATTGCACCATTCGTTTCATCAAAATAGTACTCAACTCCATTGACCGTTTGGAAGCCTCTGTACAGCTGTGCAGTCTGCAAATCTGCATAATACCATGTTCCAGCCTTTAAAATCCAACCAGTATACGCCCAACCGCCTTCGCTAAGCCAGCGATTCCATTCATACTTGTTCTTTACCATTCTTCCCTGATAATCAAATACATACCATGCACCATCTGGTGTCTGATAATCTGTTCCTTTTACCAAAGAACCATTTGCCAGATAATAATAATTTCCGTCGACCAGATTCCATCCCTCTGAATCAATTGTTCCGATTACTTCTCCGTCATCTCCATAAAGTGTGTATCCATTTTCCGTTTTATTGACCTCTGTCTTCAAGCTTCCATCTTCGTTAAAATGATACAAAGTTCCATTAATTTGAACATCGCCAGTCGCAAGCTCTCCAGATGCATATGCATAATGCCAGATACCACTGTAAACCCATCCATTTGCTGCCATGATTCCATCGGAATAGAAGTAATATCGTTTATTTTCAATCGTTGCAGAACCATTACTTTCCATGATGCCAGTATTTCCAAAATAGTACCAGTTTCCGTCAATATACTGCCATGTACTCTTGAGGATTTTTCCATCACGCACATAGCACATTGGACCACCATCTACTATATTATAAAAACCATCTACACATTGAATTACATAACCATTTTCATCAACCGCATATGCATCACCGCTGTCACCATCACTAAAGAACGGCTGGTTTACTACCATTACCGGATTCATTTTATATGTATGGCCACCGTCATTTAAAAGGCCAATATACAAACTGCCATCCTCATTTACATAATACCAATAGCCCTTCTGCCAATACCAGCCTTTTGTCAGGACACGTGCACCACTTGCATCAGCAAGATACCAATTTCCGTCTATATAATACGTGTCGCTTGCTATCATTCCATCGCCGCCAAAATAATAAATCTTTCCATTGATGGTCATTGCCTTATAGCGTACGCTGTTTCCATTTTCATCATAGTAGTACCAGGTTCCCTTACTATTCTGATACCAACCAGAAATATGAGCTGATCCAATTTCTGCTGCCTGCGCCTCGGCATCTGTTGCTTCGGCTGTCTCATCTAACTCAGCATTCTCAGACTCTGTGGATTCTAAGGCTGACTCGGATTCAATTTCTGCCTCTTCTGCCTCAGATTCTTCTGTCGATTCAATTGTTATTTCTTCCGTGCTTTCGCTTTCTGCCGGCCGCTCTGTAGTTTCTTCTGTTGATTCTTCTACTGTTTCCGTCAAAGTAACATCGTCTTCCTCAGTTTGAACTTCAATAGCAGATGTAGTTTCTTCCCGTGCTACTTCTGCCGCCATTACCGGTCCCTGCGCAGACATCATCACTGCAAGACCTACTGCACCGATCTGTTTCCTTGAGAATTTTCTCATATGTAGTTTCTCCCTTCCCTGGGCAACACGGATTCACATTTCTTTTTTATTTTTGCCCGCAAACTTTCTTTCAGTATACCACTTTCAATGTTTTTTTTGTAACGTTTATGTTTTATTTTTTGAATATTTTTGCAATGAAAAAGAGGCACTGCATTTTCTGCAATGCCTCTCTTTTCTACTCGCTATTTTCTTTTATCTTTTAATTCATTCCTGCATTACACCATCTTTATCAAACTGATATGTTATACCATTAATATAGACACTTCCTGTTGTAACATATCCGCCCTTCATAAAATACCACTTTCCTTCTGCCTGATACCAACCACTCTGCGGTCCACACTTACCCCAGCAACTTCCATCTGCATTGAAATAGTACAGTTCACCATTTATTGCATGATAACCAGTATACATATAATGATCTTCTGTATCAAAATAATATTTCACACCGTTTATCATTTTCCAACCACTAGCTGCTTCAGAATAATTGTTAAAATAGTACCAATTTCCTTCAAGCATCTGCCAACCAGTATAATAGCATCTTCTACCATCGCTTCCGTAATAGTATTTTCCGCTATCTTCATAACGACAACCTGCATCATAAAAAATACCATTATATTCTTTATGTGTAAAACCTGTAATCATTCTTCCTCGGGTATTAAATGCATACCAGTCTCCATTAATCTGCTTTATCGTTCCACATAAGAAGCTTTCGCCTTCTTTATAATAGTAATACCCATCAATCAAGTTCCAGCCCTGTGCATAGTTAGCAGCAGGTATGTATACGCCTTTTTCATTAAATACATAAATCTTTCCATTGCTATCCCAAGAATATTCTTGTTTGCACGCTGTCATACCAGATGTAAAATAATACCAATCTCCAGCAATCTGTGTCCAACCATAAGCCATATTTCCATCTGCTTTTCGATAAAGCAGATCCTCAATCCAAACATCCGTTTCCACCATTTTCCCGTATTCAACCAAATATGTTCCTATCTGACCCGTATATGGTTTTCCATCCTGGTAATAATACCAGTCTCCATCATGAAAACTCCATCCATCTTCTATCGGTGCAATGCTCACAATTTCACCACTATCATTCGCGGTTATTACATCATTACCAACGACTCTCTCTCCTACCAGCATTTTTGGCATAAAGTAATATTCCACTCCATTGATTGTCTGGAACCCTGAATACAATGTTGCTTTTTCTTGATCTGCGTAATACCACTTTCCTGTATCATAAATCCATCCTGTCATAGCTGCGCCAGACTCACTGTAATATCTGCCTTCATATTCTATATTATTTCTCATTCTGCCAGATTCATCAAAGCTATACCAGTTTCCATCGGACAATTTACATGTTGTATTCTTCAACAACATTCCGTCCTTTAGATAATAATACACTCCATCAACCAGATTCCAGCCTTCCTGAAATTTAATCGTTTCTGCTATACTTCCATCATCCCCATAACGAATTATTGCATTGTCCTGTTGAATTGTTCCGCTCTTAAGACGCCCATCCTCTTCAAAGTGATACAATACTCCATTAATTGTACAATCGCCAGTTGCTAATTCTCCAGATGAAAATGCATAACACCAAACTCCGCTTCCATCCGTAAACCAACCATTATTTTTCAATATTCCATTGGAATCAAAATAATACAGCTTACCATCAATCTTATAGCTTCCTCCACAATATGCCGCGCCATTAGAAAAATAATACCATTCATTATTGATAATCTTCCAACCGTCATCTACTAATTTTCCATTGATGAGATAGTAATAATAGCGAATTGGATCTCTCCAAGACTGCATTTGAGCTACGCTATAAAATCCATCTGATAGCTTGGATAAATATCCATTTGAATCAATTTTATAATAACTGTCATCTATTTCTATAAAATCTTTTCCCGTAATCATTTCTGGATTCAAATAATAGGTATGATCATTTTCTGTCAAAATACCTGTATATATAGTTCCATCTTGATTCAGATAATACCATTTTCCACCAGTTTGATTCCATCCAGCATTTTTTATCTGTACTCCACTTTCATCAAACAGATCATTTCCTGCTGACCCCCCTTGCGTCATTTCTCCATTATAATTAAAATAATACGTATTTCCATTAATGGTAACCAATTCGCTTACTGCTCGATGTCCATCCTCACAATAATATTTCCAATTTCCAAAATCGTCCTGAACCCATAATGATGTATATAAACTTCCATCTTCTTTTGCACGACAATATATATAATTTCCAGATTCATCAGTAAAGTAAAATTCATTTCCCTCATATTTATTGTCAGATGCGTCAACCATTACACCATTCGCTTTAAATGCGTAATACGCACCATTTATTTCCAATATTTTTTTCTTTACGATTTCTCCATCTTTTATATAGTAATATTTTCCTTCGTTTAAAAACCAGCCATTTTCTGGCATTTTTGTAAGGCTTCCATCTTTTTGCGCAACATACTTTTCATCATTCAGCGTATAAACGCCCGATGTTACCATGCTTCCAAATTTATCAAAATAATATAACGTATTATTTATCTCATATATTCCATCCGTATAGTACGTTCTACCAGACCCATAATACATCCAACACTTATAAGTGTAATTATAATACCACTCATTCATGTAAAGACTTCCATCTGACTTAGCGCGATAATACACTCCGCTTTCATCACTGAATGTAGTATCTGCATACATTTTTCCATTTAAATCAAATCCATAATAACTGTCTCCAATTTTTTGAACTTTATTTCTAATATTATGGCCATTTTCATCATAGTAATAGTAAGTTCCTTCTTCATTCCTGTACCATTCATTCACATAAAGACTTCCATCTGACTTAGCACGATACGTATTAGACTCAATACTAAACAACGTATTTGTATATCGTTTTCCTTTTGAATCAAATCCATAATAACTTCCGTTAATTTTTTCAACACAATATCGTAATAACTTTTCATTCTTCACATAATACCAATCTCCACTTGCCTGTGTCCATTGATTATTTAATAGTTCAGTCACTTTTCCATCTGAATCAGTTACGTATATTGCCCCTTCTATTTCCAACAACGCATTCTTTGAAACTCTTCCCCCATTAAAATAATAGTAGTTCCCCGAAACCTGTTGAATTCCTTCATAGGCAGTGCATTCCTCCCCATAATAATAAGAATTTCCATCTGAATCTTCATACCATTCATTCTGATAAAGTGTTCCATCCGATTTTGCTCGGTAATAACCAGCGGCTCCAATTGGTACAAATTGATCTCCATCCCATACAAAACTACTATCAATAAAAAATTCCGTATTTACATATAATTTTCCATCCTGATCAAATCCATAATACGCATTATCAATAAAAATCACTTCTTCTGTAACGAGACTTCCATTTTTTACATAGGTACGGTTTCCATCATTGTCCGTATGCCATCCATCTGTAATGGCACTCTGAGCTGCTACTATATTTTTTCCTTCTTCCACAGCTTCCGCCGTCAGTTCATCTGTTTCCTCTGTAACTACCTCAATAGCTGTTTCTTCCACTACATTTTCTTCTGACGCTGTTTCTTGTACAATAACAGAATCTTGCTCTGAAACAGTCTCCTGTTCTGTAACTGTTTCCTGTTCTGCGGCTGATACATCTTCTGCGACTGTTGCCTCTTCTTGAGAGTCTTCCTGAGTAGCTTCCTGCGTCACTACTGTATTCTCTGTTTGTGATGTTTCAATTTCCGCAGCCATTGCCGTACTCTGCGCTGTCATCATTACTGCAAGTCCCATTGCTCCAATTTGCTTTTTTGAAATTTTTCTCATATAACTTTTCTCCCTTTATTTTTCACAAAAATTTGTACTATTTAGCATTACTTTGATTTTATTATAGCATTTGCCAATTTTCAATTCAACTGTGCTCAAATATGTGACGAATTTGACTGTTTTCCTGTCACACATTTTTTGTAAAAAAGAAGCACTACATTCTACGTAGCGCTCCTTCTTTAGCTTGTTATAAATTTTAGTTATCAATATTGTTTTACTAATAGTTGCTTTTAATGAAAACTCATCCCACATTTTCTTCAGGTTTAATCCAAGCTCCATCTGTGCCCAAATTATATTCTATTCCATTTATTACTTGAATTCCTGTTTTCATTCTTCCATTTTCATCGAAATAATACCAGTGATCTCCTACCAAATACCAGCCAATGATCATTTGTCCACCATCATAGAGATAATACCAGTCACCATTTAACTGAAGCCAACCTGTTTTCATTCTTCCATTTTCGTCAAAATAATACCAGTGATCTCCTACTGGATACCAGCCGCTAATCATTGCTCCGCTATCATAAAGATAATACCAATCATCACCTGACTGAAGCCAACCTATTTTCATTTTTCCATTTTCATCAAAATAATACCAGTGATCTCCTACTGGATACCAGCCGCTAATCATTGCTCCGCTATCACTGAGATAGTACCAATCATCACCTAACTGAAGCCAACCTGTTTTCATCTTTCCATTTTCATCAAAATAATACCAGTGATCTCCTACTGGATACCAGCCAGTGACCATTGCTCCACTATCATGGAAATAATACCAATCCTCATTGATTTTTTGCCAGCCAGTCATCATAACGCCATCATCATCAAGGTAATACGAATTTGTTTGCAGATGTATAAAACCTGTGCTCTTTTCTCTTCTGGCATTATAATAATACCACTTTCCATCGACAAATTCCCAACCATGTTTATGATCAAATGATACCACCTGACTGCAATCTGTCAAATCTACGTACGCGCCCTTGACTAATACATTCCCACTATTAGTGTAAAGATAAATATGTGTAATATATTCACCTGCTTCCGATTTATGTTGTGACGCTGGAATCTTTACAGATGCTACCTTTCCATTTACACTTGCCTTATGCCATACAATATCATCCTGACCATTTTTCACAGTCCACGTTGGCATTAAAACCTGTTTAATTCCACTTGATGCCGTAACAGTAACATTAATCTGATATCCATCGGATGTAATATCTGAAATCTGAATATCATCAATCGAATTCTTCTCTTGATATGTAATTAAATTTGTATTACTATTTAAATTTGTATTACTATTCAAATTTGTGTTTTCAGTCACCGGAAGCAGAACATACTTGGCATTTAACCCATTGGTTCCTTTTGCTGCATTTGTCACACATACTCCTGTGCTGTCAGAGTATGCCTCTACGCGCCAAATTTTATTATATTCGCCTGAATACGTTCCATCATCCAGTAAAATATCAGTACCTAAATATTTTTTCTCCATCCATGTATTTGGATACTGCGTTATGGAATTTAACCCCAAAAGAAGATCTTGTCCCACACCATAACGCTGTTCCAATAGCCCTGTTACGTATTCCATAGTTGTCTGTAATACTCCCTGCGGATTTTCTGCTGGATCATATTCACCCTCTTGACGATCAAATGCACCTAATGATACTGCAATATGTCCTCTTGACTCATTTGGAAGAATCAATACCATCAACGTTCCAGGTACCACAAACGCATCGGGATTGCTTATAATATCTGTATTTTTCGCAATTAACTTATAAGATGCCTTACAGCCATTACCGTGAAATGTAATGATATCTCCAATATTTGTTCCAGCCAATCTGCTGTTCCAACCGGCTGTTGAAATCGGAATCCCAGTTAAGCCAAATTCATGAAGACATCTCATGACAAGTGAACTGCAATCATAATAGTTTTCTTCATATCGCTTTGACTGGCTGTATCCTTTTCCAACTTTTGATAACAGTGATTTGATAAATTCGGTCTGGCTAATATCTTTTTCCCCAACTGCATACAATTCAATCTCATCTAGATCTTCTGTTTCTTCTGATATTACCTGTGCATCTCCACTAGGTTCTCCCGACGATTGAACACTCACGCTTTTGTTTGAAGTTTCGCCTGCCATATTTTCTTGATAAGGTATTACACTTATACACATCCCAATAATTATGGGAATTACAACACTAGAAATTTTTTTTCTAAACATAGCCTTCTCCTTTTTTATTTTTCGAAAACCATTTTATTCCTTCATTGTTTTTATGTCAAGTAAAATAAAAGTTTTAACATGATTAACATTTCTGAAGCGTTTGTAATTCTAGTAGCCTGCAAAGAAAAAAGAGCTGCACTTTCGCACAGCTCTCTCCCATGTTTTTAAATTGGATTACATAAAATCATATCAATTGGTTAACACAATTATCAATTCGCTACCCAAGCGCCATCTTGATTAAAACTATAAGTAGTGCCACCAATTACTTGTGTTCCAGTTAGCATCGCGCCATCGGCTCCCATATAGTACCAGGTGCCATTTAGATCTAACCAACCAGTCACCATTGCTCCACTTCCTGACAAATAGTACCAAGTACCATTTAGATTTACCCAGCCAACTACCATTGCTCCGCTTCCATCAAAGAAATACCAGGTGCCAGCCACAATCTGCCAGCCAGTCACCATCCAACCATATTCATTTAAATAATACCAAGTATTGCCTAGAGAAAGCCAACCTGTTTTCCTAAGACCAGTCTCATCATAATATTCCCAGAAACCATTTATACGATACCACTGAAAAATATACAGACTTCCATCCGCATGTACTCGATATTCTCCTTCTGTATTCGGAATGCCGAAAGTTGTATCAGAAAGCATAACTCCTGAATAACCAAAATAATAATAGGCATCCCCGATTTTCTCTAGGCATTCTCTCAAAAGCTGACCATCTTTTACATACAGATAGTTTCCGTCTACCAAGTTCCAACCATTTTTCGAAAGCTCTACTGCCTCTCCACTGGATTTGCAATAATAATTTTTGCCATCTACAGTAACACTTTCATCTTGATACATTCTGCTACCAAAATAGTAGAGAATTCCATTTACCTCTCTTAGTCCGAAATACATCTTTGCATCGTCTCCGAAATAATACCATAAACCTTTATAGTTCATGTACCATTCATTTCTATAGAGGTGGCCATCCTCATGTGCCCGGTAATAGCAGGTGTTTCCACTCTCTGAATCTAACAGATTAAACTGTTCATCCGCAAACATATATCCATCGCTATCAAATCCATAATAGAAATCGCCTATTTTTTCAACGCAATTGGTTAGAACCTGACCATCCTTGACATAGCGATATTTCCCATCTACTTTTGTCCATCTATTATTTTGCAACTCTACTGCGATTCCATCCAGATTGCAATAATAACTCTTTCCATCTACAGTAATAGTTTGATCTTGATATAGTCTGCCATCCTCCGAAAAATAGTAAAGTGTTCCATTTATCTGTGTTAAACCAGAAGCCGCCTTTCCTTCATCTCCGTAATAATACCAAATGCCATGGCCATAGTTATCATACTTATCATACTCATACCACTCATTTACATAAAGACGTCCATCCGCTTTTATGAAATAATAGGTATATTTTTGGGTTGCCTCGTCCCATCTCGTTAATACTGTATTTCGATACATCACTCCTGTAGAGTCAAAGCTATAATAGGAATCTCCGATTTTTTCCACGCAATCGGTTAAAACCTGACCATCTTTGACATACTTATCATTTTCACCGTCCTTAATCCAGCCATTATCCTGAATTTCAATCACTTCGCCATCAGACTTACAATAATAGTTCCTTCCATCTACGGTAATCTTTTCATTTTGATATCTACAACCATTTTCAGAAAAATAATAAAGTGTTCCATCTACCTGTGTTAAGCCTGAAGCTGCCTTTCCTTCGTCTCCATAATAAAAATAGTAAAGACTATTCCCTCGCTTGTCAACATACCACTCATTCACATAGAGACGTCCATCTTCCTTTGCACGATAATACGAACTAATTTGGCCTTCGAAATCCCTAAGAATAATATCTTCATTCGCATACATAACGCCTATGTAGTTAAAGCCATAATAGGAATTTCCAATTTTTTCCACACAATTGATTAAAGCTTGCCCATCTTTCACATACATAAAATGGTCATCCACTTTGGTCCAATTATTGTTTTGAAGTTCTATCGCACTTCCATCTGGTTTGCAATAATATACCTTTCCATCTACGGTAACGCTTTGGTTTTGATACCTGCAACCATCTGGATAGAAATAGTAGCGAATTCCATCTACCTCCTGCAAGCCTGAGTACGCTTTTCCATCCTCTCCGTAATAATAAGTCCTATCTTCCTCAACATACCACTCATTTCTATAGAGATGTCCATCTTCTTTTGCGCGATACTCGTCGGATCTTTCGTTTTTCTCATTCCAAATTCCAAAGCTTCTATTGACAATCAAAAAGCCTTTCTCATCGAAGCCATAATAGGAATCTCCAATTTTTTCCACGCAATTGATTAAAACCTGACCATCCTTGACATACAGATTTTGGTCATCTATCTTGGTCCAATCATTGTTTTGAAGTTCTATCGCACTTCCATCTGGCTTACAATAATAGCTCTTTCCATCTATGGTAACACTTTGGTCTTGATATCTTCGGCAATATTCGGAAAAACAATATTGTATTCCATCTATCTCATGTAAGCCTGAGTACGCTTTTCCATCCTCTCCGTAATAATAAAAAACTTCCCACTCGTCGGTATACCACTCATTTGTATAGAGTCGTCCATCTTCCTTAGCGCGATAATCCGAACTCATTTGGCTTTCAAAATTCCAAATAGAAAAATCTCTATTCGCATACATAACGCCTCTGTAGTCAAAACCATAATAGGAATCTCCAATTTTTTCTACTGCATTTGATAAATGCTGACCATTCTTTATATAGAAGTAGTAATCTCCCACTTGATGCCAGCCATCACCAGAAATGTCACTTACAGAGCCTTCATGGTCACAATAATAGCTTTTTCCATTTTCCGAGACACACTGATTTGTGCACACCTCTCCCCAGCTAAAATAATAGGTTTTCCCATCTACCTCGTGCAAACCAGAATAACCTTCTCCTTTTTGTCCATAATAATAATGGTTTCCCAGCTGATTATTATACCACTCATTTACATAAAGACTTCCATCTTCCTTTGCACGATAGCACGCCATCACGTAATCTACACCATTATCGCTCTTATACATATTAAAGGACTGGTTCACATACAAAATTCCATTTTCATCAAAGCCATAATAGTTTCCATCAATCTCAAGCACCTGATTTTGTACCAGTTCTCCGCCTTTGATATAAGTGATGTTTCCATCATCATCCTGACGCCAACCATCGGTAAGTGTGATCAGATCAGTGATCTGTTCTTCTGTCGGCATTGCATATGTCTGTACGTTTGAAATTTGTGTCTCCAACAACAATTTTGCCGACGATGCCTCTGCCGCAATTACAGGGCTTTGAGATGACACGAACATCGTTAATCCCATGATACCGATCATTTCTTTTAAAAATCTCTTCATATAGTTTCCCCTCTTTCAGTGTGATTTTTTCCTTTTACCTCGAAATACTATCTCTAGTATAGCCCTATTTTCCAGAACTGGCAATCTGTGACAATTCGTGTGACATATTTTTAACTATTTGGGGCACACCTTTTTACGCAACTTATTTTAAACATACTGTAGCTTATCTTTATACAAAAAAGCCGGACAGTTTTCGCTGCCCGACTCCTTTTACTCATCATTCAAGCTCTTCACTTATATTGTTTTTTGCTGATCATGATAAACTTCATTTACAGCCAAACCATTCCACTAAAATAATAAATTTTACCATTTATGGTCATTTCCTTATAGCGTACCTCATCTCAGGTCTGGTCATAATAATGCCAATTTCCACTCCTATCCTGATACCACTCGGAAATGTATAAGCTTCCACTTGCCTTTGCGCGATAGTTTCTGTAATTATATTGGAAACTCTTTCCAGCATACATGATTCCATTCTCATCGAATCCATAATAGGCACCATCAATCTGCATGATGCAATTCTTTACGATCTGGCCATTTTGTACATAGGTGTAATTACCTGCTGCATCCAACTGCACTGATTTGCTTTTTTGAGAACTTTCTCATATGAAATTGTCTCCTTCCCAGAAATTGTCTTGTTAACTGTCTTCAGTTTTAGACATTTTCTTTAGTATAGCATTTTCAACAAATTTTTTCAATTGCAAATCCAGACTCCGTTTGCATCAAACTCATACAAAATGCCATCTACAGAAATGGTTCCTGTTGCAGCGTGACCTTTTCGAATATAATACCAATCTCCATTCTCCTGATGCCAACCAGTGAATGTGTTATCAATACCATGGCTAGCGCCACTTCCATCAAAGTAATACAACTCACCACTAATTACTTTATATCCAGTGTACATAAAATGATTGGTCTTTCCAAAATAGTATTTTACGCCGTTAATGATCTTCCATCCATCTACTGCCTCTGACTTGGAGTTGAAATAATACCAATTTCCATCAATTACCTGCCAGCCAGTGTAATAGACTCGCTTGCCATCTGCTCCATAATAGAATTTTCCACCATCATACGTGTATGTATCATATCCAAATGTCTCTGGTGATGAGAATCCTGTCACCATACTTCCGTGTACATCAAACAGATACCATTCTCCATTAATTTTCTTCACCTGATTTTTTACAAACTGGTTTCCCTCTTTGTAATAATAAATTCCATCAATTAAAGCCCAACCTTGCGCATAACCATTCGGTGAGAGATAAGCCCTATCTTTCGTATAGACCCCATTTTTATCCTGAGGATCATATGACGCAGTAACTCCTCCCGCTCCGAAATAATACTGCTTTCCGTCAATTTTTCTCCATCCATCACAGATCAGTGTACCATTCTCTGTCGCATAGCTTGCTCCATTGTTACACCATGTATTGGCAAGATACCTTCCATCCTCTCCGATATAATAGCTTTTACCGTTCCATAGCACGATTTCATTATGAATCAATTCTCCGAGAATCACATAATAATCACCAACAAAACCGGTATATGCAGTTCCATCCTTATAATAATACCAATTTCCATTGTAGCTTGTCCAACCGTCTTGCGGCTTCTTTTTACTAATTACTGCTCCACTTGCATCTGTCGTGAACAATTTTCTGTCTACAACAAACTCACCAATCTGCATCACTCCGTTTTGATCAAAATAATAGGTCACACCATTCATCACATGAAATCCTTTATATAATAAGGCAGTTACCGGTGACGCATAATACCAGCTACCATCAATCTTGAACCATCCAGTCTGTGCTGCTCCTGAGCTTCCATAGAAGCGGACATCTACGATTGTATTGACTCTCATTTTTCCTGTTGTATCAAAACCGTACCAGTTACCATCCAAAAGGCAACGGCTTACATCTTTTAAGATCGCTCCACCACTCAGATAGTAATAGTTTCCATCAAGCAAACTCCATCCCTGTGATTTTCCAGTTTCTAACAATGCGCCATCCTCGCTGTACAGCTTGCAGACTCCATCCTCAACCACGACACCTGACTTCATTTTGCCATTTTCATCAAAATGATATGCAGTGCCACCAATAGTTACATCTCCAGTTGCAAGTTCACCAGATGCATATGCATAATACCAGCTTCCATCCTCATGCAGACCCCAGCCCTGACTAGCCATTGTTCCATCCAAGTTGAAATGATAAAGTTTTCCGCCAATCGTTTCGTTCGTTCCAGTTACTGCATAGTATAAGCCGGTTTCATCTGTTTCTGCAAAATAATACCAGTTTCCATCTTCATTCAGCCAGCCCATTCCCCAAGTTTTTCCATTTAACACATAGTACAAATGATTTGAGGTGTCTTTTTGATAAAATCCATCTGTAACCTTCGTTGCCACTCCATTTTCCACGATCTGATAAGCGACACCATCTACCTCCACCAAACTGACATTTTTCACCATCTTCGGTGTAAGATAGTAAGTAACACCATTTTTTTCCAGAATACCAGTATACAAACTTCCATCGGCTAATACATAATACCAATTACCGGCTACGAACGCCCAACCTGGCGTTTCTACCCAAATTCCATTTTGATCGGCAAGTCGATAGGTAGTTCCCATCAGCACTGCACCATTCGCAACCAAAACACCTTCGTTATCAAACTCATAGGTAATTTTACCAATCTTTGTTGTTCCTCTTGCCTTCTTCGCATTTTCATCATAGTAATACCAGTTTTGATTGAAATCCTGATACCACTGAGAGCAGTACAAGCTTCCATCGGCTTTTGCACGATAATAACTCTCACTGCCATCATCATGACGATAATAAACATTCGTATTGGCATACATTTCTCCTGCATAATTAAATGCATACCAACTGCCATTAATCTTATATGCTTTACTCGTTATCAATTTTCCATTTTCAATATAATAATACTTTCCTCCAGCCTGAATCCAACCATCCTTTGTAATCTTCGTCAAGCGACCACTTGCATCTGCCATATAGACATTAACTCCATCCGTACAAACGTCCGAAACTGTCATATAGCAAAAATTATCAAAATAATACTTTACACCAGAAATCTCATAAACTCCACAGCGATATTCCTCAGCGTTTCCACCATAATAACTCCAATGACTACCATCATAGTACCAAGTATTAACACGAATTGCGCCGCTTTCATCTGTATTCAAAGCTTTTGTGTTAAGTTTTCCATTGTAATCAAAACGATACCATTTCCCAGCAATCTGTGTCGTACAGTCCTTTAATACGATTCCATCCTGTACAAAATACCAGTCACCACTGTCACTCTGATACCACTGATTATTTGGCATTTCATGGACGATGCCATTTGCATCGCAATAATAATTGACACCGTCTAATACAATCGCCTGTGAAACAATAAGTATTCCCTCCGAATCAAAGAAATATTGAATTCCATTTATAGTCTGCAATCCCGTACATCTTTTTGCATCTTCTCCGTAATAATTAACTCCATTTTCACCTGAAATCCATTTGTTTGTATACAGAACACCGTTACCACCTGCTCGATAATACTTATACTCTCCACTCTCTGAATCCCAAACATCAAATTCTTCATCGACGTACATGCTTCTATCATAGTCAAACCCATAATAGTTGTCACCAATTTTTACGACACAATTTGTCAGAAAAACACCATCCTTTATATAGAGCCAGTTTCCATCCTTTTGAACCCAACCACCACCTGTTACATCTGTTGCAATTCCTTCTTCATCACAGTAATAAGTTTTATCATTATCTCTTATGATACCATTCTTGTAAAGCCAACCATATCTATCGAAATAATATTGTTTTCCATTTATTGTATGAATACCGGTATATGCTTTTCCATCTTCTCCATAATAATACCAATTGTAGGAATCCGTATACCATACATTTACATAAAGACTTCCATCTTCTTTTGCCCGATAAGAATAACTCGTTCCATCACTATAGCTAGTATTGAACGCCTCATTCACATATAAAATTCCGTTATAATCAAATCCATAGTACTTTCCGTCTATCTGCTCAACGCAATTTCTTAGAAAATCTCCAAATTTTACATAATATTTTTTTCCTTCATTTTGAACCCAACCATCATCTGTTACATCTGTCACAACTCCATCTGAATCACAGTAATAAATTTTGTCATCACCATCTCTTATGATGCAATTCGTGCTGAGAACGTAATATTCAGAGAAATAATATTGTTTTCCATTTATTGTATGAAGACCTGTATATGCCTTTCCATCTTCTCCATAATAATACCAATAGTATGGATCATACGAATCCCTGTACCATTCATTCTCATAAAGACTTCCATCCTCTTTTGCCCGATATTCATAATGCTCCACTCCGTCCGTATCATACATGTAAAAATTTGTATTTACATACAATATTCCTCTATAATCAAATCCATAGTGCTTTCCGTCAATTTCAATAACCTTATTTTCTACAATTTGACCATCCTTCACATAAGAAAAGTTTCCATCATTATCCTTATGCCAGCCATCTGTCAGTACTTCTTGGTTCTCTGCTGCATATTCTACCGCTGCCTGCTCACTTGAGATTTCAGTTTCACTTGGCTCTGTTTCGATTACTTCTGTTGACTGAATCTCCTCTAACTGAGATTCTTCCTGATTCGCTGATTCTGAAGTCTTTACTTCTACAGATTCGTCTGGCTGAGCCTGAGTTACATTTTCCACTTCTTCCGTTTGTGATTCTACTGTTTTCTCATTCTGAACTTCTGCAGCTTCTTCTGGCTGCTCTTGTGTTATTTCCTGCACCGTTGTCTCTGGTGATGTCACCACCTCTGCTGCCATCACCGATGTCTGGACTGCCATGATTGCTGTTAGTCCCATTGCTGTAATTTGCTTTTTTGATAATTTTTTTCTCATGCGTCGTACCTTCCCCTTCCTGAAGACAATACTGTTCACTATACTACCATGCTCACTATACTTTTTGTCTCATTTTTTTCAGTATAATACATTACCATTGTTCTTTCAATATGTGCCCAAAAGTGAGACAGTTTTTTTCTCATTTTTGTCACGAATTTTTTGAAAACTCATTAAAACAAAAGAGAGAGCCATGCTTGATATTCCCCCTGTCAAATAGACCGAGGCATATCGCATAACTCTCTCCTACATTCTTAGATTTTACTTAGGCGAATTAGGCATCCGATTTGCCTAATATTACTTCAAACTATCAATTTTCAATCAGCAATCCAAACTCCGTTTGAATCAAACCCATACAATCTACCATCTACAGCAATGGTTCCTGTTGTTACATGACCCTTTTGAATGTAATACCAATCTCCATCCTGCTGATGCCAACCTGTGAATGTATTGTCAACACCCTGGCAAGCGCCGCTTGCATTAAAGTAATACAACTCACCACTAATTACTTTATATCCAGTGTACATGAAGTGATTGGTCTTTCCAAAATAGTATTTTGCACCATTAATGATGTTCCAGCCATCTAATGCTTCAGAATTGGAGTTGAAATAATACCACTTTCCATCAATTTCCTGCCAGCCAATATAGTTGACACGTTTGCCATCAGCTCCATAATAGTATTTCGCATCATCATATGTATAGCTGTTACGTCCAATTGTCTCTGGCTTTGAGAATCCTGTCACCATATTTCCATGAACATCAAACAGATACCAATCTCCATTAATTTTTGCTGTCTGATTGCTGATAAAGTGACTTCCCTGCTTATAATAGTAAATTCCACCAATTAACAGCCAACCCTGCGCGTAGTTATCTTGTAATAGATATTCACCTTCCTTTGTGTAGACACCCTTCTCATCAAAAGAAACATATAGATAATATGGTTGAAGCTCGCCTCCCCAGCCAAAATAGTACTGCTTTCCGTCAATCTGTTTCCATTCGCTGCATACAAGTGTACCATTTGGGGTTGCGTAGCTTCTTCTATTATTACACCAGGTATTGGAAAGATATTTTCCATCTGATCCAATATAATATTTATGATTCTTCCATTCCACAATTTCGTTTCGAACCATCCGGCCATTGCTAACATAGTAGTCACCAACAAAACCAGTATATGCAGTTCCATCCTGGTAATAGTACGAATTGCCCTCATAGCTTGTCCAACCATTTTTCATGGTCTTCTTGCTAAGCACGACTCCGTTTTCATCTGTCGTAAACAACTTTCCGTTTACCACAAACTCTCCAGTCTGCATGATTCCATTCTGATCAAAATAGTACTCAGTTCCATTGATCACATGAAGTCCCGTTTGCAGCAAAGCATTCACTGATGATGCATAATACCATTTTCCAGCAACCCTAAACCATCCAGTCTGCGCAGCTCCCGATCCTCCGTAAAAACGACCATCTGCGATTGTATTGGCTCTCATTTTTCCTGTTGCATCAAAGCCATACCACTTTCCATCTGAAAGACGATAAGCTCCACTCTTTAAGAGAACGCCATCTCTCAGATAGTAATAGTCTCCACCAAGTAAACTCCACTCTTGTGCATTTCCTGTCTCCAGTAAAGTTCCATCCTTGCTATATAGCTTGCAAATTCCATTCTCTACAACTACACCTGACTGCAGCTTACCATTTTTATCAAAATGATAGGTCGTGCCATCAAGAATTACATCTCCTGTTGCAAGTTCACCGGATGCTGATGCATAATACCAGCTTCCATCCTCATACAGACTCCAACCCGAAGAAGCCATTGTTCCATCTGTATTAAAATGATAGAGTTTTCCGTCTATCGTATAGTTTGTTCCGGTTACTGCATAGTATGGACCAGCATACTCTTTTTCTGCAAAATAATACCATTTTCCATCAACATTTAACCAACCTGCAGTTGCTGTCTTGCCATTCGATACATAATACAAATGGTTCTCTATATCTCCATGATGGAATCCATCTGATATTTTCGTTACCAATCCATTCTCTGCAACCTGGTAAGCAACGCCATCTACCTCCAAAAATCCTTCATTTTTCAGCATTTTCGGACCTAGATAATAAGTAACTCCATTTTCTTCCAAGATACCCTTATACAAGGTTCCATCGTTCAATACATAATACCAATCACCAGCTGCATAGAACCAACCTGGAGTCTCTACCAACTTTCCATTTCCGTCGGTAAGTTTGTATAGGTCAATGCCAACTCCTTGGTACATTACACTATTGGTATACAAAACACCTTCTGTATCAAACTGATAGGTGTCCTTCCCGATCGTTACACTTCCGCTTACGCTCTTTGCATTTTCATCATAGTAATACCATTTTTTGTTGGAATCCTGATACCACTCAGAGCAATACAAGCTTCCATCAGCCTTTGCACGATACTGGTTACTTGCCCAATTCGCATGCATGCTTCCATCATCTGCAAATGCATACCAGCTGCCATTAATCTTGTAGACTCCATCTGTTTTGAGCTGACCATTTTCTACATAATAATAGGTTCCATCAACCTGTTCCCATCCATCCTTTGTGATCTGTGTCAGATGGCCATTCTCATCTGCTATATAGCAATTCGTACCATCCGTGCAAACCTTAGACACAACCAGTTTTGAACTCGCATTAAAATAGTACTTTGCACCCTGAATTTCATAAACTCCGGATCGATATGTTTCACCGTTTTCATCATAATAATACCAATAGGTACCATCATAGAACCAACTATTTGTGCGAATGGCTCCGCTTTCATCCGTATTCAAATCAAAGGTATCCATTCTTCCAGAATAGTCAAACTGATACCATTTTCCATCTATTTGTGCCTTGCAACTTGTCAGCGCCTTTCCATCCTGGACATAATACCAATCACCATCGTCACCCTTATACCACTGATTGTTTGGCATTTCATGGACGGTACCATTCTTATCACAGTAATAATTGCCATTATCCACTGAAATCATTCGCGAAACAACAAGTGCACCACTAGCGTCAAATATGTATGAAACACCATCAATTGTCTGTAAGCCCTTGCATCTTCTTGCGTCTGCTCCATAATAATAAGCTGTATTATAATCTGAATACCATTGATTCGTATATAAAACACCACTAGCTGATGCTCTATAATACTCATAAGAATAAGATCCGCTAGACCAATTTCCCTGATTAAATATTACATTGGTATACATGGCTCCATTTTCATCGAAGCCATAATAGTTATCGCCAATTTTCTCAACACAACTCTTTAAAAAGGCTCCATTTCTTACATAGTACCATTTTTCATTCAACTGAATCCAGCTATTATCTGTCACTGCTGTTGCAATTCCTTCTGAATCACAATAATAGCTGTTTCCGTCTTCGGCCTTCACTAATCCATCCTTGCAAAGAATACCTGAAGTGGAGAAATAATATTGTTTTCCGTCTATTGTAGAAAGACCGGTGCACAATTTTCCATCTTTTCCATAATAATATGTACTACCGTAAATTGTATACCATTCATTTACATAAAGACGACCATCCTCTTTTGCTTTGTACCGAATAGAAGTTTGTGTTTCATAATCATAAAGCGGAAACTCTTGATTTACATATAAAACTCCATAGCCGTCAAAGCCATAATAAGAACCGTCTATTTGCTCAACGCATGAAGTTAAGAGTCTTCCATTTTTGACGTAATAATACTTCCCATCCATCTTTGACCAAGCATTATTCGCTAGTTCTGTTGCAACACCTTCTTTATCACAGTAATAAACTTTACCATCAATAGTCCATGTAGTATTCTTGCAAAGACCACCCGATAGATAAAAACAATATTGTTTTCCGTCTATTGTATGAACTCCTGTATATGCCTTTCCACCTTCTCCATAATAATATGTACTACTGGAAATCGTATACCATTCATTTACATAAAGACTTCCATCTTCTTTTGCTCGGTAATAGTTCGTGGTTCGTGTCTCATAATCATCCAGATAGAAATTCTGATTTACATATAAAAAGCCGTTACGATCAAAGCCATAATAAATTCCGTCTATCTGCTCGACACAGTTTTCCAAGCGTTTTCCATCTTTTACATAATAACGCTTTCCATCAGTTTCTTTCCAACCGTTTGTGACTTCCTCTTCTGTTGCAACACCTTCTGCATCACAATAATATTTCTTTCCATCCTCAGCTGTAATCACGCTATTCGTATACACGTATCCATTGGAAGAAAAATAATATTGTTTTCCGTCTATTACCTGAAGACCCCTATATGCCTTTCCACCCTCTCCATAATAGTATTTATCATTAGAATCAATGTACCATTCATTTATATAGAGACTTCCATCTTCTTTTGCACGATAACAAGCATCTGTTTTCGCATCAAAAAATTCTCTATTTACATACAAACAACCTCTACTATCAAAACCATAGTAGATTCCATCGATCTGTTCAACACACTGTTCTAAGAACGCTCCATCTTTTACATAATAGCGCTCTCCGTTAGCATCTAACCAACTGTTATTGACCAGTTCTATCGCAACTCCTTCTAAATCGCAATAATACTTCTTTCCATTTTCATCTGTAACAAGTTTGTTTTTATAAAGCCAACCGGAGTGTTCTTCAAAGTAATATTGTTTTCCATTTATGGTTTGAAATCCTACATATTTTCTTCCATCTTCTCCGTAATAATAGCTATTATATCGCTCCTGATACCACTCACCTATATAAAGGCTTCCATCTTCTTTTGCTCGATAGTAAGCTCTTTCAGAATCCGAATAAAATTCCCGATTTACATATAAATAGCCAGATCCATCAAATCCATAATAAACGCCATCTATCTGCTCAACACAATTTTTTAAAAACGTTCCATCTTTTACATAATAACGTTTTCCATCTACTTCCCCCCAAGTATCATTAACCTGTTCTGTCGCAATTCCATCCGAATCACAAGAATAAACTTTGCCGTCTTCAGCTTTCACTACCATATTCTTGCAAATATATCCCGATGCAGAAAAATAATACTGTTTTCCATCTATTACATGAAGTCCTGAATATGCTTTTCCATCTTCTCCGTAATAATATGTATTATTCTTTGAATCTGTATACCATTGACTTATATAAAGACTTCCATCTTCTTTTGCTCGATAATATATATAGGTTCGTGTTCTATTATCATATAAAGAAAACTCTTGATTTTCATATAAAAAGCCAGTCTCGCCAAAACCATAGTAAATTCCATTTATTTGCTCGATACAATTTTTCAGAGGGGCTTTATTTTTTATATAATAATACTTGTCATCAAGTTTTCCCCATGCGTCATTCATTATTTGCGTTGCAACTCCATCTGCATCGCAATAATAAACCTCACCGTTTCTAGTATAAAAATTATTCTGGCAAAGCGCATAATATTCATCAAAACAATATATTTTTCCGTCTATTGTATGAATTCCCGTATATGCAGTTCCGTCTTCTCCATAATAGTATTTTTTCTCAAAATATGGTTCAAAATCCCATTCATTTACAGAAAGACGACCATTCTCTTTTGCCCGACATTTAGAAACTACATGTGTTGTTCTGGGATCTAAAATATAGAAACGACTATTTACATACAAAATTCCATTCTCATCAAAACCATAATAGCTACCATCTATTTGCTCAACACAATTTTTTAAAAGCTGGCCATCCTTCACGTAGGTATACTTTCCATTACTATCCTGATGCCAACCATCTGTTAACACTTCTTGATTTTCTGTCAACGTATATTCATCAGCTGTGTTTTCACTCTCACTTGACTCTGCTTCTATTTCTTCTACCGACTGAACATCTTCTGACTGAGATTCTTCCTGTTTCACTGATTCCGAAGCTTCCACTTCTACTGTTTCTTCTAGTTGCGCTGAAGTTTCACTTTCTTCTTCAAGTGATGTTTCTACAGTCTGATCCTGCATTTCCACTATTTCAGCTTGGGATTCTACCACTTCTTCTGTCTGCAGTTCTGTTACTTCTTCCTGCTGTTCTTGTGCTGTCTCCTGCACAGTAGCCTCTGGTGATGTTGTCACTTCTGCTGCCATTGCTGGTGTCTGGACTGCCATCATCGCTGCGAGTCCGACTGCTCCAAGTTGTTTTTTGGATAAGTTTTTTCTCATGTGTATGCCTTCCCCTTTCTAAAGATCATTGCTATGTTTCAATGTATCTTCTTAAAAGTTTTCTTTATTATACCCTCTCTTTTTCTGTTTTTCAATATATCTGATAATTTTTCATCTATTTTTGATGTTATTTTATGAAATATATCTAACAGCAAGAGAGAGCCATGCTTGATATTCCCCCTGTCAAATAGACCGAGGCATATCGCATAACTCTCTCCTACATTCTTAGATTTTACTTAGGCGAATTAGGCATCCGATTTGCCTAATATTACTTCAAACTATCAATTTTCAATCAGCAATCCAAACTCCGTTTGAATCAAACCCATACAATCTACCATCTACAGCAATGGTTCCTGTTGTTACATGACCCTTTTGAATGTAATACCAATCTCCATCCTGCTGATGCCAACCGGTGAATGCATTGTCAAGACCCTGGCAAGCACCACTTCCATTAAAGTAATACAAATCACCACTAATTACCTTATATCCAGTGTACATGAAATGATTGGTCTTTCCAAAATAGTATTTTGTACCATTAATGATATTCCATCCATCTACTGCCTCTGACTTAGAGTTGAAATAATACCAATTTCCATCAATCACCTGCCATCCAGTATAGTTGACACGTTTGCCATCAGCTCCGTAATAGAATTTTGCATCATCATACGTATATGTATCATATCCAATTATCTCTGGTGATGAGAATCCTGTTACCATATTTCCGTGTGCATCAAACAGATACCAGTCTCCCTTAATTTTCTTTGACTGGTTGCGTATAAACTGATTTCCCTCTTTATAATAATAGATTCCATCAATCAGCTGCCAGCCCTGTGCGTAGCCATCCGGTGACAGATAGGCACCTTCCTTTGTGTAAACACCTTTTCCATAATAGAAATATGGGTAAAGTACACCTTCCCAATAGAAATAGTACTGCTTTCCGTCAATCGTTTTCCATTCACTACATACAAGAGAACCATCTTCGGTTGCATAGCTATATCCATCATTGCACCAGGTATTGACAAGATATTTTCCATCTTCTCCGACGTAATATCTTTTGCCCTTCCACTCCACAATACGGTTGCTAACCATCTTACCATCAATAACATAGTAGGCACCAACAAAACCAGTATATGCAATTCCATTTTGATAATAATACCAGCTACCCTGGCAGTTTGTCCAGCCATTTTTCATAGTCGTCTTGCTGAGCACAACTCCATTTTCATTGGTTGTAAACAGTTTTCCATTTACCACAAACTCACCAGTCTGCATGGTTCCATTTCGATCAAAATAGTACTCAGCTCCATTGATCACATGAAATCCTGTTTTCAACAAAGCATTCACTGATGATGCATAATACCATTTTCCGGCAACTGTAAACCATCCAGTCTGAGCAGCTCCTGTTTTTCCATAAAAGCGACCATCTGCGATTATATTGGTTCTCATTTTTCCTGTTGCATCAAAGCCATACCACTTTCCATCTGAAAGACGACGACTTACATTCTTTAAGAGCGCACCATCTTTCAGGTAGTAATAGTTTCCACCAAGTAAGCTCCAGCCTTGTGCATTTCCGGTCTCTTGCAAAATTCCATTCTCGCTATACAGCTTGCAAATTCCATTCTCTACAACCAAACCAGACTGCAATTTGCCATTTTCATCAAAATGATATGCAGTGCCACCCAGGGTTACATCTCCAGTGGATAGTTCGCCCGAAGCAGATGCATAATACCAACTTCCATCCTCATACAGACCCCAACCAGAAGAAGCCATTACTCCATCCGAGTTGAAATGATAAAGTTTTCCATCAATTGTTTCGTTTGTTCCAGCTACTGCATAGTAGATGCCTAAATAATCCTTTTCTTCAAAATAATACCAGTTTCCGTCAACGTTCAACCACCCCTTTGTTGCAATCCTTCCATCTGATACATAGTATAAATGGTTCAGTACATCTCCTGTATAAAATCCGTCAGCAGCTTTGGTTGCCAATCCATTTTCTGCAATCTGATAAGCAACACCATCTACATCTAACAATCCAACATTCTTTGCCATCTTCGGACTCAGATAATAGGTTGCTCCATTTTCTTCCAAGATACCTGTATATAAAGTTCCATCATTCAATACATAGTACCAACTCTCAGACACGCAAACCCAACCTGGAGTCTGTATCCAACTTCCATTTTCATCTGCCAGTCGGTAGGAAGTTCCCACTTCTACTGCACCATTCGCCTTCAATACACCGTCCACATCAAAATAATAGGTAGTTTCCCCAATCTTTGTGGTTCCTCTTGCCATGCTGGCATCTTCCTTATAGTAATACCAGTTTTTATTCTCATCCTGATACCATTCAGAGCAATACAATTTTCCATCTGCTTTTGCTCGATAATATAGACTACTTCCAAAGCCATTAAAGTCTGAATCCACACACATTTTTCCAGTGTAGCCAAATGCATACCAGCTACCATTAATCTTATATGCGCCATTCGTCTTTAGCTGACCATTTTCCACATAATAGTAATCTCCATCAAACAAGAACCATCCATCTTTTGCGACCTGCGTCAGTTGTCCATTTTTATCTGCTATATAGCTATTTGTACCATCTGTGCAAACTTCAGACACAGCCATTCTTGAATACATATCAAAGTAATACTGCGCGCCTGAAATTTCATAGACGCCATATGTATATGCCGTACCATCTTCCCCATAATAATACCAATAGGTGCCATCATATACCCAACTATTAATACGAAGCGCTCCACTTGCATCAGTGTTCAAACCACCAGTTTTTAACTCTCCATAATATTCAAAATGATACCACTTTCCGTCAATTTGCGCTGTACAATCTTTCAGCAATTTTCCATCCTGAACATAATACCAAGCACCATCATCACTCTTGTACCATTGATTATTCGGCATCTTATGAGCGACACCGTTTGTATCGCAATAATAATTGGTATCGTCTACCAAAACTATTCGTGAAGAAATAAGTGCTCCTTTCGAATCAAATAGATATTGAATCCCATTGACTGTCTGCAAACCGGTACATATTTTTGCATTTTCTCCATAGTAATTAATTGCATCTTCACCTGAATACCATTGATTTGCGTACAAAGCACCACTCTCTGATGCCCGGTAAAAGTAAAATACTTTGTCAGTCGGATCCAGAGAGCTAAATATTGTATTGGCGTACATCTTTCCATACCAATCAAATCCATAATAACTACCGCCAATTTTCTCGACACAATTTGTCAAGAGCCGACCATCCTTCACATAAGTATAGTTTCCCTCACTATCCTGATGCCAGCCATCTGTTAGATTTGCTGCAAGCACATATTCATCAATTGCATTTTCATTCTCGCTTGATTCTGCTTCTATTTCTGTTGATTCTTCTGTCGATTGAACCTCTTCCGATTGAGATTCTGCTTCGGTTTCTTCTGTCGGCTGAATCTCTTCCGATTGAGATTCTTCCTGTTTCGCTGATTCCGACGTTTCTACTTCTACAGATTCCTTTATTTCTACTGTTTCCTCTTCCTGCGCCTGAGTTTCATTTTCCTCAAGTGATGACTCTACAGTCTGATCCTGAGTCTCCACTTCTTCCGTCTGCAGTTCTGTTACTTCTTCCTGCTGTTCTTGTGCTGTCTCCTGCACAGTAGCCTCTGGTGATGTTGTCACTTCTGCTGCCATTGCTGGTGTCTGGACTGCCATCATCGCTGCGAGTCCGACTGCTCCAAGTTGTTTTTTGGATAAATTTTTCTTCATGCGTATACCTTCCCCTTTCTGAAGATCATTGCTATGTTTCAATGCACCTTCTTAAAAGTTTTCTTTATTATACCCTCTCTTTTTTTATTTTTCAATAGATCCAATAGATTTTTTGTCCATTTTTGCTGTTCTTTTATGAAATATAGCCAACAGCAAGAGAGAGCCATGCTTGATATGCCTCTGTCAAATAGGCAGAAGCATATCGCATAGCTCTCTCTTATGTTTATTCTTAGATTTAATTAAATATTTTTAGATCAATCAGAAATCCAGACTCCGTCCTGGTTGAAGACATAAGTATTGCCATTGATTATATGTGTTCCGGTCAGCATCGCGCCATCGTTACCCATATAATACCAAGTACCATTTAAATTTAGCCAGCCTGTTACCATGACTCCACTTTCTGCCATATAGTACCAGTTATTTCCAACTAAGCACCAGCCAACTGCCATTGCTCCGCTTGGTCTCATATAGTACCAGTTACCATTTAGATTCAGCCAGCCTGTTACCATGGCTCCACTTTCTGACATATAGTACCAGCTATTTCCAACTAAGCACCAGCCAACTGCCATTGAACCACTTGGTTTCATATAATACCAGTTACCATTTAGATTCAGCCAGCCTGTTACCATAACTCCACTTTCTGACATATAGTACCAGCTATTTCCAACTAAACACCAGCCAACTGCCATTGCTCCGCTTGGTATTATATAATACCAGTTACCATTTAGGTTCAACCAGCCTGTTACTATCGCTCCGCTTTCGTTAAAGAAATATCCTACGCCATCTACTATCGTCCAACCAGTTGCCATGATACCATCTGTATCGAAATAATACCAAATGCCATTTAAGCATTCCCACCTGTTTTTAAGATACCAGTTTCATCATAATAGAACCAGTTTCCAGCTGCATCCTGATACCACTGTAAAACATATAGGCTTCCATCTTCTTTTGCTCGATAGGAACCTGGTGTTTGGGACCAAATAAGCTCAAAATTGGTATTTGAAAACATAATTCCAATATTGTTAAACCCATAATATGCCCCATTAATTTCAGCCACACAACTTTGAAGCGCTTTTCCATCCTTTACATAAAAAGTCTTTTCACCAACTTTGGTCCAATCATTATTGTTTAATTCCGCTGTATTTCCACCAGAATCACAATAATAAATGGTTTTATCTGTATTAGTGAAAATGGTATCTACCAAAAGGCTACCATTATCGAAGAAGCAATACTTTTTCCCATCAATTTCTTGTAAACCACTATAGCCTTTTCCATCTGATCCATAGTAATATGCTGTTGTATAGTCTGATCGTCCCTCAAAATACCACTCATTTACATAAAGGCTTCCGTCTTTTCTTGCTCGATAATACGCATGGCTTGTTGAACCCCAAATTACGAAACTTCTATCAGTATACATAATTCCGTCATCATTAAAGCCATAGTACTTTCCGTCTATCTCAATAACTGCTTTTTTCACGATCTGGCCATCTTTGATATACATACGATCCCCATCTATATCAGCCCAGCCATCATCTTGAAGGTCTAACTCTACTACAGCGCCATCAGCCTTACAATAGTAGTTCTTTCCATCTACAGTAACGCTTGTATTTTGATATCTTCTACCCTCATCATTAAAACAATACAGTGTTCCATCTACCTCTTGTAATCCGGATGCTGCTTTTCCTTCCTCTCCGTAATAATAATATTTTGAAGAATCACGATACCATTCTTTTACATAAATGCTTCCATCTTCTCTTGCTCGATAATATGAAGCAGTTCGGCTTTCTGAATCCCAGATGCTAAAACTTTTATTGGTGTACATAGCTCCACTATCATCAAAGCCATAGTACTTTCCGACAATCTCAATAACCGTTTTTTTCGCAACCTGACCATCTCTGACATACATATGTTTTCCATCTATATCAACCCAGTTGTCATTTTGTAGTTCTATTACAGCTCCGTCAGCACTACAATAATAATTTTTTCCATCCACCGTAACACTTGTATTTTGATATCTTCTACCAGTTTCAAAATAGTAAAGTGTTCCGTCTACCTCTTGTAATCCAGATTCCGCTTTTCCTTCCTCTCCATAATAATAAAAAGCTACTGGTTCCCACTTAAGATCCCACTCATTTACATAGAGGCTTCCATCTTCCTTTGCTCGATACCACAGATAAGTATCATCTTCTGAATCACGAATGTAAAAAACCTTATTCGCATGCATAATTCCCCTATCATCAAGGCCGTAGTACTTTCCATCAATTTCAATAACCTTATTTTTTACAGTTTGTCCGTCCTTCACATAGGCAAACTTTCCATCGCTATCTTGATTCCAACCATCTGTCAGAAATCCTAAATCTTCTTGAAGAACATATTCCTCTCCCGCCTGTTCACTTGAAATTTCAGTTAGCTGCGTTTCCGTCTTCTGTTCTTCAATTTCTGTAGTCTCCTGCACAGTAGCCTCTGGTGATGCTTTCATTTCTGCTGCCGCTACCGGCGCTTCTTTGATCTCACGGAACTAAGCATTCTTCCGCTCTTGTCAAACACATACCATTTTCCATCTGGAAGTTTATAAGCGCCATCTGCCTTTGCAACTCCATTCTCAACATAGTAATACGTTCCGTCAACTAATCCCCATCCATCATGAGAAATCTCTCCAAGTTTGGTACCTTCCTCATCATAGATCGCACAGATTCCATTTTCTTCACAGACACCCTCTTTTAAAATGCCGTTTTCAGAGAAATGATATAATTTTTCCCCAATCCAGGTATCTCCTGTCACAAGTTCACCAGATGGCTTTGCATAGCACCAAGTTCCAGTACACAGATAGACCCAACCCTGATCTTCCAGTACACCATTTGAATCGAAGTAATAGTATTTTCCATCAATATTGATTGGATGTGGACCATCATAGTCGATTCTTGCATCACAGATTTCCATATAGCCATACTCATTAAAGTAATACCATTTGCCATCAATATTTTTCCAACTATTTTTAAGTACTTGTCCATTGCTTACATAAACCTTAGACCGAAAATGCTCATATAATCCATCTTCTTTAATTGGTGTTACATGTCCCGCGAAATCAATTTTATAAGCTGCTCCATCAAGCTCAATAAAATTAAACCCAGTTAACATATATGGGGTCATGTAATAAGTGTAACCGCCATCCTCTAAAAATCCATACTTTACACTAGCATCTTCCTGTATATAATACCATAAATTATTAAATTCTTTAAACCTATACCAGCCAACTGTTTGAATCAGCTCACCATTTCCATTTACCAGATAACCAGAATTGTTATAGCTGTAGGTACTATTTATTACTAAATACCCATTATAATTATCAAACACATATTTTTTCCCTTGAATCTCAACAATTCCCCTTACTTTGCAAGAAGTTTCATCATAATAATGCCAATTACCATAGCTATCCTGATACCATTCTGATACATACAAGGTCCCATCTGCCTTCGCCCTGTGTTCTCTATTATACTGATCTCGGAATCCACAATCCTGATACATGTAGCCATCATAATCAAATCCATAATAGTTTCCATCTATCTTAAGCACTTGATTATATACATATACATAGTGATCCACATACTGCCATCGTCCACTTTCCGATTTTACCCACCAGCAATTATCTGCTGATCTTGCTTCATTGTCTTCAGCATTGCTATTTAACGGTTCTGTTTCCAACTGTAATTCAGGCTCAGCTTCTGACTCTAATTCTTCAGATAAGTTTTCCTCAGATACAGCCTTCGTTACCTCTGATTGCTCCACTTGTAATTGTTCTGCTTGTGATTCCTCTGCTTCTGATTCTAATGTCTCTGCCTGAGTCTCAATCTCTGGCAATGATTCTGTCTGAACGCTTTCTGGTTCTGTAACTGATTCCATCAAATCGCTTAGTTCAGTCTCAACTTCATGAGCTGCTACTGTCTCTTCCTGCTGAGTCTGTAATTCTTCAGATGCCATAACTGATGCCGGCATCGCCATTAATGCAACAACACTCAATACTCCTATTTGTTTTTTCGAAAATTTTCCTTGCATTTAGTAACCTTCTCCTTTCCAATTTTAAAATTTGCAAAAGATAAGCTATGTTTTTTCAATATAAGGTTGCTTTCGTAGAAATGTCAAGACATATAAAATCAATTTTATTGAATAATCTGTCTTTTATTTCTTTGGATGACATTTACTTTCACTTTACTGATACTTTAATGCTGTTCAATACTTCTCAATCAAGTGTTATCTCGCGCAAAGGCTATTGACGAAGACAATATAACAACCAAAATCACCTATTGTTTTTCTATAATATTTATCGTCTTCTTCATATCCTAGTGCATCTCTCCACTCAGTGTTTTTTCCCTGCGTCTTTAAATAGCGCGCCATCATATTAAAATGAGTGATGACACTATTGTGGCAGGCTGTGCGAAAAGAGTCCTGCTCCATCTTCTGGCTGCGATCTAAGCTCAGCCATTTTGCGCGGATTTCAGCATATGTTGTTGCTTCTCCTATCAATTCATCATACAGTTCCTGACCAATTGGATCATTTTCGATTTCCTTAAGTAATTTCTGATGCAAATCTCTCATCTGATCGAATGTCAGACTCTTTGGTGTTTGTAAATAGTTTTCGTATGTGTTAGCCATGTTTTTTGCCTCCTATTTTTCTACTGCCTCTCAAAATACTCTATCCCATCTATTGGATAAAAATATGTGCGAATATATCCATCTGTAGAGACAATTACAAACTCATTTGTATCTTTTAAATAATAGACATCATCTCCATCTTCTTTTTCTAGCTTATGGAGTGCTCTGTTGTCAGATACAACGGCAGCTGCGGCCTTTTCATATTCTTTAGCTGATGCAAAGCCCATCTCAATGCCATGCTTTTCGAAGTGTTCCTCACGAAGTGAATCACTTCGAAATGTGAGTGTGGATTTTGCAGACTGACTTGCCTGAGACGACTGTATCGCCTGCGTAACCTGTCCTGCCTGCCCAAATAAATTATCTTGGCTTTGATCATTTTCGTACCAGCCAAAGTAAGCTGCAAATAACAAGATAATGGCAGCCAAAATTGGATAGCGTTTTTGTATTTTCTTCACTTTTTCTCCTTCGAAAAAAGCGAGCCATGCATACGCATGACCCGCTCTCACTTAGTCAATCAGTTGCCCAATTAACCTACATATTGTTTCAATCCACAGTCGGTAATTTCACAGAGTCTGACATGTCAGCACAAAGCCGACTGTGGCTTGCCTCATGTCAGTGGGGGATACCGATTTCTCTCCGCCCACCACTGCCGTTAATTTTCCAATAGCAATTCATCTCGCCACCTATAGAGGTGGGAGAATCCTTGCTATTATTGTTGAATTACTCAGCCTTCGGACCTGCAGCTACTAAAGCCTTACCAGTCTCGTTGCCCTCATATTTCTTGAAGTTCTTTACGAAACGGCTAGCAAGATCCTTTGCCTTTGCCTCCCACTCAGAAGCATCAGCGTAGGTATCGCGAGGATCAAGGATCTTCGGATCTACACCTGGAAGCTCAGTCGGAACCTCGAAGTCGAACATCGGGATCTTCTTGGTAGGTGCAGTTGTGATGGAACCATCTAAGATTGCATCGATGATACCACGAGTATCCTTAATGGAGATACGCTTTCCGGTACCATTCCATCCGGTATTTACCAGATATGCCTTTGCACCGCTCTTCTCCATCTTCTTAACCAGCTCTTCTGCGTACTTGGTCGGATGCAGCTCAAGGAATGCCTGTCCGAAGCAAGCGGAGAAGGTTGGAGTCGGCTCAGTGATACCACGCTCGGTACCTGCTAACTTAGCTGTGAAACCAGACAGGAAGTAGTACTTAGTCTGCTCTGGAGTCAGAATAGATACTGGCGGCAGTACGCCGAAAGCATCTGCAGACAGGAAGATTACGTTCTTTGCAGCCGGAGCAGCAGAGATCGGACGAACAATCTTCTCAATGTGAGTGATCGGATAAGATACACGAGTATTCTCGGTTACGCTCTTATCTGTGAAATCGATCTTGCCATTCTCATCAACAGTAACGTTCTCAAGAAGAGCGTTTCTCTTGATTGCATTGTAGATATCCGGCTCAG
>OGCM01000466.1_pt1 | contig 63802 bp, 60 predicted proteins | sample 1570151 | NCBI WGS metagenome assembly OGCM01 (sample SAMEA4370582, study PRJEB24528) | human gut metagenome
GGCACGCCGCCAGCGTTCATCCTGAGCCAGGATCAAACTCTCTAAAAATTGTATTTAAAGAACCGAAGTTCTTAAAATCGACTTTAGAGTCTGACGTGTCACTTTATTTTAACTGGAGTTGTGACTTCCAGCGATTTACCAAGAGTAAAAAACTCTCGAAATTTCAGGTTCGCACTACAACCTTGTTCATATCGAACAAAAGTTTAAGCACATCGTTGTTTAATTTACAAGGTACAATCTGCTGTTTTCAAAGAGTTTTCACAACTTTTCGTTGTTCTTAACTGCTCATCAACAGCTTATTTAGTATATCAAAACCAGAAGCGTTTGTCAAGAACTTTTTTTAATTCTTTTTCGAAGAATCAAGCCGTTCTAAATCAAGCTTTTCGGTTTTGTGCTTGTCTCTCAGAGACAGCTTTAATAGAATACCAAATCCGACAGCGAATGTCAAGAGTTTTTTCGTCTCTGTTCGACATTTATTTCTCGTTTCTCCGCACAAGACTGATTACAAAAGCCGCAATCGACAGCCCTGTGCTGACCGCTGACAGCGCGCACGCAATAATATCCAGTGTCAGTTTGGCTTTTTTCTGTTTTTTATTCATTTTTGAGCATTTCTCCTTGTATAACTACAGCATGTACCGCTTCGAATGCTTTTACATAAAAGACCCGCCTGAAAGTACGGCGGGTCTTCCTCTATGCAGCTTTGCATCATTACTTCATTAACTCTGCCAACAGCATAACCTTATCCACATTGCCTTCAACCTTGATTTTCCCCTCAGCGATAGCAACCTGCGGAACCAGCTTGCCGGTAAGCACCTTCTCCAGATTCGTCATCGACCCGGAAACGATTGCATCGTGGTCAATATACTCATACGGCATAACGGACACATTGCCGTTCAGGATTTCGATGTAGAATACACCTGTAATCTTGCCCGTAAGATTAAACTGCACCGCAACCTTGCCTTCCGTGCCGGCAATATCGGCTTTCTTTAATCTGTTGTAAAACTTTCCAATCAGCTGATCAATATCCATCGGACTCACCCCTGCTCTATTTTCTATCTTTATTATACAACACATGCAAGAAAAAGCAAGGATAATTTTGGTGATTTAGCCGTGAAACCGTAACAAAACGACTGTGCAATTTTTAATGCACAGTCGTTTTGTAAATTGAACAGTAATCAACAGTTAATTTCAGGTCTTTCGATCGAATTTAGTGTGGCAATGCGGGCAGGTAATCATAATCTTTCCCTTTCCCTTGGGCACGCGCAGGCGCTGACCGCACTCCGGACACTTGAAATAGCAGTGTGTCTTACGGTCGGCAAAACGGCCCTGTGCACCGCGAATCCTGTTCGATACCGGACGCCACCATCTCATGAACTTTTCATTCTCCGCATACCGCGCCTGAATATTGCGCGAGAACATGCGGAAATAGCACAGGCACAGCAGCGCAAGAATGAATACGTTCATCCACGCCCAGCCGAGAATGCGCGCTACGATAATGAGCGCAATGCCGAGAATGAGCAGTGCGTTATTGAGCGGGTCGCTGCCGTAGCGGCCTGCCATAAAACGGCGGAAAAAATCCATTTATGCCTCTTCCTTTCCGCAAACGTGCTCGAAAATCAGGTCAAGCACCTCATCACGACCGAATCCCTTCTCTGCCGAGAACGGAATGACCGGCACTTCCTCCGGCAGCAGCAATGTCTGGCGAATCTCCGCAATATTGCCCTCAAGCTGGCTCTTCTTAATTTTATCCAGCTTGTTGGCGATAATCACCCACGGTTTTCCGGATGCGCGGAACCACTCCGCCATCGTCATATCGTCGCGCGTCGGCTTGTGACGAATGTCCACGATCTGGATGCCCAGCGTCAGCAGATCCATTGCAAAGTAGGTCTCCATCAGAGCACCCCACCGCTGCTGTTCGGCCTTGGAAACGCGCGCGTAGCCGTAGCCCGGAAGATCGACCAGATACATTGCCTTGTCGATCGTGAAATAGTTGATGTGAATGGTCTTGCCCGGCTGTGCGCTGACACGCGCAAAGTTCTTGCGGTTCAGCAGCTTGTTGATGACCGAGCTTTTGCCCACGTTGGATTTGCCCGCAAACACAATCTGCGGCAGCGGGTCGTGCGGAAAATCACTTTCCTTCACCGCCGAGCGCAGAAATTCCGCGTTATGCAAATTCGGTTTCTTCATTTCCATATTATTGTACCACCGTTGTCGATGCCGAGTCCGCTGCATGCTTTATTGGGGCGGACTTGCGTTTTTTCTGCTTGGGACGGCGCGAAAAGTCAATCGCGGTCTCCACCACCGTATCCATGTGCTCCGCAATGACAAAGTTGATGTTTTCCCGAACGACCGGCACGATGTCCTTCAAATCGCTCTCGTTGTCCTTCGGAATGCACACGGTCTTGATGCCCGCACGGTACGCCGCCATGGTTTTCTCGCGCAGACCGCCGATCGGCAGCACGCGGCCGCGCAGCGTTACCTCGCCGGTCATGGCAACCTCGTGCCGAACCGGCGCGCCGGTCAATGCCGAAATCAGCGCCGTGGTGATCGTCACGCCTGCGGACGGGCCGTCCTTCGGAATCGCTGCCTCCGGGAAGTGAATGTGCAGATCGTTGTCCTTATAGAACATCGGATCGATGTTCAGTGCCTCTGCCTTGGAGCGCACGAACGTCACAGCCGCCTTTGCGCTCTCCTGCATGACCGTGCCGAGATTGCCGGTGATTTCGATCTTGCCGGTGCCCGGCACGACCGCCACCTCAACCTCAAGCATTTCACCGCCGACACTCGTCCACGCGAGACCGTTTACAATGCCGACCTCGTCCTTCTTGCTGACCAGATCGTCCTTGAAGGTCGCCGTGCCGAGCAGCTCCTCGAGGTTCTCCTTGGTTGCGGTCAGGCTTTCGTCACCGTCCGCGATATGCTTAGCCGCCTTGCGGCACAGCTTGGCGAGCACCTGCTCAAGCCGGCGCACGCCTGCTTCGCGGGTGTAGCCGCTGATGATCGCATCAAGCGTTTCATCGTCCACGATCAGCTGATTTTCGCTCAGGCCGTGCTTCTTCATCTGCTTGGACAGCAGGTGACGGCGCGCGATCAGGCGCTTTTCCTCCGCCGTGTAGGACGGCAGCTCGATAACCTCCATACGGTCGAGCAGCGGACGCGGAACGGTCGAAAGATCGTTCGCAGTCGTCAGGAACACCACGTCGGACAGATCAAACGGCAGTTCGATGTAGTGGTCACGGAAGGCAACATTCTGCTCGGTGTCCAGCACTTCGAGCATCGCCGATGCCGGGTCGCCGCGGAAGTCGTTGCCCATCTTGTCGATCTCGTCGAGCAGGATGAGCGGGTTGGACGTACCGGCACGGCGCAGCGCATCCATAATACGGCCGGGCATTGCGCCGATGTAGGTCTTACGGTGACCGCGGATATCCGCCTCGTCACGCACACCGCCGAGGCTCATGCGCGTGTAGTTGCGGCCCATGGCCTCTGCAACGGACTTGGCAATCGAGGTCTTGCCGACACCCGGAGGGCCGACCAGACACAGCACCTGCCCCTTGAGGTCGGGCGCAAGGCTCTTGACAGCAAGAAACTCCATAATGCGTTCCTTAACCTTCTCCATGCCATAGTGGTCGCGGTCGAGGATCGCCTGTGCTTCCGCCAGATTATGGCGTTCCTCGCTCTTCTTATTCCACGGCAGGTCGAGCACGGTATCCAGATAAGTACGCACGACACCCTGCTCAGCCGTCGAGCCGCTCAGCTTGGCAAAGCGGTCCACCTCACGGATGAGCTTGTCCTCGCACTCCTTCGGCAGCTTGAGGTCAAGTACGCGCGCGCGGTAGCTTTCCGCTTCTGCGGCTACGTCCTGCTCGCCGAGCTCGGTCTGAATGACCTTGATCTGCTCGCGCAGGTAGTATTCCTTTTGATTTTTGTCGATCTGGGTCTTGAGTTCGTCCTGAATCTCGTTTTCGATCTTAAGGACCTCGGTCTCCTCACCGAGCATGCGGATCACCATCACCAGACGGCGGGTAATGCCAAGCTCTTCGAGGATTTCCTGCTTGGCTGCCACATCGACCGGAATATTCTGGGCAATATAGTCCGCCAGATAGCCCGGATCGCCGCCCTCGGCTACGGTCAGCTCCACATCGGGCGACAGGCGGGACGCATACTGCGCGTACTCACCGAAGCGCTCCTGTGCAGTGCGCACAAGTGCCTGCGCGCGGCGTTCGGTCACGCCGTAAACGTAGTCCTCGAGTTCCTCAACCTCGGCATACATGCAGTCCTCGTCCTTCTCGGCGGCGATAAAGTTGTGCGCGAGTGCGCGGGTCTTGCCCTCGACCAACACGCGGATATTGTCGCCCGGCAGACGCAGGATCTGGCGAATCTGGCAGATCGTGCCGATCTGGTACAGGTCGCTCGGCGTCGGCGTATCGGTTTTGAGTTCGCGCTGCGCGGTCAGGAAGATGGTCTGTCCGTTCTTCATTGCCGCTTCCAGTGCGCGAATCGACATCATTCTGCCCACATCAAAGTGGACGATCATATTAGGGAACGCCGTCAGTCCGCGCAGCGGCAGCACCGGCAGGCGGCTGAGGACGATTCCGTTAAGCTCTGTCATATGTTCGTTTCTCCTTGCACGGAAAATTGTCTATTAGTTTCAGTATAGTATATCTTCCGAGGTTTGTAAAGGCGTTGAACGTTAAAAATACGGGCGGGAATCTCGTTCCCCGCCCGTATTGGTTTTGATTGATTATGCGCTCTTGGTCGGCTTTCTGCGCGAAGCTTTTTTCGGCGGCTTCTTTTCCGCCGGAACAGCCGTGCGTTCGCCGTGCTCGACAACCGGCTCACCGGTACCGTCCACAACGCCCGGCGTGATCTCCACGCGGCAGACGGTCTCGTCGGACGGAATGCGGAACATGATGTCGGTCATCACGTTCTCCAGCACGCCGCGCAGACCGCGGGCACCCGTTTTGCGCTCGAGTGCAACCTCAGCCACACGCTCCAGCGCCTCCGGCTGGAACTTCAGCTCTACGCCGTCCATTGCGAACAGCGTTTCGTACTGCTTGACCAGTGCGTTCTTCGGCTCCTGCAGGATGCGGACGAGTGCGTCCTTATCCAGCGTATCGAGCGAAACGATGGCCGGCAGACGACCGATCAGCTCGGGGATCAAGCCGAACTTCATCAGGTCATGCGGCTCGATCTTGGCCAGCAGACGGTCGGTCTGCTCGTCTTCCTTTCCCTTTACCTCAGAACCAAAGCCCATACCCTGCTTACCGGTGCGCTTCTGGATGATACCCTCGATACCGTCAAATGCACCGCCGCAGATAAACAGAATATTGGTCGTGTCGATCTGAATGAATTCCTGGTGCGGATGCTTGCGTCCGCCCTGCGGCGGTACGTTGGCAACCGTGCCCTCGAGCATTTTCAGCAGTGCCTGCTGTACGCCCTCACCCGAAACATCGCGGGTGATGGACGGGTTTTCGCTCTTGCGGGCAATCTTGTCGATCTCATCGACGTAGATAATACCGTGCTCTGCCAGCTCCACATCAAAGTCCGCCGCCTGGATCAGACGCAGCAGGATGTTCTCGACATCCTCACCGACGTAACCGGCCTCGGTCAGCGTGGTCGCATCCGCGATCGCGAACGGAACCTGCAGAGTCTTGGCCAGTGTCTGCGCCAGCAGCGTCTTGCCCGAGCCGGACGGACCCAGCATCAGGATGTTGGACTTCTGCAGCTCTACCTCGGTCTCCGGATGGTAGATGCGCTTGTAGTGGTTGTAAACCGCAACCGAAAGGGCAATCTTCGCACGATCCTGACCGATAACGTACTCATCGAGCACCTTTTTCAGCTCCTGCGGCGTCGGCAGGTGCTCGGGTTTTTCGAGTGCATGGCTCTGCGGCTCGTACTCCGGCATGAGGTCCAGCTCGTCATCCAGAATGCTGGTGCATACGCCGATACACTCATCGCAGATATACACGTTCGGTCCTGCGATCAGCTTGCGCACGCGGCTCTGCGGCTTGCCGCAGAACGAGCATTTCAGTTCTTTTCCATCATCATAATTTGGCATATGCCACCTCTATACTACGAAAAAAATTACAATTACGACAATGCAGAATTGCCTTAGTGCTTATCGAATACCTTGTCGATCAGGCCGTATGCAACAGCCTCGTCTGCGGTCATGAAGTTATCGCGCTCGCAGTCAGCCGTCACAGTCTCAACCGGCTTGCCGGTATTTTCGGACAGGATCTTGTTCATGCGCTTCTTGATGATCTCAAGGCGCTTCAGGTGAATCGCCATATCAGTGATCTGACCCTGCGTGCCGGCGGACGGCTGATGGATCATGATCTCGGCATTCGGCAGCGCGTAGCGCTTGCCCTTGGCGCCCGAGGACAGCAGGAACGCGCCCATGGAAGCCGCCATGCCGATGCAGATGGTCGAAACATCGCACTTGATATAGTTCATGGTGTCGTAAATCGCCATGCCTGCGGTTACGGAGCCGCCGGGGCTGTTGATATACAGCGAAATATCCTTATCCGGGTCCTGTGCTTCCAGATAAAGCAGCTGAGCCACGACCAGAGAAGCGGTCGTGTCGTTTACTTCATCGCACAGCATGATAATGCGGTCATTCAGCAGGCGGGAGTAAATATCAAACGAACGCTCACCGCGGCCGGTCTGCTCTACGACCATAGGGACTAAACTCACTTGGGAAAACTCCTTTCAGCAAGGCGGATAAGCTGCGAAAAAGCGCAGATTTTGTCCTCCTTGAATATCGGTGAAAAAGCGCGAGCGTCGCTCGCGCTTTTCTTATGAACCAACGCTAAGCGTTTGGTTTGCTGTTGTTTGCGCGCTTTGGGGAATCAGCAGAAATTACTCTGCGGTCTCCTCGGTGGTCTCCTCAGCAGCCTTCTTCTTTGCTGCCTTCTTAACCTTGGCGTTCTTCTTGATGAACTCGAGCGCGTTCGAGATCTTCAGATCGCCCTCCAGAGCTTCCTTGGAAACGATGGCCTTAACCTTCTCAACTTCCATCTTGTACTGCTCTGCCATCTTAGCATACTCTTCCTCAAGCTCCTTATCGGAAACAGTAATGCCTTCCAGTTCAACAACCTTCTGCAGTGCCAGACGGGTCTTAACCTGACGCTCTGCCTGATCCTTGAACATTGCGCGGAATGCGCCCATCTCAGTGCCGGTCATCTTGAGGTACTGCTCGAGGCCCATGCCCTGCATCTGCAGGCGGTAGCCGAAGTCCTGTACAATGGTGTCAACCTGGGAGTCGATCATAGCAGCCGGAATGTCAGCCTTCATGCCGTCGATTACAGCGTCCAGAACCTTCTCCTCGAAAGCGTTGTCAGCAGCTTCCTGACGCTCTGCCTTCAGGCGCTCGGTGATCTCCTTCTTCAGATCGTCGAGGGTCTCGCAGGTGTCGGAAACGTCCTTAGCGAACTCGTCGTCGATCTCCGGCAGGATGGTCTCCTCAACCTTGTGTACCTTGCACTTGAAGGTAGCTTCCTTGCCTGCCAGCTCCTTAGCGTGGTACTCCTCCGGGAAGGTAACAACTACGTCCTTCTCGTCGCCGGCCTTGCAGCCGATCAGCTGATCCTCGAAGCCCGGGATGAATGCGCCGGAGCCCAGAGTCAGCTCGTGATGCTCTGCCTTGCCGCCCTCGAACGGAACGCCGTCTACGAAGCCCTCGAAGTCGATGTCAACGGTATCGTTCTTCTTAGCCTTGCGCTCTACGGTCTCGGTGCGGGCATTGCGCTGAGCCATGCGGTTCAGCTCTGCCTTAACGTCAGCCTGCAGAACCTTAACGGTCTCCTTCTCAACCTCGATGCCCTTGTACTCGCCGAGCTCAACTTCCGGCTCAACCGGTACCTTGGCGATGATGGTCAGGCCGCCCTCTTCTGCCGGGTCGCCCAGGTCAACGTCTGCACGGCCGACCGGCTTGATGCCAGACTTCTCAACAGCCATTTCCATAGCATCCGGGTAAATGATATTGAAAGCTTCTTCAAAGAACACGCCTTCGCCGTACAGCTTCTCGATCATCTTGCGCGGTGCCTTGCCCTTGCGGAAGCCCGGAACGGTGATGTTCTTGCCGGTCTTCTTGAATGCCTTGTCCTTAGCTGCTTCAAACTCAGCCTTGGTGATCTCGATAGTCAGAGCAACGACGCTGTGCTCCTGCTTTTCAGTGTTTTTCAGTTCCATGTTGCCAATCTCCTTACTTACTTTCGATTGTATCTAAATCATTCTACCAGATTATTTTGAGAATTTCCATAGTTTTTTCTATTTTTTCAGAAAAATCGGGATAAAATCCACAAAATCTCCGGAGACGAGCTTCCATTCAATTCCTTCCTGCTCACCTGTTACGGCATGACTCAGGCTTTTCCCGTGCAAATGTCCATAAATACAGCGCTTTACACCGTACTTATGCAGCAGTTCGATGATCTCACCGCAGCGGTAGGACGCGTAAAGCGGCGGATAATGCAGGAAACAGAGTATCTCCTCCGGGTTTGCGGCAGCGCCGAGCTTCAGCGATGCCTCGAGCCGCAGCAGCTCGCGCTTGAAGATTTTCTCGTTGTGCGGGTCGGCGAAGTCCTCCTCAAAGGGCCAGCCGCGTGTGCCGCACAGCGCGGTCTTTTCATAGAAAAAACAGTTGTTATGCAGAAAATCAATGGTAGTAAATCCGTTTTCATCTAAGAAACGGTGCATTTTGGAGGCGGTTTCCCACCACAGATCGTGGTTGCCCTTCAAAATGATCTTTTTGCCCGGCAGCGAGTCGATCAGCGCAAAATCGCCTTTCGCTTCCGCAAGGTTGATGCCCCACGAAATATCCCCGCCCAAAACAATGGTGTCCTCCGGCGCAACAAGCGCACGCCAGTTTTTGATGATCTTTTCCGTGTGCCCCTGCCACCGGCCGCCGAAAATATCCATCGGCTTGGCTACATCGGCGGCAAGGTGCAGATCGGCAAGCGTATAAAGCGCCATTACAGATCCTTGAGCAGACCGACGGTGGACAGAATGTCGGCCTTGTCTACCACGCGGTCAAAGCGCGGCGTCTTGCCTGCCAGAGCGGCAAGCGGAGCGGGTGCCGGTACACCCGTCAGCTGAGAGAGCACCTCCAGCTGGGTAACGTCGTCGTTCTCGAGCGTGCCGCCGAGCGCCTCGATAACCGAGCGGCAGAACTTGAACGGAGACGCGGTGGACGCGATCACGGTCGGCGTTTCGTCGCCGGTGCGTGCGCGGTAGTCCTCGTATACACGAACGGCAACTGCGGTGTGCGTATCGCACAGGTAGTTCTCGTCCTTCCACAGCTTGTTGATGGTATCAGCCGCATGGCTGTCGTCGCAGCAGCCTGCGTCGAACTCAGCCTCGATCTTGGCAAATACGTCCTCAGCTACCTTGTAGCTGCCCTCGGTGTTCAGCTTGTTCATCAGCTCAGCAACCAGCTTGTCGTTGAAGTCGGAAGCGAAGAACAGCAGACGCTCGAGGTTGGACGAAATCAGGATGTCCATCGACGGCGACGTGGTGGTGAAGAAATCGCGGTTGCGGTTGTACTCGCCGCCCTTCTTGAAGAAGTCGGTCAGCACGTTGTTGCGGTTGGACGCGCAGATAAACTTGTTGACCGGCAGACCCATCTTCTTGGCGATGTACGCCGCAAGGATGTTGCCGAAGTTGCCCGTCGGTACGCAGACGTTGATCTTGTCGCCCTGTGCAATGGTGCCTGCGGCAACCATATCGCAGTATGCGGAAACGTAGTACGCGATCTGCGGCGCCAGACGGCCCCAGTTGATGGAGTTTGCCGAGGACAGCATCATGCCGTCCTTGTCGAGCGCTGCGCGGGTATTCTCATCGGTGAAGATGCGCTTTACCGCGCTCTGTGCATCGTCAAAGTTGCCGTGGATGGCTACGACCTCGACGTTTCCGCCTTCCTGCGTTACCATCTGCAGCTTCTGCATGGGCGATACGCCGTCCACCGGATAGTACACCATAATCTTGGTGCCCGGTACATCGTGGAAGCCGTCGAGCGCTGCCTTGCCGGTATCACCCGAGGTAGCGACCAGAATGCAGGCGGTACGGGTTTCGCCGGTCTTGCGCAGGGACGCGGTGAGCAGGTGCGGCAGCATCTGCAGCGCCATATCCTTGAACGCGCAGGTCGGACCGTGCCACAGCTCGAGCAGGTTCTTGCCCTCGCCCAGCTTTACCACCGGTGCGGTATCTGCACCGCCGAACTTTTCATCGGCGTAAGCCTTGGACGCAAAGTCCGCCAGCTCCTCTGCCGTAAAGTCGGTCAGGAACTTGCCGAGAATGAGCGCCGAGCGGCCCTTGTAATCACTCTCCGCAAGCGTTTTCCAATCCGCGTCGGTAAGCGCGGGAAACGCGGTCGGGCAGTACAGGCCGCCGTCCGGTGCGATACCGTTGGCGATAGCGTATGCCGCGGAAACCTTGCGCTCCTTATTTCTTGTGCTTACATAATCCATATTTTTACAACCTCCGCAGTGGTTTTGATTGCTCCTTCTATTGTATAGCAAATATGTATGTTTGGGCAATAGGCAATTCCGTGGAAATTCCGCCGTCCTGTCACAACATTTTCTGCATAAAGTTGAATGCGTTGTCATAAAACAGCCCATCGACCGTTTCCTGCTTGTAGCCAAGTGTCAACATACGGTCTGCCAGACGATACATATCCGCCAGACCGTCAATGCCGATCGGCAGGGTATCGCAGCCGTCAAAGTCACAGCCGAGCGCGACCACCTTCTCGCCGTACATGCCGATGAAGCGCTCGATGTGGTCGATGGCGTCATCAATCACCGAATCGCTCTGCCGCACGAGGAACGGCGTGTACAGGTTGACGCCGACCAGTCCCCTGCGGTTTGCAATCTCGGCGAACTGCTCGTCGGTCAGGTTGCGCGAGTTGCGGCACAGAACCCGCGAATCGCTGTGCGTTGCAACAAACGGTCGGTCGGTTGCCTCGCACACATCCCGGAAGCCGCGGTCGGACAGATGAGATACATCAACGATTATCCCCTTCTCTCCGCAGTCGCGGACCAGCTGCTTGCCCAGCTCGGTCAGACCCTCGTTCTGATCCACGGCGGATGAGCAGCCGTAGCGGCTGCGGTAATTCCACGTCAGCGTGATGAGACGCACACCGGCGTCGTAAACATAATCGAGCGCATCCGGCCGGTCGGGCAGCAGCTCCGCGCCCTCGATAGAGAGCAGCGCCGCCGCCTTTCCCGCCTCCACCGCCGCCCGAATATCCGCCGCCGAACGGCAGAACGTCAGCCAGTCGGCGTTGGCGGCAAACTCGCGTCTGGCAGTCGTCAGCATGCGGTCGAACCGCTCATCGGCGGGCGTATCGAGCAGACAGTCGCGCGTTTCCGGCGAATACGGCTGTCTCGCGCCGCAGAACAGCGCAAAAAACTGCACATACGGCTGATACCTGTGCGCTGCTGCATAATTGATATGTAAATCGTTCTCCCGCAGGTGTTTTCCTGTCTCGCAGCACTCGTAAATGGTGTCACAGTGCAGATCAAACAGCTTCATACTCACCCTCCAAAGGCGTTTTCCAGATGGTTGATGCGCGGCGGAACCGATGCGTTTTCCTCGCCGTAAACCTCGATCACGTCAAACCGCGGCTGCTTTTCAGTCGGATGCTCCTGCAGCCACGCCTGCGCAGCGGCGATGATCTTCGCCTGCTTGGCCGGTGTGACGGCTTCGCACGCCGGACCGTAGCGGGCGTTTTTGCGCGTCTTAACCTCCGCAAAGATAACATACTGCGCGTTCTCCGCGATAATGTCAATCTCACCGAACCGGGTGCGGAAATTCGTTGCTGCCGTGTGCCAGCCGCGCTTTTCGAGGTACAGCCGGGCCGCTTTTTCTCCCCACGCGCCCTTCATCGCGGTGCATCCGGATGCTTTTCGTAAAATTTCTTGAGGAAGGTCATCCGGTGGATCGGGCATGGACCGTGTTCGAGCAGTGCCTCATCGTGCGCCTTAGTCTCGTAGCCCTTGTGCTTTTCAAAGCCGTACTGCGGGTACTGCTCGGCGAACTGGCGCATCAGGCGGTCTCGCGTTACCTTGGCAATGATGGAGGCTGCCGCCACAGACGGAATTTTTGCATCGCCGGAGACCACGCACTCGTGCGGCTGCTCGAGTCCCTGTGAGCGGTTGCCGTCCACATAGACGAAATCCGCCGGGCGTGTCAGACCGTCCACCGCCTGCTTCATCGCGCGGTAAGTCGCCTGCAGGATGTTGATCTCGTCAATCACCCGCTCGTCCACGAGCGAAACCGACCACGCAAGCGCGTTTTCCGTGATTTCATCGAACAGCTTCTCTCGCTTCTTTTCGCTGAGCTTTTTCGAGTCGTTCAGCCCCTCGATGACGATTCCGGCGGGCAGGATGACCGCGGCAGCGCACACCGGTCCGGCGACCGGACCTCGTCCGGCCTCATCCACGCCGCACACCGAGCCGTAGCCGTTCGCCCATGCTTTTTCTTCGTATTCCCAAGTCATGTTTGTCTCTCCTAAAACCAAGGGCGAACACAGTGGTTCGCCCTCGAAATTGTTGGTTTATTCCGGCTTCTCGAGCGTAATACGGCCGAGAACACCGCCGCGGAACTCATCGAGCAGGATGCGCGCCATGCGCTCGGTGTCGATCTCACCGCCGCGCAGCAGAAAACCGCGGCGCCTGCCCGCCTGCTGCAGCAGCTCATAACCGAGGAAATCGCACTCCTCCTCCGGAATGGCGATGCTGTAACGGTCGATGATGGTCTGCGGCGCCTGTTCAGCGAGCAGCTCCATCAGCTTGCAGCCAAGCGTCTCAACATCCAGAATATCGTCCTTGATCGCGCCCGTGCACGCCAGCAGAATGCCGACGCGCTCATCGTCGAACTTCGGCCACAGGATGCCCGGGGTGTCGAGCAGGTCAATACCGCTCTCCACGCGGAACCACTGGCTGCCGCGCGTCACGCCCGGACGGTCCGCCGCCTTGGCGGATTTTCTGCCGAGAATGCGGTTGATGAACGTGGATTTGCCCACATTCGGGATGCCGACGACCATCACGCGGACGGACTTGCCGACCAGACCCTTTTCGTTCCACTGGGCGATCTTGTCCGCCAGCAGCGTGCGAACCGCGCCGGAGAACGCCTGCGTGCCATTGCCGCTGCGGCTGTCGGTCTGGATGACCGCCATGCCCTGCTCACGGAAATGCTTCGCCCAGACAGCCGTCATGTTCGGGTCAGCCAGGTCGATGCGGTTAAGGATCATCATGCGCGGCTTGCCTGCTGCAATCTCATCCATATCCGGGTTGCGGGACACCTGCGGAATGCGTGCGTCCACGACCTCGCAGACTGCGTCCACCTGCTTGATATACTCCGCCATCTGCCGGCGGGTCTTTGTCATATGTCCGGGATACCATTGAATATTCATATTACTTCACCGTTCCAAAATCGCTGATTGGGAAAACCACGCTCTGCACATGACCGAGGATGTAGCGCTCATCCACCATGCCGAGACGGCTGTCGCGGCTGTCGGTAGAGGCGTTGCGGTTGTCGCCCATGACGAACACGCAGCCCTCCGGTACGGTCTGCGGATAGGTCAGATCGCCCATATGCTCGAGTACATCGATCGTTTCGTTGATATACGGCTCATCGAGAACCTCGCCGTTGACGCTCACGTCGCCGGTTACGGGATCAATGTCCACCGTATCGCCGCCGGTCGCAATGATGCGCTTGACGATCGGCTGATTGTTGTAAAAACCCTCCTTGCGCAGCACGACAACGTCTCCACGCTCGGGCGTATAGTTCAGGTTGCTTACCAGCATGATGCTGTGATCCTCGAGGGTCGGGTACATGCTCATGCCGTCCACGCCGATCAGGCGCACGAAAAACGTGAATACGACCACGAAGAACACCAGAACCGCCATCAGGGATTCGCCCCAGCCGAACAGCTCGCTCGAGAAGCGTCCCTCACTCTTTTTATTTTCGGTTTGCTGCATTATGATTTCCTCCATCAAAAAGATAGCATACAATATTATTATAGCGATAATACAGCGTATGCGCAAGTGAAAACAAAAAACGGAGAGCAAAAGCTCCCCGTTTTTGTTCGGTTGTAATGTTAGAATTAAACCTTCTCTGCGATCTTGGCAGCCTTGCCTACGCGGCCGCGCAGGTAGTACAGCTTAGCACGGCGAACCTTACCGCTGCGAACAACCTCGAACTTAGCAACGTTCGGAGAATGTACCGGGAAGGTCTTCTCTACGCCTACGCCGTAAGAAATGCGGCGAACGGTTACGGTCTGGTTTACGCCAGCGTGCTTCTTAGCAATGATGATGCCTTCGAATACCTGAATACGCTCGCGGTTGCCCTCCTTGATCTTTGCGTGTACCTTAACGGTATCACCGATCTTCAGAGTAGGCAGATCGCTCTTGAGCTGCTGCTCGGACAGGACTTTAACGAGATCCATTTTTTAGTCTTCCTTTCGTCTTAGACATTCTTGCCGCATCGTAAACCCATAAATGAGCAGAGGAATGCCCGTGTTCATTGTTACTCGACTATAATATCATATCATGTGGCGGATTGCAAGTGTTTTTTCAATCCTGCGCAGATTTTTGTCTCATTCGCTCGACAGACTCGGCGTGAACGGTCTCGGTCTGCGCCTGCGCTTTCTCGTTGTCATAAAGGCCAACGACCGCATAGTCTCCCACCTGCAGGTCCTCAAAGCCGATTTCCTGCGTTTTGCCGGAGTCGGAATTGTAAGCAGAAAGCGCTGCTTTCGAGCAGTCTGCCGTGCCATGCTCGCCGAATACAGTCGTCTCTCCCGCATCCCGCACAGTGATTGTTTGATTTTGGCTGTCTGTGGACACAATTTCTGCGTCGGCAAGCAATCTAATCGGCTTTTGCTGACCGCAAGCGCATAAAAGCAGACAAATCCCCAATCCCGCAACACAAGAATTTTTTCGCATTTCATCGCCATCTTGCATAATTTTTATCACAAATCGCTTGCATTTCTTATTCACTTTTATTATACTGAAAATGCTACCCGATGTAAAGGAGTGTTTTTTCATGTGGGCATACGAAAGCGTTTTTTATCAGATCTATCCCATCGGCTTCTGCGGTGCGCCGCGCGTAAATGACGGCGTGACCGTTCCGCGCATCCGCAAGGTCAGCGACTGGGCGGAGCATATCGCGTCGCTCGGCTGCAATGCCATGTACTTCTCCCCGATTTTTGAGTCCGACAGCCACGGCTACGACACCCGCGATTTCCGCCGCGTGGACTGCCGTCTCGGCACCAACGAGGACTTTGCCGCCGTCTGCAAAACACTGCACGAGCACGGCATCAAAGTTGTGCTGGATGGCGTATTCAATCATGTCGGACGAGGTTTCTGGGCGTTCAAGGATGTGCAGGAGAAAAAATGGGATTCCCCCTACAAGGACTGGTTCCACATCTCCTTTGACGGCAACTCAAACTACAATGACGGCTTCTGGTACGAGGGCTGGGAAGGTCATTTTGAGCTGGTAAAGCTCAATCTGCGCCATCCGGATGTGCAGCACCACATTTTCGAGTGTATCCGGCAGTGGAAGGACGAATTCAGCATTGACGGTCTGCGGCTGGACGTGGCGTACTGTCTCGACAAGGATTTCATCCGTGCGCTGCGCGGCTTCTGCGACTCGCTCTCGCCCGACTTTTTCCTCGTCGGCGAACTGCTCCACGGCGATTACAACCAGTTTGTCGGAGACGGCATGCTGCACTCCTGCACGAATTACGAGTGCTACAAGGGTCTGTATTCCTCGATGAACAGCTACAACCTGTTTGAGATCACGCATTCGCTGCTGCGCCAGTTCGGTCCGGAAAACTGGACGCTGTATAAAGGCAAGCACCTGCTTTCGTTTGTGGATAACCACGATGTCACGCGCGTTGCGTCCATCCTGCAGAATCCGGCGCATCTGCCGCTGATCTATGCGCTGCTGTTCGGCATGCCCGGCATTCCGTGCATCTACTACGGCAGCGAATGGGGTGCCGAGGGCAAAAAGCAGGACGGCGATGACGCTCTGCGCCCCTCGTTCGAGCAGCCGATCGTGAACGACCTGACCGCCCGTATTACCGCAATGGCGAAGGCGCACCGCGAAAGCCGTGCGCTCTGCTACGGCGACTTCAAGCAGCTTGTGCTCACCAACAAGCAGTGCATCTGGGAGCGCGAGACAGACGGCGAACGAGTGCTCGTTGCCGTAAATATCGACGAGCAGCCGTACCATGCACACTTTGACGCACGCTGCGGCCGTGCTGTGGACCTCATTACCGGAGAAATGCACGACTTCGGCGGCGGCAGTGAATTGCCTCTGTACTCGGCTTACTTCTGGAAGTGCGAGTGCTGAGCGTACCCGTAAGATAGAGAAAACCCTCCGTATGGTTTCATACGGAGGGTTTTTATGCCTTTATGCCGGATCATATTCCGGCAGTTCGCTCTGATCGGCAGGTTCTGCCACAAGTTCTTGATTCAAGCCATTCCAGCAGGCGCCGATATCCGCTCGTGTGAAATATCGAAATCCGCCTGTCTGCGAAGCCAGATAGCCGTTTTTCACGCCGCTGCAGACGTAAATCAGTTCATAGTTCGTCCCGTCCGAAAGCTGAAACCGAAAACTGGTCACATCTCCTCCGGAGCCGCTATCATCTATCGTCTTATCTTTGAGCGGCAGACCTTCCAGCCGCTCATACAGCGCTTTGATATCGTCTTTGTCTGTAACGATTTTCTTCTCTGCCGTTATAGGGACGCCCTCGAAATGATACATTACAGCACTTTCCACATCATCGGCTGTAAACGGCAAGTCCAGCTTGACCGTTTTTCCACTGCAGCCGATCAATCCCGTCATGAAAATCAGTAAAACGATAAAGCCTGCTGCCTTTTTCATTTCATCACGCTCCTTTACAAGAAGTTACTTTCGCTTTACATAGTCGATAACGAGGGCATAAGTCGTGCCGTCCGCCAGATCGGCGCTGAATACGACAGCCGTACCGTCCTTGCGGTAACGCTCGAGCGCGGACTTTTTCAGCGTCAGCGTCTGACTGCTGACCGTGTAGTCCTTGTTTGAGGTCAGCGTATCGCCGTTCACGGTCACGCTTTTCAGGCTTGTGCGCGTCAGCGGCAGCGTGAACTTCGGTTCGCTCGGCGAGAACGTGTTGTACTCCTCGACCGCCCAGCTTTCGCCGGTCGGTGCGGAATCGCTCACGGTCAGGGTGAACACCTCGGTCTTGCCGTTTTTCAGTTCAACGCTGATGGTGTAGCTGCCCGCTCGAAGCTGTGCCAGCACACCGCGCGGCAGGATGAGCGAACGCGTCGAAGAATCGAACGTGTAGTCGATGCTCGACAGACCGAGCACCACATTCCGGATATCCTCCGAGGTATTGGCGCCGCTCAGGCGTGTGTGCACATCCGCGTACTTTTCCGACTTGTAATAGCGGTCAAAAGACGCATTCTGCACATTTTCACTCACCGAAGAATCGGTAACCTCAATGGCAATTGCCGTCGTTTTGCCGTCCGAGAGCGTCAGCGTCAGCTTGTAGCTTCCACGCGGCAGCCTGCCCAGCCAGTCCGCGCTGATGGCGGCTCCGGTCGAGGTCTGCGTATAGTCTGTGCCTGCGGCGAGGACTGCACCGTTACTCTCGATTTTCTCAATTTTCAGACCGTTCGGCACGGTGACCGCAACATTTTTGCCCAGTGCAGAGAGGTTATTCAAATCGACCGCTATGCTTTCCGGCGAAACAGCCGCCGTCACGCTGCCCGTGAGCGTCTGTCCGCCTGCGGTGGCGGTCACGCCGTTTGCGATCGTGTAGCCGGAGACCCGCACGCTGCTGGCAAAACTCACGCCGCTGCTCTTGATCTCTGCCTGATAAATCGTGCCGTAGCCGGTGACAGACGCAGGCTTGCTGGCGGTCATGCGGTAGACCGACGCATTCGCGGTGGTGGAAACCGTGGATTCGGTATCCAGCTCCAGATGATTGATATCTGCATCCAGCGTCAGCGAAACCTTCTTATCTCCGTTTATTTTTACATCCGCGAAGCCTTCATAGCCTGGGGTGGTCAGCTTTTTCTCGTAGAGCACCGCTGTGCTGCGGACCTCCGTGTTCGGAAAACGAGCGGCGCCTGCCGCAGTAACCTGCAGCAGGCGACCCATAGGCGAGGACACAACGATGTGGTCGCTCATTGTATTCGTCATTGTTACCGTGCCGCCGGCTACGATGATCGTACCCTTGACGTACACGTCATTCAGCTGTACCGCATCCGAGGCCAGACCTTCGGTCAGGTACAGATCGCCGTCGATCGTCGCATCGGACAGCGTGCAGCTTTCCGAGATGGTGACGTTCGCGGTATCGCTCTTGAGGTCGGAGCCGGTATAGGCTTTGCCGGCCATCGAAAGCGAAGTTCCAAGGTAATAGTACAGGATCTTCGCCAACTCGGCACGGGTGATGACCTTGGTCGGCTTGAAGGTGTTATCCTTGTAGCCGGTGATGATGCCCCTGTCCACAGCCGCCTTGACGTAGCCTGCCGACCACGTCGCAACCTGCGCCTTATCCTTAAACGACAGGTTTGCCGGTTTTACATTGCCCGGATTGGCCTTGTACAGCCGTCCGAGGATAACCGCCGCCTGCTCACGGGTGACATACCCCTCCGGATTCATCCTGCCCTTGCCGGTGCCGTTAATGTAGCCGTACTTCTCGGCAATGCGCACCGTGTCGTAGTACCACGAGTTGGACTGCACATCGCTGTACGAAATGCTTGCCTTCTCCGTGAAATGAAACGCACGGTTGACATAGCGCATGAACTCCGCACGAGTGACCTTGCGCTCCGGCTCGTACTTACCGGTGGTCGCACTCGGATTGATGATGCCCTCATCATCCAGATATTCGATAAAGTTTTTGCTCCAGTGTCCGTCCAGATCGGAGGCAAACGCTGCCGGTATCATCGTTGCCAGCATCGCTGCACACAGGAAAGCAGATAGTAAGCGTTTTTTCATAAGATACACCTCGTATGTGGGTTACAGGCAATACCAAATGATTGAACAAGAGCGATTTACGAGCAAATTTTGCGTACTGATTAGGCGTGGTTTTGCAGCAATACGAGGTATTGCAAAAAATCACAACGACATCAGGACACAAAATTTCCGTAAAGCGCCGCAGCTTTAATCGTTTGGTATTGCCTAAAGTATAACATAGACAAACCCGCTTGACAACAGGCTTTGCCGGACACATTCTGCCAATGTTTACGCATTTCGGACATATTCGAGAAAAATTCGTCCTTTACGGCTTGTGCCGCCGAACGCTTCCACGCGCGCACGGCCGACGCCGCGCACAGTCAGGCGGTCGCCTTCCGTAATCTGGTGCTCCGGCTTCATGCAGGGTGTGTTGTTGACGAACACCAGTCCTTTCTCGATCCGCGCCTGTGCGTCCTTGCGCGGCAGACCAAAAATCAGAGCGGCTACGCTGTCCAGTCTGGGTGACGCCACCGAACCGGTCCCCCGTTTTTCCTCGACTGCCGCGTGCTTCAGGTCGCTGAGATCCTCGCGTGTCAGCGAAAGCTGCTTGCGGCCCGCTTTGGCGAAGTGCATGAGGATGAACTCCGCCATATCCTCGAGCACGATGATGTCTGCGCCTTCCTCGTGCACGAGAATGTCACCGACCACCGAACGGTCGATCTGCAGGCCCATCAGCGAACCGAGGTAGTCGCGGTGTGTGAGCGTGTCCTCCCTGCGCTTGCGGGCGCGCAGCAGCGCCAATGGCGCGGACAGCTTTGCGCTCTCGGCATCCATGTAATCCGGATAAAACAGATAGATCCCGCGTTCCGCGTCCTCATAGCCGCCCCAGAACAGCGCATGACCGGTCGCTCCGGCAAGGCGCACCGCATCCGTGCACAGCGCCCGCTGCTTGAGGTCGAGGAACTTGGTATGGGTCAGATAACCGCGCTGCTCACACGTCTGCTCCTTGTCGAGCAGTCCTGCCAGCAGCAGCTTATCGTCGCCGCTGTGGGCAAGCGCAGTCAGGATCTCTTGCTTGGTCTTCAAGGTATTTTCCTCCATTGCGGCATGGATTTTCCGTTATGCCGCCCATTGTTTTGCATGATAGTATTGTACTATCTTCTTTTTTCGTTTACAATAGAGATTAGCATTTTAATGATGGAGATGATCGAATTGACCGTGAAGGACGCCGTTTTGCAGGCACTCGAACAGGCACGCGGCACCCGCCTTTCCGGCGGACGGCTCGCCGAGCAGCTTGGCGTATCCCGTGCGGCGGTGCACAAGGCGATCGCCGCACTGCGCGAGAGCGGCCTTGCCATTGACGCCGTGACCGGAGAAGGCTATCGCCTGGCCTCGGATGACGACAGCCTGACCGCCGCAGGCATTGACGCACTGCTCGATACCGCGGTCATTGGACGCGAAATCCTGGTCGAGCCGTCGCTTACCTCGTCCAACACGACGATGAAAGAGCAGTATCTCGGCAGAAAGCACGGCTTCACGCTGTTTGCCGAGGAGCAGACCGGCGGGCGCGGACGGCTCGGCCGCACGTTCGTCTCCCCTGCCGACACCGGCGTGTACATGACCATCCTGCTGCATCCGACACTGCCGCTGTCGCACCTGTCGTTCGTCACCATTTCGGCGGCGATCGCGGTCGTGCGCGCCATTGAGCAGACCGCAGGCTTCACGCCGCAAATCAAATGGGTGAACGACGTGCTGATGAACGGACGCAAGCTGTGCGGCATCCTCACGGAAGCGACGATCGAGGGTGAAACCGGCACGGTAAGCTCGCTTGTGGTCGGCATCGGCATCAATCTGCAGCCCAATCCGGCGTGGCCCGAGGAAGTACAGGCGGTCGCGGGTGCCATCAGTGACTTCGGCAAGCCGCCCCGCAGAGCCGAACTGGCCGCCGCTGTCCTCAACCACTTCGAGGATGTGTACATGCTGCTCGAGCAGGGCAAGGAACCCGAGCTGCTCGAGCAGTACCGCGAACGGCTGTGCTGCATTAACCGTCCGGTAACGGTCAGCAGTCCGGCAGGCCGCTACGAAGCCGAGTGTGTCGGACTGGACGAGGAGGCGCATCTGCTGGTCAAAACCGCGGACGGACAGGTAAATGCCCTGTCCTCGGGCGAGATCAGCATTCGACTGTAAACCGCATTTTTATACATTATATATAAGGAGATATTTCTATGTTTCAAACCGCTGCAGGCGTGACCGTTCCGTTCCCCGAAAAGCTGTCCGAGCAGTACGAGCTGGACGGCAACACCATCACCGCAAACCTCAGCTTCGAGAAGCTGAGCGACTTTGTGCATTCGTTCTACGCCGAGCTGGACGAGCCGCTGTTCCTCGCCATCCATCCGGATGCGGAAAGCGATGAGGTCTGGTATCTGGACGGCATGACGAAAAAGCAGCTGACCATGATTTTAGACGGCTACGGCGAGCTGCTGTATCAGGACGGTCTTTCGGCATTCGCCATTGGCTCTCTGACCACCGAGGAGGAGCTTTTCGTACAGAAGTACAAGGTTCTGTCCATTTACAGCGAGACTGCAAAGCGTTTCGTTCCCCTGCTGAAAAAATACGGCATGGAGCCGACCGGACATCTTGTCACCGCATGGGATACGTTCTCCGAAGAAAAGCCCGGCGCCGCAGAGCGCCTCGAGATCGCCGGTCAGACCGTGCCGGATATGATTAAAGAGCTGTGCAAAATCGGCATGTATAAGGGTTAATTATAGGGCTTATATGAAAAAAGACACCGAAAAAATCGGTGTCTTTTCTTATCTGGCTTACATTTAGATTTCCATGATGATCGGCAGGACCATCGGACTGCGCTTGGTCTTCTTGAACAGGTAATCACTGACATCGCCCTTGATGGCGGATTTCAGGCTGTTCCAGTCACGCAGATTCTCTACCGAGCAGCGGTCGAGTGCCATCTGCGAAATGGTACGCAGCTCCTCCATGAGAGCTTCGGCTTCCTTGACGTAAACAAAACCGCGCGATACGATATCCGGACCCGCAATAACGACGCCGGTCGTTGCGTCAACCGTGACAACGATAACCAGCAGACCGTCCTCGGACAGATGCTTGCGGTCACGCAGAACGGCAGTGCCGACATCACCGATGCCCAGACCGTCTACCAGCAGACGGCCGGCCGGCACGGAATTGCCCAGACGAGCCGAATTTTCGCTGATCTCGATCGGACGGCCGATCTCACTGACGAGAATGTTCTTCGGGTTGACACCCATCTCGCGTGCCAGACCGGCATGCTGCACGAGCATGCGGTACTCGCCGTGTACGGGAATGAAGTACTTCGGCTTGCACAGACCGAGCATCAGCTTAAGATCCTCCTGGCAGGCATGGCCGGAAACATGGATGGCTGCCGAACGGTCGTAAATGACCTCAGCGCCCTGCTTGTACAGCTCGTTGACCATGTTGTTGATCGACTTCTCGTTGCCCGGGATAGCAGACGCTGCGATCAGGATACGGTCGCCGGAATTGACCTCCACCTGCTTGTGGCTGCCGTACGCCATACGGTACAGCGCGGACATGGTCTCACCCTGAGAGCCGGTGGATACGATGATCAGCTGGCTGCGCGCGTAGCGCTTGATCTCGGAAATGTCGATCATGACCTTGCCGGAATCCTTCAGATAACCCAGCTCCATCGAAACCTTGGAGATTTTCTCCATGCTTCGGCCGCAGACGGCTACCTTGCGTCCTGCCTTGGCGGCAATGTCGAGAATCTGCTGCAGACGCGATACATTGGACGCGAACGTTGCAATGATGATGCGCTGGTCGCTCTCCATGATAAATTTCTCAAGCGATTTGCCAACGATTTTCTCACTCGGCGTGTAGCCCGGACGCTCGACGTTGGTCGAGTCGCTCATCAGCGCAAGCAGTCCCTTCTTGCCCAGCTCACCGATGCGGACAAGGTCGATCATCTCACCGGAAACCGGCGTCAGGTCGATCTTGAAGTCGCCCGTGTGCAGGATGGTGCCCAGCGGCGTGGTGATCGCCAGCGCAACCGAATCCGCAATGGAGTGGTTGGTGTGAATAAACTCGATCTTGAAGCAGCCGAGCTTAATCGTATCACCGGCGCGCACGCGGTTCATCTTGACCTTCTGGGGCATCTTGTGCTCGGACAGCTTGGTCTCGATGATGCCGCAGGTCAGTCGGGTCGCGTAGATCGGTGCGTTGCACTCGCGCAGAACATACGGAATAGCGCCGATATGGTCCTCATGTCCGTGGGTGATCACATAGCCGCGCAGCTTGTTCAGGTTGCGCTTGAGGTACGTTGTATCCGGAATAACCAGGTCAACGCCCAGCATGTCGTCATCCGGAAAGGCAACGCCGCAGTCGATAACTACGATGTCATTGCCGTACTCGATCACCGTCATGTTCTTACCGATCTCGTTCAGGCCGCCGAGCGGTATGATCTTCAGTTTTTCCTTCATAATAGTATTATCACTTTCCTTTATCTGATTGTTGTTTATTATATGTACGCGGATGTCGTTTCCGCTTTTCTGAAAAGGCAGACCATGCGATCCCGTCTGTCTTTATCCACATGTGAAGGATGCGGTCCGTTTTCGCTGCAAATGGCACAGCGCATTCCCACACGGACTGCAAACACTTATTTTTAATATACCACAGCTCAGCAGAATTGTAAAGAGTCAGTCACCAAAGCGCTCTGCACGTCTTCGTCGAAACAGCCAATCTACCTATATACTATTTATGCACAGTGTCCCACTGTTTTACCCATTCTGCGTGTCCTGCATAATGACCGGTCCAACCGGGCAGACTTTCCTTTCGGTCCCTGCGGTTTGTAACAATGCCGCCGATGTGCGTTTTACACGGCTAACCGTAAAAAACCGTATTTTCGCCCAATTATGCCATACAGATTAACGAAATCCAGCGACGAACTCTGTGAAATGTGCACAAAATTCCATGAAACCGTTTGACAAATCGGAGAGGATGCAGTATGATTGGTTACAGTTCGGAAACAGAACGTAAACAAAACAGTAACAACCCAGAAAACAACATCGGTTTTTCCGGTGGCGCGGGAAGTGTTCCCGCTGCGTTTTCACCTGACTTTTAGGAGCGTAACACAAATGTCTATTTCTCTGCGTAAGCATGCTGCCATGTTCCTCGCGGCAACCTTCACGGTAGGCTCGATGGCAACCTTCGGCGCTGCTGCACTGGATCAGCCGACTGCGGTACTCTCTTCCACTCTGAACCATTCTGTCGGCACGGTGCTCACCTCTGCCGAGATCTCCAATGCACAGCAGGCTATGGCGAAGGCAAAGGCTTCCGCACTCAAGGCACAGCAGGATGCTGCCAAGAAGGCGCAGGAGGAAGCTGCTAAGAAGGCTGAGGCTGCCAAAAAGGCCGCTGAAGAAGCAGCTAAGAAGGAAGCCGAGATCAAGGCCGCTGCAACCCAGACCGCTTATAACCAGCTGGTCGCAAGTGCAGCCACCGCCCGTCCGGTAGCTTACTCCACAACGTATCTGGCAAGCGATGCCATCAAGGCAAATGCCACTGCGCTTGGCAATTATAAACTGACCTTCTACGATCCGTGCGTTGAATGCAACGGCAACAATCTGGCACTGACCGCTACCGGCACCACCCTGACCGAAGGCCGCACGATCGCAGTTGACCCGTCCGTCATTCCGCTCGGCAGCCGCGTATTCATCGAGGGCTACGGCGTGTTCATCGCTGAGGACACCGGCGGAGCGATCAAGGGCAACAAAATCGACATTGCAGTAAGCACCCACGAGCGTGCAAACGAGCTTGGCGTGCAGTACGCAAATGTATATCTGCTGAAGTAAATTTTTGAAGAGCTGTGCGAAAGTACGGCTCTTTTTTTCTGCCTGTTTGAGCGGTTTTACGGTTGCAGACATGGATGGCATCGGTTTTTGTTTTGTATTTCGCGTCAGAATCGCGTGTACGAGGGTTTGGGCGAGTCTGCTCAAAACTACACGCCGAATTTGCAAAAGCGATTGTGCGGCGTTTGAGTGGGTTTTCGTTATCGTTCCAGAAATTGGGGTTTTCGCTTGCGAAGCGAGAGAATCCTGCCTCCCCGGCAGGGGCGCAAGAGGGTAGACACCAATGGTTTCCACCCTCTGATTTTCTCCCCTTTCCTAAGATAATCTGGTGCAAGCCAGAGACCGGCGACCGCTGTGAAAAAGGAGAACGACAGAGGATTTTTTCTTTCGTGTCGTTCTCTAACTATTCGCAATGTCAGATACCTTGCTGCTACACAGGCGGTTTCATCTCCGCAGGCGCGGCACAAGGTGAATTGCCCGAAGGGCAAGAGAGGGTGCCCCGGGGTACAATCTCGGCGCACCGCTTCTGACGAAAACCATATCGCAAACTACCACGGACACTATTTTATATAATATCCGTAGGGCGGGGGTACCCTCACCCTGCCGTCTGTAAATGATTTGCACCATTGTAACCGTAGGGGCGCACATTGTGCGCCCACGGTATCGTTAAATGGATACGGTCATTTCTTCTATGCACAGGTTTCATTCGCACTGCGGGAGCACACTGTGCTCCCCTGCGATTACACATCTGCAAATGGTAAAAAACGGCAGCATGAGATCATGCCGCCCTACAATATAACATGATATTATGGTTCACATGATAAATCCCCGAAAAAGCAAAAGAAAACAGCCGCAGACACCTGCGGCTGTTTTGATTCAATTACGCGCTCTCGCGCTCCTCCTGCACCTTGGCGATGCCATGCTGAATCGGTTTCCACTCGACCTTGCCGACCAGAGCGGCGATCGAAATCGGAACATAGGTGAGCATGAAGAACGGGAAAGTAAAGGTATACAGCACCTTTTTCCACGCCGGACCTGCGATGCGCTTCCACTCGGCGATCATCGTCACCGCACCGAAGGCAAACAGGCTGAACGTAATGCCGCGCACGGTCAGCAGCAGAATACGGCCGAGCATGCGCATAACGCGGTATGTAATGTATGCCGGCTGTGCGAAGCTGGTCACGCACAGGAGTACGGCCAGCAGCAGCGAGCCGATGGTAACAAGGTTGCACGGTGCAACCGTCATCAGCATATCATAGCAGGACATACCCGCCTTGCCGCCGCGCGTACAGCCGCGCAGCAGTGCGCCGGTATACTTTGCGTCCACCTGATAGAAGCCCTTGCTCCAGCGCAGACGCTGATCCCACGACTGACGGAAATGCTCCGGCTGCTCATCGTAGATGATGGCATTGCCGCAGTAGCCGATCTTACGGCCGCGGACCGCACTGGCGATGGAGAACTCGATATCCTCGGTCAGCAGATGATAATTCCATCCGCCTTCCTCGCGAAGCACATCAGCCGAAATCAGAAAACCGGTGCCGGAAACCGCACAGTTGACGCCCAGACGGGTTCTCGGGCGGTTCAGGAAGCGCGACTCACGCAGGAACCACAGTGCATAGCCTGCGGAGATCCAGTTCGCGCAGAAGTTCTGCGAATTGCGGTAGCTGGTCAGTGCGGAATACTCGCCGGTATCGTACATCTTGTTCATCTCACGGACGAACTGCGGATCTACGATGTTGTCCGCATCGAATACGAAAAACGCGTCGTACGCATCCTCACCCTGCTCCTCAAAAATATGCTTGAACAGATAATCCAGCGCGTAGCCCTTGCCGACCTGCACCTTATTAAATCGCTCGTACACGATCGCACCGGCGCTGCGCGCTACCTCAGCGGTATTGTCTGTGCAGTTATCTGCAACAACAATGACATCAAGCAGCTCTGACGGATAATCCTGCTCCTTCAAGGTGCGGATCAGTCTGCCGATAACGGCGGACTCATTGCGTGCCGAAATGATCGCCGCGTAACGGTGCAGCTCTGCATTTTCTACACCGCCGCGCTGCTTGCCCCACAAGCCAACCAGAAGGTAAAAGATCTGGTACGCATACGCCGCAGTAAAGAAAATGAACAGCACCCACTGCATGCTCTCCAAAAACCGAAGCATAAAAATTCCTCGTTTCTTCTCCTGATGTATTTCTCTATACTTTAGATATTGTGGCGGTTGTTTCAACCCTTGTACTATAATAGCACTATTAACGCATTATGCAACATATTTTTAACCGGATTTCACAAAATTTTTAATTTTTCACTGTTCGCACAAATTTTTTGTGCTTTCATGCGTTTTTTTCATGCCACTTTGCCCTGTCTTTTCGTAAAAAAACAGTGAACCGGGAGACGCATTCATTCCGCGCCGTTGACGCTCTTTCACTTTTCCCTGCTGTTTGCCTGGACAAAGCCAGGTTTTCTTTATAACATCATCAATTTCGTATACATTTTATAAAGGAAGGGAGGGCATTTTCCCTCGCCGCTCTCCCCTGCATATACAGCAAAACGGCTGCCGCATTGCGACAGCCGCCAGTATTTGATTATTAACCGTTTACCTGCTTTGCCAGCTCGTCAGCCAGCGCTTCGAGTGCGCCGAGCTGGTTCTCTGCCAGTGCAGACTTGATGGAGATCGGGTTCTCGAGGATGGTCATGTTCTTCATGCCTTCGAGCATGCCGATCATCTGCTTGCCCGCAGTAGCGGCCCAAGTGCCGTTGTCGATGACGGCAACCGTGCGGTTCTGCAGGTTAAGCGCCTTGATGTCGGACAGATATGCCTCCATCTTCGGCTGAATGCCGCTGTTGTAGGTCGGCGCGGCGAGTACCAGATGGCTGCAGCGGAAGCTCTCGGCTACCAGCTCGGAAACGTCGGTCTCGGACACGTCGTACATCGCGATATTCTTCACACCCTTGTCGGCCAGCATGCCTGCGAGCACGTTTGCAGCGTTCTCGGTGTTGCCGTACATGGTCGCGTAGGCGATCATGACCGTTTTGTCCTCCGGCTCGTAGGTACTCCACTTCTGGTACTTCTCCAGCAGCAGGCCGAGATCCTTGCGCCAGATCGGGCCATGCAGCGGGCAGATCATCTCAATATCGAGCGATGCCGCCTTCTTGAGCAGCGCCTGCACCTGTACGCCGTACTTGCCGACAATGTTGGTGTAATAACGGCGGGCATCGTTCATCCAGGTGGTGTCGAACGTGATCTCGTCATTAAAAATGTTGCCTGCCAGTGCACCGAACGTGCCGAACGCATCAGCCGAGAACAGGATCTTGTCCTTCTCATCGTAGGTGACCATGACCTCCGGCCAGTGCACCATCGGCGCCATGACAAAATGCAGCGTATGCTCGCCCGTGGACAGCTTGTCGCCTTCCTTGACGACCAGCGCACGCGCGGCAACGTCCGTTCCGTAGAACTGGGCAAACATGCCGACCGCCTTGGCACTGCATACCATCTTCGCCTCCGGATAGCGGCGCAGCATGTCGTCGATCATCGCACAGTGATCCGGCTCCATGTGCTGAACGACCATGTAGTCCAGCGGACGGCCGTTCAGCGCGTGAACGACGTTTTCGATATACTGACGGCTGATGGACTCGTCCGCCGTGTCAAACAGCACGGTTTTCTCATCCAGCAGCACATAGCTGTTATAGGATACCCCCTTGGGAATCGGGAACAAATTTTCAAAGCGGCTCAGGCGGCGGTCGCTGCCGCCAACATAAATGAGATCATCCTTGACCTTTCTGGTACTGTGCATCGCACGACACCTCCGTATAAATATCTATATTGAATTGTAGCATATTTTTGTGCATTCGTCCAGTGGGAGGGTTAGTCGCGGCGTACAAAAAACGACCGGTGAAACAGCCGGTTTTTGACGGGATACAGGTTTTGATCGGTTACAGCAGCGTACAGGTACCAAGCACCATGAACAGACCAGGCGACAGGCTGATCAGCCGGCCGACAATCGCGCCGGGAGTTTGCCGTTCAGCGCTCCGTGCAGCATATCGAGTGAGCGTTCTGTTTTTGCCATGTGCGTTCTCCGTTTCGTTTTTTGTCTGCTTCTATTGCAGCACGGTTTTATTGATGAGAAAAGCACATGTTTCTCATGTTTTGCATTGCAATTCTGCATATATATTGTTTGTCCGAAAATAAAGAAAAAGTGCAGAAAACTTGCGTTTTCTGCACTTTGAAAGCACGAATATATGATTAGCGCTTGGAGAACTGCGGTGCACGACGTGCAGCCTTCAGACCGTACTTCTTACGTTCCTTCATACGCGGATCGCGGGTCAGGAAGCCTGCAGCCTTCAGAGCTGCGCGGTACTGGTCGGAATCAGCCTGCAGCAGAGCACGAGCGATGCCGTGACGGATTGCACCAGCCTGGCCGGTGAAGCCGCCGCCGGTTACGGTGCACTCTACGTCGAACTTGCCCTCGGTGCCGGTTACTTCGAACGGCTGACGGCAAACCATCTTCAGGGTCTCAAGACCGAAGTAGTTGTCGATGGTGCGGTTGTTGATCTTGATCTCACCGGTGCCGCCCGGGAAAAGACGAACGCGGGCAACAGAGGACTTTCTTCTGCCGGTGCCATAGAAATATGCCTTCTTAGGTGTATACATCAGTTAATCCTCCCTTACTTTTCCCAGTTCTCGGGCTTCTGAGCCTGATGATTGTGGTTCTCGCCAGCAAATACCTTCAGACGGGTAGCGGACTGACGGCCGATGGAATTCTTCGGCAGCATGCCCTTAACTGCGAGCTGCATAGCGAACTCCGGCTTCTCAGCCATCAGGGTCTTGTACTGAACTTCCTTCAGACCGCCGACCCAGCCGGTGTGATGACGATAGTACTTCTGGGTGAGCTTCTTACCGGTCAGAACCGCCTTGTCAGCGTTGACGATGATTACGAAATCGCCGCAGTCAACATGGGGAGTGAACGTGGTCTTGTGCTTGCCGCGAAGCAGCATTGCAGCGGTTGCAGCAGTACGGCCCAGCGGCTTGCCAGCTGCGTCCAGTACATACCACTTACGCTCGACATTTTCTGCCTTAGCCATAAAAGTAGACATGGTTTTTTCCTCCGTTTATATATATCAAAAATACTTTGACAACTGATCAATCGCTCGAAACGAGCATATTTATTAAAACACATCATTTTGCGCAAGTCAAGCGAAATTTTGAAAAAATATCTGCAATCCAATACATTCTCCTGTTTTCTCTTTTAATCTTTCTCATACTCCCGAATACTCACTTTGCATTTCATTTTTTGCATTTGCGATTTTTGACGTTTTCTGATAAATTTTAATATGTACGATCAAAAAGGAGACTGTTATGCAGAAAATGCTTTCCTATGTCCGCCGTGCGGTGGACCATTACCATATGATAGATGAGGGCGACAGGATTGCGGTCGGTGTTTCCGGCGGCAAGGACTCGCTCGCGCTGCTCGTGGCGCTCAGCCAGCTGAGTCGCTTTTATCCACACCATTTTACAGTCGTGGCTATTACATTGGAGATGGGCTATGATGAGATGGACTTCTCCCCTGTACAGACGCTGTGCGACAAGCTGGGCGTCGAGTACATCCGCGTCCCCACCCAGATCGGCCCTATCGTGTTTGATATCCGCCACGAGGAAAACCCCTGCTCGCTCTGTGCCAAGCTGCGCCGCGGTGCCCTGCACGATGCCGCCCGCAAGGCAGGCTGCAATAAGGTTGCGCTCGGCCATCACTTTGACGATGTAGTCGAGACCTACATGCTTTCCCTATTTTATGAAGGCCGCATTTCGTGCTTTTCGCCGGTAACCTACCTCGACCGCGCCGATATCACGCTCATTCGTCCGCTGCTGTATGTGCCGGAGCATTATGTGCGCTCGTTCGCCAAACGGCACGAGCTACCTATCGTGCACAATCCGTGTCCGGCGGACGGCAACACCAAGCGGCAGGAGATCAAGGATTTGCTGAAAAGTCTCGAAAAGACCATGCCCGGTGTGCGCGAGCGCATTTTCGGCGCCATGCAGCGCTACCCGCTCGAGGGCTGGGAACCGGACAAGACCCGCCGCGATTACAAATGATCTGTTCCCTGTATAAAAAGAAAGGAGATGAGAACCATGATCCAGATTGGCTTCTGCGACGACGATCTCAGCGTGCTCGATGAACTGCACGAGCTGCTCGGCAGCTACCGTGCGGAACACAACGCCGATATCGCCCCGACGGCCTTCCAAAGCCCGTTCGAGCTGCTGGCGTCCATTGAAAAGGGCGCACGCTTTGACATTCTGCTGCTCGATGTGCTCATGCCCGGCGAAAACGGCATCGAAGCCGCCCGTGAGATCCGTCAGTACGACTCCAACGTGAAGATCATCTTTCTCACCTCATCCGCAGAGTTTGCTGTGCAGTCGTATACGGTGGGCGCGTATTTCTATCAGCTCAAGCCGATCTGGCCGGAGAGCTTCTTCCGGCTGATGGATTCGGTCATTGCCGCCTGCTCGCGTGAGAGCAGCGCCAGTCTGATTCTGCGCTGCAGGACCGGCATCACGCGCGTTGAACTGGACAAGCTGGAATACTGCGAGGTCATCCGCCGTTCCCTGCTGCTGCACAAGACTGACGGCACTGTGCTCGAGGCCGCCGGCAGCATGGACAGCCTGTGCGAAAGCCTTGCCGAACACAGGAATTTTCTGCGCATTCACCGCTCCTACCTTGTAAATTTAGAGCATATCCAGACGATCACGCCGAAAACGCTTGTCATGTCCAGCCGCGCCGAGCTGCCCATTCCTCGCGGACGCTACAACGACATCAAGGACGCGTACCTTGAACACGCCTTCCAGAAAGAACAGGTGTTCCTGACATGATTGCACTCGCTGTTGACCTTTGCAACTCCGTTGCCGTCACGCTGTTCGGCATCGCGCTCTCTGCGGCATTCTGCAATATCCACTGGACGCCCAAGGCGAAAAAGCGCATGCTGCTGTACACGCTGATGATCTTCTGCCTGTCCGGCATCGCCTACCTCGGTGTGGACCCGGGCTTCGGACGCTATCTGTATCCGCTGCACACCCACCTGCCTCTTGTGCTCGCGCTGTGCTCGCTCAGTCGCGAACGCCTGTGGCCGGTGATTTCCGTGCTGACGGCGTACCTGTGCTGTCAGCTGCGGCGCTGGCTGGCGCTGATCGCGGTCGCTATCTTCTCCGGCGGAGACACCATGCAGTACGCTGTGGAAATAATCGTCACCGTGCCGCTGCTCATTCTGCTGCTCAAGGCCGCACCTGCCATCCGGTCGGTGTCGCAGTATTCGCGGGCGGTGCAGTGTCAGTTCGGCATTGTGCCCGCGGTGTACTATGCGTTTGACTATGCCACCCGCGTTTACACCGACCTGCTGTTCTCCGGTTCTGCCGTAGTCGTGGAGTTCATGCCGTTCGTGTGCAGTGCGGCGTACCTGCTGTTCCTGATTCACATTTCCAAAGAGCAGCACGCACGGCTGCGTTTGGAGGAGCTGAAAAGCAATCTTGACCTGCAGGTGCATCAGGCCGTCCGTGAGATTGAAGCACTGCGTATCTCTCAGCAGAAAACCCGTGCCTACCGGCATGATCTGCGGCATCATCTGCAGTACATCACCGCCTGCATCGAGAATGAGCAGTATGAACAGGCACTGCAGTACATTCACTCCATCAGCGAGGAAATCGAAGCCAGCCGCGTGACCGTTTACTGCGAAAACGAGGCCGCAAACCTGATTCTCTCATCGTTTGCCGACCGCGCCAAGGCGCAGAGCATCCCGCTTGCGGTGCATGCCGTGCTGCCCAATCAGCTGCCGCTTGCCGAGAGCGACCTGTGCGTGCTGCTCTCCAACGCGCTTGAGAATGCGATTCACGCATGCAGCGAGCGCGCGGACGGCATTCCCGGACACATTGAGGTGCAGACATACGAAAAAGCCGGAAAGTTCTTCCTGCAGGTTGTCAACGACTGCACGCAGCCGGTGCAGTTCAGCCACGGCGTGCCGGTCTCCGACCGCGCCGGACACGGCATCGGCGTGCACAGCATTTGCAGCATCGTCGAGCGATACGGCGGTGTATACAGCTTTTCGGTCAGGAATCAGCAGTTTATCCTGCGAATTTCACTTTAATAATTGCATAAGAAAAAACGCTCTGTTTTCACAGAGCGTTTTCTTATAAACAGTAGCAAACACCGTGCGGAACTGTAGTTCCGCCGACAGCATTTTATCTCTTATTGGAGCGCTTCCAGATACGCATCTTCTCCGCTTCCTGAATCAGCTGCTCGCGGAAATCCGGATGCGCAACCGAGATCAGAGCCTCTGCACGCTGCCATGCAGTCAAACCCTTGAGGTTCACCTTGCCGTACTCGGTGACAAACCAGTGCGCGCACGGACGGGCATCGGTAACGACCGAGCCGTTCTCAAGCGTCGGACGAATTCGGCTCTCGAGCGTGCCGTCCTTCTTCTTAAAGGTGGACGAGCAGCAGATGAAGCTCTTACCGCCCTTGGACAGATACGCGCCCAGAACGAAGTCCAGCTGACCGCCTGCACCGGAAATCTGCTTGATACCGGCACTTTCTGCGTTCATCTGGCCGAACAGATCCACATCCACGATATTGTTGATGGAAATGAAGTTGTCGATCTGTGCGATGGTGCGCGCATCGTTAGTATAGGATACCGGTGCAGACATGCACTCCGGATTATCATTTACAAAATCGTACAGCTTCTGGGTGCCTGCGCCGAACGCGAACACCTGACGGCCGCGGTCGATGGCCTTCTTCGAGCCGTTGATCTTGCCTGCACGGGAGATGTCAACAAATGCGTCAACGTACATTTCAGTATGAACGCCGAGGTCCTTCAGGTCAGACTCCGCGATCATCGAGCCTACGGTATTCGGCATGCCGCCGATGCCCAGCTGCAGGCACGCGCCGTTCGGGATTTCCTCCACGATCAGCTTTGCAACCGCCTTATCAACCTCGGTCGGCTCGCCGCCTGCGCCCATCTGCGGCATTTCGGTGTCGCTCTCAACGATCATATCCACCTGCGAAATGTGGATGGCATCCTCAAAGCCGCCGAGGCAGCGCGGCATATACTTGTTGACCTCAACGATGATAACATCGGATACATCGCAGATGGCTTTCAGGTGCGAAGCCTGCGGACCGAAGCTGAACCAGCCGTGTGCGTCCATCGGCGCCACCTGAATCATGGCTACATTGACATGACGGACGTTCTCGCGGTACCAGCGCGGCATCTCGGAGTAGCGCAGTGCGCTGTAAAAGCCGAAGCCCTCCATGCATGCCTTGCGCTCAATGCCGGACATGTGCCACGAGTTCCAGGTGATCTTGTCGGCTGCATTCGGAATATCGAATACCGCCGGTCGGCGCATGAGTACGCCGCCGCGGAAGTTTACATCCTCCAGCTCGCCCATGCGGGCAGCAAGTGCCTTGTCCAGTGCAACAGGCGTACCCGTACACCAGCCGTAGTCTACCCAGTCACCCGATTTAACAACCTTAACGGCTTCATCCGCCGTTGTCAGCTTCTGCTGATACAGTGCAGTATAATCCACGCTGATTCCCTCCGTCTTACTTGTTCTTCATTGTTTATTCTTTAACAATCATGCTTACTTATGATTATAATCTCTTTTTTGGTACAGGTCAACACAGGTTCGCAAAAAAGAGTGAGAATCCGTCCCAACCGCTCCCCGTCCTCTTTTCCATATATTTCACCCTGTTATTTTAGATTTTGCACAAAATACCGCCCGATTATCCTTCAAAAATGCTGAAAATCTGCATGAAAATCAGGGGTTGATTTTCTGCGCTAAAGTGTTATAATAGTAAACAAGATATGAACCGAATTACAGGAGGTTTTCTAAAAATGAAGACGAAGAAACTTCTCGCACTGCTGATGGCAGGCGCAATGAGCGTATCCATGCTGTCCGGCTGCGGCGGCTCTGCTGCCAAGACCGACGACTCGAGTGCCGATGCGGCTGACACCTCGGCTTCCGCTGAGAGCGATGTGGATTATGTAAAGAGCAACGGCAAGCTGGTTATCGGCATCACGGATTTCGCGCCGATGGATTATAAGGAAGACGGCTCGGACGAGTGGGTCGGCTTTGACGCGGACATGGCAAAGGCTTTCGCTGAGAGCCTGGGCGTAAAAGCTGAGTTCATCGAGATCAACTGGGACAACAAGATCATGGAGCTGGATTCCAAGGGCGTTGACGCTGTTTGGAACGGCATGACCCTGACCGATGAGGTCAAGACCTCCATGAACTGCTCCGACCCGTATGCAACCAACGCACAGGTTGTTGTTGTTCCGTCCGACAAGGCTGACGCTGCCAAGGACATCGAGTCCATCAAGGATATGACCTTCGCGGTTGAGTCCGGCTCTGCCGGTGAGGCTGCTGCACAGGCTGCTGGACTGAATGCAACTGCAGTTCAGTCTCAGGCTGACGCACTGATGGAGGTTGCCGCAGGCACCTCTGATGCCTGCGTGATCGACCTGCTGATGGCAGGCGCTATGATTGGCGAGGGTACCAGCTACCCGAACCTGACCTACACCGTAAACCTCAACGAGGCCAACGGCGAGGAGGACGAGAACTACGTTGTAGGCTTCCGCAAGGGTTCTGACCTGACCGAAGCATTCAACAACTTCTACAAGGGTGCCTACAAGGACGGCATTGTTCTTTCCTTCGCTCAGAAGTACGGCGTACAGGAAGCAATCGTAGATCCGGAGGCTTAATCTCCCATTCCCCAGTTCAATATAAGGCAGAAGGCGGACTACCGTCTTCTGCCTTATGTATCACAGGAAATAAAGTAAAAAAGAGGTAAAGAGGAAACGACATGTTTGCCAATGTAACACTCAGCCTGATGGGCGGCTTTGTTACCACCGTACAGCTTTTCTGCCTGACGCTGGTATTCGCTCTGCCGCTCGGCCTGCTTATCAGCTTCGGCTCGATGAGCCGCATTACTCCGCTGCGCGCACTCATCAAAATCATCGTCTGGATCGTCCGCGGCACACCGCTCATGCTCCAGATCATCATCATCTACTATGGCCCTGCTCTGGTGTGGGGACTCAAGCTGCCGCGCTTCAGCGCTGCTCTGCTGTCCTTTGTCATCAACTACGCCTGCTACTTCTCGGAGATCTTCCGCGGCGGCATTCAGGGTATCCCGAGCGGCCAGTATGAGGCCGGTCAGGTGCTCGGCATGACCAAGAGCCAGATCTTCTTCAAGGTAACGCTGCTGCAGGTCATCAAGCGCGTTATCCCGCCGATGGGCAACGAGTTTATCAACCTTGTTAAAGATACCGCACTGGCGCGTACCATCGCGGTGTACGAGGTGCTGTGGGCAGGCGAAAAGTTCGTCAAGAACCCTGGCATTATCTGGCCGCTGTTCTACACCGCCGTATTCTACCTGCTGTTCAGCGGCATTCTGACCCTGCTGTTCGGCTGGATCGAAAAGAAAATGGATTACTTTAAATAAGGAGGAGCCGTTATGCCTATTCTGGAGGTACAGCACCTTTATAAGAACTTCGGCTCTACCAAGGTGCTCAAAGACATCAGTTTTACATTGGAGCGCGGCAAGGCGCTTGCCATCATCGGCTCGTCCGGCTCGGGCAAGACCACGCTGCTGCGCTGCCTGAATTTTCTCGAAACCCCGAATGAGGGTAAGATCATCGTAAACGGCGAGACACTGCTCGACGCTGCCGACCATGCCGCCAAGAGCGATGCGCAGATCCGCAAGAACCGTCTGCACTTCGGCATGGTGTTCCAGTCGTTCAACCTGTTCCCGCAGTACACTGCACTGGAGAACGTCATGCTCGCTCCCCTGCTGCAGGCCAAGGAACGCCCGGACTACAAGCAGAAAAAACGCGAGATTCACGAGCAGATCGAGCACCGCGCCATCGAGCTGCTCGAGATGATGAGCCTCGAGGGCCGCATGAGCCACTATCCGCACCAGCTGTCCGGCGGTCAGCAGCAGCGTGTTGCCATTGCGCGTGCGCTCGCGCTCAAGCCGGATATCCTGTGCTTCGACGAGCCGACCTCGGCACTCGACCCCGAGCTGACCGGCGAGGTGCTGCGCGTTATCCGCTCACTGGCGGACCAGCACACCACCATGATCATCGTCACCCACGAGATGGCGTTTGCCCGCGATGTGGCCGATCATGTCGTATTCATGGACGGCGGCACTATCGTTGAAGAGGGCACGCCGACAGAGGTATTTGAAAATACGCATAACGAGCGAACCCGCGCATTTTTGAGCCGTTTTTCGCAAAACAGCTAAAGAACGGAAATTTATACAAAAACTTTTCGGTACTTTTCACCATTACCCCATTTACAAATCACAATAAATACGTTAAAATAGTCCCGTAATAAGATTGCGGGACTTTTTATTGTCTTTTTGTACAGGTTTAGTTGGTCAATTTTTGATGAAATTATTGTTTGTTTGTGTTGAAGTTTTGGCGCAAATTTGCTACAATAAGAACACAGGAAAAAAACACCCTGTAAAATCATGTAATAAAAAGCCGCACGGCCTTTTATAAAATTTTTGATTGGAGATGTTTCTACTATGGCTATGGATGCTTTCAGCGCCTCCCTGATGAAGGACAAGAGAGAGATCGTCATTGCCCCGACTATTTACAAGTTTGACACCTTTGGTGCTTTCGCTGAGGAGTTCAAGCTGGGCGAGCGCGACGTCGTTCTGACCAACGAATTCATCTACAAGCCCTTCATGGAAGAGCTTGGCCTCAAGAGCAAGTTCGTATTCCAGGAGAAGTTCGGTGCAGGCGAGCCTTCCGAGGCTATGATCGAGACCATGTACGAGGCTATTCCGTACGATTCCTACGACCGCGTAATCGCAGTAGGCGGCGGTGCTATCATGGACCTTTGCAAGCTGCTCGGCTGCAAGCGCCCGACCTCCGTACATGAGCTGTACTTCAAGCGTGAGCCTGTTGTACATGAGAAGGAAGTTATCGCTATCCCGACCACCTGCGGTACCGGTTCTGAGGTTACCAACATTTCTGTTGCTATCGTTAAGGACGAGAAGGACGGCAAGCTGACCGGCGGCGATACCAAGCTCGGCCTGGTTTCTGACGACATCATCCCGAACAAGGTTTGCCTGGTTCCGGATCTGCTCAAGACCCTGCCGTACAAGCCGTTCGCAGCATCCGCTATCGATGCTCTGATCCACGCTACCGAGTCTTTCCTGTCCCCGCACCGCAAGACCGTTACCTCCGAGATGTTCTCCGTTAAGGCTATGGAGATGATCCTCGAGGGCTTCCGCCGCATCGCTCTGGAAGGCCCGGACGCTCGTATGGATTACCTCGGCGAGTTCGTTCATGCTTCCCTGTTCGCAGGCATCGCATTCCTGAAGGCCGGCTGTGCAACCGTACACGGCATGTCCTTCCCGCTCGGCGGCACCTACCATGTTCCGCACGGCGAGTCCAACTACGCTCTGTTCGGCAAGATCCTCGAGATGTACGACGAGTACGAGCCGGCTGGCGAGCTGGGCAAGTTCAAGGAAATCGTTGCTCGCTGCCTGGGCTGCACCAAGGAAGACGCTCTGCGCACCCTGAACGTAACCCTGGAGAAGGTTCTGCACCTGAAGCCGCTGCATGAGTACGGCTTCAAGGAAGAGGACGTTAAGGCATTTGCACTGTCTGTTGATGCAAACCAGCAGCGTCTGATCACCAACTCTTACCGTCCGTGGAGCATCGAGCTCAGCGAGCGCGTATACAAAGAGTGCTTCTAATTTCCGCATGTAACGCCTGAATAGGGCGGGGAGTCCCGTCTCCCCGCCCTATTTTCTTTATTCATGTTATGTGTACCAAATTGTAATGAGAAAGGATACTTGATCACTTATGATGACCAAAGACCAGTACATTGAGTCCCTGCGCAAGCTGAACCTCAATCTGTATATGTTCGGCAAGAAGGTAGAGAATCCGGTTGACGACCCGGTTATCCGTCCTTCCCTGAACTCCTTCGCCGCTACCTACGAGCTGGCTGAGGACCCGCAGTATCAGGATCTGATGACTGCTACCTCCCACATCTCCGGCAAGAAGATCAACCGCTTCACCCACATGCATCAGTCCACCGACGACCTGATCAAGAAGGTTAAGATGCAGCGTCTGCTCGGTCAGAAGACTGCAGCCTGCTTCCAGCGTTGCGTAGGCATGGACGCTATGAACGCTGTATTCTCCTCCACCTACGAGATCGACGAGGCTTGCGGCACCAAGTACCACGAGAACTTCCTCAAGTTCCTGACCCGCGTGCAGGATGAGGACCTCGCAGTTGACGGCGCTATGACCGACGTTAAGGGCGACCGTTCCCTCGCTCCGTCCAAGCAGGCTGATCCGGATCTGTTCCTGCACGTTGTAGAGCGCACCGCTGACGGCGTATACGTTACCGGCGCTAAGGCTCACCAGACCGGCTTTGTAAACTCTCACGAGGTTCTGGTAATGCCGACCATCTCCATGCGCGAGGGCGACGAGGACTACGCGATCTCCTTCGCTGTACCGACCGATTCCAAGGGCATCACCCTGATCTACGGCCGTCAGTCCTGCGACACCCGCAAGATTGAAGAGTATAACGACATCGACGTAGGCAACAAGGTATACGGCGGCCACGAAGTTCTCGTTATCTTCGACCGCGTATTCGTTCCGAACGACCGCATCTTCCTCAACGGCGAAGTTAAGTTTGCCGGCATGATCGTAGAGCGTTTCGCAGGCTATCACCGTCAGTCTTACGGCGGCTGCAAGGTCGGCGTAGGCGACGTTCTGATCGGCGCTACCGCTCTGGCTGGCGAGATGGCTGGCTCCTCCAAGGCTTCCCACGTTAAGGACAAGCTGATCGAGATGACCCACCTGAACGAGACCCTGTACTGCTGCGGTATCGCTTGCTCCTCTCAGGGCACCAAGACCAAGGCAGGCAACTACCTGATCGACCTGCTGCTGGCTAACGTCTGCAAGCAGAACGTTACCCGCTTCCCGTACGAGATCGCTCGTCTGGCACAGGATCTGGCAGGCGGCCTGATGGTAACCCAGCCGTCCGAGGCTGATTACCGCAACCCGGAGCTCAAGCCGTACATCGAGAAGTACCTCAAGGGCGTTGCTTCCGTTCCGACCGAGGACCGTATGCGTTTGCTGCGCCTGATCGAGAACATGACCATGGGTACTGCAGCTGTCGGCTATCTGCCGGAGTCCATGCACGGTGCAGGCTCGCCGCAGGCTCAGCGCATCATGATTGCCCGTCAGTCCAACCTTGAAATGAAGAAGGAACTGGCAAAGAAGATTGCTCGCATCAAGTAATCTCTGAGCAAACTATAGGCACTCATGGAGCACCCGTGAGTGCCTGTGTTTGCGTTATTACCTATTGTTTCCCTATGGTAACATTCGGAAATGATACATAGAAAGGGGTTGTGCGCCTTGCTGCGCTGCACGGTAAAATTCTGCGGCGGCTGCAATCCGCGCTATGAGCGTGGAGACGCCTACAAGGCGATTTGCGCTGCCCTGCAGGACACCGCCTCATTCTCCTATCCGGAGGACGGTGTTCCTTATGACGTACTGCTGATCCTGCGCGGCTGCACCGGCTGCCCGTATCTCTATGAGGAGATCGAGGCCGCGCACCGTGTTGTTGTTGCCGCAGCGGATGAGATTCCGCAGGCAATAGATAGAATCAGGTCTTTCACGTCACAGGCGTGACCACTGTAAAACCGGTCGCACTATTATCAGGAGGATTGATAAACATGAAGAAAGTAAGCATCATCACCGCGGAGGAAGCTGCTCTGAAGGTTCAGGACGGCGATACCATTGCTACCGGCGGTTTCGTATCCTGTGCTTGCCCGGAGACCCTGTCCAAGGCTCTCGAGAAGCGTTTTCTTGAGACCGGCCACCCGCAGAACCTGACCCTGTTCTTTGCAGCCGGTCAGGGCCACCGCGATGGCACCGGCGGTGACCATTACGGCCATGAAGGCATGGTTAAGCGCGTTATCGGCGGCCACTGGGACCGTGCTCCGAAGCTCGGCGAGCTGGCTCTGAACAATAAGATCGAGGCTTACAACCTGCCGCAGGGCGTTATCTCGCACATGTACCGCGATATCGCTGCTCACAACATCGGCACCATCACTCACGTTGGCCTGAAGACCTTCGCTGACCCGCGCAACGGCGGCGGCAAGCTGAACGACGTTACCAAGGAAGATCTGGTAAAGATCGTTAACATCGAGGGTCAGGAGCGCCTGCTGTACAAGGGCTTCCCGATCAACGTTGTATTCCTGCGTGCTTCCTACTGCGATGAGTACGGCAACTGCACCGTACATCGTGAGATCGGTCCTCTGGACGTAACTGCTATGGCTCAGGCCTGCAAGAACTCCGGCGGCAAGGTAATCGTTCAGGTTGAGAAGATCGTACAGGGCGGCTCTCTGGACCCGAAGCTGGTTGCTATCCCGGGCATCTATGTTGACTCTGTTGTAGTCGGCACCGAGGAGGAGAACATGCAGTGCCTCGGCATGCCGTACGACGGCGCGCTGACCGGCGAGTTCCGCATCCCGGTTGACGCTATCCCGCCGATCCCGATGGACGCTAAGAAGATCATCGCCCGCCGCGCTGCTATGGAGCTGCCGCAGGACGCTATCGTAAACCTCGGCACCGGCGCACCGGAGAAGATCGCTAACGTAGCTGCTGAAGAAGGCATCTCCGACAAGATGACCCTTACCGTTGAGGCAGGCTCCATCGCAGGTGTACCGTACGGCGGCACCCAGTTCGGCGCTGCTGCCAACGCACAGTGCATCATCCCGCACAATGTTCAGTTCGACTTCTATCAGGGCGGCGGCCTTGACGTTGCATTCCTCGGCCTGGCTGAGACTGCTCCGAACGGTGACCTGAACGTATCCAAGTTCGGCACCCGTCTGGCAGGTGCAGGCGGCTTCATCGATATCACCCAGAACGCCAAGAAGGTTGTTTACTGCGGCACCTTCACCGCAAAGGGCCTCAAGACTGAGTGCAAGGACGGCAAGCTCGTTATCACCCAGGAAGGCGCTAAGAAGAAGTTCGTTAAGCAGGTTGAGCACATCACCTTCTCCGGCGATTACGCTAACGAGGTACATCAGCCGGTTCTGTACATCACCGAGCGCTGCGTATTTGAGCTGCGTCCGGAAGGCGTTACCCTGACCGAGATCGCTCCGGGCATCGACCTGCAGACCCAGATCCTCGACCAGATGGAATTCGTTCCGAAGATGGCTGACGAGATCAAGACCATGGACGCTCGCATCTTCCGTGACGAGCTGATGGGTCTGGCTAACGACTAATCAATTCTATTTGTGCAGATTATGCAAACGGAAACCGGCCTTTTCATATAATTTTACAGAATCGACCAGTTTCCCTTGCATTCTGCCGAATGGTTTGATAAAATATTAACGAACTCAAGAAAATCGAGTTTCCATCACCATGCGGCGGCATAGTTTTTTCGCCGCATCAGTAGAAAAGGAGAAACAGCTAAATGAACGTTTACATCTGTTCCGCTGCCCGTACCGCAATCGGCACTTACGGCGGCACCCTCCGCGATGTACACTCCTCCGAGCTTGGCACCGCTGCTGCAAAGGCAGCTATCGAGCGTGCAGGCGTTGACAAGGAAGCAATCGACGAGGTTCTGTTCGGTCAGGTACTGCAGGGCGGCGTAGGCCAGAACGTAGCACGTCAGGTTTGCCTGAAGTCCGGTCTGCCGATCACCACCCCGGCTATGACCCTGAACAAGGTTTGCGCTTCCTCCATGCGTGCCATCTCCCTCGGCACCCAGATCATCCGTTCCGGTGAGAACAAGATGATGCTGGTAGGCGGCTGCGAGTCTATGTCCGGTGCTCCGTACATCTCCCGCGATACCCGCTGGGGTGCTCGCATGGGCGACAAGAAGCTGGTCGATATGATGGTATACGACGGCGTATTTGATGTATTCAACCAGTACCACATGGGCATCACTGCAGAAAACGTAGCTGAAAAGTACGGCATCACCCGCGAGATGCAGGACGAGATCGCTCTCGCTTCCCAGCAGAAGGCAGCTGCTGCCATCGCTAACGGCCGCTTCAAGGACGAGATCGTTCCGATCGAAGTTAAGAAGAAGAAGGAAACCGTTATCTTTGATACCGACGAGCATGTAAAGCCGAACACCACTCTGGAGATCCTCGGCAAGCTGCGCCCGGCATTCAAGAAGGACGGCGGCACCGTAACCGCAGGCAACGCTTCCGGCATCAACGATGCAGGCGCTGCAATGATCATCGCTTCCGAGGAGTTCGTTAAGGCAAACGGTCTCAAGCCGCTGGCTAAGGTTCGTGCCTGGGGCTCTGTAGGCTGCGATCCGTCCATCATGGGCGTAGGTCCGATCGAGTCCACCCGTCAGGCTCTGTCCCGCGCAGGTCTGACCGTTGCTGACCTCGACCTGATCGAGTCCAACGAGGCATTTGCTGCACAGGCTGCTGCTGTTAACCGTGAGCTTGGCTTTGATATGGACAAGGTTAACGTAAACGGCGGCGCAATCGCTCTGGGTCACCCGATCGGTGCAGCCGGCTGCCGCATCACCACCACCCTGATCTACGAAATGATCAAGCGCGACCTGACCATCGGTCTGGCTACCATGTGCATCGGCGGCGGTATGGGCGAAGCTATCATCGTTGAGCGCGACGAGCTCTGCAAGTAAGTCTTGCTATAGGGGGCTTCAAAAGCCCCCTATATACCAAAATCAGTTCCGTAGAAACTGATTTTGGATACCCGAACGACGCCGCCCTGGGCGGCTGGGTCGGGGTGTAAAAACCCACGCGCATGTCGCGGGTTTTTACGAACAGAAGCTCGCTTCTGTTCTATTTTGACTGCAAACATCCTTTGGATGTTTGGTAATCTCCGAACGGAGATTGCTTTTGAGCGTTTTACGCTCATAGCACATATTCTGAAAGGAAGTCTTAAAAATGACTGACGTAGTAATCGAAAAAAAGGGTCATGTTGCGATCGTTAAGATCGAGCACATGAAGGCTATGAACGCTCTGTCCACCGACATGTACGCACAGCTGGAAGAGGCATTCGACGAGCTGGCTAAGGATCTGGACAACGTTTATGCAGTAGTTCTGACCGGTTCTTCCACCGTTAACAAGAAGGGCAAGACCGTTAACTCCTTCGTTGCAGGCGCTGACATCTCCGAGATGGCTACCAAGACCTGTGCAGAGGGCAAGCTGTTCGGCAACGAGTCCAACCGCGTTTGCTGGAAGATCGAGAACTTCAAGCGTCCGGTTATCGCTGCCATCAACGGCTTCTGCCTCGGCGGCGGCTGCGAGTTGGCTATGTCCTGCGACATCCGTCTCGCTTCCGAGAACGCTTCCTTCGGTCAGCCTGAAGTTGGTCTGGGCATCACCCCGGGCTGCGGCGGCACCCAGCGTCTGGCTCGCTTCGTAGGCGCAGGCAAGGCTAAGGAAATGCTGTACACCGCTCGCGCTAACTACACCGCTCAGGACGCTCTGGACATGGGCCTGGTTAACTACGTATATCCGCTGGAGAACCTGCTCGATGAGGCTGTAAAGCTGGCTGAGGAGATCGCTGCTCAGGCTCCGATCGCTGTTTCCCTGGTTAAGGAAGCTGTAAACGTTGGCATGCAGACCGACCTGAACTCCGCTCTGAAGTTCGAGGGCAACTGCTTCGCACAGTGCTTCGCTACCGAGGATCAGAAGTACGGCATGGCTTACTTCCTGGACAAGAACCGCGACAAGCCGGCTAAGGAATTCAAGAATAAGTAAGCATTGAGACAGCAGAACCGCACAATTCAAAACCGGATTGTGCGGTTTTGACTAATCAATATTCGCAATACCTGTTCATCTATCCGCAAAGAGTGAGAGAGAGAGGTTAATTTTAGCATGAAAGTTTGTGTATTCGGCGCTGGCAACATGGGCGCACGCATCACTGAGGTATTCCTGAACGCAGGTCATGACGTTACCATGATCGACATCAAGCCGGAGTTCACCGAGCGCGGCAAGACCGTTATCACACACGATTACGAGTTCCTCGTAAGCAAGGGCAAGATGACCGCAGAGCACAAGGACGAGCTGCTTGCTTCCCTCAAGACCTCGGTTGACCGCAAGGACGCTGCCGATGCTGACTTCATCATGGAAGTTATTCTGGAGCGCATGGATCTGAAGAAGGACCTGCTGGAGGATCTGGACAAGATTTGCCCCGCTCACACCATCTTCGCTTCTAACACTTCCGGTCTGTCCATCACCGAGATGGCTGCCTGCATCCCGCAGCGTTCGGACAAGTTCATCGGCTGCCACTTCTTCAACCCGGCTCAGATCATGAAGTTGGTTGAGGTTACCCGCGCGATCCAGACTTCGGACGAAACCTTCCAGACCGCATTTGACCTGATGGCATCCCTGGGCAAGACCCCGGTTGCCGTTAAGGAAGGTCCCGGTTTCGTTGTAAACCGCATCCTGATCCCGATGATGAACGAGGCAATGGGTATCGTTGCTGATGGCATCGCTTCCCCTGCTGATATCGACGTTGCTATGCAGCTTGGCGCAGGCATGAAGTCCGGCCCGCTGCACACCGCTGACCTTGTTGGCCACGACGTAAACCTCGCAATCATGGAGACGCTGTACCGCGAGACCGGCGACCCGAAGTACCGTCCGCATCCGCTGATGCGTCAGATGGTTCGTGCCGGCTGGCTGGGCGTTAAGACCGGCAAGGGCTTCTTCGACTATGATGGTCCTTTCGGCAAGGAGATCGTAAAGAAGTAATCGCTTTGCAATATGAAAAGCATCTGTGCTTCGGCATAGATGCTTTTTATATTCTCAGCCTGTATTTTTTGCATATTGCACAAAGAATACAAGTAATGTTTATTTAATTCGCTAATTTTTGACATAAGCTATGGTAATTTTTTAACATACACGATATAATATTAACTGTATGGGAAATATAATCTAACCAATGCTGCAGAGGCGGTAAATGCTGCCAAATCGCCGCACAATGCCGCAAGAACAGCATATCTGGTTCGGTTTAAACCAAGGTGCCCGCTGTACACGCTGATCGTGTACAAACTGGTTTCCGAGGCTCCCAACATCACTGCGGCCACGCGTCCGGCATAGCTGTCCGGTCCGCAGCGTCGTATAATTTCACTGCCCATCGCCAGTCCTCCTCCTCCGCTGATCGGCTTCAGCAGGGTCAGGGCTGTGCATTCTTTCGGTATGCCCAGTATACGCAGTGCGGGCGCGAGCACGCTTGCCGCAATATCAACGGCACCTGAGGCGCGCAGCATGAACACGACTGTCAGCATCCCGACCATAACAGGCAGTATCTGCACCGCGGTTTTCAAACCGACGGCTGCACCGCGCAGAAAAGTTGGAAATACGTCCACGCCTTTGCACAGCGCATACAGGCTGATTCCCGCCAAAAGTGCCGGAATGAGCGCGTTCTGCAAAATCTGCAACAATCTCCCTCCTTGTATTATTTCCCTCGTTTGGAAATTTTTTGAGAATTGTTTGCTTATTCGACAAATTTCTTGCTTTTCATGTGTGATAATACTACTTGTAAGGCGCACTTACCTGTCCCGCTATTCCCCATCCGGAAAAAAAGGACGCAGCAGCTTGCTGCTGAGCAGCACCGCCGCAACGGAAGCCGCAGAAGCTCCCCACACCGGCAGCATAATATCAAATGGCGCGTGTGCTCCGCAAGCCGCACGAACCGCCGCCACCGTAGACGGAATCAGCTGAATTGAGGTTGCGTTCAGCACGATCAGCGTCAGCACGGTATCCGGCGCTCCGCTCCGCCCTGCAAGAACATACAGCCGCTCTGACGCACGCAATCCCAACGGCGTTGCCGCGTTGGATAACCCCAGCAAATTTGCCGTTACATTGGCGCTTACTGCTTCCATCGCCTGTTTATCCTGCGATGCGCTTCCGAACAAGGGACGCAGAACAGGTGCCATCAGACGGGACAGCCGCTCTGCCAGTCCGGAAGCCTGCAGCAGCTCCATCACACCGCTCCAGAAGCACATCAGCCCGGTGATACTGATCGCCAGCATAATCGCTTCCGCAGCCCCTGTGGGTACCGCTGCCGTAACCTCTGCCAGCCTGCCCGTGACCGCACCGCATAGCAGCGCCATACAAAGGAACACCGTCCAGATAACGGACAGCATATCGTGTTCCCCCCTTCCGTCCAACATCCCAAGTGAGTGGGATTTGGTAATACATTTTTTATGATGAAGAAATGGAGTGTGTTGAAAATGAAATCCACCGGTATTGTTCGTAAGGTTGATGAACTTGGTCGCATCGTGCTCCCGATTGAGCTGCGCCGCACTATGGGCATCGAAGTAAAGGACGCTCTGGAAATCTACGTTGACGGCGATCATATCGTCCTCAAGAAGTACGAGCCGTCCTGCGTATTCTGCGGTAACGCAAAGGACATTATCCACTTCAAGGGTAAGAATGTCTGCAGCGATTGCGCACATGAGCTCGGCCTGCTTTAAGCCTTTACATAGCAACACTGTCACGCTGCTTCTGTTTGCCGACTTTCCGCTTGGAAAGTCGGTTTTTTTATTTTTCACCGCGTCGCTGCGCCGCTTCGGCGCGGTATTTCGCCTGTGTTGCTCTGCCGCCGCGTATGTGCCGCTCCTGCTTGTTCACCTGCAGAACGGTCTGTACGCGCTCATACAGCTCGGTATTCAGCTTTTGCAGGCGTGTTGTGATATCCTTATGTACGGTTGACTTGGATATTCCGAACCGTGCCGCAGTCTGCCGCACGGTGGCCTTCTGCTCGATCATGTACTGCGCCAGACGGATCGTGCGCTCCTCCGGTAAGCCCTTCACCGCTGTTTCCCTCCTGCCTGATGAGGTTTCATCTGTGACAGTGTATGTGGATTCGGGGACGGTTAGAACGCATTTGTATCCGTTTAAGGGCAAAAGAAAACGCGCTGCTATTGCAGCGCGCAGTCTGTCGAAAAAGTCGTATAGTCAGCATTTCGCGCGGCAGCGCGCACGAAACAGCATTTGCTCTGCAAATGCTCAAAAAGGGGGAGCATGTATCACCATTTTTGAACTTCTGGAGGGAGAAAGTTTCTGTATAGGAACTTTCGGACGACTTTGGAACGGCCCACGGTCCGTTCCTGCTTGTCGGCGAAACTGTAGTTTCGCGACAGCCTCAGCGCTGCTATTGCAGCGCGTGCATTCCCTGTGTGTGATAGGTAATCAGCTGATTCAGTCCGGCACGGACCTCGCTCGGGCGAACGCGGTTCTTGAGGATATGTACCGTCCCGTCCACCAGATTGCGTGCCATGATCTGCGCCATCATCGGGCTGTTCTCCTCGTCGGCCAGCATGGACACGATCTTGGACGCAATCAGTTCAATCATTACCGGCCGCAGGTTTTCATATCGGGTGCCGTTGGCCTGCTCCATGATAAGAAGAAGGCCGTATTTCTCCGCCAGCAGCAGTGAGAGTACCTCCTCGGTGAGCAGCATGCGGAATTCCTGCGCGTCCATGTTCAGGTCAAACCGCATGCTGCGGAAGCGCAGGATCATGCGCTTCAGGCCGTCTGCAGCGCTGTCGGTCAGCTCGTAGAACAGCTCCTCCTTGTTTTTGAAGTAGTGGTAGAGGTTGCTCTTGCTGATATTTACCTTGTCCGCGATCATCTGCAGTGAGGTGCGGTCGTACCCGCGCTGCAGGAATAAATGCTCGGATTCGAGCAGAATTTTGTGTCGAAGTTCGTCTTTTAGTACCTGCACAATAAGGACCACCCGTTCATTTCTTACATTTATTATAAAACAGGGCGACATAAATTGTCAAGAAAGCATAAAAAATTGAGAATGGAAGATGGAGCATTAGCGTGATGTTTTACCCTTGCGTGAGAGCGCAATGTGCTCCCCTTACGGGATATTGTGTGCATACCGTTACAAATTGATTTTCAATTCTTCTCAACCAAAAAGCGTAAAAAAAGAACCCGAAAATTCGGGTTCTTTTGCTTTGCACTTACGCGCCGAATACCTTGAGGACAAAGCCTGCGGCAACAGCGGAGCCGATAACACCGGCTACGTTCGGGCCCATAGCGTGCATGAGCAGGAAGTTTGCCGGATTGGCCTTCTGGCCCTCAACCTGCGAAACGCGGGCTGCCATCGGAACGGCAGATACACCGGCCGAGCCGATCAGCGGGTTTACCTTGCCGCCGGTCAGCTTATACATAACCTTGCCGAACAGCAGGCCGCCGACGGTCGAGAACGTGAACGCGATCAGGCCGAGGATGATGATCTTGATGGTCTCCCAGGTCAGGAAGGTGGACGCAATCGCCTTGCAGCCTACCGACAGACCGAGGAAGATGGTGACGATGTTGCACAGCGCGTTCTGCGCGGTGTCGCTCAGGCGGTCGGTTACGCCGCACTCACGCAGCAAATTGCCCAGCATGAGCATGCCGATCAGCGGAGCGGTATCCGGAATCAGCAGGATAACGATGATGGCAACTGCGATCGGGAATACGATCTTCTCGGTCTTGGAGACCTGACGCAACTGCTCCATCTTGACCTCGCGCTCCTTCTTGGTGGTCAGCAGGCGCATGATCGGCGGCTGGATAAGCGGTATGAGCGCCATATACGAGTACGCCGCAATAGCGATGGCGGGCAGGTAATCCGGCGCCAGACGGGAAGCGACCAGAATGGAGGTCGGACCGTCCGCACCGCCGATGATGGCGATGGCTGCCGCTACCGCGCCCGGGAAGCCGAGCACAAGCGCGAGCAGGAATGCAGAAAAGATGCCGAGCTGTGCCGCTGCACCCAGCAGCAGCGAGGACGGGCGCGCGATCAGCGGGCCGAAGTCGGTCATGGCACCGATGCCGAGGAAGATGATGGACGGATAGATCGCGTGCTGGACGCCCTGATAGAACACCCACAGCATACCGGGACTGGAACCGTCAACCGGTGCATTGAGCAAACCGGTCAGCGGCAGATTGGCCAGCAGCATGCCGAATGCGATCGGAACGAGCAGCAGCGGCTCAAACTTCTTGCCGATACCCATGTACAGCAGCACGCATGCAATGATGATCATGATCAGACTGCGCGGGTCCTCCGCGAAGGACGCGAAGCCCGAGCTTGCCAGAATGCTGCCTAATGCACCGAAAAACGAAAATTGCATAGTACGCGCCTCCCGTTACATCGTGCAGAGTGCTGCGCCGGTCTGTACGGAAGCGCCCTTCTGTACGCAGACAGAGCCGACCGTGCCGTCATGCGGTGCGCAGATCTCGTTCTCCATCTTCATGGCCTCGAGAATAAACAGCACATCGCCGCCCTTAACGGCCTGACCTGCCGTGCATCGGATATCCAGAATGGTGCCCGGCATGGGCGCTGCAACGGTCTCGCCGCCTGCAGGCGCTGCTGCGGGTGCGGGTGCTGCTGCCGGAGCCGGCGCTGCCGCGGGTGCCGGCGCTGCTGCAGCCGGTGCCGGTGCGGGAGCCGCGCCGGTCGGAACTGCGCTTACCGACCCCTTTTCTACTTCTACTTCAAACTGCTTGCCGTTAAGCGATACCTGATATTTCATGTTTCTTTCTCCCCTTAAACCGCCTTGATGGACTTAAATACAAGCTGATCGAGCGGAATGCCCGTTTCGTGGCTGACGATAGCCATAACGCAGGCCGCCTCCACCTCGCTGACGCCTTCCAGCTTGACCTGCGGAGCAGGTGCCGGTGCTGCTGCCGGAGCCGCAGCCGCCGGAGCCGCTGCACTGACCGAAGCCGGATGCGCGGTGTGCTTTTCGAGCGCGCCCATCACACGGGAAATAACAGCGATGACACCCCAGAGAAGTGCCAGCATCAAAAATACAATAACGATACCGGACAGGGCGATCATGAGCGCGTCCAGTACGCTGATCGGATCGTGTACCATGCTCACTTAACCTCCTTGAACGAATAGCTTGCGGTGAAGGTCTGTTCCCGACGCTCAAAGAACTGCTCTGCCTGCTGCGGGAATGCGATATAGGACAGGACGTCCTCTTCACTGCGGGCATGCGTGCCGAGATGCTCGCGTGCAGCCGGAAATTCCGGCTCGAGCGTATCGGCAAAGCGGCCGGTCATCGGCTGCTCGTCACCGAGCACCTGCTTGGCGAGCTCCGGATTGACTTCGCCCGGTGCCTTGCCGTATTCGCCGCGGATGTAGCTCTTGATCTCCTTGCCGATCGACTTATAACGGCCGCCGAGGAGAACGTTGACCGTTGCCTGTACGCCGACCATCTGCGAAAGCGGCGTTACCAGCGGCGGATAGCCCATATCGGCACGCACGCGCGGCGTTTCGGCGAGTACCTCATCGAGACGGTCGATTGCGTTCTGTGCCTTCAGCTGTGCCACCAGATTGGACAGCATGCCGCCCGGGATCTGGTACACGAGCGCATCGGTCTTGGTGGACAGGACATACGGGTCGAACATACCGCTCGCCGCGAACTTGTCCTTGACCGGCACGAAAAATTCGTTGATCTCATGCAGCGTTTTGGAATCCACGCCGCAGTCATAGCCCATCTGCTGGAGCGCGTAGACCATGGACTCGGTCGCAGGCTGGCTGGTGCCGCCCGACATGCACGAGGTTGCACAGTCGATGCCGTCCGCACCGGCTTCCGCTGCCTTTAGATAAGTCATATAACCCAGACCGGTGGTCGCATGTGTATGCACATAAACCGGGATTTTGATGTTCTGCTTGAGTGCGGTAACCAGGTCATAGCACTCCTGCGGAGACATGATGCCCGCCATATCCTTAATGCACAGCGAGTTGCAGCCCATGGCTTCGATCTGCCTGCCGAGCGAAACGAACATCTCCAGATTGTGGATCGGACTCAGTGTGTAACAGATACAGCCCTGTGCATGGCCGCCTGCCTTGAGGCATTCGTCCACAGCGGTCTCGATGTTGCGCAGATCGTTCAGCGCATCGAAAATACGGATGATATCCATGCCGTTCTCGATGCACTTGCGGACAAAACGGCGCACGGTATCATCCGAATAATGGTGATAGCCGAGCAAGTTCTGACCGCGCAGCAGCATCTGCAGCTTGGTGTTCTTCATGTGAGATTTGATCTTGCGCAGACGCTCCCACGGGTCCTCATGCAGATAGCGCAGGCAGGAATCGAAGGTCGCACCGCCCCAGCACTCAATCGAGTGATAGCCGGCCTGATCCATCTCATCGAGAATGCCCTCGAAATCCTCAAACGGCATTCGCGTCGCAATCAGCGACTGCTGCGCGTCACGCAGCACCGTTTCGGTGATGTGCATTTGTTTCACAAGTATGCCCCCTCCTTCGGGAAATAAATGGGTTTCGTGATTCCCCTCATTAACCCCATATATGTAATTGTATCATATCACTTTCTGCACCCGCTTGCAAGAATATGATTCTTTAATTTTGCACAGCTGCACTTTACTTTTTTCACCGCATTCGGAATTGACTTTTTGCTCTCAATGCAGTAATATAAATATATCGCGTGCTGCGACTCCGCGCGAAGGAGCCGCTCGCAAAAACTTTTGTTTTTATGTCTCAGTAGCTCAGTTGGATAGAGCACACGCCTCCTAATTATCGGATGCTTCTTGTTCTTTTTCCTGTGAAAACTTCATATTTTTTCATTTGTCTCAGTACCTCAGTTGGATAGAGGGTTCGCCTCCTAAGCGAAACGCCGAGGGTTCAACTCCCTCCTGGGACGCCATTTATACCGTTGCAAGCCGTTTTTGATGGTTTGCAGCGGTTTTTTGTTGCAGTTTTTATTTGTACCATAATGACTGCCATCGACAGTTTTATACACTGTATGCTGCATATTTGCTAATTGTACTCGAACGCTTTTTCGGAAATTTGCTAATGAAATTTGCAATTTGCTAATCTGCTTTTCGGATCATCTTGCCGCCGCGTTACCTGCAATCAAGGCTGCAAGTGCGCTTGCCAGTTCCGGAGACTTCTGAAGCTGCTCCACAAGGCTTGCAATATCCGTTGCGGCAGGCTCTGATTTTGCCGGTTCTTCCGGCGGACGAACATTATGAAGGTCACGTGCGAAATAAAACGCTTTTTCAAACTTCTGCGCATTGATCTTTCTATCCTCATCCAGAATATGCGCGTATACCTTGGTAATCATGTCGGTTTCGGCATGACCCGTATCGCCTTGTGTCGCTTTCAGATCGCCGTGGTTCAGTTTCAACTTATAGGTGGTACTGAAATGGCGGAGAGAGTGAAAGACCACTTTGGGAAGCCCCGCTTTCTCCCGCAACTTCTCAAATGACTTCAGAATAATACGATCCTCACAGGGGCGGCCATTGGGAAGTGCCACCACCAGATCGAAGTCCTGATACTCGTCACGGAGCAGTGCCCGCAGCTCGTCTTGCGCGGATTTCCATTCCCGCAGGATGTAAGCCAGAGTCTTGGGCAGCCATACCTTGCGGATGCTGGAATCGGTCTTGGGCTTCTTTAGGATAATCCGGGTGCTGGTGTTGGGAAACAGGGGTGTGAACACATGGTAGATGTCCTTTTGCTCCAGCATCTCAATGGCTCGCTTGGAGGCCCGCGCCAGCTCCTTGTCGATGTAGACATAGGCGTTGTCATCAGCGATTTCTTCATCGGAGATGTAGACATTGCTCCAGGTCAGCCCCAGAATCTCGCCCATGCGCAGCGAACAGGCAAAGGCCAGGTTCATTGCCACATAGAGTTTGCTATCCGTACACTGATCCAGGGCGGTGCGGATCATATCGGCGGTCCAGATGTCCCGCTTCTTGTATTCCACTTTGGCCAGCACCACATTGTCAAAGGGGTTCTTGGCAACCAGCTCCCACCGAACCGCCTGTTTGAAGGCACAGCGGAGAAGTTTGATGATCTTCTCGATGGTGGCGTTGGTGACAAACTCCGTTTTGGCGTGGTGTGTCCTGGTGTTCACCGCAGGGGTTTTCTGCAAAGTCTGGAGGCTTTTTCTCTTTCTCCAGGTTCTTTGCGGAGAACTCCCAGAAGGCCGCCGTGATAACGTCGGCATCCCGGCCCTTGAAGAACACTAGATAGCGGGGTATCTCTCCGCTGGTGTCCTTTTTCAGCGCGAAGTCAATTCCGTATTTCTTGGCGGTGGCGGAAAAGGCCCGGATGTTCTGGTCGGTGATCTCGATATTGGAAACGCCGGTATTGTGCTTCATCAACTGCCGAAGGGTCTGTTTTCCGTGGTGCAGCTTGGTCTTGTGGTCGGTCACGCCTTTCTGCATTTCGTCCAGCACTTTTTTCACGGCCTGTTGCAGCATTCCGGCGGAGAGCTTGGTGGCCTCCACACAGAGGGCAACGGTGCGCTGGGTGACTTCTTCCTGCATGAGTGATTACCTCCTTCCTCCGCTGCCGTACAGGTCGTGGTTCACCAGGGACGCATAGTAGCTGTCGATGGTGGTCGGGGCGTTATACAGGGCAACCAGCAGATATTTCTTGATGTTGCGGACATAGGTGGTGTTCTCCCGCATACGGTCTAACACATACTCGATGTGAGAACTGTTCAGCTTCAGGAACCGGGATTTGACCACCTCCGCCGGATAGTCGTCCCCGGCAATGCGGATCGTCTCCCTGCGGGAACAGACGGTATCCACCATGAGCTCTACCAACTCATTCAGCATATCCCGATCCAGCCGGTCATCCCGGCATAGATAGTCATACTCGATATTCTCCAAAAGCAGTTCCCGATAACTCTCTCGCTCCCGCATCCAGTCCTGTTGGCTCCTGCGGGGGGGTGGGGGCTTGATTGGATAGGATTTGATCCTTCCGTACTTGGTGAATCAGTATTTTGTTCTTCAGGATTTCTTTTCTCTTTATTTAATTATGGCCGGTTTTCCAGACATGGGTTATCCATATCCGGGTTTTCCGTATCTGGACAAGCCGTATCCGGCTCGTCCTCACACGGCTGGCCCGTGTCCGGAGGATAGGGCGTCTCGTAGATGACATACTCTACATCCACGATCTTGCCCTTGCTGTCTCGCAGCCGGTTGCGGACTATATACCCGGCTCGCTCCAGCTCCTTCAGGGCGGAACCAATGCTGTCTGTGCCCTCCTTGCAGATTTTCGCCAAGCCCCTGGTGGTGTAGTTCCAGTCCTCCGGCAAGGACAGCATCATGGAGAGCAGCCCTTTGGATTTCAGGGACAGTCCCGCATTGCGCAGGTGGTGGTTGGACATCACTGTGTAATCGCGGGTTTTCTCAATGCGAAATACCGCCATAATCTCACCTCCTTTCGGCGGTCTGGAAAAGTGTTCGTTTTTTGGGAAAAGGCTGTCTCTACGCCGCCCGGATACCCCGGAAGGGAAAACCTATGGACGGCGGTCTTTCGACTGACTGTGGGAGAAGAAATATGGGATTTTGACTTCTTTCGGTGCAGTTTTTGAAATGTTAGAGATACCATTTTTAAAGAAATAGCAGAATAAAGAGATTCCCTTAAATAAAAAAGTGCCATAGAAATGAATTCTACAGCACATATCAATAGATTTAAAATGTATGATGGATTGCTATTAACGATATACAATGATATAATCAATTTACAATTAGGATGTTTTTTTGTTAAGGGGCAATCTCATTTAACGTTCTTTCAAGGAGGTAGTACTATGGCTAATTTTAAGTATATAAACCCACTCGACCAACCGACTGGCGTATTTAGACTTATTGATTGGCTAGAAAGCAACTTCCTTTGTGATGACTTTCAACACTTTTGCTGTTTAGTGGCTTTTGCTAAAATTAAACCTTTTTATAAACTTCATAATAGTATTCAATTGTGGAATGGGAAGGGGAAAGACTCTAAAGCCATTATAGGCATTGACCACAAAGGAACCAGTATACAAGCATTACAGTACGCTTTATCTAATTTTGATAATGTAGATATTTTGCATCTTAAATATGCAACATTTCATCCTAAACTATACCTGTTTTATGGGGCAACAAAAGCATCGGCCTATTATGGTTCTAGCAACTTTACATCTGGAGGGCTAGAAACCAATTTTGAAGGTGGAGTTTTGATAGATTTTGAACTGCCTAATGATCAAACTGCGTTCAATGATCTTCTTAATCAGTTTAATGTTCTCTCAGCGCCGACATGTTCGTGTTCTACAACTTTAACTCCAGCTTTTCTAAATATATTGATTTCTAAAAACCTTCTTTTAGACGAAACGATAGCCTCTCCTAGGACAACTGCTTCTGCAGCAACTCCTAGTAGTGGAGCTACACCTTCTGCTACATCTTCTTCAGGGGCACTTTTTGGAACTATTCCTATCAAGCCTGCACGCCCCATTCCTAAAAGTATCATGCTTTCCGCTGCTTCAAGTTCTGGCATTGTTATAAACCCACCCCGGAGAACAAGTAAAAAAAGTAGTGCAAAAATTGCTAAAGGGATTTCTGCTTCCACCAGTAAATCAGCTCCAAAAGCAAGTAGTTCGTATATCATACCAGTAGTTGTAGATGGTTTTGTAATACAAGTCAGCCCTCATAATAATGGAGAGATTCACCTTAGCAAACTTGCCACAGATCAGAATGCGCCATTTTTTCACTACCCTTTTACTGGTATGACTGTTCCTAAAAAGCCAAGCAATCCATCATATCCTCAGTGCGTTCCAGATCCAATTGTTAATATACGTGTGTTTGACAGTACAGGCTCTCTTGTAAACACTGTTTTGAATTATTCTCTAAACACAATTTATTACACTAAAAAATCTGAAATAAGAATAACAATTACTCCCTCTATCTTAAACGGACTAAATCTGGCCCCAACAGCAAATTATCCAATTCTTGTTATGAGAACATCTGCAATTCCTGGTTGTGATTATGACCTGGACTTTTATGCAGAAGGCAGTACAGATTATAACAATTATCTGGCGTTGTGTAATCAATCTTTGCCCTCTGGAGGGAAGCCTTCCCCAAGAAAAATGGGGTGGTTCTGAACTTATGAAGGCGGTTTCTGCTCGATGATAGTAGAAACCGCCTTCATATTGTTATCTTTGAAAGATTAATATGTTGTTTTCTGTAATAGAATTGTTCATATGAATGTAGTTTTCTTTTGTGACGCTAATAGGAATATCTTTAACCAATGTCCATCCCAGTTTTTGGCCTGTTTCTCTCAAGACCTCGGTGGTGCGGATAATAACTTTTTCGCTTCCTGTCATTGTTTTAGTATCGCCGATTACAATGCAGATGTACCCTCTTTGCTTTACTACTTCATTGAGTGATTGTAATACTTTTGTAATGTCGCTAAAATACATATAAATTAAAGACGCCATGTTTTTCTTTCGAAATCCTACATCAGCCTCGCTATTTTGCAAATATATTTTGCTAATAATTTGAATTGCGGTAGGAGATATAATATCTCCGTAGTCTTCATGACGGATTTTTTCTTCATACAACTGACGTGTAGTTTTATTGATCTCTCTTGTTCCTGTCATTTCTGCTTCGATCGGCATTCTGCGAGAAGAATTTAAACCGTGAAGCACCAGCATATTTAATCTATTCGTGTCGATATAAGGCAAAGCTGTAGCATACGGTGGACTTGTAATTACAATATCCACGCCTCCTGAAGGCAAAGCCTTTTTTAACCCTGTGACGTCTGTTGAATTGCCTCGCCAAATATGTGCTGTTCCAATTGGCGTAGGAGCCATATTCCTAACCTTGTAGAAATCCATAATATTGTTATATTGTTTATCGAGGTTTGCGGCATACATTTCAATCACGGGTGCATCAGACAATTCCTCTTTGCGCCTTCTAATTCTTAAATCTGATGGCTCCTGCTGCGAAATCTCTCTAATAATGGAGCTTAAAATCACGCGAAGAAAACATCTGATTCGTTCATCTGGGATACAAGCAATTTTGCATAGAATATATCCCATTTTCGAAATGACAGGAGATGGAAACCAGCGTTTAATTTCATCAATTGCTTCAGTATCAAATATGGTTGAATAATCGCCGTCATGATAGTTTAGCAATTCTTGGCGAAAAAGTGACACTTGTTTTTCAAAATTGTATGGTGACACTGTAAAAATTGTGTTTTTGGCCGTAGCAATTTCAACTGCGATTGGATTTATATCGCACCCATAGGCATCATATCCATTTAGAATTGCTTCAAGAGCGACTGTTCCACTTCCACAAAACGGATCGAAAACTACTCCTCCCTTGGGTATTTCCAAGATATTTAGCAGGGGCCTAACTAATTGTGGATAAAATTTACCTTTATACGGATGAATTCCGTGTGTCAAATATTTAGGATCTTTTCTGGTTGAACCATCAGTTTCAGTTCCCTGCTCAAGGATTTTTTGCCATGTAGGGAATAGTGTCTCATTACATTGAAAGGAATTATAAAAGGTGAGTCGTTTTAGTTTCCCAATATCAAAGCTACTTTCGCAACAAAAGACATCTGACTCAAAATTGGTTATTACCTTTCGTTCCATATTGCTTATTATTTTTTCATATGGCCAAAGTTTATATTGAACTGGGTTCAAGGTAATTTTCAATTCCTCGGATGGCTTTCTTAAAACTAATATTTGCTCTGTCGTAGCACGCCTAGCCCAACTTTTTACTGACCGCTTGTTTTCAGGGAGAGGCCTGTCAATAATTCCAAGATTAATGAAACCTAAACTCTCTGCTAGAAGACCAATTTTTTGCGCAGTGCGATATTCCTCTCCGTTAAAGACGGCATCTCCCAATACAAAGGCTGCGTAACGTCCCGCTTTTAGTGCCTCAAAACAATTTTTCAGTACTGGATACATTTCCTTTTCAAATTGCTCAAAAGATTTGTGACCTCTTTGATAGTTCAAATGTGATCCAATTTCTACTTTTCCCATTTCTCTTGGATCCCCATCTAACCAGAAAATCCGAAATCTATGGTAGAGATGATAATCAAAAGCATTGGGATATGGAGGGGATGTAACGATGAAATCTACAGACCCCTTTTTTATAGCACAATCTTCTCCTACCACAGGCTCCATGACATTGGCTGTAATAAACTGAGCAGATCTATATCCAATAAGAGAACTAAGAGCTTTGACTTTTGAATAATTTGATTTTATATCTTTCAAATATATTCTCAAAGTATCTCCGGTTTTAATACCCTTATCGATTGCCCGATATGTTGTTTCGTTCTCTTGATTAGATACCTTGGTAATAATTTTTGAAAGTGAAGCCAATGCAACTGTCCTTGCTGCTTGAGACAGTAGTTCAGTTTTTAACAGATGCTTCAAAAACGCTAACTCACAAATTACGGTAGGGTCAAACCACTTTTCTATATTAGGAATATTAGGTATCTCTTTTTCAAGCAATGCTTTGTTCGTTTCAAAGTATTCTGAAAGGCAAATTGGGTTATCAGAATAGTATTCCAGATTAGCTATAAATTTATTTATTTGTTGCTCATCTGCTTCGCATAGTGCTGTAGTTTTTGCCTTTCCAATAATACTCCCGATCGGATTAATATCTGTACTTATACAACTTCGATCGCACAATAGGGCTTCTAGGGCTGTTGTTCCACTACCCCCAAAGGGATCCCAAATATATTCTCCTACATTACTTAATAGTTTAATAAGTTGTGCTGGCAACTGCGGGGCAAATTTTGCCGGATAAGGATGAATATCATGTGATAGATATGTTGTATCATCATTGCTAAAAGACCAGTCATATGTCTTTAGAACGGCAAGCAGCTCTCGCTCATCGCAGTCCAAAACAGAATGTAAATCTGGTTTACAGCTCAAGTCGTCTTGTGAATTTGTTGTGTTAATATTATTATGTAAATCCAAATATCTATCAAAAACAGATTTTGTTGCTTCCTTTCGTTTGCTCAATTTAGTGCCTCCTATAAAATTCTGGGATAATTATACTATATCCCAGAATTATTTTCAAGGTAATGCAAGATATAGATGTATCAATCGTCTATCCCTTCCATCTTCAGCCAGTCCTCAAAGGACTTCCTGGAGATGCGGATCATGTTACCAATGCGGATTGTCTTAAACGCTCCGGAGTTGGCGAGCTTATAGGCCGTAGCGCGGCCGATACCGAGAATGGCTGCGATGTCATTCACGGTGTATGTTCTGCTTTGGGGCGTTCCTTTTTCGTTGGGTGTGTTGGTGCTCATAAGATTATCCTCCATCTGTGCTAATAGCATTTTGAAATGGCCCCTGGAAGCCCTCTGTCACAAGGGATTCCTGCTAATATCTTGCTAATACGACATTTGAAAAGCCGTTGTAAGGCAGCATATTGCAGGGGAATTTGTGCAAATTGACCTGCCTCCAGGCAGCACAATTTGCGAAGAAACAACACGGGAAGATATGATATGAACAATTTACGAAATGGTACGCCGTACTCCTAAGCATGGGGCCGAGGGTTCGACTCCCCCCTGGGACGCCAATCAAGAACGCAGAAGATATATTTCTGCGTTCTTTTTCTCTAACAAATTTCAAAAATTCTGTCTAATCGTCTAATAAAACCGCGATTTTTCTAATAACACGCGCCATTTTCGGTTGTTTTGAACACAAAAAGCTGCTAATAAATGGCGTGTGACAGCCTGTTCCCTGCTGTTAGCAGGAGACTGTCTGATATCATTTTTAACATAACCCTGTGGTGAAATTTTCATCACAGGGTTTTTTATTTTATCCGAAAATCATTTGAATGGAGGCATCCAACGTGCAAAAAGACGTCAAACCTCACATCGTTCTGATCGATGGAGTCAAGTATTACAGCGACAAGCCCGAGACCTGTCGCAGCTGCTTTTTCTGGAAAAACCGCAAGATTCCCTGCATTCTCGGGCAGGAAAACTGCTACTATCTCGCTGAAATCATTCAGTCTGAACAGCAGAAGAAATGCGAGGGCTGCTGTTACGCATCCGGCCGCTCCTGCGTGAGTGCGACCTGCTATAAGGATTTGATGGCGCAGTTCAACGCATCAAAAAATACAAAACCAAAGGAAGGTGCCACCAATGACTAAACACGACGATAATTTCCGTCGCTTCGAGCGGATGGCAAAATCCGCAAAGAAGAATTTGTCCGGGGATAAGCCCAGCAGCTGCTCGCGCTGTCTGTACTATCGCCCGGATTTTAAGGCAATACCGCATAATTAAACAAGAGTGATTTGCGAGTAAATTTTGCGTACTGACGAGGCACAGTTTTGCGGTAATACTTGATGTATTACCGTGAAACTTCGGCAGCGCGGACGGAACTCGCGCAAGGAACCGAAGCCAAAGTCAGGACACAAAATTTCCGCAAAGCACCGCGGCAGTGCGACCGGAGCCTGCACAAGGAGCCGCCGCTTTAATTGTGCGGTGTTGCCTTAAGTTCCGTTTCTGTCAGTTCACCCGCTGTCCCTATGAATTAAAGGAAAATGTGTTTCGCCGCAAGCCGCTGACTCGCGACAAATTTTCCGGCAAGGGAGGCGCATAAATATGTCCGCAACGATCATTGCCGTCGCCAATCAAAAGGGCGGCACCGGCAAAACGACGACCTGCGAAAATCTGGGCATCGGTCTTGTGAGAGAAGGCAAGCATGTGCTGCTCGTGGATACCGATCCGCAGGCCTCTCTCACCATTGCCCTCGGGTACCCCCGACCGGATGATCTCCCGGTGACGCTGACCGATTTAATGACGAACGTCATGCAGGAGCGCCCTGTCAACCCCGAAGAAGCCATCCTGTCGCATGCGGAAGATGTGGACCTCATTCCTGCCAGCATTATGCTGTCCGGCCTTGAAGTCTCGCTCGTAAACGCAATGAGCCGCGAAACCGTCTTAAAGCAGGTTTTAGAGTCGGTAAAATCGCAGTATGACTTTATATTACTCGACTGCATGCCCTCCATCGGTATGCTTACCATCAATGCGCTCGTCGCTGCTGATCAGGTGCTTATTCCGGTTCAGGCGAACTATTTGTCTGCCAAGGGTCTTGAGCAGCTGGTGCCTTCCGCTAAAAACAAGAACCTGCTGACTGATATTCCGCACAGGAACATCGAGGATATGGCGCTTGCATACCGTTTTGACATGGGTCATAACGAGCGTACTTCTTACAGTATTCTCGTTACGAATAAAATGCTGAATGCTTACGGCATTTCCGCCGCGCAGCTGCACGATGATGCTCTGGAGGCGGCATCTCACAGCTGTCCGGCAACGCTTCGCAACATGAATGAGGTGATTCACAACATGGCCGGGCAGACAGACCCGTCTCCCATGTGGGTTGCAAGCATCGAGAACGGTCAGAACGGCGCGTGTGTTATTCAGTATCCGCATTTTCTGGACGACGCAGCAGAAACGCTGGGCGGCAGCTTCTACGTTCTCCCCTCCTCTATCCACGAGGTTCTGCTTCTTGCCGATGACACCAGTCCGTCACTCAGCGAGTTAGAGAACATGGTTCGCACGATCAATCAAGCTGAGGTCGCACCCGAGGAAAGGCTTTCAGATAATGTGTTCCACTATGACTGCGAGTCTCATATTTTCGAAAACGCACGTACCTTTGAAGCACGTCAGTCGGCTATGGAGCAGTCTCTTGTAAACGCAGAGCTGTTCGAGGCTGCGAAGCCTGACACCATGACCGTTCTTCTCGTTCAGCCGAATGCGTACCCCAGGGTTGTGCAGATTGGCACAGCGCTCGAGGACCTGCAGCATGCGGTCGATGGCGACATCGAGGCAGTTTATCCGTTCGAGGACAGCGTGGGCGTAATCTGTAACGAAGAGGGCAAGCTGCGCGGACTTCCGGCAAACCGTGCGCTCCGTGATGAGGACGGTCATATCTACGATGTGATTGCCGGCTCTTTTCTGGTCGTTGGTCTGGGCGAGGAGGATTTCTGTTCGCTCTCTGCGGAACAGATTGACAAGTTCGAGGCGCTGTTCCATCAGCCCGAGGCTTTCGTCAAGATGGGCCACAGCATTACGGCGGTCCCCATTCCCGACAGTGTGCTGCAGGCGCGTGATGAGCACAGGGACGCGCCAAAACTCACCCATTCCAGCCACGATGACCGCTGATGGTACTGACAGCGAAGGAGGTGATGACTCATGCAGGAGGAGATCGAAAACCGGACGGTGAACCTTGCAATCAGCACGACCAAGCTCACCGCTCGCGGCATTATCCGCCTTGCCGCAAAGGGACTTGCCTATATCAAACGAAAATCCCGGGAAGCGGCGCTGAAAAACGAAAAGCCGGACGGCAGGCAGACCATTCAGCAGTTGATTGGCCAAAATCAAGGCGTAACAAACATTGATATTTCGCAGACCGATCTCAAGGGATTCGAGAAATACGCCCGCAAATACGGTGTTGATTACGCCATCACAAAGGATAAATCTGTGTTTCCGCCGAAGTATCTGGTGTTCTTCAAGGCGCGCGACGCAGATGCCATGACAGCGGCATTCAACGCCTACTCTGCAGAAGTTCTCGCAAAAAGCAAGCGCCCGAGCGCGCTCAACAGGCTGCACGAGCTGATTGATGCGGTGAAGAGCATCCCGACGAAGGTGACATCCCGGGACAAGCAGAGGGAGCAGAGCCGATGAGAATAGATACTGTAAAGCTGAAAAAGCTGCTGCTCAAGGTACTTCCCTACCTTCTGTTTGGTCTGTTCTGCACCCATTTCGGGCAGGCATGGCGCATGGCGGAGGGCACGAATGCTTCTGAACGACTGCTGTCGTTTTTCCAGACGGCAGGTGCTGCGTTCCGCAATCCCCTTCCGAGCCTTCACCCTGTCGATCTGCTGACAGGACTGCTTTGCGGTGCAGGTCTCCGGGCCGCCGTCTATGTCCGTGGAAAGAACGCAAAGCATTTCCAGCATAACATCGAGTACGGTTCTGCTCGCTGGAGTGCATAATTTTAAGTGTAAATGACACATACATGGACGCACAGGAGGTTATGCACATGACTGATTATAGCAAAATTACAGCCCTTTACTCCCGCCTTTCCGTGGGCGACGAGGACAGGGACGGCGGCGAGAGCAACAGCATACAGAACCAAAAAATATTTTTGGAGAACTATGCCAGAGGGCAGCACCTAACCAATATCCGGCACTACATCGACGATGACGAAAGCGGCAGGTTTTTTGACCGTTCCG